>ERZ1066138.49-NODE-49-length-37644-cov-10.189577_pt1 | contig 37644 bp, 43 predicted proteins | sample MGYA00382785_ERZ1066138 | MGnify/ENA primary metagenome ERZ1066138 (study PRJEB33369, sample SAMEA5778368) | biofilm metagenome | biome: Industrial cooling water; feature: Water cooling tower basin; material: Biofilm | place: United Arab Emirates | collected... | reverse complement strand
TGGTCGGGGTGAGAGGATTCGAACCTCCGGCCTCTACGTCCCGAACGTAGCGCTCTACCAGGCTAAGCTACACCCCGATGCGGCGGGCCTTGAAGGCTGCCTCGCAGCCGCCGCCGATCACATGGAGCGATCGAGCGACTGAGCACACAAGTATAGCAGTGCTTCGCGCTCGGCCGACTCGGGCAGCCGCGCCAGGCTGCGGCTGGCGACGTCGATCTCGTCCTGCGCGGCTTGCCGTGTCGCGTCGAGCGCGCCGGTGGCGCGGACGATCTCGATGACCTCGTCGAAACGCTCGGCGCCGCCGCCGACGATCGCGCCGCGGATCAGGTCACGCTGCGCCGGTGTGCCGCGTGCCATCGCGACCAGCAGCGGCAATGTCGGCTTGCCCTCGCGCAGGTCGTCGCCGACGTTCTTTCCCAGCGCCGAGGTCGTACCTTCGTAGTCGAGCAGATCGTCGATCAGCTGGAACGCCGTACCGAGTGCGCGGCCGTAGTCGGCACATGCGGTCTCCATCTCGGGCGGCGCGTCGGCCAGGATCGCGCCGAGTCTGGCACTCGCCTCGAACAGCTTGGCGGTCTTGAACCGGATCACCTTCAGGTAGTCGGCCACGCCGAGGTCCGGATCGTGCAGGTTCATGAGCTGCAGGACCTCACCCTCGGCGATCACGTTGGTCGCTTCCGACAACACCTCCAGCACCCGCATGCGGTCCACCGACACCATCATCTGGAAGGCGCGCGAGTACAGGAAGTCGCCGACCAGCACGCTGGCGGCGTTGCCGAAAAGGGCGTTGGCGGTCGGCCGCCCACGGCGCAGCTGCGATTCGTCGACGACGTCGTCGTGCAGCAAGGTCGCGGTGTGGATGAACTCGACCGTCGCGGCCAATTCGTGACGTTGCGGGCCCCGGAAGCCCAGGGCTTCGGCGAACAGCAGCACCAGCATCGGCCGAATCCGCTTCCCACCGGCGCTGATGATGTAGTCGGCGATGCGGTTGATCAGCACCACGTCCGAAGCCAGCCGGCGACGGATCAGCGCATCCACGGCGCTCATGCCCGGGGCGATCAGCTCGCTGAAGGAGGACGCCGACAGGGCGACGGGCGTTACGGCAGACACGCTGGAACTCGGTGGCCCGCAGGTGCGCGGGCGATGTCAGGATTATAGGAAGCGTCTGCTGCCCGGGCGCGCCGTACGGGCCGATGGGGGTGAAGGGGCTGTCAGCACGGCTCGGCTTGTGATAACATCAAAAGCTTCGCGAAAATAAGTGTGAAGCCGGGGTCATGCTCCGGGGTTGCGACGAAAGGGCTGATATGTACGCGGTCATAAAAACCGGCGGCAAGCAATACAAGGTTGCTGCGGGCGAAAAGATCAAGGTAGAACAGATTGCTGCGGACGTCGGCCAAGAGATCGTGATCGACCAGGTGCTCGCCGTCGGTGACGGCGCCGGGCTGAAGGTCGGCACGCCCTTGGTTGCCGGTGCGAACGTGACGGCCACGGTCGTGGCGCATGGTCGTCATGACAAGGTGCGCATCTTCAAGATGCGTCGCCGCAAGCATTACCAGAAGCACCAGGGACACCGTCAGAACTTCACCGAGCTCGAAATCGGCTCGGTGAACGGCTGAGCCGGTCACCAAGAAGGAGCTGAAACATGGCACAGAAAAAAGGCGGCGGTTCCACCCGGAACGGCCGTGACTCGCAGCCGAAGATGCTCGGCGTCAAGGTGTTCGGTGGCCAGTCGATCTCGGCCGGATCGATCATCGTGCGTCAGCGCGGTACGCGTTTTCACGCCGGCACCAACGTCGGCACCGGCAAGGATCACACCTTGTTCGCGCTGGTCGACGGCGAGGTGAGCTTCGACGTCAAGGGGCCGCGCAACCGCAAGACCGTGGCGGTCACCCCCGCGTAGGCGGCGCTCGCCCGGTCCGAAGCCCCGGCCTGCCGGGGCTTTTTCGTTGCCGGCCTCCGCTACCATCGACCAGCGATCCGCAGCCACCTCATGAAGTTCGTCGACGAGGTCACCATCGACGTGATCGCCGGCAACGGCGGGAACGGTTGCGCGAGCTTCCGCCGCGAGAAGTTCATCCCGTTCGGCGGCCCGAACGGTGGCGACGGCGGCCGCGGCGGCCACGTCTGGGCGGTTGCCGACCGCAACCTCAACACGCTGGTCGACTTCCGCTTCGCGCGTCGCTACGAGGCGCGCGCCGGCGAGCACGGCCGGGGCTCCGACCAGTACGGCGCGGCGGCCGACGACATCGAGCTGCGCATGCCGGTCGGCACCATCGTCAGTGATGCTGAGACCGGCGCACCGGTGTGCGAACTGCTCGAGCCGGGCGAGCGCGTCCTGCTCGCCAAGGGCGGCGACGGCGGCTTCGGCAACCTGCATTTCAAGACCAGCACCAACCGCGCACCGCGACAGAAGACCTCGGGCTGGCCCGGTGAGCAGAAGAAGCTCAAGCTCGAGCTGCGCGTGCTGGCCGACGTCGGCCTGCTCGGCATGCCCAACGCCGGCAAGTCGACGCTGATCGCGGCGATCTCCAACGCACGCCCGAAGATCGCCGACTACCCGTTCACGACGCTGCATCCCAACCTCGGTGTCGTGCGCGTCGGGCCGGAGCAGAGCTTCGTGGTGGCCGACGTGCCCGGACTGATCGAAGGCGCCGCCGAAGGCGCTGGCCTCGGCCACCGCTTCCTGCGTCATCTGCAGCGAACCCGGCTGTTGCTGCACCTGGTTGACCTGGCACCCTTCGACGAAGGGGTCGACCCGGTCTCGCAGGCGCGCGCGATCGCCGCCGAGCTGAAGAAGTACGACCCCGCGCTGTACGACAAGCCGCGCTGGCTGGTGTTGAACAAGCTCGACATGGTTCCCGCGGACGAGCGCGCTGCGCGCGTCAGGGACTTCGTCAAGCGCTACCGCTGGAAGGGCCCGGTGTTCGAGATCTCGGCGCTGACGCGCGAGGGTTGCGAGCCGCTCGTGCAGGCGATCTACCGCCACGTCGCAAGCTTCCAGACCCACCATGTCGATCCCGACGTGCGCTTCGTCGAGCCTGAACCCGAAGCCGATCCCGGCTTCGAGCCGGCGGCCGACGACCCGCGCTTTCGCTGAGGCGGCCATGTCCGACGTGCTGCGCAACGCCCGGCGACTGGTCGTCAAGGTCGGCTCCAGCCTGGTCACCAACGAGGGCCGCGGCGTCGATGCCGAGGCGATCGGCAACTGGTGCCGCCAACTCGCCGAGCTCGCCGCGCAGGGCCGCGAGGTCGTGATGGTGTCCAGCGGCGCGATCGTCGAGGGCATGAAGCGCCTCGGCTGGACCACCCGCCCGACCGAGCTGCACGAGCTGCAGGCCGCCGCCGCCGTCGGCCAGATGGGCCTGGCGCAGATGTACGAGAGCAAGCTGCGCGAGCGCGGCATCGGCAGCGCCCAGGTGCTGCTGACGCACGCCGACCTGGCCGACCGCGAGCGCTACCTGAACGCGCGCTCGACGCTGCTGACGCTGCTGGCGCTGAAGGTGATCCCGGTCATCAACGAGAACGACACCGTCGTCAACGACGAGATCAAGTTCGGCGACAACGACACGCTCGGCGCGCTGGTCGCCAACCTGGTCGATGCCGACGTGCTGGTGATCCTGACCGACCAGACCGGCCTGTACTCGGCCGATCCGCGCAAGGACCCGCAGGCGCGCTTCGTCCACGAGGCGCGCGCCGGCGATCCGGCGCTCGAGCAGATGGCCGGCGGTGCCGGCTCCAGCCTCGGCCGCGGCGGCATGATCACCAAGGTGCTGGCGGCCAAGCGTGCCGCGAGCAGCGGCGCCTCGACCGTGATCGCCTGGGGCCGCGAGCCCGACGTGCTGCTGCGGCTGGTCGACGGCGCGGTCATCGGCACGCTGCTCGTTGCCAGCACGCCCAAGCTCGCGGCGCGCAAGCAGTGGATGGCCGACCACCTGCAGCTGCGCGGCGCGGTCGTCGTCGACGACGGGGCGGTCGCCAAGCTGCGCGACGAAGGCAAGAGCCTGCTGCCGATCGGCGTGGTCGAGGTGCAGGGTGAGTTCGCCCGCGGCGACGTGATCGCGGTGCGCAACGCCGGTGGCGTCGAGGTCGCGCGCGGCCTCGCCAACTACGCCAGCAGCGAGGCGCGGCTGATTGCGCGCAGGCCTTCATCCCAGATCGCCGAACTGCTGGGCTACTGCAACGAACCCGAGCTGATCCACCGGACGAACCTCGTGCTGCCCTGAAGCCTCCGGCGCGGCCGGGCGGTGCCGCTCAGCCGGCGTCGTCGGTCGAGAGGGGCTGAGGGGGGGTGCCGGTCGCGTCCGGCTCGTCGTGGCGTTCGCCGCCCGGCCGCGGCGCGCGCATGCCGGAGCGCAGGTAGCGGTTGTGGTGATGACCGCGCGGCAGGAAGCGGGCGAGCTCGGTCAGCGCCATCTGGTAGACGTCGCGCTTGAACTCGATCACCAGGTCGAGCGGCACCCAGTACTCGTTCCAGCGCCAGGCGTCGAACTCCGGATGGTCGGTGGCCCGCAGGTTCATGTCGCTGTCGCGACCCATCAGCTGCAGCAGGAACCAGATCTGCTTCTGGCCGCGGTAATGGCCGCGCGCGTCGCGCCGGATGTAGTGCTCCGGCACCTCGTAGCGCAGCCAGTCGCGGGTGCGCGCGACGATCCGCACATGCTCCGGCTGCAGCCCCACCTCTTCATGCAGCTCGCGGAACATCGCCTGCTCGGGCGTCTCGCCGTGCTTGATACCACCCTGGGGGAACTGCCACGAGTGGGTCCGCAGCCGCTTGCCCCAGAAGACCTGGTTGCGCTGGTTGAGCAGGACGATGCCGACGTTGGGCCTGAAGCCTTCACGGTCGAGCATAATGAAACCTCGAATTCAGTCTTGAATTCATTATTGCACCGGGCCTCTCCGATGCAAACCCGCCCCGGCCACGGGGCCCCGGCCGCCTCGCCGGCACCGCGTTCGTCCACACGTCCACAGTCCCTGCCTTCGCGATGAAAGCTTCGCAGTTCTTCGTCTCCACGCTCAAGGAGGCCCCGGCCGACGCCGAGGTCACGAGCCACCAGCTGATGATGCGCGCCGGCCTGATCAAGCGGCTCGGCGCCGGCATCTACAACTACATGCCGATGGGCCTGCGGGTGATCCGCAAGGTCGAGGCCATCATCCGCGAGGAGATGAACCGCGCCGGCGCCGTCGAGCTGCTGATGCCGGTGGTGCAGCCGGCGGAGCTGTGGCAGGAGACCGGCCGCTTCGACAAGATGGGCCCCGAGCTGCTGCGCCTGAAGGACCGCCACGAGCGCGACTTCGTGATGCAGCCGACCAGCGAGGAGGTCGTCACCGACATCGCGCGCCAGGAGCTGCGCAGCTACAAGCAGCTGCCCAAGTGCCTGTACCAGATCCAGACCAAGTTCCGCGACGAGCGCCGGCCGCGCTTCGGCATCATGCGCGGGCGCGAGTTCACGATGAAGGACGCCTACTCCTTCGACCGCGACGCGGCCGCGGCGGCGAAGAGCTACGAGCTCATGTTCGCCGCCTACAAGCGCATCTTCGACCGCTTCGGCCTGCAGTACCGCGCGGTCGCGGCCGACACCGGCGCGATCGGCGGCGACCTGTCGCACGAGTTCCAGGTGATCGCCGAGACCGGCGAGGACGCGCTGGTCTACTGCCCGACCAGCGACTACGCCGCCAACATCGAGCTGGCCGAATGCGTGCCGCTGCTCGCCGAGCGCGCCGCGCCGTCGCAGGCCATGGTCAAGACGCCGACGCCGGGCAAGAGCACCTGCGCCGACGTCGCCGCGCTGCTCGGCCTGCCGCTGGAGCGCACTGTCAAGTCGCTGGTGCTCGCGACCGACGACAAGAACGAGGCCGGCGACATCGTCAAGACGACGGTGTGGCTGCTGCTGGTGCGCGGCGACCATGAGTTGAACGAGGTCAAGACCGGCAAGCTGCCGGGGCTGAAGGAAGGCTTCCGCTTCGCGACCGTGGCCGAGATCGAAGACCATTTCGGCACCAAGCCGGGCTACCTCGGGCCGGTCGGCCCGGTCAAGCCCGTGAAGGTGATCGCCGAACGCACCGTCGCCAACATGAGCGACTTCGTCTGCGGCGCGAACGAGGCCGATTTCCACCACGCCGGCGTCAACTGGGGCCGCGACCTGCCCGAGCCCGATCTCGTCGCCGACATCCGCAACGCGGTCGCCGGCGACCCGTCGCCCGACGGCAAGGGCGTGCTCGCGATCCAGCGCGGCATCGAGGTCGGCCATGTGTTCTACCTCGGCAAGAAGTACGCCGAGGCCATGAACGCCACCTACCTGGCCGAGGACGGCAAGCCGCGCCACTTCGAGATGGGCTGCTACGGCATCGGCGTCACCCGCATCCTCGGTGCGGCGATCGAGCAGGGGAACGACGCGCGCGGCATCGTCTGGCCGGCGGCGATCGCGCCCTTCGAGGTGGTCGTCTGCCCGATCGGCTACGAGCGCAGCGCCGAGGTCCGGGCCGTGGCCGACGCGCTGCACGCCGAGTTGCTGGCCCTGGGCCTGGACGCGATCCTCGACGACCGCGGCGAGCGCCCTGGCGCGATGTTCGCCGACTGGGAGCTGATCGGCGTGCCGCAGCGCGTGGTGATCTCCGACCGCGGCCTCAAGGACGGCCAGGTCGAGCTGCAGGCCCGTACCGAGGCCGAGGCCGGCAAGCTCGCGCTCGCCGCCGTCGCGGCCGAACTGAAGGCGCGCCTGCGCCCGGCATGATCGCGCTGCGTCGCCGCGTCCTGGTCGCCGGCCTGGCGTTGGCCGCCGGGCTGCGGCCCGGCGCGGCCCGTGCAGGGGCCCAGGCCGAGGAGCCGCTGGCCGACACGGTGCGCACCGCGCTGTCGGCGGCGGTGGCGAACAGCGCGCCGCCGAAGCCGGTGTTCGACAGCACCGAGGCGCGCCTGGCCTACCTGCGCTGGCTGGCCGCCATGAGCGACCGGCTGCGTCGCCGCAAGGCCGACAAGCAGACCCGCGTCGAGTTCCTCGAGACGCTCTGGTACGAGAGCCGCCGCGCCGGGCTCGAACCCTCGCTGGTGCTCGGGCTGATCGAGGTCGAGAGCGCGTTCCGGAAGTACGCGGTGTCGGTCGTCGGCGCGCGCGGCTACATGCAGGTGATGCCTTTCTGGATGCGGCTGATCGGCGACGGCGACGTCGGCCGTCTCTTCCACCTGCAGACCAACCTGCGCTTCGGTTGCACCATCCTGCGCCACTACCTCGACCGCGAGCGCGGCGACCTCTTCCTCGCGCTCGGCCGCTACAACGGCAGCCGCGGCCGCAGCGAGTACCCGAACGCGGTGTTTGCCGCACGCCGCAAGTACGAGCTGCGCGCCGCCTGAGCGGCGGCAGGGCCTAGAGACCGGCCCAGGCGCGCGGCGCCGCACCGTCGAAGCCCAGCAGCGCCAGCACCCGCTCGACGGTGTCGTCGACCAGCTCGTCGATCGAGCCGGGCCGGTGGTAGAAGGCCGGCAGCGGCGGGAAGACGATGCCGCCCATCTCGGTCACCGCGGTCATGTTGCGCAGGTGGGCCAGGTTGAACGGCGTCTCGCGCACCATCAGCACCAGGTGACGGCGCTCCTTCAGCGTCACGTCGGCGGCGCGCGTCAGCAGGTTGTCGGAGAGACCGTGGGCGACGGCCGCCAGCGTCTTCATCGAGCAGGGCGCGACCACCATCGCCGCGGACGCGAAACTCCCGCTCGCCAGGCAGGCGCCGACGTCGCCGGGCGCGTAGGCCCGATCGGCCAGCGCTTCGAGTCCTGCGCGATCCAGACCCAGCTCGTGGTGCACATTCAGCACGCCGGCCGGCGTGGCCACCAGGTGCGTCTCGATGCCCAACGCCCGTGCGCGCGCCAGCAGCCGGGTGCCGTAGACGGCGCCCGACGCGCCGGTGAGGCCGACGACGAGGCGCCGCGGGCTCACGACGACACCCTGCGTGCCGGGCACGGCGGGCACCCCTGCGCGGGAGGTGCACCTTGTCCGCGGCGGCCCGGCGCGGCAGCGCTCATGCGCGGTGCCTCAGCCGCGCAGCAGCGCCTGCAACTCGCCGGCCTGGTGCATCTCCATCATGATGTCGGAGCCGCCGACGAACTCGCCGTCGACATAGAGCTGCGGGATGGTCGGCCAGTTAGCGTAGTCCTTGATGCCCTGGCGGATGGCCTCGTCCTCGAGCACGTTGACGGTGACCAGATCGGTCACGCCGTTGGCCTTGAGGATCTGGATCGCACGGCCCGAAAAGCCGCACATCGGGAACTGCGCGGTCCCCTTCATGAACAGCACGATCTTGTGGCCCTTGACGAGCTGGGCTATGCGTTGCTGAACGTCGGTGCTGGTGTCGCTCATGGTGTCGGCGCGGGAGGCGGAAAGGTCACGATTATCCCCCGGGCGCCGATGCCCGCAGGCCGGCGGCGCGGGGCTCAGAACGAGTACGAGACGCCGAGCTGCAGCGTCGGGGCGAGATCGAGCGCACGCAGTGTGTCGGCCAGGCTCTGATGGCCTAGGCGCACCGCCGAACGCGGCCGCAGCGCCATCACGCCGAGGTCGGCGCTGAAGCCCCAGCCGCCTTGGGCGCGCAGGCTGCCCAACCCGGTGTAGCCGACGCCGAGGTAGGTGGCCGATCGGCCGAGTCCCTCGTCGTCGTCGCTGCCCGGCGGACCCCAGAGCGGCACGCTGCGGTGGCCGGCGGCGAAGCCGCTGCCCAGCGTCGCCAGACTGCCAGGCGGCGGCGCCCAGGCGCCATGGCGGCTGCCGAGGACCAGCCCGCCGGTGGCCCGAAAGCCACCGCCGTAGCGGCGGTCGGTGCCGGTGTCCTGCAGGAAGTAGTAGTCGCCCAGCAGACTCATGCCGTAGGGCAGGCCGCGCACCGCGCCGGATTCGGCGCCGTAGGCACCGGGCGCGATCCCGGTCGCCAGACCGAACCGGCCCTGCCAGCGCGGCCACAGGCCACCGACCTGCAGGCCGGTCCCCGCGGCCATCCGCAGGCCGTCGACCGGCTCGGCGGCCGTGGGCAAGGCGGTCAGGCCTGCGGCGGCCAGCGCGGCGGCCAAGGCGAGGATCGAGCGGGTTCGGCAGTGCAGGCTCATGGCGTACTCCTTCCGAGGGTGCGGCGGCGGGCGGTCGGGCCCTGGTCCCGGTCAGCCCATCCTAGCGCTGCATGGCGATCCGTGCGGCCCTTGGCGCCTGCCGACCCCCCCAGGATCGACGGGTGGTGTGGCGCGGGGCACGAACGGCGCCGACCGATGCGTCGGCGCCACGCCCGGTCAGGGCCGCCGGCCGCCGGTGCAGCGGGCGTGGCCGGCAAGATCGTGGCGGTGGTCGATGGCGACGAAGCCGGCCGCGGCCAGCAGCGCCGCGACCGCCGCCGCCTGGTCGTGCCCGTGTTCGAGCAGCAGCCAGCCGCCGCCGTTCAGATGCGCCGGCGCGGCAGCGACGATGCGCCGGATCGCGTCCAGCCCGTCGGCGCCCGCGACCAGCGCCGACGGCGGCTCGTGCTGCAATGCATCAAGATGCGGGTCGGATTCGGCGATGTACGGCGGGTTGCCGACGACGAGGTCGAAGCGCTGCCCACCCAGCGGCGCGAACCAGTCGCCGAGCCGCCAGTCGACCGCCAGCCCCAGGCGTCGGCCGTTCGCCGCCGCGACCGCCAGCGCGGCTCCGCTGGCGTCGACCGCGGTCAGCCGCGCGGCCGGCCGGCGGTGCGCGATCGCCAGCGCCACCGCGCCGCTGCCGGTGCCGAGGTCGAGCACCGCCGCCGCGCGGCCGTCGGGCAACCGTTCGAGCGCCCAGTCGACCAGGGTCTCGGTGTCGGGGCGCGGCACCAGCACGTCGGGCGTCACGGCCAGCGACAGGCCGTGGAACTCCTTCTCGCCGAGCAGGTAGGCCAGCGGCTCACCGGCCGCGCGCCGCCCCAGCAGTGCGGCGCAGCGTGCCGCCGCATCGCCGAGCGCCAGCTCGTCGTGGGCCAGCAGCCAGGCGCGCGGACGCTGCAGCAGCGCGCCGAGCAGCGCCAGCGCGTCGAGCCGGTCGACGCCCTGCTGCCGCGCCGCGCGCAGCGCCCCCGCGACGGTCGGCTCCATCAGCGGTCGCCGATTTCCATGTCGGCCAGCAGTTCGGCCTCGCGCGCCGCCACCAGCGCGCGCAGCACCGGCTCGAGCTCGCCGTCCATGATGGCGCCGAGCTGGTAGAGCGTCAGGTTGATGCGGTGGTCGGTCAGGCGGCCCTGGGGGAAGTTGTAGGTGCGGATGCGGTCGCTGCGGTCGCCGCTGCCGATCAGGCTGCGGCGCTGCGCCGCCTCGCGTGCCTCGCGCTCGACGCGTTCGCGGTCGCGCAGCCTTGCGGCGAGCACCGCCATCGCCTTGGCCTTGTTGCGGTGCTGGGAGCGGTCGTCTTGGCATTCGGCGACCAGGCCGGTCGGCAGGTGGGTGACACGCACCGCCGAGTCGGTCTTGTTGATGTGCTGGCCGCCGGCGCCCGAGGCGCGGAAGGTGTCGATGCGCAGCTCGGCCGGGTTCAGCGTGACCTCCTCGGCCTCGTCGGGCTCGGCCAGCACCGCGACCGTGCAGGCGCTGGTGTGGATGCGGCCCTGGGTCTCGGTGGCCGGCACGCGCTGCACGCGGTGGCCGCCCGACTCGTACTTGAGCCAGCCGTAGACCCCGGGCTCGCCGGCGGCCGGCGGCGCGCCTTCGAGGCGGATCACGACCTCCTTGTAGCCGCCGAGGTCGCTCTCGCTGGCGCTGACCAGCTCGACGCGCCAGCCCCGGCGCTCGGCATGCCGCGTGTACATGCGCAGCAGGTCGGCGGCGAACAGCGCCGACTCCTCGCCGCCGGTGCCGGCGCGGATCTCGAGGTAGGCGTTGCGCGCGTCGTCGGGGTCGCGCGGCAGCAGCAGGCGCTGCAGCTCGGCCTCGAGGCGCTCGATCTCGGCCGCGGCGGCCGTGGCCTCCTCGGCGGCCATCTCGGCGAACTCGGGGTCGGCGGCCATCTCCCGGGCGGCCGCCAGGTCGCGCTCGCGCTGCGCGTGGCGGACATGGCGCTCGACGATGCCGCGTGCCTCCTGGTGCTCGCGGCTCAGCGCGCGGAAGCCCGCGGCGTCGCGCATCACGGCCGGGTCGGCCAGCAGCGAGTCGAGCTCGGCCAGACGCTCGGCGTAGCGGTCGAGTTGCTGGCGCAGCGCGGGCTTCATCGGGGCGGGGTGCGGGGCAGGGCCGCCGCGCAAGGCACCGCACGCGGCGGCACCGGCCCGGCGGCGGCGAGGCTAGAGCGCCTCGCCGTTCTCGTCGCGCGGGGCGGGGGTGCGCGGTTCGGCACCGCGCAGGAAGAGACGCGAGACGGTGTCGGCGAGCTGCGCGCGCTGCGCCGGGGCGGCACTGTTCAATTCGGCCAGCGTGCCGTGCAGCATCTTCTGGGTCAGGCCCTTGGCCAGCGCGTCGAGCACCGCCTCGACGTCGTCGCCGCGCGCCAGCAGCTTCTGCGCGCGGGCGACTTCGGCGCTGCGCCAGCTGTCGGCCTGGGTCTGCAGCGCGCGGATCAGCGGCACGGTGCCGCGCTGGTCGAGCCAGTGCTCGAAGCTCTGCACGCCGGTTTCGATGATGGCCTCGGCCTGGGCCACCGCGGCCTGGCGCTTCTCGCCGGCGCTCTGCACGATGCCGGAGAGGTCGTCGACGGTGTAGAGGTAGATGTCGTCGAGCTTGGCGACCTCGGGCTCGATGTCGCGCGGCACCGCCAGATCGACCATGAAGATCGGCCGCCGCCGCCGCGCCTTCAGCGCGCGCTCGACCGCGCCCAGGCCGATCAACGGCAGCGAGCTGGCGGTGCAGGAGACCACGATGTCGAACTCATGCAGCCGCGCCGGCAGGTCCGCCAGGCGCATCGCCTCGGCGCCGAAGCGCAGCGCCAGCTTCTCGCCGCGCTCCAGCGTACGGTTGGCCACCGCGATGCGCGCCGGCGCCTTGGCGGCGAAGTGCGTCGCCGCCAGTTCGATCATCTCGCCGGCGCCGACGAACAGCACCTTGGTCTGGCGCAGATCCTCGAACAGTTGCCCGGCCAGCCGCACCGCGGCGGCGGCCATGCTGATCGAATGCGCGCCGATCTCGGTGGAGGTTCGGACCTCCTTGGCGACCGCGAAACTGCGCTGGAAAAGCTGGTGCAGCGTGCTGCCGAGCATGCCGGCGGCGTCGGCTTCGCGCACCGCCTGCTTCATCTGGCCGAGTATCTGCGGCTCGCCGAGCACCATCGAATCGAGCCCGCTGGCGACGCGGAAGGCGTGGCGCGCCGCGTCGCCGCGTTCGCGCACGTAGGCGTGCTGGGCCAGCGTGTCGGCGCCGACGCCGCCGACGCCGGCCATCCATGCCAGGGCCGGCCGCACCAGCTGCGGATCGGCCGCACAGTACAGCTCGGTACGGTTGCAGGTCGATACCAGCGCCGCCTCGGGCCCGGCCATCTCGGCGCCGCCGCCGATCCGGGCCCGGAAGGCCTGCAGCGTCGGCGCCAGCCGCTCGAGCGGGAACGCAAAGCGGCCACGCAGATCGAGCGGCGCGGTCGTGTGGTTCAGGCCGACGGCAAAAACGGACATGCGCCGATTATAAAATTGAGGATCGCGCTCAACGCAGGGTGGCGTCAGGCTCAATTTACACGTCGAACCTGTCGTCCGCCAGTGCCCGGGCCTCTGCCCAGGCCGGCACCCCCGGCCGACCGCCGCCCATGACCGCGCTCGACGCCCTGATCCATCTGTTGAATTTCCTGCTGCCCGCCGTGCTGCTGGGCGGCATCGCCGCGGCCCTGGCCAAGCTGGTGTGGCGGCGCGGCCTGAAGGGTGCGCCCTGGTGGCGTCTGGCCGGCTGGTCCAGCGGCGCGGCCGCGCTCGCGCTGACCGGCGGCCTGCTGCTGACCGGCCGCGACGGCGCGATGGCGACCTACGGCGTGATGGTGCTGGCCTGCGCCGCGGCGCTGGGCTGGGCGGGTTGGGGGCGGCGGTGAAGCCGGCTCGACCATGAGCTACAGCGTCAAGGAGGTCTTCTACACCCTGCAGGGCGAGGGCCACCACGCCGGCCGGCCCGCGGTGTTCTGCCGCTTCGCCGGCTGCAACCTCTGGAGCGGCCGCGAGGACGACCGCGCCGGCGCGATCTGCCGCTTCTGCGACACCGAGTTCGTCGGCACCGACGGCACCGGCGGCGGCAAGTTCACGATCGCCGAGGCCTTGGCCTCGCACGTCGCCGCGCACTGGCCCGCCGCGGCCGGCGGCCGGCGCTTCGTCGTGCTGACCGGCGGCGAGCCGCTGCTGCAGCTCGATGCGGCGCTGATCGGCGCGCTGCACGCCCAGGGCTTCGAGATCGCCGTCGAGACCAACGGCACCGTGGCTGCGCCGGCCGGCATCGACTGGCTCTGCGTCAGCCCCAAGGCCGGCGCGCCGCTGCTGCAGACCAGCGGCGACGAGCTGAAGGTGGTGGTGCCGCAGGACGGCCTCGACCTGGCCGCGCTCGAAGGCCTGGACTTTCCGCACCGCCGCGTGCAGCCGATGGACGGCCCCGACTTGGCCCGCAACACCGACTGGGCGGTGCGCTGGTGCCTTGCCCACCCGCAATGGCAGCTGAGCGTGCAGACTCACAAGGTCCTCGGCATCCGATGACGCCAACCCCAAGGCCCCGATGTTTGAACTGAGCCAGTCCTTCTACTTCGAGTCGGCGCACACGCTGCGCCGCCAGGTCGAGCGTAACGAGGCCGACGGCAGCCGCCGCGTCCACGGCCACACCTACACCGCGCGCGTCACGGTGCGCGGCGAGGCTGACGCGGCCACCGGCATGGTCGTCGACCTGGCGGTGCTGCGCGCCGCGATCGCCGCGGTGCGCGAGCGGCTCGACCATCACTTCCTCGACGAGGTGCCGGACCTCGGCACGCCGACGCTGGAGAACCTGTGCGTCTTCATCCACCGCCACATGCTCGCCGCGGTGCCGCAGGTGGCCGAGGTCTGCGTCGAGCGCAAGAGCAGCGGCGACCGCTGCGCGTACCGTCCATGACGCAGCGGCGAGCGCTGCATGTGCCGTCCGTGAACGACCCTGCCCCGACGCTCGCCGAGCGCAGCCGGCGTGCCGTCTGGCACCCCTGCACGCAGATGAAGCGGCTCGAAAGCGAGCCGCTGCTCGCGATCGCACGCGCCGACGGGCCCTGGCTGATCGACACCGACGGCCGCCGCCACCTCGACGCCGTCAGCTCCTGGTGGGTCAACCTCTTCGGCCACGGCCACCCTTTGATGCGCGCCGCGCTGGCCGAGCAGCTCGCCACGCTCGACCACGTGATGCTCGCCGGCCTGACGCACGAGCCGGTGGTGCAGCTCTCCGAGCGACTGGCCGCTCTGACCGGCCTGGGCCACGCCTTCTACGCCAGCGACGGCGCCTCGGCCACCGAGATCGCGCTGAAGATGAGCGCCCACGCTTGGCGCAACGCCGGCCGGCCGCAGAAGTGCGAGTTCGTCGGGCTGGCCGGCGGCTACCACGGCGAGACGGTGGGCGCGCTGTCGGTCACCGACATCGCGATCTTCCGCGAGGCCTACGCGCCGCTGGTGCGCCTGAGTGCGGCGCTGCCCACGCCCGACACGCGGCGGGCGCGGCCCGGCGAAGGCGCCATCGAGCAGGCGCGGCGCTGCGCCGCGGCGCTCGAGGCCTACCTGGCCGAGCACCACGAGCGCATCGCCGCGTTGATCGTCGAGCCGCTGGTGCAGTGCGCCGCCGGCTTCGGCATGCACGACGCCGAGTACCTGCGGCTGGCCCGTGCGCTGTGCGAGCGCCACCAGGTGCACCTGATCTGCGATGAGATCGCGGTCGGCTTCGGCCGCACCGGCAGCTTGTTCGCGCACCAGCAGGCGGGCATCGCGCCGGATTTCCTCTGCCTCAGCAAGGGCCTGACCGGCGGCACGCTGCCGCTGTCGGTGGTGCTGACGACCGACGCGGTCTACGGCGCCTTCTACGACGACCGCACCGCGCGCGGCTTCCTGCATTCGCATTCCTACACCGGCAACCCGCTGGCCTGCCGCGCCGCGTTGACCGTGCTCGACCTGTTCGAGCAGGGCCTGGACGGCGAGCCGGTCCTTGAGCACAACCGCCGGACCGCTGCGACGCTGACCGAACGCTGCGCGCCGCTGACCCGCCATCCGCGCGTGCGCGCCAGCCGGCAGCTCGGCATGCTCTGGGCCTGGGACCTCGACACCGCCGGCGTCGACAACTTCGCCGGCCGCTACCACCTGGCCGCGCGCGAGCAGGGCCTGCTGCTGCGGCCGATCGGCGACACGCTGTACTTCATGCCGCCCTACGTGCTCGACGACGCGGCGCTGACGCAACTGGCGGACGGCGCGCTCAAGGCGCTCGATCAGGTTCTGAAGAACAAGGCTTAGGAGGTAGCGTGGCCGCTGACTTGTCGTTCTACGTCTACGCACTGAAAGATCCGCGAACTTCGCCGGCGCTGCCGTTCTACATCGGGAAGGGTACAGGCACCCGGGCCTACGACCATCTCGTCAAGCCCGACGCAACGCGAAAGGGGCTGCGCATCAAAGAGATCAACGCGGCTGGCGCCAAAGTCTTGGTGTCGCGGCTGGTTGACGCGCTGAGTGAAGCTCAGGCCATGAAGCTAGAAGCTGAGCTGATCGCCGCTTTCGGGACAATTGATACAGGTGGATTGCTGACGAATGCCGTGGTGCCGTCTGGGCTTTCTGGCAAGTCACGCAAAACGCTCGTCGTACCTCATGGTGCCAAAGAGAAAGCGCAGGTCGGTCTTTCCCTGCTGAAAGACGCGGTGCTCGAGTTTGCGAAAGCGAACCCGGCTGGCGTGTCCAATGCAGATGCGGCCAGCTTACTGGGCCTGCGTAGTGACTACGGCGGCGGTTCGAAGGACTACCTGTCTTACAGCTTGCTGGGACTCTTGATGCGAGAGGGCAAGCTCGAGCGCAGCGCCACAACACGCAAACACCTCGCGCGTGTTGAATGAAAGTTCCCCAGGTATGACGAAATGAGCGCATTGGGCTGGTTCGTCACCGGCACCGACACCGGCGTCGGCAAGTCGCGCGCCAGCGCGGCGCTGCTGCATGCGCTGGCGCGGCAGGGCCTGCGCGCGGTCGGCATGAAGCCGGTGGCCGCGGGCGCCGAGCGCGACGCCACCGGTGCCTGGGTCAACGACGATGTGCTCGCGCTGCGTGCCGCGAGCAACGTTCAGGTGCCGGCCGAGGACGACAACCCGGTCTGCCTGCCCGACGCGGTGTCGCCGCACATCGCGGCGCGGCGTGCGGGCCGGCCGATCGAGCTGGCGCCTATCGTCGCGGCCTACCGGCGGCTCGCGTCGCGTGCCGACGCGGTGGTGGTCGAGGGCGCCGGCGGCTTTCTCGTGCCGCTGTCCGACACGCTGACCGGCGGCGACCTCGCCGAGGCGCTCGGCCTGCCGGTGATCCTGGTGGTCGGCCTGCGCCTGGGCTGCCTGAACCATGCGCTGCTGACGCGCGACGCGCTACGCCAGCGCGGCCTGCCGCTGGCCGGCTGGATCGCCAACCGGCTCGACCCGGCGATGCCCGAGGCGCAGGCCAACGTCGACTACGTGGCCGCACAGATCGGTACGCCGCCGCTGGCCGACTGGCCCTGGGCGCCCGACGCGGCGCCGGCCGCGCTGCCGCTGCGCCTACCGGCCTGAGGCCATGCCGCGCCTGCACGAGGTCTTCGCCGCCGCGGTCGACGCGCTCGACGCGCAGCAGCTCCGCCGCCGCCGCCGCGTCGTCGCCACGCAGCAGGGCGCCACGGTCAGCGCCGATGGCCGGACGCTGCTGGCCTTCGCGAGCAACGACTACCTCGGCCTCGCCCAGCACCCGGCGCTGATCGAGGCGGCGCAGCAGGCCGCTGCGAACTACGGCGCCAGCGCGACCGCCTCGCCGGTGGTCGGCGGCCACGGGCCGGCGCATGCCGCGCTCGAGGACGAGCTGGCGCGCTTCGTCGGCCTGCCGCGGGCGCTGTACTTCGTCGCCGGCTACGCCGCCAACACCGGCGCGCTGCCGGCGCTGGTCGAGCGCGGCGACGCGCTGATCTGCGACGCGCTGAACCACGCCTGCCTGATCGACGGCGCGCGGCTGTCGCGCGCCGAGGTGAAGGTCTATCCGCACAACGACCTCGCGGCGCTGGAGCGCGCGTTGGTCGCCGCCCAGGGCGCACGGCGCCGGCTGGTCGCCGCGGACGCCGTGTTCAGCATGGACGGCGACCTCGCCCCGCTGCCCGAGATGCTGGCGCTGTGCGAACGCCACGATGCCTGGCTCTACGTCGACGACGCGCACGGCTTCGGCGTGCTCGGCGAGGGCGGGCGCGGCAGCCTGTCGCACTGGGGGCTGGACCCTGCTGCGTTGCCCGAGCGCCTGATCTACATGGCCACGCTCGGCAAGGCGGCCGGCGTCGCGGGCGCCTTCGTCGCCGGCGACGCGGCGCTGATCGAATGGCTGATGCACAAGGCGCGGCCCTACTTCTTCGCGACCGGCGCGCCGCCGATGGTGGCCGAGGCGCTGCGCGCGAGCCTGCGCGTGATCGAGGCCGAAGGCTGGCGCCGCGAGCGGCTGGTCGCGCTGCTCGGCCAGCTCGCCGCCGGCCTGGCCGGCCTGCCCTGGGCGGCACCGCCCTCGGCCTGCGCGATCCAGCCGCTGATCCTCGGCGACAACGCGACCGCGATGCGCGTGATGGCCGCGCTCGAGGCCGAGGGGATCTGGGTGCCGGCGATCCGGCCGCCGACCGTGCCCGAGGGCACCGCGCGGCTGCGCATCTCGCTGTCGGCCGCGCACACCGCGGCGGATGTCGAGCGGCTGTGCGCGGCGCTGCAGCGCGCGGCCGCGGCGGCCGCCTAGGCCGCGACCGCCTCGGCGGTGAGCACCTCGCCGCGCAGCGAGTGCGGGTAGGCGGCGGTGACCGTCACGTCGATCAGCTGCCCGACCAGCCGCGCCGGGCCGGCGAAGTTGACGATGCGGTTGCACTCGGTGCGGCCCATCAGCTCGCTCGCGTCCTTGCGCGACCGACCTTCGACGAGGATGCGCTGCACCGTGCCGACGCGCGAGGCGCCGATGCGCTGCGCGTTCGCCTCGATGGCGGCCTGCAGCTGCTGCAGCCGCGCAAGCTTGGTCTCGCGCGGGGTGTCGTCGGCGAGCGCGGCGGCCGGCGTGCCGGGGCGGGCGCTGTAGACGAAGCTGAAGCTGCTGTCGAAGCCGATGTCCTCGATCAGCGCCATCGACTTCGCGTGGTCGGCCTCGGTCTCGCCGGGGAAGCCGACGATGAAGTCGGTCGACAGGCTGATCTGCGGCCGGATCGCGCGCAGCGCGCGGATCTTGGACTTGTATTCGAGCGCGGTGTAGCCGCGCTTCATCGCCGCGAGGATGCGGTCGCTGCCGTGCTGCACCGGCAGGTGCAGGTGGTTCACCAGCTGCGGCAGCCGCGCGTAGGCCTCGATCAGCCGCGGGCTGAACTCCAGCGGGTGGCTGGTCGTGTAGCGGATGCGCTCGATGCCCGGGATCGCGGCCACGTACTCGAGCAGCAGCGCGAAGTCGGCGACCTCGCCGGCGCCGCCCATCGCGCCGCGGTAGCCGTTGACGTTCTGGCCGAGCAGCGTCACCTCCTTCACCCCCTGGTCGGCCAGGCCGGCGACCTCGGTCAGCACGTCGTCGAAGGGCCGCGAGACCTCCTCGCCGCGCGTGTAGGGCACGACGCAGTAGCTGCAGTACTTGGAGCAGCCCTCCATGATCGACACGAAGGCGGTGGCACCGTCGACGCGCGCCGGCGGCAGGTGGTCGAACTTCTCGATCTCGGGGAAGCTGATGTCGACCTGCGGGCGATTCAGGGCGTCGCGCCGCGCCAGCATCTCGGGCAGGCGGTGCAGGGTCTGCGGGCCGAACACCACGTCGACGTAGGGCGCGCGCTCGATCAGCGCCGCGCCCTCCTGGCTGGCGACGCAGCCGCCGACGCCGATCTTCACGCCCTTGGCCTTCAGGTGCTTGACGCGGCCAAGGTCGGAGAAAACCTTCTCCTGCGCCTTCTCGCGCACCGAGCAGGTGTTGAAGAGGATCAGGTCGGCCTGCTCGACGTCGGCGGTCGGCTCGTAGCCAACGGCTGCGCGCAGCACGTCGGCCATCTTGTCCGAGTCGTACTCGTTCATCTGGCAGCCGAAGGTCTTGATGTAGACCTTCTTGCCGGCGGGGGCGGCGCTCATGGCTTGGTCCAGGTCTGCGCGAAGGCGTCGAAGCGCCAGGCGGCGGCTTCGGCGGCGGTCTTCGGCCAGGGCTTCTTGGCGAGCTCGTCGGGGCGCAGCACCCAGACGTCCTTCACCAGGCCGTAGGTGTCGAGCGTGTAGTGCGTGGTCAGCTTCTGGCCGACCAGTGCGCCGGAGAGGATCTGCATGTCGTTGGCGCCGCGGATGCGCGCGCCGGGCGCCAGTCGCGCCGGCTGGCCGTTGAGCGTGACGACCGGCGGCTGGGTGACGACGATCTCGCCGCGCAGCGCGGTGGCGGGGAAATGACGGGGCAGCGTGCCCTGCGCGGCGGCGACCATCGGCACGGCGAAGGCGAGCGCGGCAAGCAGGCTCCGGGGGGCGAGGGCACAGCGGGTCATGGGGTAGATCCAGGGGCTGGTGCGAAGCCATGGAGTTTAGCGGCGCCACCTTCGCCGGCCGGCCCGGCCAGCCGGGGCTGGGGCGCACCGCGGTGATTCAGCACGCAGCGGCGCCGAGCGCGCCGGCCTGGCGCAGCCGCTCGACCAGGCCTTCGTCGACGCCCCAGTCGCGCAGCGCCGCCGGGCCGTCGGCGCCGGGCGTCGACGGCGGCGTCGGCCGCGCCGCCGGCGTGCGGCTGAAGCGCGGCGCCGGCGCCGGCTGGATCACGCCGCCGACCTCGACGAAGGCCTCGCGGGCGGCATGGTGCGGGTGGGCGGGGGCTTCGTCCCAGTCGAGCACCGGCGCGAAGCAGGCGTCGCTGCCTTCGAGCGCGGCGCACCATTCGTCGCGGCGGCGCTGCAGGAAGGTCGCCGCGAGCGTGGCGCGCTGGGCGGGCCAGAGGCTGCGGTCGTCCTGCGCGCCGAAGGTGGCGGCGTCGAGGCCGAGGCGCTGCAGCAGTTCGGCGAAGAAGGCCGGCTCGATCGCGCCGACCGCAACGTGGCGGCCGTCGGCGCAGGCGTAGGCGGCGTAGTAGGGCGCGCCGCCGTCGATCAGGTTGGCGCCGCGCTGCAGCTGCCAGGCGCCGGCCGCGCGCATGCCGAAGAACATCGCCGACAGCAGCGCGGCGCCGTCGGTCATCGCCGCGTCGACCACCTGGCCGCGGCCGCTGGCGCGCGCCTCGAGCAGCGCCGCGAGCACGCCGACGGCCAGCAGCATCGCACCGCCGCCGTAGTCGCCGACGTAGTTGAGCGGCGGCACCGGCGGCTCGCCGTCGCGGCCGATCGGGTGCAGCGCGCCGGCCAGCGCGATGTAGTTGATGTCGTGCCCGGCCGCCGCGGCCAGCGGGCCGTGCTGGCCCCAGCCGGTCATCCGGCCGTAGACCAGCCGCGGGTTGCGCGCCAGGCAGGGCTCGGGGCCGAGTCCCAGGCGTTCCATCACGCCGGGCCGGTAGCCTTCGATCAGCGCGTCGGCCCGGGCCACCAGCGCCAGCGCGGCCTCGGCGGCCGCGGGGTGGCGCAGGTCGAGCGCGAGCGAGCGGCGGCCGCGCGCCGGGATGTCGAAGCGCGGCGGCAGGCCGAGCGCGCCGCCGGCGCCCGGCCGGTCGATGCGCAGCACCTCGGCGCCGAGGTCGGCCAGCAGCATCGCGCAGAACGGCGCCGGACCGAGCCCGACCATCTCGACCACCTTCAGCCCTGCGAGCGGACCGGCCATGCATGCTCCCCGTCGCGCACCGTCGCGCGGGCTGGATGCTCACACAAAAGCACGCGGCCGCCTCGAGGCGGCCGCGGAGGCGAACGGGCGTCCGCGGGCGCCCGGGCTACGGGGCGGTCGGCTCAGCCGCCGGGCGGGATGACGCGGTAGCCGGCCGCCTCGAGCAGCCGGCGCGCGCGCAGCAGTTCCTCGGGGCTGGCCGACGGACCGAGGACCGGCGGCTGGGTGTGGCCGCCGTGGCCGCGCTGGTTGACGTGGTCGATCAGCATCTGCACCTCGGCCTGCACCGGCTCGGGCAGGCCACGACGGCCGCCACGGCGGTCGATCAGCAGCTCTTCGAGAGCCATGCGCACCGCGCGCGTGTCGGGCCAGAGGTCGGCGAGCTGGTTGGCCACGCGCGGATACTGCATCGACAGCTTCTGCGGCCGCAGCCCCGGCGGCAGGCTCATGACCCAGTCGACCGCGGCGCCGGTCAGCGCGCGGTCGCTGGGCCGCTGCGGCCGGCGGCGCTCGGACCAGTTGGCCGGCTTGGCATGCGCCAGCTCGGCGATGCCGGGCGGCAGCTCCTCGAGCGCCTGGCGCGCTTCGCCGAAGTCGGTGACCTCGAACTCGAGGGCGTCGAAAGCCGGGCGTTCCGGCGGTGCATTGCGGTTGCTCATGGCGCGATCCCTGCACGAGTGAAGGGGTGCCGGCGCTGGCGCCATCGGCGTCACCCCCGGGCATCTGTGACGAATTGTGAGGCGCCGCGTCGCCGGGCGGATGTGCGGCAAATCACACACTCACGGGGGTCCGGCCCCGCGTAAACCCTGATGAAACCGCTTCATGCCGTCGTGCGAGGCTGCCAGAAGCTCAGCCCTTCGCCGCTGCGCTTGGCGTCGTAGAGCGCCGTGTCGGCGCGGTCCATGAGCGCCTGCAGGTCGAGCGCGTCGGCGGGGGCGCCATAGGCCACGCCGATGCTGCAGCCGACCGACATGCTGCGGCCCTCGCGGCCGATCGGCGCGCACAGCACCGGCTGCAGGCCGTTGATCAGCCGCTGCAGACGGTCGGGCTCGACGTCGCGCATCAGCACGCAGAACTCGTCGCCGCCGAGCCGTGCCACCAGGTCGCTCGAGCGGAAGAAGCGCAGCAGCCGCGCCCCGACGACCCTCAGCACCTCGTCGCCGGCGGCATGGCCGAGGGTGTCGTTGATCGGCTTGAACTTGTCGAGGTCCAGCGCCAGCAGCGCCACCGTCTGCCCGCGCGAGCGGCATGAAGCGTAGGCCGCGGCCGCGTCGGGCTCGAAGCCGCGGCGGTTCAGCAGACCGGTCAGCGCGTCGGTGTTGGCCGAGGCGGTGATCGGCCGCACCAGCCTGTAGGCGACCAGGCTGGCCGCGCCCACCGACAGCAGCAGCGACAGCAGCAGCCAGCCGCGCACGACCTGGGCGACCTCCGACAGCGCCGGCACCGCCTCGGCGGTCGGCTTGCCGACGCCGAGCCAGAGCTCGCCGAGTTCGGGCGCCACCGGCAGCCGCAGCTGCATGAACGTGTGTGTGCCGACGCTGGCGACCGCCGGACCCTGGTCCGAAGGCACCGGCGGCACGACCGTCGGCAAGGACGAGGCCAGGACGCGGCGCCCGCCGCGCGCGTCGGTCAGCGACACCACCAGCTCGAAGCCGGTGAGCCGGGCGATGCGCCGCGCGTAGGCGTCGTCGAACCCCAGCGTGCCCTGCAGCGACGCGATCGCCAGCGGCGCCAGGATGTCGGCATGCGCGCGGGCCACCAGCCGCGGCTCGGCGGCGTCGCGCAGCAGTGCGAGGTTCATCGTCGCGGCGGCCGAGGTGTCGGCGGGCGGCGCCGGCGGGGCGAGCGGCACCACCGCGTAGCGGATGCGGGCGCTGCGGGCCTGGTGGTTCTCGAGCATCGAGTCGATCGTCGGCTGGTCGCGCGTGGCGACCGCCTGGCGCAGGCCGAACTCCGACGCCATCAGCCGCGTCTCGGTGCTCAGGCCGAGCTCGTCCTCGCGGACCTGGTTGCGCACGGCCTGGTAGCCGCTCTGCAGCACGTCCTCGATCGCCGCCGCGGTCAGCGCCCGCTGCTCCCACGTCAGCAGCGCCATCAGGCCGAGCTGGATCAGCCCGAGCGTGGCCGCCAGGTAGACGACCAGGCGGCGTTCACCCTTGAGCGCGACCGGCGTGATCGAAGGCGAGTTCAACGGCAAGGCACCTCGCGGCTGCAACGGGCACGGTGAGGCCCCATCGTGTCACGGATGATCGGAACGCGGACCACCGGCGGAGCGCGGGATAAGCGCTGCGTTTGTTCCGCTGATGCGGCTTATGACGCAAAAGCCCCCGCAAGTCCATGGCCCGGACTGATACGCCACCCAAGTGGCGCCCCGGAATTGAAAAAGGCTTGTAAGTCGTTGACTTACAAGCCTTTTAGGTTTTGGTGGCGCTTCAGGGATTCGAACCCCGGACCTGCGGATTATGATTCCGTCGCTCTAACCGACTGAGCTAAAGCGCCCGAGCCGCGCAGTATAGCCGCGCGGCCGCGGCGGGCCGAGCCGGGGCCGTCTCGGCGCTGTCCCGGTGCCTTGGGGGGCTGGTGCCGCCGGGTGCGCTGTGCCACGATCGACGCGACGGGTCGGCAAGTCGGGGTGCGCAGTGGGCAGCTGGCGATCGGGTCTGGCGGAGGGGATCCGCCGGCATGGCTTCCGCAAGTGGTACGAGCGCGAGCTGATCGCCAGCCACGCCCATCTCGTGCTGCTGATCTTTTGTACGCTGGGCCTGCTGGCCACCTTCGAGGCCTACGACCGCAGCGCCTCGGCCGGTCAGCAACTGGCCGACCTGGCCGCCGTGCTGCTGTGCGCCGGCACCGGGCTGTGGGCCTTGCGGCGCTACCTCTTCCTGCTGAGCCATGCCGAGGCCACGGCCAACCAGGCCAACTGCCCGCACTGCGACGCCTACGCGCGCTTCGAGCTCGTGCCCGAGCAGCCGCGCGCCGGGTCGGTGCAGGTCTGCTGCCGCAAGTGCCGCCACCGCTGGACGATCGACGAGTAGCCGCTCAGAACAACTGGCCGATCGCCATCGCGACGAAGCTCAGCAGCAGGGTCGTCGCGATCGGCAGCGACCACTCGCGTCCGCCGACGCGGAAGTTCAGGTCGCCCGGCAGCTTGCCCAGCCCGAGGCGCTGCAGCCAGGGCCGCAGCCCGTTGAAGACGATCAGCGCCAGCACCACCACGATCATCCAGCGCAGCATGCCGGGCCTTCAGAGGGTGTGGCTGCGGTCGCCCGCGGCGAAGCCCAGCGCGTCGAAGGGCGCGCTGGCGGCAAAGCCGACGACCTTGAACAGCTCGCCCATCTCGTGTTCGGCGAGCAGCTTGTTCACCGCCGCGGCATCGCGCGGGTCGGGCGGCACCGCCAGCAGCTCGAGCAGGCCGCAGTTCAAGAGAAAGTGCGCTTGCGAGGTGTAGCCCAGCACCGCGAGGCCGGCGTCCTGGCCGGCCAGCGCGACGGCGCTGAAGTCGACGTGCGCGGTGATGTCCTTGTCGCCGACGTCGGCCAGCGGGTCGGCGTCGGCGCGGTGGCCGCGGTGGCACATCAGCGTGCCACCGCGGCGCTGCGGCAGGTAGAACTCGGCCTCGGGGAATCCGTAGTCGAGGAAGAAGGCCGCGCCGCGCGCGAGCGTCGCGGCCAGCGTGCGGACGAAGGCCTCGGCCTGCCGCGGCAGCTCGGTCGTCGTGCCGGGCAGGGCCTGCGCGGCGCGCGGCGGGCGCAGGTCGGTCGGGCGGTCGGCGAAGACGAAGCGGCCGCCTTGCAGCGCCACGCCGCGCTCGAACCACCGCGCGCCGTCGAAGTGCAGCAGCGCCACCGGCATCGCGTCGAGGACCTCGTTGCCGACGACCACGCCGTCGATCGCGGGTGGCAGGGCGTCGAGCCACACCGCCTTGGCCGCGAACCGCGGCACGCGCGCGGCCAGCGTGGCGCGCTGGCGCTCGCGCAGTGCGCCGGAGAGGTCGACGATCACGTAGCGGTCGATGCGTTCGCCCAGCGCGTCGAGCAGCTGCGCCGCCAGCGCGCCGGAGCCGGCGCCGAACTCCCACAGCTCGCGGGTGCCGGTGGCATCGAGCGCCTGCGCGAGCTGGCGCGCCAGCGCGCGGCCGAACAGCGGCGTGAGCTCGGGCGCGGTGACGAAGTCGCTGCCCGACGAAGGCAAGGTGCCGAACTGGCGGTCGCCGCGCGCGTAGTAGCCCAGGCCCGGCGCGTAGAGCGCGAGCTCCATCCAGCGCTCGAAGCCCAGCCAGCCGCCGGCCGCGGCGATCTCGGCGGCGATGCGCGCCGCCAAGGCCCCGGGCGGGTGGGCGAGGGGGGCGCTGGCTACACTGACGGCGGCGTGCTGCACGCCCCGATTGTCCCGCACCGATGAGCGCCGAATCCCGTCCTGTCGTCCTGGTCACCGGTTCGGCGCGCCGCGTCGGCCGGGCGATCGCGCTCGAGCTCGCCGCCCAGGGCTTCGACCTGGCCTTGCACACCCACCGCCACGCCGAGGAGGCGGCCGACACGCTGCGCGAGGTGCGCGCGTTCGGCGTGCGCGCGCAGGTCGTCGCCGCCGACCTGGCCGACGAGGCGGCCAGCCGTGCGCTGCTGCCGGCGGTGGTGGACGGGCTGGGGCGCGCCGACGCGGTGGTCAACAACGCGTCCTTGTTCGAGCATGACGATGTGGCGAGCTTCGGCCACGCGGCGATGGCGATGCACTGGCAGGTCAATGCCGCGGCGCCGATCCTGCTGGCGCAGGCCCTGCACCGGCACCTCGAGGGCACGTCGCGTCGCGGCTGCGTGGTCAACCTGCTCGACCAGAAGCTCTGGAACCCCAACCCCGACCATCTCTCCTACACGCTGTCGAAGGCGGCGCTCAAGGCCGCCACCACGCTGCTGGCGCAGGCGCTGGCGCCGCGGGTGAGGGTGGTCGGCGTCGCGCCCGGCATCACGCTGCCGTCGGGTCCGATGGACGAGGCCGAGTTCGCCCGCGCCCACGCGATGACGCCGCTGGGCCACGGCGCCACGCCCGACGACATCGCCCGCGCGGTGCGCTTCCTGATCGAATCGCCGGCGGTCACCGGCACGACGCTGCTGGTCGACGGCGGCCAGCACCTCGCAGCCCAGCCGCGCGACGTGCTCTACCTCGCGCGCCAGGAGATGAGCCGGTGAGCATGCTCCTTGCCCTGCCCGAGCTGCGCGACTGCCGGCGCCTCTTCCTGCGCGACCACGTGCTGCCGGTGCGCATCGGCGTGCACGACTTCGAGCAGCAGGCCGCGCAGCGCGTGGTGTTCAACGTCGAGCTGTTCGTGCCGCTGGCCGCGAGCACGCCGCGCAGCGACCGGCTGGCCGAGGTGGTGGACTACGATTTCGTCCGCGACGTGATCGCCGGTTGCGCCGGCGGCGGGCAGGTCGGGCTGCAGGAGACGCTGTGCGACGCCATCGCGGCGCGGCTGCTGGCCCATCCGCAGGTGCGCGCGGTGCGCGTCGCGACCGAGAAGCCCGACGTCTACCCCGACTGCGCCGCGGTCGGCGTCGAGGTCTTCCACATCAAGCAGGAGCCGGTCGCATGAGCGCCGTCGTCATCGGACCCGTCGGCGGCCGCGAGGCCAGGCGCAGCTTCGAGGCCAACAAGCTCGCCAAGCGCCTGCACCGCCTGGTCGGCCAGGCGATCGGCGACTTCAACATGGTCGAGCCGGGCGACAAGGTGATGGTCTGCGTCTCGGGCGGCAAGGACAGCTACGCGCTGCTCGACATCCTGATCAACCTGCAGCGGCGCGCGCCGGTGGACTTCACGCTCGTCGCGGTCAACCTCGACCAGAAGCAGCCGGGCTTCCCCGAGCATGTGCTGCCCGAGTACCTGGGCCGGCTCGGCGTGCCCTTCCACATCGAGAACCAGGACACCTACTCGATCGTCAAGCGCCTCGTGCCCGAGGGCAAGACGATGTGCAGCCTGTGCTCGCGGCTGCGCCGCGGCATCCTCTACCGCGTCGCCGGCGAGCTGGGCGCGAGCAAGATCGCGCTCGGCCACCACCGCGACGACATGCTGCAGACCTTCTTCCTCAACATGTTCTTCGGCGCCAAGATCAAGGGCATGCCGCCCAAGCTGGTCAGCGACGACGGCCGGCATGTCGTCATCCGCCCGCTCGCCTACGTGCCCGAGCACGACCTCGCGGCCTGGGCCGCGCACCGTGAGTTCCCGATCATCCCCTGCACGCTGTGCGGCAGCCAGGAGAACCTGCAGCGCAAGCAGGTGGCGGCGATGCTGCACGAATGGGAGCGCAAGCACCCGGGCCGCGTCGAGAACATGGCGCGGGCGCTCGGCAACGTCGTGCCCTCGCATCTTCAGGACCGGAACCTCTACCCCTTCGAGAGCCTCCAAGCCGGCGGCCAGCCCGACGCCGACGGCGACAAGGCCTTCGACGACGAACCCTGCGCCCCGCCCGCGGGCGCACCAGCCGCCGCCGTGCGCTGGCTCGACGCCGACTGAGCGTGACGCCCGCGACGGCGCCGCGATCAGGCGGAACCGTCCTCGCAAGGAGCCGTGATGCAACGAAGAACACTGATCGCCGGGGTCGCTGCGTTGCTCGCGGCCACGGGTTGCGCGGGCCTCGACACCGTCGCGGTCGAGGTCTCGAGCCAGGGCGACTGGCCGACCGGGCGCACGCCGGGCCGCTACGCGATCGAGCGCCTGCCGTCGCAGCAGGCCCGTGCCGCCGAGCAGGAGCGCATCGAGGCGGCGGCGCTGCCGGCGCTCACCGCGGCCGGCTTCGTGCCGGCCCCGCTGGACGAGGCCGACTTCGTCGTCCAGGTCGGCGCGCGCCGTTTCGAGCTGGCGCGCCGCGACCCTTACGCGCCCTTCTACTGGCGCAGCGATTGGTGGCTCTACGGCGGTCGTCACCCCTTCTTCTACGGGCCGGGGCTGGGCGCAGGCTACGTCGCCGACTTTCCCGACATCCAGCGCGAGGCGGCGATCCTGATCCGCGACCGCCGCAGCCAGCGCATCGTCTACGAGACGCGCGCCACGCTGGTGAGCCGCTGGTCGTCGGACGCGCTGCTGCCGGCGCTGTTCGAGGCGGCGATGAAGGACTTCCCGCAGCCGGCGCTGAGCCCGCGCACCGTGGTCGTGCCGCTGCCGCGGCGCTCGTAGGCCGCGCGTTCAGGTTGGGTCGGGCGCGTGGCGCAGCAGGTCGCTGCGCCAGCCGAGCAGCCGCGTCCGCGCGGCCTGGCGCTGCGCGGCGCTCGTGCTGTTGTGCATCTCGGCGGCGAGCTCGCACTGGTAGGCCTGCAGCCGCGCGGCGTAGTCGCGGTAGGCCGGATCGGGCGAGCGCAGCACGCGCTGCCACACGCCGCGCAGCCGCTCGGCGGCCGCCGCGTCGCCGGCGCCTTCGGCGCGCAGCGCGCGCAGGGTCTCGAGCACGTCGCGCTGGCGGCGCTCGCGCTCGCCGACCCAGCGCCCCGGGTCGAACGGCGACGCGGCCAGGCCGCGGGCGAGGCGCTCGCGCTGGGCCGCGTCGAGGCGGCCGTAGACCGTCTCGACGCGGTCGATGGCGCGGTCGAGCGACGCACGCTGGCGCGTCGGCGGCGGCGCGTCGACGAACTCGCTGCGCCACTCGGAGGCGATCTCGGCCTGGCGTGACGCGAGCCGTGCGAGCTGCGGCTCGTCGATGCCGCGCAGCAGTGCAGCGGCCGCCGGCAGCGCCTGCTCGACGGCGGCCTGGCCGCGCTGCTGCAGCGCGTCGATCCAGCGGCAGACGTGCTGCGGGCTGGTGTCGTCGAGCATCTCGTCGGCGGCACGCTCGAGCAGACCGGCCAGCACCGGCAGCTCGGCACGGCGGTGCCAGCCGGCCCATTGCGCGACGGCCTGGCGGGCCACCGGCTGCTGCGTCTCGGCAAAACCGAGGTAGCCGTCGAGCCACCAATAGGTCAGCCGCTCGGCCTGCCCGTAGGCCAGACCGACCATGCTGCAGCCGGCCGATGCGGCCAACAGCAGGGCGGCCGCGATAATCCGCCCACCTCTCCACCATCCGAGCTCGAGCATGCTGGACATCGTGATCATGGCCGCCGGCAAAGGGACCCGCATGAAGTCGGACCGGCCGAAGGTGCTGCACACGCTGGCCGGGCTGCCGCTATTGCAGCATGTGCTCGCGATGGCCGGCGGGCTCGGGGCGCAAAGGCTGATCACCGTCACGGGGCATGGCGCCGAGCAGGTCGAGGCGGCGATGCGCGCGGCCTTGCCGCAGGCGCCGCTGGCCTTCGTCCGCCAGGAGCCGCAGCTCGGCACCGGGCATGCGGTGCAGCAGGCCGTGCCGCTGCTCGCCGAGGGAGCGGCGGCCGGCGGCACGACGCTGATCCTCAACGGCGACGTGCCGCTGATCGAAGCCTCGACCGCGCGCGCGCTGGTCGAGGCCTGCGGCGGCGCGCGGCTGGCGCTGCTGACCGTGGTGCTGGCCGACGCCAGCGGCTACGGCCGCATCGTGCGCGACGGCAGCGCAGTGCGCGCGATCGTCGAGCACAAGGACGCCAGCGAGGTGCAGCGCGCGATCCGCGAGGTCTACACCGGCATGATGGCGGCGCCGACCGCGCAGCTGACGCGCTGGCTCGCGGCGCTGAAGAACGACAACGCGCAGCGCGAGTTCTACCTGACCGACATCGTCGCGATGGCGGTTGCCGAGGGCGTGCCGGTGGTCGCCGCCCAGGCTGCGAGCGAGACCGAGGTGCTCGGCGTCAACAGCCCGCTGCAGCTCGCCGAGCTGGAGCGCCGCCTGCAGCGCAGCCGCGCCGACGCGCTGATGGAAGCCGGCCTGCGCCTGGCCGACCCGGCCCGCTTCGACCTGCGTGGTGTGCTCGAGCATGGGCGCGACGTCGAGGTCGACGTCAACTGCGTCTTCGAAGGCTGCGTGCAGCTCGGCGACGGCGTGCGCATCGGCGCGAACTGCGTGATCCGCAACGCGCGCATCGACGCCGGCGCGGTGATCCATCCGTACACGCACATCGATGGCGAAGCGCTCGGCGTGCGGGTCGGCGCCGGGGCGCTGGTCGGCCCGTTCGCGCGGCTGCGGCCGGGGGCCGAACTCGGGCCCGAGGTTCACATCGGCAACTTCGTCGAGGTGAAGAACTCGACGCTGGCGCGCGGCGCCAAGGCCAACCACCTCGCCTACCTGGGCGACGCGACGGTCGGCGAGCGCGTGAACTTCGGCGCCGGCAGCATCACCGCCAACTACGACGGCGCCAACAAGCACCGCACCGTGATCGGCGCCGACGTGCACGTCGGCAGCAACTGCGTGCTGGTCGCGCCGGTGACGCTGGGCGAGGGTGCCACCATCGGTGGCGGCAGCACGATCGCCAAGGACGCGCCGGCCGGGCAGTTGACGGTCGCGCGGGCGAAGCAAGCTGCGGTGCCGGGTTGGAAACGGCCGCAGAAGCGGCGCTGAGGCGCGGGCCGCAGGGGTTGTTACTAATCGTTCGCAGCTGGCGTGAGCTAGCTCACGGTTCGGCCGCCGGCGGACACATTGCGTGGCGTTGAGCCGGTTCCAATCGACCGCAGGCAGGTGGCCGTACCGGCTGCCCATCAATCTGTGGCGAGTTCAGGAATGACGAAACGGTTCGTGCGTGCCGCTGTCGCGGCGGTGGTCACTGTGGTGCTGACGGCCTGTGGTGGGGGCGGTGGCGGTGGAGAGGGCGGCGGCATCGGCGGCGGGGATCCGACGTTGGCCGACACCCAAGGCGCGTTCGTCGGTACGGTTCAACGCAGCGGCGGCATCGCGGCGCCCTTCGATCTGATCTTGCTCGACGACGGCACGTACTTCGGTCTCGTCGGTACACCCGGTGGCGCCGACATCCCCAGTAATGTCACGTCCTTGGTCTACGGGACGAACGGCACGGTTCGGGAAGAAGGGCCCGCTCTGGTCTTCGAAGCCAGCGACGGCGTCGAATTTCAGTACGGCGCCGTCGACCCCGGCGCCGGGGTCGATCCCGTGCCCGTCGCTGCACCGATTCAGCATGCGCTCGGCGCCACGGGCATTGCCGGCTTCGCCGACAGCACGGCGGGGCGCCTCGACTACAGCGCGGTATCGCTCGCGCGTTACGACGAAGCGGTAGCCTTGCCCGATCTGGTGGGTACTTTCGATGGGACCGTCCGACGTCGGACCGGTGACGTCCTGAACGTCACGCTGACCATCGACGCCGACGGCGATTTCTCGACGACGCTCGGCGCCTGCACGGTCACGGGCACACTCGTTCCGCGCGCCGGTGGCAAGCGGGTCTTCGACTTCGATGTGCAGTACCGGGTCGCTCAAGGTTGTACGGCGGACGAATCGCTCTTCGGTATCGCATTCAACGATGCGACGCCGGCCGAGCTTTACTTCGTCGCGGTCAAAGGCGATGGCAGCGACGCGGTCTTCGCGTTCTTCAACAAGCAGTAGCCAAGCGATCGCGGCCCTCAACGCTCCGGCAGCGGCAACTCGCTGCCGAAGCGCGCCCGCTTCACCGCGAAGAAGGCTCGCACGTTGCGCACGTTCGCATCGGCCGTGAAGAGCCGCGCCGTCACCGCCTGGTAGGCCGGCATGTCGGCCATCGCCAGCACCAGCACGAAGTCCGGCCCCGGCGAGACGCGCCAGCACTGCTGCACCGCCGGGTCGGCCAGCGCGCGCGCCTCGAAGGCGTCGAGCCGTTCGACCGCCTGCTGGTCCAGCGTCACCTCCACCAGGGCCTGCAGCAGCGGCATCCCGGCATCGAGCAGGCGCTGCGGCGAGAGCTGCGCGACCACGCGCTCGATCAGGCCCAGCTCGTGCAGCCGCCGCACGCGGCGGTGCGCGGTGGCCGGCGAAACCTGAGCCGCCGCCGCGAGCTGCTGGTTGGACAGCGAGGCGTCGCGCTGCAGCTGGGCCAGCAGGCGAAGGTCGATCGGATCGAGATCGGGGGCGGTGATGGAATTTTGTGCCATCCGTCGATTCTCAAGGAAAGAAAAATTCTCCGTGAAGGCGCAGCGAGAAAAAATGCCGTATCGAGTGATTTGAAGAACGTTTTTGCTCGATCTCCTGCCTAGCATCGGCGTCAGTGCAGAACATCGCAGGGAGTTCCCATGTGCGGCATCGTCGGCGCGGTCGCTAGGCGCAACATCGTTCCCGTCCTGGTCGAGGGCCTGAAGCGCCTCGAGTACCGCGGCTACGACTCCTGCGGCGTGGCCGTCCACCAGGCCGGCGCGCTGCGCCGCAGCCGCAGCACGGCGCGGGTCGCCGAGCTCGACGCGCAGGTGGCCGCCGACGGCGTCGAAGGCGCCACCGGCATCGCCCACACCCGCTGGGCCACCCACGGCGCCCCGGCGGTCCACAACGCCCACCCGCACTTCTCGACCGGGCCCGGCGGCGATGCCGGCCGGCCGGCCCAGGGCGCGACGGAGGCGGGCCGGCCGGCCCGCGTGGCCCTGGTCCACAACGGCATCATCGAGAACCACGACGAGCTGCGCGCCGAGCTCCAGTCGCGCGGCTACGTGTTCGCGAGCCAGACCGACACCGAGGTCGTCGCGCACCTGGTCGACTCGCTCTACGACGGCGACCTGTTCGACGCCGTCCAGCAGGCCACGCGGCGGCTCAAGGGCGCCTACGCGCTGGCGGTGTTCTGCCGCGACGAGCCGCAGCGCGTGATCGGGGCGCGCGAGGGCTCGCCGCTGGTGCTGGGCGTGGGCGCCGGCGGCAGCGAGGGCGAGCGCTTCCTCGCCTCCGACGCGATGGCGCTGGCCGGCGTGACGGACCATATCGTCTACCTCGAGGAGGGCGACGTGGTCGACCTCCAGCTCGGCCGCCACTGGATCACCGCGCGCGGCGCCGGCGAGCGCTTCGTGCCGGTGGAGCGCGAGCTGCGCGTCGTCCATGCCCACACCGGCGCGGCCGAGCTCGGGCCCTACCGGCATTACATGCAGAAGGAGATCTTCGAGCAGCCGCGCGCGATCTCCGACACGCTCGAAGGCGTCGAAGGCATCGTGCCCGAGCTGTTCGGCGCCGAGGCGGCCGCGCTGCTGCCGCAGGTCGACGCGGTGCTGATCCTGGCCTGCGGCACCAGCTACTACGCCGGCTGCACCGCGAAGTACTGGCTCGAGGCCCTCGCCGGCATCCCGACGCAGGTCGAGGTGGCCAGCGAGTACCGCTACCGCGACAGCGTGCCGAACCCGCGCGCGCTGGTCGTCACCATCACGCAGAGCGGCGAGACGGCCGACACGCTGGCGGCGCTGAAGCATGCGCGTTCGCTCGGCATGCAGCACACGCTGACCGTCTGCAACGTCGCCACCAGCGCGATGGTGCGCGAGTGCCGCATGGCCTACCTCACGCGCGCCGGCGTCGAGATCGGCGTGGCCTCGACCAAGGCCTTCACGACCCAGCTCGCCGGCCTGTTCCTGCTGACGCTGCAGCTCGCCAAGCTGCGCGGCCGGCTCGACGCCGCCGCCGAGGCGCAGCATCTGAAGGCGCTGCGCCACCTGCCGGCTGCGCTGCAGGCGGTGCTGGCGCTGGAGCCGCAGGTCATCGCCTGGGCCGAGGAATTCGCGCGCAAGGAGAACGCGCTCTTCCTCGGCCGCGGCCTGCACTACCCGGTGGCGCTGGAAGGCGCGCTCAAGCTCAAGGAGATCAGCTACATCCACGCCGAGGCCTACCCGGCCGGCGAGCTCAAGCACGGCCCGCTGGCCCTCGTCACGAGCGCGATGCCGGTGGTGACGGTGGCGCCGAACGACGCGCTGCTCGAGAAGCTCAAGAGCAACCTGCAGGAGGTGCGCGCGCGCGGCGGCGAGCTGTTCGTCTTCGCCGACGCCGACACCCGCATCGAGAGCGGCGAGGGCCTGCACGTGATCCGCATGCCCGAGCACTACGGCGCGCTCAGCCCGCTGCTGCACGTCGTGCCGCTGCAGCTGCTGGCCTACCACACGGCCTGCGCGCGCGGCACCGACGTCGACAAGCCGCGCAACCTGGCCAAGAGCGTGACGGTCGAGTGACGGCCGCTCAGAACACCGCGTGATCCCCCCGCTCCGGCGCCGCGGCGCCGCGCAGCAGGGCGGCGTAGAAGTCCTGCAGCGTCTCGGTACCGGTCGAGGGGGTGGCGTCGGCGTCGTAGCGACCGGTCGCGGTGTCGAGCACCAGCATCGATTCGGTGGCGTAGTAGCGGCCGATGCGCGCCAGCTCGGCCTTGTCGGCCAGTGCCGGCAGCACGCGGCCCAGGGTCGCCAGCACGGCGACGATCGCATCGAGCAGCGCCACCGGCACGCGCCGGAAGCGCGGCGGCGCGCCGAGCAGGGCGAACAGCATCTCGCCCTGCTGCCGCGGCGTCAGGGCCGCGCCGGGGCCGCCGATCGGCAGGACGCGGTTGCGCCGCGCCGGGTCGTCGACGCACTCGGCCAGGTAGTCGGCCAGGTCGGTGTCGGCGATCGGCTTGCAGGCGGTCAGCCCCCCGTCGCCGAACAGCAGGTAGGGCCGGCCGCGCCGCACACGTTCGACCTGCCCGGCGAGCGACTTGAAGAAGGCCGTCGGCCGCACGATCGAGTAGGCGAGGCCCGAGTCGACGAGCTCGCGCTCGAAGGCCAGCTTGGCGTGCTGGAAGGCCAGCCGCGGCTTCTGCACGCACAGCGCCGACAGCAGCACCACATGCTCGACGCCGGCCTGCCGCGCGGCCGCCAGCGCCCGGCTGTGCGCCCGGTGGTCGATGGCCCAGGCGTCGGCCGGCGCGCCGGTGCGCGAGGCCAGGCAGGACAGCAGCACGTCGAAGCGCTCGCCGCGCAGGCCGTCGCGCGCGAGCGAGTCGGGGTCGGTGGCGTCGCCGAAGCGCAGCGTCGCGCCGTCGAGCAGCCGCGCGCTGTCGTCCCGGCCCAGGCGGCCGCCGACGCCAGCGCGCGGCCGCACCAGGCAGACGACCTCGTGGCCGCGGCGCCGCAGCGCCCGCACCGTGGCGCGGCCGATGGTGCCGGTGGCGCCGAGCATGAAGACGCGCCGGCGCACGGCGCGTGGCGGCTCGGGGGCGGGCGGCGGGGCCGGCGGCTGCATCCGCGCAGGATAGCGGCGCGGGCTTCACGGCAGCCCCGGCGCGCGGACCAGGCCCGCTCCGCAGCCGGGTGGCGGGGCCTGTGGTTGAATTCTGCGTCGCGTTGTGTCCCCGCCTGCAAGGAACCCCGATGTCGATCGATTGGAACGCCTTCACGCCCTGGCCGGCCCTGGCCGGCGGGCTGCTGATCGGCCTGGCGGCGGCGATGTTCGTGCTGCTCAACGGCCGCGTCGCCGGCATCAGCGGCGTGCTCGGCGGCCTGCTGGCGCCGGTGCGCGGCGACGTGGCCTGGCGGCTGGCCTTCCTGGTTGGGCTGGTCGGCGCGCCGCTGGCGTGGCAGGCGGTCGCCCCGGCGCCGGTGCCGACGATCGATGCCGGCACCGGCGCGCTCGTCGCCGCCGGGCTGCTGGTGGGCTACGGCACGCGGCTCGGCTCGGGCTGCACCAGCGGCCATGGCGTGTGCGGCCTGTCGCGGCTGTCGACGCGCTCGCTGGTGGCCACGCTGGCCTTCATGGGCGCCGGCTTCGCCACGGTGTACCTGCTGCGCCACCTGCTCGGCGCCTGAGGATCGGCGATGGCGAACCTCTACGCTGCGCTGGCCGGGCTGGTGTTCGGGCTCGGGCTGATCGTCTCCGGCATGGCCGACCCGGCCAAGGTGCTGGGCTTCCTCGACCTGGCCGGCGCCTGGGACCCGTCGCTGGCCTTCGTGATGGCCGGGGCGATCGCGGTCGGCCTGGGCCCCTTCGCGCTCGCGCGGCGCCGCGAGCGCGCGGTCTGCGGCGAGCCGATGCGGCTGCCGACCGCCCGGCAGATCGACCGTCCGCTGGTGCTGGGCAGCCTGCTGTTCGGTATCGGCTGGGGCGTGGCGGGCTTCTGCCCGGGGCCGGCGCTGGTGGCGCTGGGGCTGGGCGAGACCAAGGCGCTGGTGTTCGTCGTGGCGATGCTGGCCGGCATGGCCGGCCACGCGATGCTGCAGCGGCGGCGCGGCGGCGCATGAGCCGCGCCGTGTAGGTCGATCGCCGGCCCGCTGCAGAACCCCATGCGATCCGACGAGGAGCTTGCGATGCATCGACGACCCTGGTGGCGCGTTCTGGGCCTCGGCGGGCTCATGGCGGCCTTGTGCTGGACGGCGGGGGCGGCGCTCGCCGCCGACCTGAGCGGCCGCAAGACGCTGACGCTGCACGGCCGCGACGGCCGGGCCGTGGTGATCGGGCAGGTGAACTTCGAGCCGCGGCCCGATGGCGCGGTCGGCTTCGCGCTCGACCTCGACCGCGCGGCGATGCCCGACCACTTCCTGTCGATGCGCGAGTTCAAGTGCGCTCCGGGCGACAGCGAGATCCTCTGCCACGTGCCCTACCCCTACCCGCAGCCGGCCACCGTGACCGGCGCCGACTATGTCTGGCTCGAGCATGCGCTGATCTTTCTGTACAAGCAGCCGCGCGATTTCGGCGCCAAGTTGCGCAACGGCGTTTACTTTCGCCTCCAGGCGACCGATAAGGGCTTGACCGGCCTGCCGCAGGCGATCGACCTGACCGTCATGGGCGTGCCGCCCGACGACCCCGCGGTGCCGCCGTACCGCAAGGCCCTGCTGCGCGACGACATCCCCGAGGGTTCGCGCTGGGTCACGCGGCTGACGATCGACTAGAACCGCCCCGACCACGATGCCGCACGACGAGATCACGCTCGAACAACGCTGGGGCCTGGCCGAGCGAAGCGCCCGCTTCGGCGTCTGGGACCTCGACACGCGCACCCAGACCGTGCATTACTCGCCGCAGTGGAAGGCGATGCTCGGCTACCCCGCCACCGAGGCGCCCGACCGCACCGAGACCTGGCGCAGCCGCGTCCACCCCGACGACCTGCAGCCGATGCTGGCGGCGCTCGAGGCCCACATCGAAGGCCGCGCGCCCGCCTACGAGCACGAGTTCCGCCTGCGTGCGGCCGACGGCAGCTACCGCTGGATGCTGTCGCGCGGCCGTGTCGTCGCGCACGACGCGCAGGGCCGCGCGCTGCGCGTGATCGGCACGCTGACCGACCGCACCGAGGGCCGCGAGCACGAGGCCTCGCGGCTGGCCCGCGACCGCAGCGCGGCCGCCGACGCGGCACGCATCGAGGTGCTCTCGCGCATGAGCCACGAACTGCGCACGCCGCTCAACGCGGTGCTGGGCTTCGCGCAGCTGCTGTCGCAGCACGGCGGCACGATCGACCCCGCCACGCGGCACCGCTACGTCGAGAACATCGAGCACGCCGGCTGGCACCTGCTGAAGCTGATCGACGAGGTGCTGGTCGGCACGGCCGACGCCCCGGCCCGCGGCCGCGCCGACGCGCAGCGCTGAGCCGCCGGCCGGATTCGACCGCAATCGGCAAGGTGCCGGGCCGGCGCGCACGGCCTAGAGTCGGGGCCGTGTCCACCCGCCGCCGCACGATGCATCCGCCGCCGCTCCCCGCCCGACACGCCGCCGGCAGCCCCGCCGAACGCGCCGCCCGCACCGAGGCCGACGCCCGCTGGCGCGCCGTCCAGGCGCGCGACCCCGCGGCCGACGGCCGCTTCGTCTACTCGGTGCGCACGACCGGCGTGTACTGCCGGCCGAGCTGTCCGTCGCGCCGGGCGCGGCCGGAGAACGTCGCCTTCCACGCCGGCCCCGACGAGGCGCGGCGCGCGGGCTTCCGGCCCTGCCGGCGCTGCCGGCCCGACGCGCCGGCCGCGCGGCCGCAGGGCGCCCTCGTCGCCGCGCTCTGCCGCGAGCTGGACA
>ERZ1066138.48-NODE-48-length-37753-cov-9.301236_pt1 | contig 37753 bp, 30 predicted proteins | sample MGYA00382785_ERZ1066138 | MGnify/ENA primary metagenome ERZ1066138 (study PRJEB33369, sample SAMEA5778368) | biofilm metagenome | biome: Industrial cooling water; feature: Water cooling tower basin; material: Biofilm | place: United Arab Emirates | collected... | reverse complement strand
CTGTTGCTGGGACCTTCAGCCATCCCAGCTGGCCAACATTTGCGCCGTACATCGCCACCAGCACGGAATGCGCTGGATAGAACTTCGCCGAAGAATTCTTGAGCCCGGCTTCGGAGATGCGCTCCTCAGTTTCCTCAATTGCACAGTCGAGCAATTCTTTCGACTTCACCCAACGGTGGCCCTCGGGTATGCTGCTGAAATAATCAGAATTCTTCCGCGACGGGGTGCCGCCGCTCGAAATGCGCGTGCAAATAGACTCGAGAGAAACGGCAGCCATCCCTCACCCCTCCAAAATCCCCGCCACATTCGCAGCAATGGTCTGCTCCAGCGTCCGCGCCTGGGCGTTGAGGGTCTCCAGTTCCTCGTTCAGCGCCGCGAGCTGCGCCTTGAAGTCCTCATCACTCACCGTCTCGCCCGGGGCCACGCCGACGTAGCGGCCGGGGTTGAGCGACCAGCCTTGCGCTTCGATCTCGCGGATCGTTGCCGCCTTGCACAGGCCGGGCACGTCGGCATAGGCGGGCTCGGCGCCGAAGACTTCCTTGAGCTTGGCCAGGCTTTCCTCGCCGCCCACGGTCAGGTCGGGCGTGTCGCCGCGGTAGAGACGCACCAGATTGGCGAGGAAGCCGATCTGCGCCGGCGTCCAGTCGCGATGGGCGCGGTCGATCTGGCGGTAGATGTGGCGGGCGTCGATGAACAGCACGGTGTCGGCACGCCAGCTCCTGGCCTTGGCGCGGTCGAGGAACCACAGCGTGCAGGGCAGGGTGACGGTGTAGAACATGTTGGAGCCGACGGCGACCATCACATCCACCGCGCGCGCCTCGATCAGCTTCTGCCGCAGTTCCTGCTCGGAGGCGCGCGCGTCGGAGGCCGAGTTGGCCATCACGAAGCCGGCGCGACCGTGCTCGTTGAGCGCCGAGTAGAACAGCTGGATCCACAGGTAGTTGGCGTTGTCGGTGCGCGGCAGGCCGAAGGGGTAGCGGCGGCCCGGGCCCACCATGTCCTTGAGCCGCTCCTTGTCCACCGCATTCACGTTGAAGGGCGGATTGGCCAGCACGAAGTCGAAAGACCCGGTGGCGTCATGCGGATCGTCGTAGTAGCTGTTGACGTTGCCGCCGTGGCGAATGTCGCCCTCCAGCCCATGCACGGCCAGATTCAAGCGCGCGAGTCGACCGGTTTCGTCGGTTTTCTCCACGCCGCAGATGGCCAGTTCGGCGGCCGGGTTGCGGTGGTGCTCGGCCACGAAGCGCGCCGACTGCACGAACATGCCGCCCGAGCCGCAGGCGGGGTCGAGGATGCGGCCGTGGAAGGGCTCGATCACCTGGGTGAGCAGCTGCACGATGCTGGCTGGCGTGTAGAACTCGCCGCCGCCCTGGCCCTCGCTCATGGCGAACTCGCCGAGGAAGTACTCGTAGATCCGGCCGAAGGCGTCGAAGTCGAGCGTGGCCGGGATCTCAGAGATCTTCTTGAGCAGCTCCTTCAACAGCGTGCCGGTGAAGAGGTTGTAGGTCTTGGGCAACACGCCAGCCAATGGCGGGTTGTGCCACTCCACCTCGCGCATCGCGGCGTTGACCTTGGCGCCGATGTCGGCCGCTTCGGGCAGGGTGAGCAGGAAGTCGTAGCGCGCCTCAGGCGCCAGGTAGACCACGTTGTCGGCATGGTAGGCGGCGGGTTCATCGACGCGGCTGCCACGCCGCGAGCTGGCCCCGGCAGCCTCCAACTTGGCGCGCTGGGCGGCAAAGCGCACCTCCGCAAAGCGCAGGAAGATCAGGCCCAGGATCGGGCCCGAATACTCCTGGGCCTTGAGGCCGGAGTTGGCGCGGAATTGGTCAGCAGCGTCCCACAGCCGCTTTTCCAGCGAAGCCGCAGCGGCGTTTTTCTCGGCAGGAGCGATCCAGTGCATCGTTGATTGGCTGTTTGAGTGATTGGGGTTGAGGATCAAGCTGAGCTGGGCGTGGCGGCGGATGCACCAGGCGCGAATCCGCGTGGCGCGCTGCCGACTCGCTTGGGAAGGTCTGAACACGTCCATCCTGGACTTGTCAGCCCACGCCAAGTCCGGCACATGTCCGGACTTGGCTTCGACCAATCAATCACTTGCGTGCTTGATTGGCGGGCCGGCCTTCCCTGGCCGGCGGAACCTCCGACTTGTACAGAGGTTCCCTTGGGCTGGCAGCCGGTGAGCGGATTTGCGACGCGAGCAAGCATGAACTACTCGCCACCCTCTGCGCTGACGTCCTTGCAAACCTCGAAGCGATAGAAGTTCGCGGCGCCCACCTGCTGAGTCAAACCTAAGCCATTGATCTGCAAATCCGGCTTACGGATGATGTTGGTCAAGACGCTCGATAAGTTCTTCTCATCGCATAGCACCCTGGCCACGATACAAACCTGCGGACTCGAGCGGTCCACCTTGGGGATTTGAAGCAGGGCTGTTTCACATCGCGGTGCAGCTGTCTCCGCCGTCGGCACGGCTTCCCGGACGAACGCAGCCAGTTCCATGAGTGCTTGCGTGTGCTCCGGTGTATAGGCTGCGCCGTCGACAGGGGCGCTTTCCTCGCTGGTGCGATTTTCCATTTCTTCGATCGATTCGCGCAGTTCTCTTCGGCGCGCCTCAACCATCTTGCGGACCTCTTCTGCAGAGCGTTGCGTGGGTTGCGCTGGCGGCTCTGTGGCCTGGACGGTCGATGCGCTTCCCGCAACAAGCAGACACCCGCCGATCACCAGCGCTTGCGCGTACTTCGCCAGCCGGCTGCGAATTCCTCCTTGCATGCTTTATCTCCAGCGCGTCACGAAGGGCTTCGACTGTAACGCAGCGGACGCAGAGAGTCATGGCGATGGGGCCGTGGGGCGCAGCCCTTGTGTTTGCCCGCGTGGGGGCGCAGCCGATGGCATTGGCTCGGCTTTGGCCTGGCGCAAGATTGCGTGCAGGCACAAGGCCTGCCCCTACAAGGCGCATGGTCGACCGCGATTGCGGGTAGGCACGAGGCCCATACAACGCCGGTGCGCCGCGCCACGTTTTTGTAGGGGCGACCCTTGTGGTCGCCCGCGCCACGGTCTGGCGATGCAGGGGCAAGCGGCGGTTGCAGGAGATTACGGGCAGGCACCGCAAGATTGCGGGCAGGACAAGGCCTGCCCCTACAAGGCGCGTGGGATCGTCGGTGATTTCGGGCAGGCACGAGGCCTGCCCCTGCGAACGCGTAGGATCGTCCGGTGCACTGGCGCACCGATGGGGGCCTGCCATGGCTTTGCGACGCTTGCTGACGGGGCTATTGCTGCTCGCATGTGCGGGCAGCGTGTGGGCGCAGGATCCTTTGGCGATCACGCCGCGCAGCTTGGCTGGGGATGGGGTGGCCAACGATCTGCTTGGGTTTGCGGTGGCGATCTCGCCGGCCAGCGCGACGGGAAGCAGCGTGGTGGTGGCGGGTGCGGTGGATCGTTATGCCTGGGTCAGCGAGGCCTACGCGGCGGCGGGCTCGGGGGCGGCGCTGACGCTGGCGCAGCGACTCACTTCTGGGGTCGGCGCTGACAATTACGGCTTCGCCGTGGCCGCCGGGCTTAACCTGGTTGCGATCGGAGCGCCCGGCCACGACACCGGCTTGCAGAATGTCGGTCGGGTGTACCTGTATCGGCCGGGTCCACTGGGCTGGCAGGCGGCCGGCGTGCTGGATCCGCCCATCGAATCGGCGCTCGGCAATTTTGGCGCCGCCCTGGCCATCAGTCCGGACGGCAGCACTCTGGCCGTCGGCGAGCCGCGCGCGCTGCGGGCGAGTGTGGAAGTGGGCGCGGTGCATGTGTACGAGCTGGGCGCTGCGCTGCCAGTCCTGCGCGCCAGCGTGGTGGGCAGCGGCACGGCGGCGCGCTTTGGTCAGTCGGTGGGCTTGAGCCAGTCGCGGCTGCTGGTGGGCATGCCCTTGTACGACGATGGCGTGCTGGCCGATGTGGGTGCGGTGCAGGTGTACCAACTCGCCAACTTCGTGCCCAGCGCGGAGGGTCCGCCGCTGCTGGCGGCGGATCGGCAGGGCAGTGATCGACTGGGTCTGGCGGTGGCCAGCTTCGGCAACTTGCTGATCGCTGGGGCCGGCAACGATGACAAGCCGGCGGGCGCAGACGCGGGCTCGGCCTATGTGTATGCCCGCGATGCCAACGGCTGGATCGAGACGCAGAAGCTGCGCTCCAGCCAGGCGCAGGTGCAGGAACGCTTTGGCCACAGCCTGGCGCTGAACGCGCGTTACGCGGTGATCGGCGCCTACTGCTTGAACGTCAGTGGCTGCGTCGGTCCCGGCGCCGTGTATGTGTACCAGCGCGAGGGTCAGCAGCTGGTTCCCGTGCAGCGCCTGAGCCCCAGCGATGGCGGCGCCACCGGTCATGCGGTGGCGAGCAATGGCGGCGCGCTGTTCGCGGTGGGCGCCTTTGCCGCCGACGGACCGGGCGGCGTCGATCAGGGCGCGCTGTATGCCCTGATCGATCAGCGCCTGGGAGCGGATGGCTTCGAGTCGGAGCCCTGAGGCCGTCGCCAGTCGGGACGATTGAATCGGCGGGAATGACGGTCTGGAGTGGGTAGACGCAAAGGGGCGCGAAGGAAGCAAAGGACGCAAATGCGCTTGACGATGGCAGTCCAAGCTCAGCCGAGTCTCCGGACGACAGTGGCACTTCGCCATCGGCCCTGCCCAGCAGCCCTTGCTTCCCTTGCGCTCCTTTGCGACAAGCCTCGCCGCATTGCCGCTTCCCGCCGATCGTGATGGCCGAGCCTGCGCCAGCGCGCCAGTCTCAGCCTGCCGCGCGGGCCTTGAGCACGGCGACGGCGGGCAGTTCCTTGCCTTCGAGGAATTCGAGGAAGGCGCCGCCGCCGGTGGAGATGTAGCCCACTTGCTCGGCGATGCCGTACTGGTCGATGGCGGCCAGGGTGTCGCCGCCGCCGGCGATCGAGAACGCCGGCGATGCGGCGATCGCGCGCGCCACCGCCTCGGTGCCGTGGGCGTAGGCGTCGAACTCGAACACGCCGACCGGGCCGTTCCACACCACCGTGCCGGCGCGCGCGATGCGGGCTGCGTAGTCGGCGGCGGTGCGCGGACCGATGTCCAGGATCATTGAGCCGGCGGGCACGGCGTCGATGCCGCAGACGCTGGCTGGCGCGGTGGCGGAAAACTCGGGCGCGGTGACCACGTCCAGCGGCAGCGGGATCTCGGCGCCGCGCGCGCTGGCCTTGGCCATGATGGCGCGCGCCGCTTCGACCAGATCGGGCTCATGCAAGGACTTGCCGACTGGATGACCGAGCGCGGCGAGGAAGGTGTTGGCAATGCCGCCACCGACGATCAACTGGTCCACCTTGTCGACCAGATTGCCCAGCAGTTCCAGCTTGGTGGAAACCTTGGAGCCGGCGACGATGGCCAAGAGCGGCCGCTCGGGGTGCGCCAGCGCGCGCGCCAGGGCATCGAGCTCGGCCGCCAGCAGCGGACCGGCGCATGCGATCTTGGCGTAGCGCGCCACGCCGTGGGTGGAGGCCTGGGCGCGGTGCGCGGTGCCGAAGGCGTCCATGACGAAGACATCGCACAAGGCCGCCATGCGCTGCGCCAGCGCCGGGTCGTCCTTCTCCTCGCCGAGGTTGAAGCGCACGTTCTCCAGCAGCACCAGCTGGCCCGGCGCCACTTCCACGCCGTCCAGCCAGTCGCGCAGCAAGGGCACCGGTTGGCCGAGATGGGCACTCAGCCACTCCGCCACCGGTGCCAGCGAGGCAGCGGCGTCGAAGACGCCTTCCTTGGGCCGGCCCAGATGCGACATCACCATCACCCGCGCACCGGCCGCCAGGGCCAGCTTCAAGGTCGGCAGCGCGGCGCTCAGACGCTGTTCGCTGGTGATGCGGCCGTCCTTGATCGGCACGTTGAGGTCTTCGCGGATCAGCACCCGCTGATCCTTGAGCGCCACCTCGCTCATTCTGAGAAAGCTCATGCGCGGCTCCATCGATTGTGGAAAGCCGCGCATGCTACGTCAGGCATCAGGGACGCTGGTGCAGGCCGACGCGATTGCCCTCGCTGTCGCGGATCACCGCCACCCAGCCGATGTCGCCAGGCAGTTCCACGCGCGCCTGCAGCACGCTGCCGCCCTGTGCGAGGCTGCGGTCCAGGGCAGCATCGAGGTCACCGACGTGCAGGTAGATCATCGTGCCTTCGACGCCCGGGCTCTGCCGCGGATCGAGGGTGACGGCACCCATGCTGCCGCCCTGCGGGGTGGGGAAGATGGCCATCGCGCCCATCACCGGATCGTGCTGGCGCTCCAGTGGCATGGCGAGTACGGCCTCGTAGAAGCGGGTGGCGCGATCGAAGTCGGCGGCGGGGATTTCGAACCAGGTCAGTTCGGTGCGGGATTGGCGGGTGTCGGCGCTCATGGTGCTCTCCTTGGGTCTGGGTTGGGCGTTCGGCACAGTTCCGGACGCGGCGGCATCTTCCTGCCACGCTGCTGCCAACGTGCTGACGCGCCATCACGTCCCTTCAACGTCTTCTCGCCATGGTTTTGGCAGGAGCGTGGCAGCATCCAAGCCCATATCAGCTGCCAGGAGTGGCGCCATGCGTCGCGGAGATCGCTTGTTCCAACTGGTTCTGCAACTGGGTCGCGGGCGGGTACTGACGGCCAAGGAATTGGGCCAGCGTCTGGGCGTGTCGGAGCGCACGGTGTATCGCGACATCGCCGATCTCGCCGCCAGCGGCACGCCGATCGAAGGCGCCGCGGGCGTGGGCTACAGCATGAAGGCCGGCTATCAGGTTCCGCCGATGATGTTCGATCGCGAGGAGCTCGAAGCCCTGGTGCTGGGCGCCGCCTGGGTCTCGGCCTATGCCGATGTGGGACTGCGTCAGGCCGCTGACCGCGTGCTCAACAAGATCGACGCGGTGCTGCCGCAACGGCTGCGGCCGGAACTGCGGGTGCAAGGCATCGAGATCCTGGAGTTCAGCACCACCGAGCAGGCGCGCACGCATCTGGCCACCGCGCGCACCGCGATCCGCGATCGCCGCAAGCTCAAGGCCAGCTATCGCGATCTGCAGGAGCAGAGCAGCGAGCGCCTGCTGTGGCCGCTGGGCCTGTATTACTGGGGCAAGGTGTGGACGCTGGCGGCCTGGTGCGAACTGCGCCAGGACTACCGCAGCTTCCGCGTCGACCGCTTCGAGACCCTGGAGGCACTGCCCGACCCGATCCCGCACAGCGAGGACATCAGCCTGCGCGGCTACCTGGCGCGGGTGGAGAACGGGCAGGGTCCGCACGGGCATTGAGGGCGGGGTGAAGTGGCGGTCCTGCGCCGCCTTCGTCATTCCTGCGCAGATAGGAGTCCATGCCGCATCTCGTCATTCCTGCGCAAGCAGGAATCGAGGATTTCTGGACACTGGATTCCCGCCTGCGCGGGAATGACGGTGGGGGCGATTCGGCGGCTACCGGATTCCCGCGTCAGCAGGAATCCGTTCCATCAACCCGCCGCCAACTCAACCCGGCCCAGGCGCGGCGTACTTTTTCACCCAGTCGTGCACCTGCTGGTACCAGAACAAGCTGTTCTGCGGCTTGAGGATCCAGTGGTTTTCGTTGGGGTAGTAGATCAGGCGCGATTCCACGCCGCGCTTTTTCAGCGTCTGGTACAGCTCGATGCCGTGATTGACCGGCACGCGATAGTCGAGCTGTCCGTGGATCACCAGCGTGGGCGTGTTGAAGTTGCCGGCGCCGAAGTGCGGCGAGGACTGCTGGAACACGCTGGGGTCTTCCCAGAACTCCTTGAAGCGCGCGTCGAGGAAGCCGAAATCGCTGCCGATCTGGGTGTACCAGTTGTACACGGCGGCATGCGCGATCAGCGCCTTGAAGGGGTGCTCGCGGCCGAGCAGGATCGAAGCCAGATAACCGCCGTAGCTGCCACCGCCGGCCACCATGCGCTGCGGATCGATCCACGGCTTGGCGGCGAACCACTCCGCGGCCTTGATGGTGTCGGTGTAGGGCAACTCGTCCTGCTTGGGATTGATCGAATCGGTGAAGGCCTGGCCGAAGCCGCTGGAACCGTGGAAGTTGTGCCAGGCCACCACATAACCCTGGGCGGCGAAGACCTGCGCATTCCAGCGGTAGCTGAAGGCATTGGTGATGCCGTTGTGCGGCCCGCCGTGCAGCAGGAGGAACAAGGGCCAGCGCTTGCTCGAATCGAAATTCGGCGGATAGACCACCCACATCTGGATGTCCACGCCGTTGGCGCCGGGGTAGGTCACGCTCTCGTAGCGACCGAAGTTCACCTGGGCCAGCGTGGCGTCGTTGCGGGTGCTGATCTTGGTCGCCTCGCCGTTGCGCGGATCGACGCGCACCAGGGTGCCGGGTTCACTGTAGCTCTCGCGCAGCGCCACCAGGCGCTTGCCGTCGGCCGAGACCGCCACGGCGCTGAAGTTCTCATCGCCGGTGATCGGCCGCGGCGCACGCCCTTCGCGCAGCGGAATCTCATGGAGGCGCTGCACGCCGGCATCGTCGATGCTGGCGTAGAAGCCGCGGCCATCCGGCTGCCAGACCAGGCCATCGGCCGAGCGATCCCAGTCCTGATGCCAGATCCGGGTCTGGTCGCTGGCCAGCTCATGCAGGACCAGACGCCGCGTGTCGCCGTAGAAGCCGCGAATGTGCTGCCGCGCGTAGGCCAGGCGCTTGCCATCCGGGCTGAACTGCGGATTGCTGTCACCGGCCTCGTTGCCAGCGCTGAGGTTGCGCGCCGAACTGCCATCGTCCGCCAGCAGGAACACGTCCAGGTTGAGCTGATCGGTGGCCGGATTGCTGTCCGCCACGAAGGCGATCGCGCCGGTCTTCGGATTGACGTCGAAGCTGCTGGCATCCGACACGCTGCGCGGCAACTCGTAGCCGCTCTTCAGGGTGAGTGCCTGCGGCTCGCCGCCGGCGATGGCGACGGCGTAAAGGTGCGCCTGGCGATCGTCGACGAAGACGTCCCAGGAGGTGACCGGGCCGCTGTCCCAGACGCGAGCCGTCATCTTCGACTCGGCGCGCTCCTTCAGGCGCTTGCCCATGTCTTCCCAGCTGAGCTCCGGCCACACGCGAGTGATGAACGCGAGGCGCTGCGAATCGCCATACCACTTGAAGGCGCCGATGCCGGTGGGCACCTGGGTCACACGACGCGCTTCGCCGCCCGCCATGGGCAGCACGTAGAGCTGCGGCGCCTTGTCTTCTTCGCGCTGGGCGACGAAGGCCAGCCATTGGCCATCGGGGCTGAACAGCGGATTGGCATCGCCCGAAGAGTGCGTGGTGAGCTGGCGCTCGCCCGATCCATCGGTGGCGAACAACCAGAGATCAGTGAGGCCCTTGTCCTCCTTGACGTCGAAGCGCGTCACCGCAGCGACGGCGTGGCGGCCGTCCGGCGACAGCGTCGGCGGTCCCAGACGCTCCAGCGACCACATGGTTTCAGGCGTGAGCCCCTGCGGGCCCGTGTCCGTGGTCTGGGCCCAAGCCCACACCGGCGCCAGCAGCGCCACCGCCAAACAACACGCTTTGCGCATACCTCACCTCCCGTTGAGCAGAGCCCGACCATAAGCCCGAAGTGCAGTCAGGCCATGTGAAGACGCGCCGGCGCGAGCGCGGGACGCGCTGGCGGCGGGCCGCATGCCACGTCGCCGATCCAGGACAGCCATCGCATTCCCGACGAACGGTAGGTCGGGCGCTGTCAGATCGATGGCCGATCACACTCCTTTACCAATGCGCACGCGCAGCGCAGGCGGCGCGCATCTGCCCACGAGATCGACTCCGTGCCGCAGCCCTGGCCCTCACGCGCAGGCACCCATCCCCTCCTTAGGAGCAGCGAGAACATCATGCACAGCCCGAACCCTGGCAGCGGCAGCGATCAAGAGGCAAGTGAGCACCCCAAGCTGGAGACCCTGCAGCAAGCGGTGGCAGAAGCGCGCGGCCGGCCCAACATCCTGATGATCATGGTCGACCAGCTGTACTACCCGCAGCCGGGTTATGGCAGCGCCGGCTTCGCCGATGGCATCAAGCAGGTGCTGAGCTTCCTTGGCGATGTCGATCCGGTGCGCAATCCCTGGGCGCAGTACTTCCCGGGCTTTTGCAAGCTGCGCGAGTACGCGGCGGTGTTTGCCGACCACACGATCGCCGAATCGGCTTGCATTCCCAGCCGCGCCAGCATCATGACTGGCCAGTACGGGCCGCGCACCGGCGTCACCCAGACCGACGGCCTGTTCAAGAGCGGTGATGCGCACAACTTCCCCTGGCTGAAGGCAGGCGGCGCACCCACCATCGGCGACTACTTCCGCGAGATCGGCTACACCACGCACTACTTCGGCAAGTGGCATGTCAGCGATCCGCCCGAGCACACCCTGGAAGGCTTCGGCTTCGCCGATTGGGAGTTGTCCTGGCCGGAGCCGCACGGCTCGCTGGTCAACAACCTGGGCGCCTACCGCGACTATCAGTTCGCCGATCTGGCCTGCACCTTCCTGCGCAATCGCGCCCTGGGCGTGCCCTTCGCGCGCAGCACCGGGCGCATGTCCGGCAACTGGCCGCAGGTGTCCGAGGTGCCGCCGCCGAAACCCTTCTTCGCCGTGTGCTCGTTCACCAACCCGCACGACATCGCCACTTACCCCACGCTGCCGCGCGCACTGAAGCCGGAGTTTCCCGAGGACGAGCGGCTGCAACAGCCCAAGTTCGGACCAGGCGGCTCGGTGCCGATTCCCTTGCCCGGCACCTTCAGCACCCAGCCCAAGAACGGCAGCTTCCGCATCCCGATGAACCCGCAGGGCCTGCCGCAGGACTGCGCCAGGGCCTCGCCCACCCAGGATGAAGACCTGCTGCGCAACAACAAGCCGCGCGCGCAGTACGACTACTCCTACAAGGTGGCGCTGGGCCTGGCGGCGAAGACTGGGCTCAGCATCGCGCAGGCCAAGGGCGGCGACCCGGAGACGGTGCTGCAGAATGCCGTCGAGGCCACGCTGGCGATTCCCATTCCCTTCCAGCTGCAGCATGACGCCGATGGCGCCGCCACCGGCTTCCTGCAGTACTACGCCTACATGATCTCGATGGTCGATCGGCACATCCTGCGCGTGCTGCAGACGCTGGAGGAAGTGGGCCTGCGCAAGGACACGGTGGTGGTGTTCTGCTCCGATCACGGCGAGTACGGCGCGGCACACGGCATGATGATCGAGAAGTGGCATGGCGCGTATCAGGAGACGCTGCACGTGCCCTTCCTGATTAGCCATCCGCAATACAACGCGGAGCGTGAGTTGCCGCGTCGGGTCGAGGCGCAGAGCAGCCACATCGACATCCTGCCCACGCTGCTGGCCATCGCCGGCGCCGACCGCGAGGCCATCGAATGCGCTCGCCGCAGCCTGTCCAAGACGCACACCGCGGCGCCCTTGCCCGGCGCGGATCTGTTGCCACTGATCGCCAGCGGCGGCGGCCCGGTCATCGGTCCCGACGGTCAGCCGCGCAAGGGCGTGCTCTTCGCCACCGACGACATGATCACCGAGCCCCTGCCGCCCGATGACGATCCGCACAACATCCAGTCGCAGCAGCAATACGCGGTGTTCGCAGCCACGGTGGCGCGACTGCGCACGCCGCCCGCCGCCGGTGAGACGCCACATCGCCATCGCCCGGATCTCGCGCCCGGCCCGGTGCCACAACCGGCCCACGTGCGCGCGCTGCGCTCCGGCGAATGGAAACTGGTGCGCTACTGCGATCCGTGGAGCGCCCATCCAGTGCCCGACCAATGGGAGCTCTACAACCTCAGGCTGGACCCGACCGAGTACACCAACCTGCTGGTCCACGACGCCGCCTTCCCCACGCCCATCGCAGCCGAGCGCTTGCCCGGCCAGCTGAGCCGGGACCAGGTCATCGCCATCGCCCACGAACTCGGCGCCGAACTCAAGCGCCAGGAAGCCGCCCATCTATCGCCCTATCCGGCAGCGCACCCGAGTGGAAGGCTGTAACCAGGAACCTGGCGACGGTGCGCTTCGCTACGCTTGCCACACCCTACGCAGCACGCAGGCCGCGCAGGGTGTGGTGAACGCAGTGAACCGCACCGTCGGGCAGCGCGCGCGCTGACGGCGGCGCAAGGGCTGCGGACTGAAGGCTCACAGCTGCGCCCAGCGCTGCCAGGTGCCGTAGGCGTGCAGGGCGCCGATTACCAGGCAAATGGCGGAGGACAGCAGCCAGAACTGCAGGGAGTTATCGGGAAAGGAGGCCATCAGCAAGGGGAAGGCGAGGGCGCGCAGCAGGTACACGGCGCTGATCGCCACCAGCGCCACACGCAACAGCGGCAGACGTGGCAGCAGGCCGGCGGCAGAAAAGGCATAGGCCGACCACAGACCCAATATGGCGGCGATGCCCAGCGTCATCAGCGCGGGCAGCGGCGATCCCGCCTCGGCCGCACGCGCCATGCGCTCGCCCGCGCCCAGAAAGCGATACGCCGGTCCACCGATCCAGACGCAAACCACATGGGCAAGTGCTGCCGCGGCACTCAAGCTTCCGGCGGCAATCAGGGCGTGATGGCTCATGGGTGTGTCCTGATGGGAGGCCGCGGATGATGCCTGGGCGCGGCGGCAGCGGGGCTGGCATTGTGTTCCTCATCGACCAACAGACTCGCAGCGAGACCCCGATGCCCCACACCCTGCATATCGCCATTCTCGGCAACTCCGGCGCCGGCAAGAGCACGCTGGCGCGGTGGCTGGCACGTCGACTGGGCAATGACGGCGATCCGCTGCCGCATCTGGATCTCGACACCATTGCCTGGCTGCCTGGGCAGATCGCGGTGGCGCGGCCGGCCGATGAGGCGGCGGCCTTGGTCCGCGCCTGGTGCGCCGCGCATCCGCGCGGGATCCTCGAGGGCTGCTACGGCAGTCTGGTGCGGGTCGCGATTAGCGCTGGCGCGCATCTGATCTGGCTCGACCCCGATCTCGAGCAGTGTCTGGCGCATTGCCGTGCCCGCCCCTTCGAGCCGCACAAGTACCCCACCGCCGAGGATCAGCACGCGCTGTTGCCGATGCTGCTGGACTGGGTCCAGAGCTATCCCACCCGCGAGGGCGAACTCGGCCGCGCCGACCACCAGCGCTGCTTCGACGAGTGCGAAAGGCCGAAGATCCGGCTGCGCGAGGTGGTGGCGCTGGATGGCGGGACGCACATGTTGGAGCAGTGGTTGGCTGGGCAGTAAGACAAAGCCACTCTTGAGGGTGTCAGGAAGTGAGTGTGTTGCAACAGGCGTTGGCCTTTGATGCAGCGTGGGTGCTGGATGAGACGCTTGATCGAAGCCGGTGCAGCGTGTCGGCAGATCTTGAAGCGAGACGATGAACAGACCCTCCGACGAATGGCTTGAGGCCGTCCACGATGCGGATTGGCAGCTTCTGAAGCGGCTGGCCGACACCGCGCATCCGCCTGTCGTCATTGACGCGGCACAGCTCCGCGAGCTGATCGAACTGAATGTGCCGACGGACGTTCTTCTGCGCTGCGTGGCAGCCTACTCGCGCTTGCCGGGAGCCGATGTTCATCACTGTGGCTTGTTGGAGGCCTGCGCGGCGCTGAGCCACACCCACTCCTACGCATTCTTGAGCTTCCGGACGTTGCTGACCGCCGGGCTGAGTCCCAACATCATCATTGACAACGGCGATACCCTTCTGCAGAACCTGATCAGCCGCAACCGGGTCCGCGAGGTGGCCGAGCTGTTGCGCCATGGCGTGGACCCGCAACAGATGAATGTCTTCGGCAGGGAAAGCACGTCGAACCGGGAGGGCGCCAGGCGCGCGGGCAATGCCGCCGGCGAGCTCGCCTGGGCCTGGTTCCAGCGCAACGCCTCGATGCAGTAGCACCCTGAGGTTGCCAGCGGTTCTTGAAGCGCCCAGCCATCCACGGTCCACGGCGGCGGTGCTGCTATCGTTGGCCACCGCCTCGAAGTGCAGAGTCGCCGGTGTCGCAACAGCGCTTGGAATCGACAGAGCGATTGACGCCAGCGGGCTGGCGTTTCGCCGACTTCGAACTCGATGTGCGGATGGCGCGCCTGTATCGGCGGGCGGAGCGCATCGAGATCGAACGCAGCAGCTTTGACGTGCTGCGCTGTCTGCTGAGCCATGCGCCGGACGTGGTGGACAAGCACACGCTGCTGGCCGCCGGCTGGCCGGGTCGTGTGGTCTCCGAGAACTCTCTGCCGAAGGCGATCGGGCGCCTGCGTCGGGCCTTGGGCGATGAGGCGGCCGAGTTGATCGTCTCCGTGCATGGCTACGGCTATCGGCTGGCTGCGGAGCCCGAAGCGCTGGCTGAAGTGGCAGGCAGTCCTGTCGCGCCAGCAGCGCCGGACAGCGTGGCGCTGGAAGATGAGCCCGCCGCGGCCGATGGGCATGCAAGGCCTGCCGCAGATCCGCTGCCGGCGGCCAAGCCAGCCGCGCAGGTGCATCGCAAGGCCTGGGTCAAGGCGCTCGCGCTGGTCTTGCCGGTGCTGTTGCTGGTGGTCGCCACCACACTGCTGCGGCCCTGGCGCGAGCCAGCGGAGGCGGCGCTCAGCCATGCGCAGCACGGTGAGGTCCGCATCGCCGTGCTGCCCTTTCGCGATCTCAGTGAGAAAGGCGAGCTGGCCTTGCTGGCGCAGGGCATCGGCGATCACCTGTGGTACGACACCCAGCGCGTGCCCGGGCTGGACATCATCGCGCCCGGCCTGAGTGCCCGCTATCGCGAGGACGGCAGCAACGCCGAAGCGATTGCCGCCGCGCTGGGTGCGGACATCGTGGTCGGCGGCGATCTGTCGAATCCCGGCGGCAGGCTGCGTGCCGAGCTGCGCGTCAGCAACTTCCGCCTGGGTGGCACGCAGCGCTACCAGGTGGAACGCGATCTGCTGGATCAGGCCACCTTGCTGGATGACCTGACTCTGGCCATGTTTCGCGCGCTGAGTCCGCAGGACGGCCAGTTCGGGCTGTCGCTCGCGCGCGCCAAGGGCACCAGCAACCCGCAGGCCTACGCCACCTTTCTGCGTGCCGCGACCAGTTTCGTGGACAACAACGATCCCAACAGCCATCGCCGCACCATCGCCATCCTGGAAGACGCAATCCAGCTCGATCCGGAGTACGCCGATGCCTGGCTGATGCTGGGCAACATCCTCGGTGGCGGCGGCTACTACGCGGACACACCGGAGGAGCTGTACGCCGGTCGCCAGCTGGAGCGCTCGGAAATGCGCCTGCTGTACCAATTCGACTGGCGCGCCGCGATGGCCGACATCGACGCCGCCAGGGCGCTGCCGCCGGTGGATCGTTCCGAAGCCAGCATCTACATCTGGGAGGCTCGCTTCCTGGCCTCGATGAATCGCATCGATGACGCCATCGCGGCCGGCGCCAAGGCCAATGCGCTGTCACCCAAGTCGGGCGGTCGGCGCAATCAGGGCTGGCACTATCTGGCCAAGCGCGATACCCACAACGCGCGCGCCGTGCTCAAGCTGCAACTGGTGGACCTGCCCGAGAGCCCGCACGTGCACTTCTATCTGGCCTTGTGCGACATCTTCGACGGCCGCCCGGAGTCGGCCCTGCGCCAGCTGGAGTACTCCTCGCCCTTGTTCCGTCTGACCGGCACGGCGATTGCGCAATACGAGCTGGGTGATCGCGCTGCCTCGGATGCGGCGATCAAGGCACTCACCGATCGCTACACGCCGGCGGATGGCTACTGGGTCGCCACCGCGCACGCCTGGCGCGGCGAGGCCGACACGGCCTTCGCCTGGCTGGACTATGCGCGACGCGCCGGCGACAACAACCTGATGTACCTGCCCTTCGATCCGCTATGGCACAAGCTGCGCGAGGATCCGCGCATGCAGGCCTGGCTCCGCGAATTGGCGCCGCCGCCTGATCTGCTGCGCCGACCGTTCTGAGCGGCCTCGCTCACTCCAGACCATTGTTGAACAGGATGTCGGTGGGCAGCTGGGTGCTCTGCGGCCCGCCGTAGACACTGGCGTTGGGGCTGGCACCGAGACCCACGGGCGCGCCGCTGCCGCCGGCCACCAGCAGGCGTGCACTCGGACTGCTGGCGACCGCGGCCACGCTGGCCGGCGTGCCACCGATGAGGCGGTGGTTCTGACTGCCGGCGTTCTGCGCGGTGGCTGGCGTCAAGGCCAGCAACAAGGCGCTCAGGACTGCGAGTTTGTGCATGGCGCCACCCTCGCTCAGGGACAGAGGTTGCTCAGGAAGTCGACCGTGCCATCGCCATTGCGCCGCGTGTTGCCGGCGCAGCGCAGGGTGCTGCTGCCGAGGTTCTGGCCGAAGCAGAAGATCCCGGTCAGGCTGGAGCTGGTCAGGCGCAGGCTCAGGGTCTCGCCGGCAGCCGTGTTGTAGGCCACGGCACAGCCTGTGTCGCTCTCCAGACGCACATTGGAGAGATTGTGCACCCGGCCGCTGGCCACGTTGTTGAGATCGCTCAGCGTCAGCGCACGCGCCTGGCCGGTGCCATTGCTGGCCGCAAAGCGCGAGTTGGCCACATCCACCGGTTCCTGGAAGCGACCGGCCCGCGCCGTGGTGCCAGTGCTGACCACCTCCACATCCAGGCCGCTGAGGCTGGGGACCTTGGGCTGCACGCTGCCATCGGTGGCCGCCCCCGCAACGACGCCGAAGCAGGGCGCATTGCCGGTGCAGGACACGCGCACCATGGCGCCTGCGATCTGCTGCCCGGCGCCCTCGAACAGGACGCCGAAGGCACTGCCGACGCCGCCGCCGGTCAAGCCGACTTGCAGGTTCACATGGGCGTCGGTGATCGGCGCGTAGTCATCATCCGTACCAAGCGCGGTGATGCGGATGCCGCGACCGTTGTAGCGCAGGTTCTCGATGGACACGGTGGGCCGGATGATGGCGACGTCGGCGCCCTGCACCCAGATGCCAGCGGTGCTGCCAGCCGAGTTGTTCTCGACGCCGTTGCCTTGAATGTAGACCTTGGCGTCGACCAGTGAGGCACCCGAGTCGGCGTTGTTGTCGTTGATCAGGATGCCGACCACGCTGACATTGCTGGCGCTGACGTTGTCGATCACGACCAACAGATCTTGCCAGGGGCCGCCGGTGGCCAGTTCTGCGCCGCGCACATTGGTCCCGTTCAAGCTTTCCGCTTCCAGCTGCAACTGCTCGATAAACAGCCCGTCGCCGGCCGGGCAGCTGGCGCGCAGGCCGTGCGTGGTGATGCCGCCGAAACCGCGCATGCGCGTGCCTTCGATCCGCCCGCCGGTGACGCAGAGGTAAGCGCCTGCGGTGGCGCCACTGGGCGAGGGCGTGTTGGCGATGGCCTCGACCTCGTCCAGATGGATGCCGGTCACCGGCGCCAGCGGATCGGTGCCGGCATAGGCGGCAATCGCGCTGACCGGCGGCAGTTGCTCGACGGGTGCCGAGGCGGAGTTGATCACCGTGAGCTGCCGCACGCTGGCGCTGTCGCGCAGCAAGACCACCGCACCGTCCGCCACACTGGAGCGCAGGATCGTTTGCCCGCTGCCATTGTTGAACAGCCGGCTCCCACTGCCTTGGCCGGACAAGATGACGAAACTCGGCACGGTGATTCGGCCCGTAACCAGGTTGAACTCGCCGGCATCGAGCTGCACCACCACCGGCTGGCTCTGCGTGGCCGCCGGCAGGCTGGCAAACACCGCCAGCAAGGCCGCGCCATTCTCGCTGGGCGTGCCATCGGCGGGCACTTCGATGCGGTTGCGGTACAGGGCTGCCGCACGTTTGGCGTAAGGCGCCGCACTCAAGGGTGGCCGGGGTGCCATCTCCGAGTCGCCCTGCAACTGCACGCCCAGATACAGCTGGCTGCCGAAAATGCCGTCGGGCAAGGGCACGCTGGCGCCGAGCTGCACCGCCAGATTGCCGCCGTCGACCTGCACGTTGTTCAAGGTCTCGGTCCACAAGGCCACACCGCCGGAGGGCTGGCTGTACAGCCGGAAGGTGATGTTGCGCGTCCCGGTGATCGGCTGGCCGCTGCCATCGGCCAATCGCGCCTGATAGCCCAAAGTTCCCGGTGGCGCCGCAGCCGCCAGCAGGGGTAGCAACAAGCTCAAACACAGCCAGCCGTATCGACTCATGGCACGCCTCCATGGGGACGCCATGACCCTAGTCGCCGCCATGCCGGCCGCCCACTGAAAAGTTCTGAAAGTGAATGAAGGCTTTATGAATCAGTGGGTTAACGCGAGGCTGCAGCTGGGCTTGGGGCTCCTCATGTAGACCCTATGAACCCTGCGATCGCGCGCAACGCTCGCCTGCGACGCGCCTTCGCTAAGCGCGCTGTGTTGCACCGACGGACGCTGGCTTACGCATGGGGCGGGCGCAGGCCGTATCGGTAGAGTCCGCTGGTGATTGCGAGGGTCGCGGCCACCGATGCCCACAGCACGAACTGCAGCGCGCCGTTCCACGCGTTCCATGCGCCGCTGAGGCCGTAGTAGCTGAGATAGAGACAGGCGCCGCCATTGCTGACGAGGCCCACCCAGATCGGTCCCAGCAGGCGCTCGCCGCGCAGGGCGGCTGCGAGGGCAAAGCCATAGCCCACGCACAGGGCGAGGTAGGCCCAGCCCAGCATGCGCAGGAACATCGCGGTGGGATCCACCGGCAGGCCCAGCGCCTGCAGCAAGCTGGCCGGGAACAGGATCAGCGGGATGCACCAGAACAGCAGTGTGGCCGCAATCTTGAAGATGAGGACTTTCGCCAGGGCATTCATCGTCTGCATGTCCACTCGGCGCGCCGCTCGCATTGGTTCGCCCGGCCATCCCAGCCCCGATATCGAGACTGGGACGGCGAGCGGGCCGCTCAGTCAGCGGTGGGCTTGCCGAAGTCGGTGGGCGCGGCAGGGGCCTGGATCTTCGGCACCGGATTGGTCTCCAGTTCCTTGAGCAGCACTTCCACGGCCTTCTCGATGCTCGGGTCGCGGCCCTGGGCCCACAGATGCGGGGTGTCGATCACCTCGATGTCCGGCGCCACGCCTTCGTTCTCCACCGCCCAGTTGCCGTTGGCGTCCATGAAACGGAAGGTGGCTGCGGTGACGCCGCCGCCGTCGACCAGTCCCGGATTGCCGGAGACGCCGATCAATCCGCCCCAGGTGCGCGTGCCGATCAAGGGGCCGAGCTTGAGGTGGCGGAAGTAGAAGGGCAGGGCGTCACCGCCGGAGCTGGACAGGCCGTTGATCAGCATCGCCTTCGGCCCGCGATGGCTGAGGAAGGGCTGGGCCTGGGGTTCGAGGCCGCGACGCTTCCAGTAGTTGAGCGGCTTGCGCGCCAGGATCTCGATCATGCGGTCGGGGATGAAGCCGCCGCCGTTGTAGCGATCGTCGATGATCAGCGCGTCCTTGGTGATCTGCGCCGGGAACTGCTTGAACAGTTCGCGATTGCCTTCGATCAGCGTGTTCGGCAGGTGCACGTAGCCGATGCGGCCGCCGCTGAGACGATCGACCATGGCGCGCCGCTGCACCACCCAGTCCAGATAGCGCAGCGATTCTTCGCTGCTCTGCGTCTTCACGTCGATCTCGCGCGCACCCTCGCTGCTCGGACGGCTGTTGACGCTGAGTCGCACCACGCGGCCGGCCTTGTTCTCCAGCAGCTGGTAGAAGTTCGCCACGCTGCGCGTGTCCACGCCATCCACCGCCAGGATGTAGTCGCCCACAGCCACCTGCACGCCGGGCTCGGTGAGCGGCGAGCGGAAGGGCTCGGACCAGTTCTGCCCCGCAAAGATGTGGCCGATCTTGAAGTAACCCGAGCGATCCGACTCGATCACCGCGCCCAGGAAGCCGCCGGGCTTGCGCGGCACCTGCGGCTCATCGCCGCGCTCGACGTAGATGTGCCCCGCGTTCATCTCGCCGGCCATCTCGCTAAACAGGTAGTCGAGATCAAAACGATGATTCACATGGTCCAGCCAGGGCAGGTACTTCTGGTAGATCGCTTCCCAGTCCTGGCCGTGCATGCCGGGGTCGTAGAACCAGTCGCGCCAGATGCGCCAGCCGTCGCGATACATCTGCGCCCACTCGACGCCCGGATCGATCTTGAGTTCGAGCCGGCTCAGGTCGACCAGCTTGCTGGCGTCCTGCCCGGGCTTGGCGTCGGCGATGCCGATGTTGCTCGGTCCGCTGCGGAACCAGAGCTTCTCGCCACCCGCCGCCAGGCCATAGCCGGTGATGCCCTTCAGCACGCTCTCTTCCTTCTCCGCCTTGAGGTCGAAGAACTTGAGCTCGCCCGCGCCGCCCAGACCGCCGGGCAGGGCGACGTAGAACACGCCCTGCGCATTGGCGCTCAGCGCGGCGTAGTTGCCCGGCGCGATGGGCAGCCCCACCACGCGGCTGTCGAAACCTTCGACGTCAAAGCGCAGCTTGTCCGCGTCCTTGTCGTCTGCGGCGCTGCTGGCCTTGCCCTTGACCTCATCGCTCTTCGGCCGGAACAAGGCCGGGCCGTCGGCAGCCAGGGTGGCGGCGTAGACACGCGTGCCATTGGCGTAGAGGTAGTTGAACTCGTAGCTGGAGAAGACCAGGTTGTGGTCGCGGTTGGAGGTGAAATAGAGGTAGCGGCCCTGGGGATCGAAGGCCGGGCTGTCGGCATCGAAGTCGCCAAAAGTGAGCTGGCGTGCGCCCGCGCCTTCGCTGTGCACCCACAGGCGTTCGATGCCGGCGGCATCGTTCTTCACGTAGACCAGATGCGCGCCATCGGGCGAGAACACGTACTCGGTGATCGCATTGCCGATGCTGCTGCGGTCGATGCGGGTGAGATGGCCGTCATCCACCTCGACCACCCACAGCGTGTTGTCCTGATCGCCAAAGGCGAGCTTGCGCCCGTCCGGCGACCACACGGGTGGGAAGCGCCAGATGCGGCCATCCTCGGTCAGTCGGCGCGGCGTGCCCTTGCCGTCCTGCGCCCGCAGATAGACCTCGTACTCGCCGCTGGCGTCTGACAGATAAGCCACGTTCTGCCCATCGGGCGAGTAGCTCGCGCTGATCTCGCGCTCGGCCGGCGTGCGCGAGATGTTGCGGATCTCGCCATCCTTGGCGGGCGCGGTGAACAACTCGCCGCGCGCGGCGATCAGCAGGCGCTCGCCCTTGGGCGACAGGCTCAGGCTGTCGATCTGGCCGGCGACATTCTTGAAGGCGGGCAGGCGATGCGGTTGATCGCCGCTCAGCTCAACGCGCACCTGGCTGAGCTGATTGCTGGCCGGCTGATACAGCCACAGCAGCGCGTTCTGCTCGAACACGATGGCATCCGGGCCGGCGCTGGGCCACAGCACATCGTGCTCGGTGAAGTTGGTGACTTTGCTCGGCTCGCCGCCCGCCACGCCCACACGCCACAGGTTCAACGTGTACTCGCGATCGGAGGTGAAGTAGATGCTGTCGCCGATCCAGGTGGGCTGATTGTCGGTGGCCACGTGATTGGTCAGGCGCCGGCTGTCGTTGGCCTCCAGGTCGTAGATCCACACATCCTGCGCGCGCCCGCCGCGATGGCGCTTCCAGGTGCGGAATTCGCGATCGATGGGCGTGTAGACGTAGCGCTTGCCATCCGGCGAGAGCATGCCGCCGCCAGTCTCCGGCACCGGCAGGGCTTTCTCCATGCCGCCCGCTACCGGCACCAGATAGGGCACGCCGGCGCGCTCGTCGAGCGGGAAGCGATTGACCCGCACCAGGATGTGCTGGCCGTCCGGCGTCCAGTCCAGCACGCGGTAGTCGAAGCCACCACGCGGCGGCATCGGGCCGATGTCGGAGTAGTAAGTGAGCTGGCGCGGCGGTGTCGAGCCATCGGTGGGCATCACCCACACCTGACGCGTGCCCGAGTACTCGGCCGAGAAAGCGATCTGCCGGCCGTCCGGCGAGAACTTGGGGAAGAGCTCCAGGCCATCGCCGCTGGTCAGCTTGCGGGCGAGGCCACCGCTGCGCGGCACCACGTAGATATCGCCGGCGTGGACGAAGGCGATGTCGCTGGCGGAGACATCCGGAAAGCGCAGGATTCGCGCACCGGGGTCGGAAGTCTGGGCCATCAGGCCCATGGAGACAGAAAGCAGGCTGAGCGCCGCGAATGCGCGCATGAGCACGTCCTTGCAAGAGGGTGAGGTCGGCAGAGCGCGCCGAGTATAGGGAGCGCGCGTGAGCCGGCCGTGGGCCGAAAGGGCGGGGGCATGGGCCCATGATCGCAGTGTGACCGCAAAACTCGAGCCCTGCGCGATGTGGCGTGATCGAAAGCGGCAGGCGCTTGCGCGTAGATCGATGGACGCTGCCGCGCATGCGGGCGGTACTCGGACCATCGCGCGCGGCGCGGCGGCGTCCAACCCTGAATCCCAAAACCAAGGAGAAACGCATGAAAACGATCGCCAAGGCTCTGGCCTGCGCCCTGTTGCTGACCCTGGCCGGTGCCAGCTACGCCGACCCGCCGACCGGCGGCGGCGTGATCGTGGTGGATGAGAACGGCAATCTGTGGTTCTGCGGCTTTAGCGGCGCAGGTCCCTGTATCCCGCTGACCATCTCGGACGATCCGATCGAGCCCTGATCTGCCGGCGCGCGACCGGCGGGCGCCACTCGCGTCCGCTGGCCGCAAGCTTGCGACGAAGTGCTTGGATCGCACGGTCAGAGGTTGACCAGATCCCACGCCGGTTCGCGAGTAGTAGTGATGAAGGCCACGTGCCGCGTAGCGCCCTCCCCAGAGCCACCCCCGGCGCGGCACGTGCTCCCTTCTGTGCACATGGTGATCGGTGCTGACTCGATGGAGTCACGCGGAAAGCCGGCTGCGATTCCGCGATGACGGCGCACACGGACCAGTCCGGCCCACCGGATCGGCGCCACAAGCTTGAGAGCGGCGACTACCGCTGCGAGTGAGCAAGCCCGCTGGCATACGCACATTGCCTGCTGCATCACGATCACCTAGCCTCGACATGCACGTTTCATGCGAAATGCACCCATGCCGACACTCCAGATTCGTGATCTCCCGGACGATGTTTACCAAAGCATGCTTGCCGCCGCTCAAGCGGAACAACGCAGCTTGTCTCAGCAGGCCATCGTGGAACTGCGTCGCGCCTTAGGACTGGCCTCGAAGGAGCGACGCGCCTCTATCCTGCAGCAATTGCGTGCCAGCGGCAGACGTCTGTCCGCCACTGACGCAAGCCCAGAACTGCTGCAGCGCGAGGATCGCGAGGCGCGATGACTGGCGTGATCGTGTTGGATGCCTCGGCTGCGCTTCGCGCCGTGATGGACGCGGCCGCACAACCGGCGCTGCTCAATCGCCTGGAATCCGCCGCCTTGGTCCTGGCACCCGCGCTGATGCGCATCGAGGCGGCCAACGCACTTTGGAAGTACCAGCGTGCGGGTGTCATTCACCTCGATGAGGCGCATGCACGCTATGCGGAGATCATGCTGCTGGTCCATCGCATCATCGATGAGCAGGCACTGTTCCCAGAAGCACTACAACTCGCCGCCGACTGCGCACACCCGGTGTATGACGCCGTTTACGCCGTAACGGCAAGGCGGCATGCCGCCAGCTTGCTGAGTTTTGATCGGCGACTGGATGCGCTTTGCCAGCGTGCTGGCATCAGCTGCGAGCTGTTGGTGCCATGAAACTGGTGGCCGAATTCCAAGGCCACAATGCCCATGCGACATCCGGCCGCCTTCTTGCGCCTGCTAGGGAACAGCCTGGCAGGAGCGCCACACCATGTTCCCACCCCTTTGCATGCCCAAGTCCGACGGCAAGCAGCGCGCCGTCGATCACGCGGCCGTCCGCAATCTGGCCACACTGCTGCGCGAGCTGCAGGGCGCGCTCACACGCGCGTCGCGTGTGGCGACGGCCGTCTGGCTGGCCACCGCGCAGATCGTCCTCGCCAGCCTGGGCCTGACACTGGCGCCGCTGACGCCGCTGCAGGCCGCAACGCAGGGCAATCCCTGGCAAATGCTCGGCGGCCTGCGCCAGGGCTGCATGCGCGGGCTCAATGCGCTGACCATCACTGATGCGGCGGCCTTGGCGGACGGTCGCGTCGTGGTGGTGGGTGATTTCTCTGGTTGCGGTAACGTGATCAGCCCCAGGATCGCGATCTATCGCCCGGCCAGCAACGATTGGGAGGCCTTTCCCAACACCGCGAGCCTGCCGCCGGCGACGGCGATCACGCGGGTGGCGACGAGTGGCAACACAATCTACGTGAGCGGCGATTTCACCAGCATCGATGGCGTGGCCGCGCGCCGCATCGCGCGCTGGAACGGGTCGGCGTGGTCCGAGGTGGGTGGCGGTGTGAACGGGGCTGTGCTCGCTCTTTTGGCGGTCGGGACCGAGCTCTATGCCGCTGGTTCCTTCACCGAAGCCGGCGGCATCAACGCCAATGGGATTGCGCGCTTTGACGGCGCGGCCTGGCAGACGCTGGGCAGCGGGCCCAGCAATGGCCTCACGGTGGCCAGTGGTGCCACTGCGGGCACGACCCTGCTGGCCGTGGGCAGCGATGTCTACGTGGGCGGCGGCTTTACCCAGGCCGGTGGCGTGGCCGCCGCCGGCATCGCGCGCTGGTCCGGCGGCGTGTTCAGCCCCTTGGGCAGCGGCGTGGCCGGTGGTTTTCAGGTCACCAGCCTGGATGAGGGCAACGGTCTGATCTATGCGGCCGGCGACTACACCAGCATCGGCGGCATCAGCGCCAATCGTATTGCCGCCTGGGATGGCAGCACCTGGTCGCGCCTGGGTACCGAAACTGCCAATGGCACCAACACGGCCATCAACTCGGTGGCCGTGCTGGGCAACACGGTGTACGTATCCGGCAACTTCGGTCAGGCGGGTGGGTTGTTCATTCCGCGCATGGCCCGCTTCAGTGGCGGCGTATGGTCAGCGCTGCCGGGCACGCCGGATGGCACCAGTGTGCGGCTCAAACGCTTCGGCTCCCGGCTGTACGCCATGGGCAATCTGACCCTGGCCGGGAGCTTGTCCCTGTCCTACATCGGCCAGTTCGACGGCAGCGCCTGGTCGGGGCTGGGTGCCGGCAGTGGCAGTGGTTTCAACGGCGAGGTCTCGGCCGTGCTGGTGCAGGGCACGGATGTCTACGTGGGCGGCAAGTTCACCGAGGTGAATGGCGTGCGCGTCAATCGCATCGCGCGCTGGGATGGCAGCCAGTGGCATGCGCTGGCCAGCCCCACCAAGAACGGCTTCAACAACTCGGTGGAAACCCTGGCCTGGTACCAGGGCAGCCTGTATGTGGGCGGCTTCTTCACCAACTTCATCAATACCGTCAACACCGATTTCCAGCTCGGCGGTCTGGCGCGCTGGGACGGCAGCGAATGGCAGACGATGGCGCCTTACCAAGGCAATTTCGTGCTCAGCTTGAAGGAGTGGAATGGTGATCTCTACATCGGTGGCAGCTTCGCCAGTTTCAGCGACGGCCGCACGGTGCGGAATGTGGTGCGCTGGAATGGCAGCAGCTTCATCACCATGCCCTTCGACAACACCTTCTTCAACGGCGTCAACAACACCGTACGCGCGCTCGAGGTGTATGCCGGGCAACTGATCGTGGGCGGCACCTTTACCCAGGCCACACAGCTCCCGCATGCGCGCATCGCGGCATGGAATGGCAGCACGTGGTCCACCCTGGGCAGCGGCGTCGACGGCCAGGTCAATGCGCTGGCCGTGTACAACAACGAGCTGATCGTCGGCGGCGCATTCAACAACGCCGGCGGTGCGCCAGCGGCGCGCATCGCGCGCTGGAATGGCAGCAACTGGACCGCCATGGCCACCAGCACCGACGGCGGCTTCGGCTGGCTGGCGGTGCGCGGCAACACGCTGCTCGCCACCGGCGGGCAATCCACCATCGACGGCCAGCCCAATCGCCAGCTCAGCGCCTGGAATGGCAGCAGCTGGTCGCAGTTCCTGCCCACCGAAGACCTGCCCACCGCCGGCACCCGCATGCTGCGCATGGTCAACGGCACGCTGTGGGTCGGCGGCACCTTCGCCGGCATCGGCAACACGCCCTCGATGGGCCTCATCATCGAAGCCAGCGGTACGGCCGACGCGGTGTTTGCGAACGGCTTCGAGTAGCCCTGCAGTGCCGTTGTGCCCGCCTCACAGCGCGCTGCACGGGGTGTCCGAGCCCTGCTTGAAGATGCGATCGGGGGCGGGCAGGAGGTAGAGCTCGCGGCCGTTGGCCGGGGTGTGGGCGCTGAACAGCAGGGCGGCGCCGAAGCCGCTGAGGTGGCGCGGGTTGGAGGACTCACTGCCGGTGGCGATGTCGATCACCTGTGCACTGGGGGCGCCGTCGATCAGGGTCAGCAGCTCAACGCCGCTGTCCAGGCTGACGATGCCGCGTCCAAGGTAGCGATCGCTGCCCTTGACCACGATCAGCTCCTGCAACTCGGAGCTGGCAGGCCCGGGGAAGAGATTGAGGTTGATCGCGCTCTGCGTGGCGGTTTCGAAGCGGCGGGTTTCCCAGGCTTCGCCGCTGGCGAAGCGGTCGCGCAACACGCTGCAGCCGGTGCTGGCCAGGTAGGGGTTCAAGTCCGGGGCGCTGGGCGGGAAGGCCACGCTATCGACCACGCTCAGACTGCTGGCGTTGCCGTTCAAGCGGAACAGCACCTCACTACCGGCATTGCTGCCGCGCAGGTACACGCTGCTGTCGTGGGCGACCACCACGCCGCTGCGGAATTCGCGCTGGCTGGCGCTGGCGATGGTCTGGGTGCCGGCGGGCGTGGCATTGCTGCCGATCAGGATGCTGTCGCCATTGAAGCGACGCTCGACCAGGAACAGGCCGGCGCTGGGATGCACGCCGAGCAGATTGAGTTCGGAGTCATCCAACCCGGGTGTGAGATCGGCGATCAGCGTGGCGGTCAGCGTGTTGCTGTCCACCGCATGAAGCTCGCTGCCTAGCGCGGGGTCCGCACAGATCAGGATCAGACGCGAGCCGAAGGCCAGCATCGGATCCTGGGTGGGCGTGCAGGGCAGGTTGAGGAATTGGGTGCCGCCTGGCGTGCCATCGCTGGCCAGCAAGCGGCGCGTTCCATTGCTGATCGCGCTCAGGAACACCCGGCTGCCCACGTTGATCGGCGGCGATGCAGCGCTCAGCGCGGTGGCCAGCAGCAACTGGCTGCCCGCTGCAGTGCCATCGCTGACGCGCAGCCGAGTGCTCTCGTTCGCCTCCACGCTGAGGTAGAGCAGACGTGTGCCCAGCGCGGCGCCGAGCAGATCTTCGTTGGAGTCGAAACCGAAGGAGCCCGCTGAGCCGGGCGTCTGATCGAGGACCAGCTGGGTGCTGGCCGCGGTGCCGAAGCTGACGTGGAGCTCGCGCCCGGCGTTGGGCGTGTAGGCCGTGAAGTAGGCACGGTCCTGCGCGGTGATGATGCGCGAGGGCGAGCTGGAGGACTGCAAGCTGGCCAGATCGGCCAGTCGCGTGCTGCCTGCCACGCTGGCATCGCTGCGATGCAGTTCCACATCAGCACTGTCGACCGCGCCAGCGCTGGCCAGCAAGACGCGCGAGTTGCTGCCGGGTGTCGCATGCAAAGGGGTGTCCACGCTGGCCCGCAAGCCCAGCGCAAAGGTGCCGGCGGCGCTGCCATCACTGCGCATCAGCGCGCCGAGACTGCTGTTTGGATCGGTCTGTGCGATGTACACCACGCCGCTGAAGCCGGTGCGGGTGTAGCCCAGAAGTCGACGCGGTGAACTGCTGCCCGCGCCGGCGATCTGATCGCTGACCCTGACGGTGCCGGCCAGCGTGCCATCGCTGCGGTACAACTCCTCGCCGCTGCTGCCATCGTTGGCGGCGAAAAAGACCTGACTGCCGACGCTGGCACTGTGCGCGCTGAAGGCGGAGAAGGCAGAGCCGCTCGGATGCAGATCGCGCAACAGGCTGAGGTTGCTGCCATCGAAGGTGAACAGCTCGATGCCCTGCGCGGTGCTGCTGCGCGCCGCCAGCACGGCCACGCTGCCGGCCACACCGAGGATGTGGAAGACGCGCGTGCCAGTGGGATTGATCTGCTGGGTGCCGGCGCGGGTAAAGTCACTGCGAAACAGGTCGCGCCCATTGCTGAGCGAACCATTGGCAAGGAACAGCATCCCGCTGCCGAAGGCGATGAAGCCGCGTGGCTCGCGCGCTTCGGCCGGACCGGGTGCGCCCACCAGCGGCGTCGTGCCCGCCACCGTGCCATCGCTGATGTAGGGAGCACTGTTGCCGTTGAAAATGCCGCTGAACACCACGCGCGTGCCGACCGCCACCAGATCCGGCACACCACCGGTCTGGTTGGCGAGGCCACTGCCCACACCGGGTACGAGATCCAGCAACAAGCCCGCGCCTTGCGCATCGCCGACATAGATCTCCAGGCCCTGCGCCAGCGTGGAGGCGCTGAACATCACTTCGCCGCCGGGGCGGCGCAGCACGCTGCGTGGCTCGCTGCCAGCGACGCCGGGCTCGATGTCGGCGACCAACTGCGTGCCAGCCGCCGTGCCATCGCTGCGCCACAGTTCACGGCCATGGCTGCCATCGTCGGCAGCGAAATAGAAGAGCCCGCTGGCCGCGGCAATCAGGCCGAATGGCGCGGAACTGGCGGTGCCTGGGCGGATGTCGCGCACCAGTTGGGTACCACCCGTGGTGCCGTCGGTGCGCCACAGCTCGCAGCCCAATTCGGGCGTGCAGGCCTGGAACAGCGTCAGGCCGTCGGCCCGTGTGTGGAATTCGCGTGGCGCACTGCCGACCGCCGGCCCGGCGCCCGTGTTGAGGTCGATGAGCTGTGGCACCTGCGCCTGGGCGCTGCCGAGCAGGCAGCTGGCGATGGCTGTCCACCGCGTGATGGTTCGCATGGCGGCGTCCTCATGGTTCGGATATCCGCCTAAACCCGGTTACGCGAGCCCAGCCGCCAGACGATCCACGAGGCCTCGAAGTCCCGGTAGCGGAGGGTGACTTTGACGCGGTGCACACCTCATGCTCACGCGGTCTTGACGCCGTGCCATCCGGCGTCCATGCTCCGCCCGCCCAATGCACTAGCGCGTTAGTACAGCCATGGCAAAGCCATCTGCCGATCGGCGCATACGCACGCGTGGCGCGACAGCGCGGCAGCACGTGCGCCGATCGCGGTCGACTCTGGGGAGAGTCGAGGTGCAGCGGGTCCGTCATCCACCGGCGTGAAGGGATGGCGCGGCGCGGGACCCACGCATCGTGCACCGGCTGGACCGGTGTTTCTTGGGGATAGGGAGGACAACATGAAGAACTGGATCGTGGCGGCCATCGGCTGCCTGGCGAGTGCGTCTGCCTTTGCCGATTACGCGGTGCCGCTGGAGATTGGCGCGCGGCGCCAGGCGGCAGTGGAACTCAACACCAAGGGGCAGACCGAGTACCGCATCGAAACACCCGACGCGGCCTACATCAAGGTGGACTTCGGCAAGCTGCAGCTGGCGCCCGGCGCCGAGCTGTCAGTCTCCAATGCCGATGGCAGCGAGATCTATCGCTACAGCAGCGACAAGCGCGACGGCTACACCTACGACGTCGAGGCCGGCCAGGATGGCATCGGCAGCTTCGCTGCGATGTCGATCAGCGGCCCGGTGGCCATCGTGCGTCTGCAACCCGGACTCACCAGCAGCCGTGCGGGCTCCAGCGTCCAGGTGACGGGCTACTACGAGGGCTACCCGGAAGCCGTGCTGGCGCAGCTCGATCAACAGGAACTGCTGGGCAGCACCGAGAGTGGCCGTTCGATCTGCGGGGTGGACGACAAGCGCGATGTGGCCTGCTACGGAACCACCAGCTTGCCCTACTCCAAGCACCGCCCGATCGCGCGTCTGCTGATCGGCGGACGCAGCCTGTGCACCGGCTGGCGCGTGGGCTCGGGCGATCGCATGCTGACCAACAACCACTGCTTCACCACCAGCGCGCAGGCGGCCGGCACCGAAGTGTGGTTCAACTACCAGCGCACCACTTGCGGCGGCACCACCAATGCCACCACCACCAAGGTCACCGGCAAGAGCGTGCTGCGCACCGACTACACGCTGGACTACACCCTGTACACGATCAACAACCCGAGCACGGTGTCGAGCTTCGGCTACCTGAGCCTGGACGTGCGTGCCCCGGTCACCAATGAAGAGATCTTCATCGTGCAGCACCCCGGCGGCAAGCCCAAGCAGATCGGCTCGATCAGCGATCGCGACACCGGCAATACCTGCCGCATCAACATCGCCAGCACCAGCGGCAATGGCACCGCCACCGACGCCGGTTACTACTGCGACACTGAGGGCGGCAGTTCCGGTTCGCCGGTCCTGGCGCGCTCCTCCGGCAAGGTGATCGCCCTCCACCACCTCGGTGGTTGCGTCAACAAGGGTGTGCGCATCGACCGCATCTGGCCGCAGATCCAGGGCTACTTCCCCAGCGTGCCCTGAGCGCAGATCCGCAAAGACAACGGGCCCGCCATGCCGGGCCCGTTGTTGCCGATTGCAGCGGCAGGACTTGAAGTTGAGGCGATGGCGGGCGGGAAAGGGCACCCAAGACGCACCGGCTGATCTGTCCTTGGCAGCAGCGACGCTCCCGTGCCGACCTGCGCCGGTCGCCGGCAAGCCGTCCCGGTTCCCTCAGGGCGCGCACCACTCGCCTTGCCAGGCCTGATCGATCAGCTCGTAACGGGCGCGACGATGGCCCGGACGGTCCAGTTGCAGCACATCCAGTCGATCGACACAGAGGCGCAACAGGACGAAGTGCCGACGACCCTGCGCGAGGTCCTCGCTGCCCTCGCCGGCAGGCTCGGCGTCGGTCTGCGCGCTGAGGGCCGCGCCCGGCGCCTCGCGACTGCCGTAGAGCGCCTTGGAGTCGGCGCTGGTGCTGTCCCAGGCCGCTTCGACGGCGATGCCTTCACGCTGGATGCTGATGCGGCCGTAGGCACGGACCTGCCACTCCAGGCTGTGGGCGACGAAGCAGACGCGTGGATCGCGTCGCAGCTGGCTGAGCTTGGCGCTGCGCAGATCGCTGTGGAAGCACAGCTCATGGCGGCCGGGATTGGCGCTGCGCAGCACCAGCGTGCGTGCGTCCACGCCATCCTCGTCCAGCGTTGCCAACACACCGTAGCGAAAGGGATGGCGCGAGTCGCGCGCACCCTGGGTGAGCTGCTGCCAGGCGCGCTCCAGGAAGGCGGCGGTCTGCATCACAGCGCCACTCGCTGCAGCACTTCGATGGCCTCGCCGTCCGGTCCCGCCACCACCGCAATCCGCGCCGCGCCGAAGCCCGGCACTTCCAGCAGCCGGGTTGGCAGCAGCGGGCTGGCGCCGGCCGCCGCCAGCAGCTGCAAGGCGGCGTCGAGATCCTGGCACTCGAAACTCATCGACAAGATGCCGATGGCCGGCGGATGCGCGCGCGGCGCCAGGCGCTCTTCCGGCAGGTGCTCCACGCCGAGGTAAGCGAACATCTCCACTCGGCCGGGCACGATGCTGCCGTCCTTCATCAGGTTGACGTTGTGGATGCGCACCGGCTCGGCGGTGCCGAGCAGGGTTTGCAGTTCGGGGAAATCGAGCACGCGATCGAACAGGGTGCGGAAGCCCAATGCCTCGTAGAAGGCGCGGCAGCGCGGCAGATCGCGGGTGGCCAGCGCCACCGTCTGCAACACGCTGACCTCGGTGTGCAGCGGCCCGCGCAACTCGCCGCCACGCACATAGCTGAAGATGTCCAGCCGGTTGCCGTCGGGATCCTCGGTGATCGAGTCGTACACCGCCACCGCCTCGGAGACTTCCCAAAAGCTGGGCTCGGGATGGCCCTTGCCGCCGGCGGCCAGCAGGCGCGGCAGCAATTCGCGCAACTCTCTGGCGCGAAAGTTGAGCGCGTAATAGCCGCTGGCGCTCAAGCGGTTGTCTTCGTTCCATAGCGGCGCGCCGGGCCGGTCCGCGGCGATCAGGCGCAGGCGGCCAAGGCCGGAATCGTCAGCGGCGATGACTGCGTACTCGCCGCCCTGGCCGGGCGCGAAGCGCAGCAGGCTCAATTGCTCGGCACTCAGCCTGGCGCGCTCCTCGAGCTGGTAACCCAGCGCCTGCTGATAGAAGGCCAGCGCCCCTTCCAGCTCGCGCACCCCAAGACTCACCATCCGCACTTCGCTGAGGCTCATGCGCCGGACCTTCGCGATCGCACCCGTTGCCGGGCAGTTTGCGAGAGCGGCCGGTGCGCTTGCAATGGCTCTTGCCCGATCCCGGCGCATGCGCCAGCATCACGCGGCCCACCCTGCCTCCGGCCGAAAAGGGGTCTACCGCCGATGTGGTCCTGGCTCCAACGCCTGTTCAGCCGCAAGACCGCTGCCCACGAGCCGCAGGTCTGGCACTTCCGCATTCGCGGCGAACGCCGCGAGATCGGCGCCGTCAACGATGCGCTGGAACGCGCTGCCATGGCCGGCGAGGTGCCGGAAATGGCGATGCGGCAGATGCAGGTGGCGCTCGATGAGCTGCTCACCAATGCCATCACCCACGGCCGGGTCAGTGCCAGCGAGCCGATGGAGGTCGATCTGATCGTCGAGTCGCGCGCACTGCGCGCCGTGGTCCGCCACGCCGGTGTGCAGTTCGACCCGACCCGCGTCGAAGGCGCCGACACCACCAGCTCGATCGAAGATCGCGCGATCGGCGGACTGGGCCTGCACCTCGTGCGCGAGACCATGGACGAGTTCACCTACCAGTACATCGAAGGCCGCAACATCCTGCGTGTCGGCAAGAAGTTCTGATGCGGATCGAGGCAGCGCAATTCCTTGGCCGCGGTGTGGTGTACCGCCGTGCCGTGCGTGGCGTACTTGGCCTGCTGCTGCTCGCTGCCACGGCCTGTACGCCGGCAGACCGGCAGGGCTGCCCCAGCGATGTGCGCGACTTCGGCAACACGGAAGCGGCTGCCGGCAAGCTGCCCAGTCTGCCCGCTCCGCAATGCCGTCTGAGCGAGGCGGAAGCCGCCCTGTATGCGGAGGGTCGGGCCGCCGGACAGGCGCAGTACTGCAGCGGCCGACGCGGCTTTCAGCTCGGCCTGGATGGGCGTGAAGCCAGTCTCGATTGCGGCAGCGATCCGGCCGCTGCCTTCAGCCGTGGGCTGGAAGTCGGCACGCAATTGCGTACGCAGCTGGCTGCGCGCGAGGCGCTGATCCGCGAGGCCACGCAAGCAGAAGCTCGCGCCAGCAACAGCGGCCTGAGCGAGGCCGAACGCGAGGCCGCGCGCGATGCGGCCAACCGCTTGCGCCTGGATGCGCGCAGCCACGAGAACGAGATCGAAGCCCTGCGCGGAATCGCCGCAGTGGAGAAGTGGCGCTGAGCGTGGCCTGAGCCAAGGGCCCGCTGCGACGACCGTGCATGCTCGCGGGCCAGGCCGCGAGCGCATCCACCCGTCCTTCGAAAGCGCAGGGCTATGCTTGGCCCAGATCCATCGAACAAGGAGTTCCACATGCTCGCAGTGGGTGATCGCGTTCCCGATTTCGTCATGGCCTCCGACAGCGCTGGCAGCGTGGCCGCCAAGGCGCTGCGTGGCACGCGCTACCTGGTCTACTTCTATCCGAAGGACGACACGCCGGGCTGCACCAAGGAAGCCTGCGCCTTCCGCGACAATCTGCCCGCATTCAAGGATCTGGGCGTGCCGGTGTATGGCGTCAGCGCCGACGATCTGAAGGCGCATGGCAAGTTCGTGCAGAAGTACCAGCTCAACTTCCCGCTGCTGACGGCCGACCAGGCCACCCTGGAAGCCTTCGGCGTGTGGGTGGAAAAGAGCATGTACGGCAAGAAGTACTTCGGCATCGCCCGTGCCAGTTTCGTGATCGGCGCCGATGGCGTGGTCGAGATGGTGTGGCCCAAGGTTTCGCCGGAAGGCCATGCCGCGGAGGTGCTGGCCTATCTGGGCGGAGCTGCGACGGCTGCGCCGGCCAAGGCGACCAGGCCCAAGGCGCCGGCCAAGCCCAAGACTGCCACGGTCAAGCCGGCGGCCAGCAAGGCCGCCATCGCCAAGGTGAAGAAGCCGACCACGCGCAAACGCGGCGCGGAGTGAGGTGCTGACGATGTGGAAGCAGCCGCTCAGCCCGGCGCAGATCGCCGGCTTTGGCCGCAACACCATCCACGCGGCCCTCGGCATCGAGGTCTTCGAGGTGGGCGATGACTACTTGCGCGGGCGCATGCCGGTGGACGCGCGCACGCATCAGCCTTTCGGCCTGCTGCACGGCGGCGCCTCGGTGGTGCTGGCCGAGAGCCTGGGCTCGCTGGGCGCGGGCATGGCGGCCGAGCCCGGCCATCGCGCAGTGGGCATCGAGGTCAATGCCAATCATCTGCGCGGCGTGCGCAGCGGTCATGTGATCGGCACCGCGCGCGCCTTGCACGTGGGCAAGCGCACCCAGGTATGGGAGATCCGCATCGAGGACGAGGCCGGCGCGCTGGTCTGCGTGGCGCGCCTGACGGTGGCGATCGTGCCGGCGCAGTCAGGATGAGCGAGATCGAGGTCCAGCACCCTTTCGCCGCGCTGGGGCCGGAACGGGTGCTGGATGCGGTGGAGGCCCTGGGCATCGATTGCGACGGGCGCCTGCTGGCGCTCAACAGCTTCGAGAACCGCGTGTATCTGGTCGGTCGCGTCGATGCCGCACCGCTGATCGCCAAGTTCTATCGGCCCGGGCGCTACGACGACGCCACCATCCTCGACGAGCATCATTTTCTCGACGAGTTGGCTGCTGCCGATCTGCCAGTGGCGGCGCCGCTGCGCGATGCCGCCGGGCGCAGTCTGCTCGAAGTCGGCAGCGATCCCAGCTTCCGCGTGGCCTTGTTCCCCAAGCTGCGCGGGCGCGATGCGGATCTGGAGTCGCGTGAGCACTTGGAATGGCTGGGCCGTACCATCGCGCGGCTGCATCAGGTCGGGCAGCGCCAGCACTTTCAGGCGCGCGCGCCGCTGGCACCCGGCCTGCGCGCGCGTCAGGCCCTTCTCGACACGCTGGCCGGACCCTTGCTGCCCAGTGCGCTGCAATCTCGCTACAGCGCCACTTGCGAGGCCTTGATCGCGGCCATCGAGCAGCGCTTTGCCGCCTGTGCCGGTGTGCGCCAGTTGCGCCTGCATGGCGATCTGCATCGCGGCAATCTGCTGTGGAACGAATCCGGCCCGGCCCTGGTGGACTTCGACGATTGCGTCGAGGGCCCGGCGGTGCAGGATCTGTGGATGCTGTTGCCGGGCGATGCCGAAGGCCGCGAACTGGCCCTGCAGGCGCTGCTCGACGGCTACACCAGCCTGCGCGACTTCGATCATCGCGAGATCGCCCTGATCGAGCCGCTGCAGGCCTTGCGCCTGATCAGCTACGGCGGCTGGCTGTCGGCACGCGACGGCGATCCCGCCTTCCCACGTGCCTTTCCCCACGCACGCAGCCCGCGCTTCTGGGACGAGCATTGGTGGGCGCTGGAAGAGTTGCGCCAGGGCGCGCTGAATCCAAGCCTGTGAGCACACAGGCGGCGACATCCATTGCGGGAGGGCGCCGCTGCTGCGGCGCTGCCGTGCTTCGCCCAGCCCCGAGCGCGCCGCCTTGCCTCAGGCGGCGACGCGCACCCGATCGCGACCTTCCTGCTTGGCCAAATACAGTGCGCGATCGGCGGCGGCGTAGGCCTGGCGCAGGCCGGGTTCGCCGAGCTGGCCAACCAGGCACAGGCCGATGCTCACCGTCAGGTTCAGTTCGCTGCGCCCGGTGTCGACGCGCAGCGCGCGCACGCGCTGGCGCAAGCGCTCGGCCAGGGCCTGCGCATGCAGAGGGTCCAGGCGGTGACTGATGATCATGAATTCCTCGCCGCCCACACGGCACACCTCGGTGCCTTCAGGCACTGATTGCTGCAGTGTCTGCGCCACCTGTTGCAGGACCAGATCGCCTGCCGGATGCCCATGGCGGTCGTTGATCGCCTTGAAGTGGTCGATGTCGATCAGCATCAGGGTGACACGCTGCGGTTCGGCCGCCGGCGCCTCCAGCATCCGCACCAGCAAGTCCATCGCATAGCCACGATTGCGCAGGCCGGTCAGCGCATCGGTCACGCTGGCCAGGTACAGTCGTTCGGACTGCTCGGTGAGCTTGCGATTGGCCTCGGCCAGCTCGGCCGCCTGCTTCTCCATCACCAAGGAGCGCGAGCGCAGCAGGGCGATCAGCTTGCGCACGCTGAGATAGCGCCAGGCCAGCAGCAACATGCTGATGAAGATCGCGCCGGCGACCAGCGCGATCAGCAGCGTGTCGCGCTGGCCCTGGGCCAGGCGCAGCTCGGTCTCCGCCTTCTCGCGCTGCAACTGCTCGTTGCGCAGGCGCTCCTCGCTCAGCTCGAAGCGGTTCAACAGCTCGCCCAGGCGGGCGGTGGCGCTGGCGCCAAGCAACTCATCGCGCAAGCGATAGCGCTCGCGTCCGGCGGTGGCAGCGGCGAGGCGGTCGTCGAGTTGCAGGTACAAGGGTTCGAGCACCGCATAGACCTTGGTCAGGCGATGCCGATTGCCCTGCTTGAGATAGAGGTCGCGCGCCGCTTCCAGGCGTTGCCGTGCCTCCGCCAGGCGGCCCTGCGCCACTGCCAGTTCGCCGTAGCGGAACAACACATGCGCGCGCAGCGCTTCCTGCGGCAGTTCCTGCGCGTACAGCCAGGCTTCACCCAGCGCCTTTTCGGCTGCGTCCAGCCGACCCAGATTGAATTGGGCGCGACCAATCTGCATCAGCGCCGAGTTGCGCTGTACCTGACGCCCCAGCCGCACTTCGATGGCATGGGCGCGCTCGGCCATGGCCAGCGCCTGTGCGCCTTCGGCCGCGCCAAAGTCGTTGAGGAAGCCGGCGTAGCTGGCCAGCACGATGGCGACATCGCCCTCGCGGCCCTGCCGGGTGGCCTCGTCCAGTGCCTCGCCGTAGCGCCGCCGCGCCTCCGGCGCTTGTTCAAGCTGCTCGTACAGCACCGCGAGATTGAGCAGCGAGCGCCAGGCATTGGGCTGCTCCGGCAACTGCCGGCGCAAGGCCAGCGCCGCCTGCTCATCGGTCAAGGCCGCCAGATAAGCGCCATCGCGTCGATGCCAGCGCGACAGCTCGGAATGGACATCCGCCGCAGTCAGCGTTTCGCCGATCGCCTGGAACAGGCTGGCCGCCTCCTGCAGGCGCAGCACACCCGGATCCATCTCACCGCGCTGCGCCAGAATATTTCCCAGATTGCGCGCGGCCTCGGCGCGATGTCGGGTGTGACCGATCCGCACCGCCAGCGTGTAGCGACGCTCATCGGCCCGCATGCCGCTGTCCGGATCCACCGTGCGCCGCGAATCGTCCGACCACGCGCGCAGGGCATCCAGTTCCAGTTCCGCATCGCCACAGCCGGCGACGGCGGCCACATAGTCTTCCCAGCGCTGCATGCGCTCGGCGCGATCCGGCAGGTCGCCCGCCGCGGCCGCCATCATCGCCTGATGCCGCGCGCGCGCATCCGGACAGGCCGCCGGCGCCGCCGAAGCCGCCAGGACCCCGCACACCATCAAGACCGCGCCACCGATTCCCCCGCGCACGCCAGCGCTCCAGCGATGCACCAGATGGCGAGGATAACGGGTTTGGGTTTGGGGGGCGTCGGGGGCTGGGGATTGGGGATCAGGGGCGCAAGCACGGCGGCGTGCAGGGCGCCCTAAGTCCTGGAGCGCGCTTGCGCGCGATGCGCTTGCGCCATCCAACGGTGCGCGGCGAGTGCGGGCGGGGTTTCTCGACGCAAAGGACGCCAAGCAGGGCAAAGGACGCAAATGATGCAAGGAACGCAAAGCCCTCAGCGGGGGTCGGTCGGGGGCTGGGGATTGGGGATCAGGGGCTGGGGCGCAAGTACGACGGCATGCAGGGCGCCTCAGGCCTGTAGGAGCGCGCTTGCGCGCGATGCGCTTGCGCCATCCAACGGTGCGCGGCGAGTGCG
>ERZ1066138.47-NODE-47-length-37756-cov-9.008594_pt1 | contig 37756 bp, 38 predicted proteins | sample MGYA00382785_ERZ1066138 | MGnify/ENA primary metagenome ERZ1066138 (study PRJEB33369, sample SAMEA5778368) | biofilm metagenome | biome: Industrial cooling water; feature: Water cooling tower basin; material: Biofilm | place: United Arab Emirates | collected... | reverse complement strand
TTCCAAGTGATCGCACCGGTACCGATGCCGTCGTAGGCACGCATCCGCTCGATGCGCTCCTGGGCCAGGCGCGTGGCCTCGCTGCGCTGCCGGGCGATGTCGGCGTTGTTCGACAGCATGATCTGCATGCCCGCCAGCGCGAGGATGCCGAAGGCCATCACCAGCAGCGCGATCAGCGCCTCGAGGATCGTGAAGCCCTGCTGCGGGCGAGCCTGTCGTGGGGTGCGCATGATGTTCATCCTAGGTACGCCCCGAGGGCTCAGAAGTCACGCCAGCTGCCGGGCACGCGGACCATCTGGCCCGGGCCCAGGCCCTGGGTGCCGAGGTTGGCCGAGGTGTAGTTCAGCGTGCCGTTGCCGTTGTTCTGGTAGGCCGCGCAGGTGATCAGCGCACCGTTGATGTCGGCGGTGCCGGTGCCGAGGTCGTTGAAGTTCGCGCTGTTCGAGAACACCAGGCCGTTGATGACGATGTTGCCGTTGATGTCGATGTCGCCGGGCGACACAAGCCGCACGCCCTCGCCCGGGACGCCCAGCACGCTGAACGGCGCCGCGTTGTTCAAGGCGAAGCCGCTGGGGAAGTAGAAGTCGCGCCAACCTTCGTTGTAGGCCGTGTTGATCTGCGAGCCGCAGTCGCTGGCGTTGGTGCAACTGATCGTCTTGACGTGCGGCGCGGCGGCGTACTCCGCCATCGTCGAGCGGAAGAAGGCGTTGAACATCGCCGAGTTGCTGCAGGTCGGGTCGGCACTGGCCAGGTTGCTGAGCGAGGTGTCGTTGGCGACCAGCGCGTTCTCGACCGGCTGGCCGGGGATGGTCTCGTACGACGTGCCGTTGCCGGAGGAGATGGTGGTCCCGGCGTTGACGAGGTAGCCGTTGCTCGCCACCTCGCGGTTGTAGATGTTGTAGGAGCCGCCGACGTTGCAGTTCAGGCCGCAGGTCAGCGCCGCCTGGGGTGCTGCGCCTAACGTCGGCACGTTCTTGATGATGACCGAGACGGTCGCCGTGGCGTCGCTGGCGCCGGCCGTGCCCGGCGTGCAGGCGCCGGCTTGGGCCGTGCAGCCGGTCGATGTGATCCGTACCGCCGCCGGATCGAGGACGCCAGCCGAATCGGTCACGGCCGCGAAGGCCACGGTGAAGCTCGGCAGCACGGCCGTGCCGAGTGCCGCGACCTGGGTGGATCCGCTGGGAACCGGGCAGCTGCAGGTCAGCGTCGTGCCGTTGACCTTGCAGCCCGGGAAGGTGTTGGCCGTGACCTGCACGCCGGTGTTGGTGGGGAAGCCGGTCTGGATGTAGCGGCGCCGGAACGAGACGTTGGCCGTGGACAGCAAGGCACAGTTGGTGCCGATGTCGTTGGGGCGGTTGAGCATGCCGGTGGCCCATTCGACGCCGGCCTCGGCGACCTCGAAGGCGCTGGTCGAGCGGAACTGGTTCGCGGAGGTCTTCTGCTCGAACACCAGGCCGCGGTTCAGGTAGAGGATGACGATGGACGTGCCGAACAGCAGCAGCAGCGAGACGGCGAGCGTCCCGACGCCGCGCTGGCGCGCGCCGAACGCGGGAAGGAAGGAGGAGGTCTTCATGGCATCAGCCTTCGTAGCGGTTCGTCAGGCCGCCGGGCACTGGCCCGTCAGCTCGTCGTTGCGCGCGCGCACGCGCATGTTGATCTGCCGCACCACGTTGGCGTTGGCGACGGCGGTGCCGCGCAGCACGATGTTGTAGTGGCGCAGCGTGACCACCGGGCAGTTGGTCGTGCAGGTGACGACGCAGGACGACGACACGTTGACGTTGACGACCGAGGGCGTGATCGTCAGCTCGTTGACCGTCATGACGCCGGGGTCGGTCACGACCTGCCACTGGTTGGCGGCGGTGCGCATCTCGATCGTGCCGTTCACCAGCTGGAAACCGAACTGCTCGTTGTTCTCGATCGTGTTGTTGGTGTCCTGCGCGAAGGTGTAGAGGATGTTCTGGCCGCCTGCGTCGTTCGGCGTGATCGTTTGGTAGTTGTTGCGGGTCGGCGACGTGCCGGTGCCCAGGACCGAAGTGCCCTCGATCGCGTTGGCCCAGTAGGCGGCGCGACGGAGGTCACGCGCGATCAGGTCGGCGGCCGCCCGCAGGTCCTGCATGACGCGCGCCTCGACGAGCATCTGCCGCGAGTTGACCATGTTGGTGACGAACAGCCTGAGCACGCCGGCGATCACGATCAGGCCGATCGCCACGCCGATCAGCACCTCGACGATGGTCAGGCCGCGGGCGCCGCGGCGTGCGGGTCGCTTGGCGTTCAGCATGTGGCATACCCCTTCAAGGAGCCGCTTGGCGAGCACATCTGCACGCGTCCCATGAAATTGCTCGTGATGCGTAACTGGCCGGCGGTGTTGGTGCTGGCGATGTCGATCGTGGCGTCGCCGCCTGCCGTGCCGCGGAAGCCTTCGTAGGTCCGCGTCACGTTGGCGGTGACGGTCACGCCGGTGGGCAGTTGCACGGTCTTGGCCAGGGGGATGCCCGTGATCGTGTAGGACAGCCCGTCGGCTGCGGTCTGCAGGACCACGTTGGCCTGCCGGCTCACGGCCTCGGTGCGGGCGTACTGCAGGTCGATGGCCAGTTCGTTGGCCACGCCCTCGAGGCGGCGGCGCTCGAGGATGTCGCGGAAGCTGGGAATCGCGACGGTCAGCACGATGGCGATCAAGGCGATCACGATCATCAGCTCGATGATGGTCAGCCCGCGGGCGCGTTTCATCAGCGGCTCCAGCAGTTGGCCGGTGTGTAGGTCGGCACGCCGGCCGCGACCGCGGCGACCATCGCGGTGCAGCCGGTGTCGGCCGCCTGGCTGGTGCCGGCGATGGCGGTCGCGGTGATCTGGTAGCAGGTCGCGGTGGTGCAGCCGACGGCCGAGTTCGTCGACAGCGTCATCGCGTAGAGGTTGCCGACCGAGTTGGCCGAGGCCAGGCCCAGGCCGGTCGGCTGCGCGACCGTGATGTTGGCCGTGGTCGTGACGTAGTTCGCGGCGTTGGCCCGGACCCGCTCCTGCGCCTGCTGGATGCGTGCGGCGGCATCGACCGCATCGGCACGCCGGGCCTTGCGTACCGAGCTCATGTAGCTCGGGTAGGCGATCGCCGCCAGGACCGAGATGACGACGACGACGATCATCAGCTCGATGAGCGTGAAGCCGCGCAGAGGACGCGCGCGGGGCCGGCTGGGGCGCAGGGTCGATGCAGGTTTCATGCGCTGGATTGTCGGGCGCCGTGCCGCCTTCGACACGGTGGTGGCATGCCGTTCGTCCGCCCGTCGGCGCCGCTCGGCCGTCGCGGCCGCCTCAGCAGGGCTTGAGGCCGGCCCAGTCGCCGACGGCCGCGCAGCTGCGCACGCGCCCGAGGATGTTGACGACGTGACGCATTTGGCGCCCGTCGGCCGCCAGGATGGTGAGGGTGCCGGTCGGCGTGACGGTGCCGCGCACCGGGTCGAAAAGCATCGAGCCGACGTTGGCCTGGACCTGGACGCGATCGTCGCTGGCGAAGCGCACCGCCTTGATCGGCTCGGCGTCGCCGCTGCACACCGGCGGGCCGGCGTCCAGGCAGCTGCAGGCGCCTGCGCTGCCGGTGTGGATCACGTAGCAGCGCGTGCCGTCGGCGTCGCCCTGCAGCCGCACACGCACGCCGGCGTTGCGCGACACCGCCTCGCTGCGTGCGAAGCGGAGGTCGGTCGCGAGTTCGGCGGCCACGCCCTCGGCGCGTCGGGCGTCGAGCAGGTCGCCGAAGCCGGGAAGGGCCGTCACCAGCGCCGCGGCGGCGATGGCGGTGGCGGTGCCGGCCTCGACGAGGGTCAGGCCGCGTTGAGCTTGCTTGAACATGCCGATCTCCCTGCGGGTTGGAACGATGCAGGTCAATCTAGCCAGCGAGGCGGCGCGGCGCGTCCCTCCGCCGAGGGCCTCGCAAGGGTGACATCCGCCGGAGGGGGCGAGGCCCCCCCGCCCGGGGGGCGCTGCCGCTCAGATGTCCTTGATCAGCCGGCTGAACTCGTCGACGCCCTCGAAGCTGCGGTACACGCTCGCGAAGCGCACGTAGGCGACCTTGTCGAGCTTCTTCAGCTCGCGCATCACCATCTCGCCGATCTTGGCCGACGGCACCTCGTTGGCGCCGGTGGCGAGCAGCTTGTCCTGGATGCGGCCGAGCGCGGCGTCGAGCTGGTCGATGCTGACCGGCCGCTTGCGCAGCGCCAGCAGCATCGAGCTGCGGATCTTGCCGAGGTCGAACTCGCTGCGGCTGCCGTCCTTCTTGACGACCGCGGGCATCGCCAGCTCGGCGCGCTCGTAGGTCGTGAATCGCTTGTCGCAGGCGGCGCAGCGGCGCCGACGGCGGATCACGTCGCCTTCGTCGGACTCGCGGGTCTCGACGACCTGGGTGTCCTCGTGGCTGCAGAAGGGGCAGCGCATCGAGTGGGGGTGTGGTGGGGCGGGCCGCTCCCGCGGCCCGCCGTGCCCGTCAGTTGCGGTAGACGGGGAAGTCGCTCGTCAGCGCCGCGACCTTGGCGCGCACCGCGGCCAGGTTGGCCTCGTCGTGCGGCTTGTCCAGCACGTCGGCGATCAGGTGCGCGGTCTGGATGGCCTGCGCCTCCTTGAAGCCGCGCGTCGTCATCGCCGGGCTGCCGAGGCGGATGCCGCTGGTGACCATCGGCTTCTGCGGGTCGTTCGGGATGCCGTTCTTGTTGCAGGTCATGTGCGCCGCGCCCAGGACCGCCTCGGCCTCCTTGCCGGTCAGGTTCTTGGGCCGCAGGTCGACCAGCATCACATGGCTCTCGGTGCGACCGCTGACGATGCGCAGGCCGCGCTCGACCAGCGTGCGCGCCAGCGCGTCGGCGTTCTTCACCACCTGCTGCTGGTAGGTCTTGAACTCGGGCGACAGCGCCTCCTTGAAGGCGACCGCCTTGCCGGCGATCACGTGCATCAGCGGGCCGCCCTGCAGGCCGGGGAACACCGCGCTGTTGATCTTCTTGGCGATCTCCTCGTTGTTCATCACGATGATGCCGCCGCGCGGGCCGCGCAGGCTCTTGTGGGTGGTCGAGGTGACCACGTCGGCGAAGGGCACCGGGTTCGGGTAGCAGCCGGCGGCGATCAGGCCCGAGTAGTGCGCCATGTCGACCATCAGGTAGGCGCCGACCGCCTTGGCCACCTTGGCGAAGCGCTCCCAGTCGATCCGCAGCGCGTAGGCCGAGGCGCCGGCGATGATCAGCTTGGGCTTGTGCTCGTGGGCCTGACGCTCCATCGCGTCGTAGTCGATCTCTTCCTTGGCGTTGAGGCCGTAGCTCACTACCTTGAACCACTTGCCCGACATGTTCAGCGCCATGCCGTGGGTCAGGTGCCCGCCTTCGGCCAGGCTCATGCCGAGGATGGTGTCGCCCGGCTGCAGCAGCGCCAGGAACACCGCCTGGTTGGCCTGCGAACCCGAGTTGGCCTGCACGTTGGCGAAGTTGGCGCCGTAGAGCTGCTTGAGGCGGTCGATCGCCAGCTGCTCGACCACGTCGACGTTCTCGCAGCCGCCGTAGTAGCGCTTGCCGGGGTAGCCCTCGGCGTACTTGTTGGTCAGCTGGGTGCCCTGGGCCTGCATCACGGCCGGGCTGGTGTAGTTCTCCGACGCGATGAGCTCGATGTGCTCTTCCTGGCGGCGGTTCTCGTTCTGGATCGCGGTCCAGAGTTCGGGGTCGACGTTGGCGACGGTGGACTGGTTGCGGTCGAACATGGCGAAGGCCTCGTGAAGCAGGTGACCCCCGGTCCGCCACCGCTGGGCGGGGCGGGCGACGGGGCGGCCCAGGCGAACGGCAAACGCGCGGCGGGCAGGCCGGCCGCGGCGGCGCTTCCCGGTGGGTGACCACCTCGGGCCCAGAGGGCCCTATCGCCGGTTGCGCCGCGGGCTCATGTTAACGGAGCGTCACCGGCGCCCAATAGTCGGCGCGAGCGCAAATCACTCCGCCCGCCGGCGCAGGGATGGCAGCGGCCTCGCGCCGGCCATCGGTCGCCGCCCGCCGGCTCAGCGCAGCGCGACGTGCTGCGCCATCGGCAGGGCGTCGGCGGCGGCCTGGCCTTCGGCCGGGGCGTTGCTGTCGGGCGCCGGCGTGGCCTCCACCGGCACGGCCAACGGCTGCGGCGGGATCAGCGGGGCGTGGATCGAGACCGCGCGGCCGGACGCCACGGCGCGCAGATGGGCCTGCTCGGCCAGCACCTTGCCGGCGTAGCCGCCGTCGTCGGGCAGGTTGGCCGCGCCGACGTAGTACTTGAGCCCCTGCTCGATGCTGCCGGTCTGGCGGATGTAGTCGCGCAGGATCTGCACGCCGACGCGCAGGTTGGTCACCGGGTCGAAGGCGGCGTGGTTGCCGCCGAAGGCTTCGTACTTGTCGTCGTGCACGCGCGTCATCACCTGCATCAGACCCTGGGCGCCGACGGGGCTCTGGGCGAAGGGGTTGAAGCGCGATTCGATCGCCATCACCGCCAGGATCAGCGTCGGCTCCAGCTTGGCGCGCTGGCCGACCACCCAGGCTTCCTGCACCAACCGGCTCAGCGGCTCGGGCGCGACGCGGTAGCGGCGCGACAGCCACGAGGCCACCGCGGCCTGCTGGCGGTCGAGCGCGCCCGGGTCGGCGGCGGTCGCGCGGCTGATCGCGTCGCGCTCGGCCAAGGCCACCGCCAGCCCGGCGGCGGTGTCGTCGGCGTCGATGCGCGCTTCCTGGCGGGTCTGCAGCCAGTCGAGGGTGCGCTGCTCCAGCGTGTGACGCAGGTCGTCGCGGCTGGCGAAGAACAGCGAGAGCGCCACGACGCCCAGGCCCACCAGGGCCAGCGAGTTGTGGCAGACCTCGAGCAGGCCGTGGCCGGCGTCCTTCAGGAACACGGCGGCCGGGCGTCCCACGGCGGTGGCCGATCGGCCGAGCGCCTGGGTGATCGAACGGAACGCTGTCATGTCTCTCCTTTCGACGAGCGCGAGGTCCGCGGCGTGGCGGCGGCCCTCGCGCCGGCGACCGCACCGTTAAAGTCGGCCCGCGGTGGGAGCGGGCCGCCTCGGTGCCGGTGGCCGGCAGCGTCGCGCCCTGGATCGGTGGGCGCGGGTTATCCCTGATCGGGAAGGCTGCGCATTCTAGGAAGGCTCAAAATTACCGGTCAAGGTTATAAAAATGTCCTCTAACTACTTTTGTGTATGAAGTACCGTGACCTGCGCGAGTTCGTTCACGGGCTGGAGGCGCTCGGCGAGCTGCGGCGCGTCGCCGAGCCAGTCTCGGCGCGGCTCGAGATGACGGCGCTGGGCGACCGGGTGCTGCGCGCCGGCGGCCCGGCGCTCTGGTTCGAGCACCCGACCGAGGGGGGGCGGCGTTACAAAATTCCCGCCTTGACAAACCTGTTCGGCACGCCGCGGCGGGTGGCGCTCGGCATGGGCGCGGCCGAGGTCGGCGAGCTGCGGCATGTCGGCGAGGTGCTGGCCAGCCTGAAGGAGCCGGAGCCGCCCAAGGGCCTGAAGGACACCGGCCGGCTGCTGCAGATGGTCAAGTCGCTGTGGGACATGAAGCCGGCGGTGGTTGGCCGTCCGGCCTGCCAGGAGGTGGTGGTCGAGGGCGGCGCGGTCGACCTGCTCGGCCTGCTGCCGGTACAGACCTGCTGGCCGGGCGACGCCGGGCCGCTGATCACCTGGGGCCTCGTCATCACCCGGGGGCCGCAGTCGGTGGCCAAGCCGCGCCGGCGCCAGAACCTCGGCATCTACCGCCAGCAGGTGATAGGCCCGCGGCAGACCATCATGCGCTGGCTCGCGCATCGCGGCGGTGCGCTCGATTTCCGCGACTTCGCGCTCGCCAACCCCGGCCAGCCCTTCCCGATCGCGGTGGCGCTCGGGGCCGACCCGGCGACCATCCTCGGCGCCGTGACGCCGGTGCCCGACACGCTCAGCGAGTACCAGTTCGCCGGCCTGCTGCGCGGCAGCCGCACCGAGCTCGCCGACAGCGGCGTTGGCGAGGGCGCGTGGATGCTCCAGGTGCCGGCCAGCGCCGAGTTCGTGCTGGAAGGCCATATCCCGCCGGCCGCGCCCGGCTACGCGGGCCGGAGCGAGCACGGCGTGCCGCTGAAGGAGCAGGGCGGCTACCTGCATGCGCTCGAGGGCCCGTTCGGCGACCACACCGGCTATTACAACGAGCAGGACTGGTTCCCGGTCTTCGAGGTCCGGCGCCTCACCCACCGCCGCGATCCGGTCTACCACTCGACCTACACCGGCAAGCCGCCCGACGAGCCCGCCGTGCTCGGCGTGGCATTGAACGAGGTGTTCGTGCCGATCCTGCGCAAGCAGTTTCCGGAGATCACCGACTTCTACCTGCCGCCCGAGGGCTGCAGCTACCGGATGGCGATCATCTCGATCCGCAAGGCCTACCCCGGCCACGCCAAGCGGCTGATGTTCGGGCTGTGGAGCTTCCTGCGCCAGTTCATGTACACCAAGTTCATCGTCGTGACCGACGACGACGTGGACATCCGCAACTGGCAGGACGTGGTCTGGGCCATCACGACCCGGGTCGACCCGGTGCGCGACACGCTGCTTGTCGACCAGACGCCGATCGACTACCTCGACTTCGCCTCGCCGGTCTCGGGCCTGGGCGGCAAGATGGGCCTGGATGCGACGAACAAATGGCCCGGCGAGACGGCGCGCGAATGGGGCCGCACGATCGCGATGGACGCCGCCGTCGAGCAGCGCGTCGGCGCGCTGTTCGACGCGGTGATGGCGGGGCGCGCGCCGGCGGGCCCGGGCGCCTGATCAGGGAGCCAATCGGTCGCGCCGACGCCATAGGCCGAATGCGCTGGTCAAGCCGGGCGGCCGCGGCTAGTCTTCACCTGCCTGCCCTGCAGGCGAACCCAAGCGGCGCAGTCTCTGCGCGGCAGGAGCCCTGGACCACTTCTCTCCGGAGCTCCCAAGGTGGTCATGCCACCTCGCCCCTCCCAACGCCGTGAAAAGCCGGGAGGGGTTTCTCTTTGTGGGCCGCCTTCCGCCTACTCGCCGGCCGCCAGCGCCAGCCACTCGCGCAGCAGCCAGCGCACGTTGGCCTGCCCCCGGGTGGTCGGCATCCAGTCGGTCCAGCCGTTCTCGTCGCTCGCGATGTAGCCCATCGGCGCCGGCGTGATGCGCAGGCCGTCGCCGGCGGCCTCGGCAAAGGCGCGGCGTGCCCGCGGCATGTGCCAGGCGTGGGTCACCAGCACGATGTGCTTGACGCCCTGCTCGCGCAGCAGGCGCACGCTGTTGACCGCGTTCTCGCGGGTGTCGCGCGAGGCCGATTCGGCCCATTTCAGCGGCTGCCGGAAGTCGCGCTCGGCGACACGCTGGGCGATCTCGGCCTCCGGCAGCGCGCTGCGGTCGCTGCCGCCGCGGCCCACGCCGCCGCTGAAGGCCAGCGGCAGACCGGTCTGGCGCGCCAGCCGTACGCCGTGGTGCAGGCGCTGCAGGGAAAAGTCGTTCAGCTCGGCGGTACCGGTCTCGGGCGCGTGGTCGATGCGGCCCCCGCCGAGCACCAGAATCACCGCGCCGCTGCGCTCGGCCTTCAGCACGGCGATCGCCGCGGCGTCGAGCGGCGGCACGGTCTGCAGCTGCCCGGCCAGCCATCCGGCGGTGGCGCCGCAGGCGCCGAGCCAGATCAGCAGCGCGCCCGGCCACAGCAGCAGCCGGCCGGCCCAGGGGCTGCGGTGCCCGAGCCGGGCGCCGAGCAGCATCATCACCAGCGCCGGCACCGGCGGCAGCAGCAAGAGCGTGGCGAGCAGCTTGGCGGTTTCGGTCGCGTCCATCGCGCGATTGTCCGGCGCAGGGGGTTGCGGGGCGGGGTGATTCCTTCACGCCAGGGGCTGTCAGGTGCCGCCGCGCCCAGCGACTCAACCGGAGCGGCGCCCGGAGCCGACCATGGCGGTCGTCTACGATGCCGGCGCCCCCCGCACGATGGAGCCGACGATGACCGACCCGAAACTCGAAACCGCCACCCTGGGCGGCGGCTGCTTCTGGTGCACCGAGGCGGTGTTCCTCGAGGTCGAAGGCGTGGTCGCGGTCGAGTCGGGCTATGCGAACGGCCACGCGCTCGAGCCGAGCTACGAGCAGGTCTGCGGCGGCGAGACCGGCCACGCCGAGGTGATCCGGGTGCGCTTCGACCCGCAGCGCATCGGCTACCGCGAGCTGCTCGAGATCTTCTTCGCGACCCACGACCCGACCACCCCGAACCGCCAGGGCAACGACGTCGGCACCCAGTACCGCTCGGGCATCTACACCCACGGCCCCGAGCAGGCGCGCATCGCCCACGAGGTGATCGCCGAGCTGGCCGCCAGCGGCGCCGTGCGCGGCAGGATCGTCACCGAGGTCCTGCCCGAGTCGAACTACTGGCCGGCCGAGGCCTACCACCAGAACTACTTCGCCCAGCACCCGGGCCAGGGCTACTGCGCCTTCGTCGTCGCGCCGAAGGTCGAGAAGTTCCGCAAGACCTTCGCCGAGCGCCGCAAGCGCTGAGCCCCGACGGGCCGGCAGGCATACTTCGGCCCCCCGAGACCGGCCATGACTCCGCGCCCGCACCGCCGCCCCCGACCGCGCCGCCCGAGCGTCTGGTTCGCAGCGCTGTGCGTCGTCGCGCTGCTCGGCCTGCAGGCCCTGGGCCTGGCGCACAAGGTCGCCCACGTGCCGGCCGGCCCGGGCCCCTCGGCCCAGGCGCAGGCCCTGGCCTGGGCCGACATCTCGGCGCGGGCCCACGCCGACGAGCATGCCCACACGCACGCCGACGAGGGCCATGCCGGGCATGTCCACCCCACCGGCCCGGATGCCCACCGCTGGGCAGGCCGGTTCGGTCACGACCCGCATGCGGAGTCCTGCCGGCTCTACGACCAGTCGAGCCTGGCCGATGCCGGCGTGGCGGCGCTGTCGACGGTCGTACCGCTGCCGGCCGCGGCCCGGTGCGTCGCTGCGGCGCCGGCGCCGGCCGTCGTCGCGGTCTGGCAGCCGCAGCGCGCCCGCGCGCCCCCGATCCCGGCCTGAGCCGTTGACCGTCGCCCGGGCCCGATGCGGCCCAGGGCGGCCTTCGTTCGTGCGCCGCCGGACGCGGCGGCGCGTCATCGCCCCCTCACGCCAGGAGCCCGCCACCGCGGGGCCATCCCATGCTCACGAAACCTTGCTTCCGTTGCGCCCACCGGCGCGGCGATCGTCTTGCCACGCTCACCGTCCTCGCGACGCTGGCCGGCCTGCTCGGCCCCGGTGCCCAGGCCGCCGACGCCTCGGCCGAGCTGCCGCCGGTGCTCGTCACCGGCAACCCGCTCGGCAGCGAGCAGCTCGCCTCGCCGGCCACCGTGCTCGCCGGCCCCGGCCTGCTGCTGCGTCGCGCCGGCAGCCTCGGCGACACGCTCGACGGCCTGCCCGGCGTGTCGGCCAGCCGCTTCGGCCCGAACGCCAGCCGGCCGGTGATCCGCGGCCTCGACGGCGACCGCATCCGCGTGCTGAACAACGCCGGCGCGACGCTCGACGCGTCGGCGCTGAGCTTCGACCATGCGGTGCCGATCGACCCGCTGGTGGTCGAGCGCATCGAGGTGCTGCGCGGCCCGGCGGCGCTGCTGTACGGCGGCAGCGCGATCGGCGGCGTCGTCAACGCGATCGACAACCGCATCCCTGACAAGCCGGTCGACGGCGTCGGCGGTGCGCTCGAGCTGCGTGGCGGCGGTGCGGCCCGGGAGCGCGGCGCGGGTGCGCTGATCGAAACGGGTGGCCCCGGCTTCGCGATCCACGCCGACGCCTTCAAGCGCCGCACCGACGACCTGCGCGTGCCCTCCTTCGACCGCCCGATCGACGGCGGCAGCGAGCGCCGGGATCGCATCGTCAATTCGGCGTCCGACGCCGAGGGCGGCGCGCTCGGCGCCTCGCTGCTGTGGGACCGCGGCCACCTCGGCGCGGCGGTCGACACCTACCGCAACGGCTACGGCGTCGTCGTCGAGGACGATGTCACGATCAAGATGCGGCGCGACAAGCTCGCGCTGGCCGGCGAATGGCGCCGCCCCGACGGCCCGCTGCGCACGCTGCGCGGCCGCGCCCAGTTCACCGACTACGAGCACACCGAATTCGAAGGCGCGGAGGTCGGTACGGTGTTCCGCAACCGCGGCCACGACGCGCGCTTCGAGGCCGAGCATGCGCCGCTCGGCGCGCTGAAGGGCGTCGTCGGTCTGCAGCTCGAGGATGGCGACTTCGAGGCGGTCGGCGACGAGGCCTTCGTGCCCGGCAGCCGCACGCGGCAGGCGGCGCTGTTCGCCTACGAGGAGCTGGCCCTGGCCGGTGCGTCGCGGATCAGCTTCGGCGCGCGCGTCGAGCGCAGCCGCGTCGCGGCCGACGCCGACGACCGCTTCGGGCCCGCGCGCGAGCGCCGCTACACGACCACCAGCGCCGCGCTCGGCGGCGTGCTCGACCTCGCGGGCCGAATCGGCCCCGGCTGGCAGGCCAGCGCCAACCTGGCCTGGACCGAGCGTGCGCCGACCAGCTACGAGCTCTACGCCGACGGCCTGCACATCGCCACCGCCGCCTACGAGCGCGGCGACGACCGGCAGGACGAGGAGCGCGGCGCCAACCTCGACCTCGCGCTCGAATGGCGTGACGGCGTGAACCGCCTGCGCGCCGGCGCCTTCGCGAGCCGCTACGCGAACTACATCGCGCTGCTGCCGACCGGCGAGCCGGACGTCGAGGACGACGGCGAGTTCTTCCCGGTCTACGCCTTCCGCGGCGTCAAGGCGCGGCTCTGGGGCCTGGAGTTCGAGGCCGCGCGACGCGTCGTCGACGGCCCTCAGGGCCGGCTCGACCTCGACGCGACGCTCGACCTGGTGCGCGCCACCAACCGCAGCAGCGGCGAGCCGCTGCCGCGCATCGCGCCGGCGCGGCTGACGCTCGGCGCGCGCTGGCAGCACCATGGCTGGACGCTGCGCGGCGAACTGCGCCGCGCTGCCCCGCAGAAGCGTGTGCCGGCCGACGACCTGCCGACCGACGGCCACACGCTGGTGAACCTGAGCGCGAGCAAGTCGCTGACGCTCGGCGGGCTCGATGCGCTGGCCTTCCTGCGCATCGACAACCTGAGCGACGAGCTGGCCTACAACGCCGCGTCGATCGCGACGGTGCGGGTGCTGTCGCCGCTGCCGGGGCGCTCGGTGGCGGCGGGTTTGCGCGTCGCTTTCTAGGGCGCGAGCCGTTCGCGCAGCCAGCTGCCGTCCGGCTGCCACGTGTAGCGCAGCCGGTCGTGCAGCCGGCTCCTGCGGCCCTGCCAGAACTGGTAGGCGTCGGGGACCAGCCGGTAGCCGCCCCAGTGCGGCGGGCGCGGCGGGCTCAGCGCGTGGCGGGCGGCGGCTTGGGCCGCGTTGGCGACCAGCACCGCGCGCGACGCGATCACCTCGCTCTGCGGCGAGGCCCAGGCACCCAGCCGCGAGTCGAGCGGCCGCGAGTGGAAGTAGGCGTCGGACTCCTCGGCGCTGGTCTTCTCGACCCGGCCCTCGATGCGCACGACGCGCTCGAGCTCGACCCAGTGGAACTGCAGCGCGGCGTATGGGTTGCCGGCCAGCTCACGACCCTTGCGGCTCTCGTAGTTCGTGTACCAGACGATGCCGCGCGCGTCATAGCCCTTGATCAGCACCGGCCGCGTCGACGGGCGGCCGTCGGCGCCGACCGTCGCCAGCGTCATCGCGTTCGGCTCGGGCAGCTCGGACTTCAGCGCCTGATCGAGCCACAGGGCGAACTGCTCGAGCGGGTCGGCATGCGAGTGGCTTTCATCGAGCTCGCCTTGCTCGTAGCTCTTGCGCAGGTCGGCGATGGTCTTGCTCATGCACAAAAGTGTAGGGCGTGCCGGCGCCCCGGCTTGCCCCTGCGGCAGGCTCAGGCATGCGCGCACCGTGCAGGTGCCTCGGTCGCCGCAGGGCAAAGTGCAGTGCAGCAAAGTCACCCGGAGATCGCGATGAGCACCCGTTTCACCCTCAACGGCAAGGCGGTCGCCGTCGACGTCGATCCCGCGACGCCGCTGCTTTGGACGCTGCGCGACGAACTCGGCATGACCGGCAGCAAGTTCGGCTGCGGCATCGCCGCCTGCGGCGCCTGCACCGTGCACCTGAACGGCACCGCGACGCGCTCCTGCGTGCTGCCGATCTCGGCCGTGGCCGGCCAGAAGGTCACGACGATCGAGGCGGTGGGCGGCGACAAGGTCGGCGCGGCGGTGCAGGCCGCCTGGGTCAAGCACGACGTCGCGCAGTGCGGCTACTGCCAGAGCGGCCAGATCATGAGCGCCACCGGCCTGCTGAATCAGAACAGAAAGCCGAGCGATGCCGACATCGACGCCGCGATGTCCGGCAACGTCTGCCGCTGCGGCACCTACCAGCGCATCCGCGCCGCGATCCACGATGCCGCCAAGGCGCTGGCCTGAGGAGACGACGATGGAATACGCCCTCATCGCCAAGCGACTCGCCGGCACCGCGCCGGCCGCGCCACTCGACCGCCGCGACTTCCTGCGGCTGACCGCGCTCGCCGGCGGCGGCCTGGCGATCTACGCCGCCGGCCTCGATGCCCAGGCGGCCGATGCCGCGCCCGCGTCGCCCAAGCCGCCGGCCGACCCCTCGCCCTTCATCACCATCCACCCGGACAACACCGTCGAGATCCGCGTCAACCGGCTCGACTTCGGCCAGGGCGCGCTGACCGCGCTGCCGATGCTCGTCGCCGAGGAGCTCGATGTCGACTGGAAGCAGGTGCGCGCCAGCCTCGCGCCGGCCGGCGAGGCCTACAAGGACCCGATGTTCGGCATCCAGATGACCGGCGGATCGACCGCGGTCGCGCATTCCTGGCAGCAGCACCGCGAGATCGGCGCGGCGGCGCGGCAGATGCTCGTGGCCGCGGCGGCCGCGCAGTGGAAGGTTGATCCGGCGGCGTGCAAGACCGGCGCCGGCCAGGTCATCCACGGCAAGCAGCGCGCGAGCTACGCCTCGCTCGCCATGGCCGCCGCCCAGCAGCCGGTGCCCAAGACCGTGGTGCTGAAGCAGCCCGAGGCCTTCCACACCATCGGCAAGGGCAAGCCGCGCATCGACGCGGTGGCCACCGCCAAGGGCCAGAAGCGCTACGGCCTCGACCTGCGCCGGCCCGGCATGAAGACCGCGCTGCTGATGCGCGCGCCGACCTTCGGCGGCCAGGTCGCGAGCGTCGACGCCGGCGCCGCGAAGGCGATCCGGGGCGTGGTCGATGTGTTCGAGGTGCCGACCGACCGCGGCGGCAGCGGCGTCGCGATCGTCGCCGACGGCTACTGGCCCGCGAAGCAGGCGCGCGACGCGCTGAAGGTCGAGTGGAAGGCCGGCGTCGGCGGCACGGCGAGCAGCGACAAGCTGATGGCGCAGTACCGCGAGGAGGCCAAGGCGCCCAAGCTCACCGCGATCAAGGGCGACATGTCGGCGCTCGCCGGGGCGCCGAAGAAGATCGTCGCCGAGTACGAGTTCCCCTACCTGGCGCACGCGCCGATGGAGCCGCTGAACGCGACCTTCCAGCTCGAAGGCGAGCGCGCCACCGTCTGGGCCGGCACGCAGTTCCAGACCATCGACCAGCAGGCGATCGCGCAGACCCTGGGTCTGAAGCCCGAGCAGGTGACGCTGAACACCATGCCGGCCGGCGGCGGCTTCGGACGCCGCGCGGTGCCGACCTCGGACTACCTGCGCGAGGGCGCGGCGATCGCCAAGGCCTGGGCCGCGAAGGGCCACAAGGCGCCGCTGAAGGTGATGTGGAGCCGCGAGGACGACATCAAGGGCGGCTACTACCGCCCGGCGCATGTGCACCGCGTCGAGGTTGGCCTCGATGCCCAGGGCGCGGTCACGGCCTGGGACCACGCGATCGTCGGCCAGTCCATCGTCAAGGGCACGCCCTTCGAGGGCTTCCTGGTCAAGGACGGCATCGACGGCACGATGACCGAGGGCGTGGCCGACAACACCTACGGCGTGCCGATGCGCCTGCGCGTCAGCCACCCCGAGGTGGCGGTGCCGGTGCTGTGGTGGCGCTCGGTCGGCCACACCCACACAGGCTACGTGATGGAAACGATGGCCGACGAGGTCGCTCGCGCGGCCGGGCAGGACCCGGTGGCCTGGCGCTTGGCGCGCTACGACGCCAAGAAGCACGCGCGCCACATCGCCTCGCTGAAGTTGGCGGTCGAAAAGTCGGGCTACGGCAAGAGCCTGCCGAAGGGGCATGCCTGGGGTGTGGCGGTGCACGAGTCCTTCGGCTCGGTGGTCGCCTACGTGGTCGATGTGTCGGTCGCCGACGGCCGGCCGAAGGTCCACGCCGTGACGGCGGGCGTGCATGCGAACACCGTCGTCAATCCCACGGCCGCGGTGGCGCAGGTCCAGGGCGGCGCGGTGTTCGGACTGACGATGACGCTGCCCGGCCATGCGATCACGCTGCAGGACGGCGTGGTGGCGCAGAGCCAGTTCAGCGACTTCCCGCCGGCCCGCATCGGCGACGCGCCGCCGGTGACGGTGCACTTCGTTCCGAGCAACGACCCGCCGACCGGCCTGGGCGAGCCGGGCGTGCCGCCGATCGCCCCGGCCGTCGCCAACGCCGTGGCCGCGCTGACCGGCCAACGGCTGCGCAGGCTGCCCTTCGACGAGCTGGCCTGAGCCGCACCGCCATGCTGTACGCGGCGCGCAACGCTACGCCACGGAGCAGCTGCGCCGCGCGGGAATATGTCCTGCGGGCTGGGCCTTACGTGGAGGCCCCACTTCCTTTACCGCGCCGCAGGGAGTCTGATCACGGCATGCGTCTTGCGGCGCGACGATAAGACACGACAGGGAGCGAAGGCGTGGACGCAGGTCCGGTGGTGGTGGTGCTGGCGGCAGGCCGTGGCGCGCGTTTCGATGCGGCGCGGCGCGGCCTGGGGCACAAGCTCGCCCAGCCCTTCGGCGACACCACGGTGCTCGGCAGCACGCTGGCGGCGGTGGTGGCCAGCGGCCTGCCGCGCGTGGTCGTGACGATCGAGACGCTGCGTGCATCGGCCAGCCGCTGGGTCGGCGACGACGACGTGATCGTGCTGCCCCCGATCGACGGCAGCGACCCGACCCGCGGCATGGGCGACTCGATCGCCGCCGGCATCATGGCGCGGCCGCACGGCAGCGGCTGGCTGCTGCTGCCGGGCGACCTGCCGCTGATCCAGGCCGCCACGCTGCAGACCGTGGCGGCGGCGCTGGCCGAGCAACTCGTCGTCTACGCCCAGCACCAGGGCCGGCGCGGCCACCCGGTCGGCTTCGACAAGGCGCTGTACTCCGAGCTGGCCGGCCTGCGCGGCGACGAGGGCGCGCGCCGCATGCTGGCGCGCTACCCGGCGCATGCCGTCGAGGTGCCCGACGCCGGCGTGCGGATGGACCTCGACACCGAGGCCGACCTCGAAGTCCTGCGCGCGCTGCACGCCGCCCGCATGCCGAGCGCCACGGTGCCAGGCTGAGCGGCGCTCAGGCGGCCAGCCCGTGGCGCCGAGCCAGCGCAAGCTGGCGCTCGACGGCGCGGTCGTGGATGCCGTGGCGGCGCAGGCAGGTGGCGGTCTCCACCAGGTAGTCGAGCGTGCTGCCGTAGCGGCCGCGGGCATGGCGCAGCACCCGCAGCAGCGCGGCCTCGTCGAGCTCGCCGGTGAAGTTGGGGCTGCGCCGGCTCAGCGTGAAGGCCAGCGCCGTGACCGGGCCGTGGGCGGTCCGGCAGGGAAGCCACTTCGGGTCGTAGACGCCGGTGGGCATCTCGCGCGCCCAGAGGCGGTGCAGCTCGTCCTCGGCGCGCTCGCGCTCGATGCGGTAGACCATGCCGCGGCAGGAGCCGCCGGGCACCAGCGCGAACACCAGCCCGGGCTGCTGCGGCGTGCCACGGTTGATGCGCGAGCGCATCTGCAGCGCGCGGTGGTGGCCGTGCACCCGCGCCAGCCGCTGCTCGACGGCGTGGAACTCGGGCCGCCAGATCAGCGAGGCGTAGCCGAACACCCACAGGTCCTGGGCCTTGCAGCGGCTCGCCAGCGTGCGCTTGAGCAGCGGCCGCGGGTCGCGCACCGGCTCGACCTGCCACGGATCCGCGGCGGCGCAGGCCGCCGGCGGGTCGGTGTCGGTGTGCGGGTCGAACGTTTGCTGCACGGCAGCAACATTGCGGCCGGCGCCAGACGCTGTCAAGCCGGCAGGCGGCCCGGCGCGCGGCAAAAACAACGCCGCGGCGGCTTTCAGCGTGGCGCCGGCAGGTTCATCACGAGGCAGGTGGTGCTGCCGTGGGCGTAGAGCGCGCCGTCCGGGCCGACCAGCCGCGCCTCGGCGGTCGCGACCCGGCCGCCCACATGCACCGTGCGGCCCTCGGCGCGCACCCGCGGCACCCGCTCGCTCAGCGCCTTGACGAGGTTGAGCTTGATCTCCAGCGTGGTGTAGGTCTTGCCGGCCGGCAGCGCGCTGTGCACCGCGCAGCCCAGCGCCGAGTCGAGCAGCGTGGCGTACCAGCCGCCGTGCACGCCGCCCATCGGGTTGTAGTGGCGCCGCTGCGGCCGGCCCTGGTACACGGCCAGGCCGTGGCCGACCTCGACCAGCAGGAAATCGAGCGTCTCGCCGATAGGCGGGCTCGGCAGCTCGCCGGTCATCAGCGCCTGCAGCAGCTGCAGCCCGCTGCGGCCGGCCACCTGTTCGGGTGCCGAGACGCCCGGCGGCGCCATCGCGGCACGGCAGCGGGCTTCGTCGGCTTCCCAGCGGGCGAGAGTGGCGGCGGGGTCGGTGGGCGTGGTGACGGGCAGCACGTTCGCTCCTGGCAGGATGGCGCCGCGATGATGCCCGGGGTGGCCGGCCGCGGGCCGGGCAGGGTTTCAGCCGCCGACGCCCGCCAGCACCAGCACGCCCAGCAGCGCGAACAGCGCCGCCGCGGCGCGTCGCACCCACACCAGCGGCACGTGCCGCAGCGCGCGCTCGCCGAGCAGCACCGAGGGCACGTTGACCAGCATCATCCCCAGCGTCGTGCCGGCGGTCACCGGCAGCGGGGCGGCGAACTGCGCCGCGAGCATCACGGTGGCGACCTGGGTTTTGTCGCCCATCTCGGCGAGGAAGAAGGCCACCGCGGCGATGCCGAACACGCCGAGGGCCGACGCGGGCGGCGCCTCGCCCTCGTCGAGCGTGTCGGGCTCGAGCGCCCACAGCGCCACCGCGAAGAAGCTCGCCGCCAGCGCCCAGCGCAGCCACTGCGGCGGCACGGCCGCCTGCACCCAGGTCCCGACCAGCGCCGCGGCGGCGTGGTTGGCCAGTGTGGCGACCAGGATGCCCAGCACGATCGGCAGCGGCCGGCGCCAGCGCGCCGCCAGCAGCAGCGCGAGCAGCTGGGTCTTGTCGCCGATCTCGCCGAGGGCGACGACGCCGGTCGAGACCGCGAAGGCCTCGAGGCTCAAGACGCGACCACGTAGTTCAGCGCCAGCCGGCCGCCGTCGGCGTAGACGATCTGGCCGGTGAGGTAGCTGGCGGCATCGCTGGCGAGGAAGGCCACCACGTCGGCCACCTCGGCCGGCTCGCCCAGCCGCCCGAGCGGCGTGCGGTTCAGGACGCGCGTCTTGGCGGACTCGCTGGTCAGCACCGCCTGGGCGGCCAGCTCGGTGGCGATGGTGCCCGGCGCGACCGCGTTGACGCGCACGCCGCGGTCGGCCAGCGCCAGCGCCATCGCGCGCGTGAGCTGGTTGATGCCGCCCTTGCTGGCGTTGTAGCTGGCGATCGTCGGGATCGCCATCAGCCCGTTGACCGAGCTCATGTTGACGATCGCGCCCGCACCCTGCGCCGCCATCACCCGCGCGCAGGCCTGGCCGACCAGGAAGGCGCCCTTGAGGTTGACGCCGATCACCGCGTCCCAGTCGGCCTCGGTCACGTCGAGGAACTCGGCGGCCTTGAAGATGCCGGCGTTGTTGACCAGCACGTCGACGCGGCCGTAGGCGGCCAGCGTGGCGGTCAGCGCGGCCTGCACCTCGGCCGCGCGCGACACGTCGCAGTGCACGTAGAGCGCCGCGTGGCCCTGGCCCTGCAGCCGTTGTGCGAGCGCCTGGCCGCGTGCGTCGTCCACGTCCCAGAGCGCGACCGGCGCGCCTTCGGCCGCGAAGCGCTCGGCGCAGGCCGCGCCGATGCCCTGCGCGGCGCCGGTGACCACCGTCACCCTGCCGGCCAGCGCGAAGTTCACACCGCTCATCCCAGCTCCCCAAAGGCAAGAGCCCGCGCGGGGCGGGCTCTCGAACGGGCGCCAGTGTAGCGCCGCGGGGCGGGGCTCAGCGGTCGGCGGTGGCCATCGCCGTCAGCGCCCAGGGGTCGTCGGCCGCAGGGGCGAGCTCGCGGCGCTCGTGGTGCTGGCGCAGCCGCATCAGCTCGCTCGCGATCGCCGGCGCGAAGCCCTGGCGGCCGCCGCGGCGGTCGATCAGCAGGTCGATCATCACCAGCTCGGTCAGCACCGGGTCGTCCCAGCAGACCGCGAGCTTGTTGGCGATGCGCGGGTAGCGCCGCGCCAGCTCGGCGGGCCGCACGCCGGCCGGCAGCTCGCCGAGCCAGGCCTGGGCATGGCGCGTCAGCGTCGTGTCGGTCGCGGTGAGCGGGCCGCGCAGGCGCTGCCAGTCGGCGTCGGTCATCGATGCCGGCGGGCGCGTCGCCAGCGTCGGTGGCAGCACGCCGCGGGCGCGGGGGGCGACGCGGGTGCCGCGGAGCAGGGTGAGCATGGGGGTCTTCCTTCGGTCCGCGGCGTCAGGCGGCGGCCTGGGCCTGCTGCTTCATGGCCTTGCGCAGCGCGACGGCGTCGGTGTTGCCGCCGCCGCTGCCGCCCTCGATGCGGAAGACCTTGACGGTCTCGCCGAGCGTGGCGGCCTGGCCTTCGAGCGACACCGCCGACGCGGCCATCTGCTCCACCAGCGCGGCGTTCTGCTGCGTGATCGTGTCGAGCTGCGTCACCGCCTCGTTGACCTGCGAGATGCCGCTGAGCTGCTCGCGCGCGCCGTGGCTGATCTCGCCGATCAGCGTGGCGACCTGCTGCACGGTGCGCAGCGCGTCGCCCATCGTCACGCGGGCGGTCTCGGTCAGGCGGCTGCCGGCGTCGACCTTGTTGGCCGAGTCCTCGATCAGGCCCTTGATCTCGCGCGCCGCCGTGGTGGTGCGCTGCGCCAGCGCGCGCACCTCGGAGGCCACGACCGCGAAGCCGCGGCCCTGCTCGCCGGCGCGCGCGGCCTCGACCGCGGCGTTGAGCGCCAGGATGTTGGTCTGGAAGGCGATGCTGTCGATCACCTGGATGATCTCGCTGATGCGGTGCGAGGCCTGGCTGATCTCGCCCATCGTGCGGGTCACGTCCTGCACCGCGTCGCTGCTGCGCTGGGTGACCGAGGTGGCCTCGGCCGCCAGCGTCGTGGCCTGCTGGGCCGAGTCGGCGCTCTGCTTGACGGTGCCGGTGATCTCTTCCATCGACGCGGCGGTCTGCTGCAGGCTGCTGGCCTGCGACTCGGTGCGCGACGACAGGTCCTGGTTGCCGCCGGAGATCTCGCCGGTGACCACGCGCATGTGCTCGACCTCGTTGCGCGCGTCGCGCACGATCGACTGCAGATTCACGTTGAGCTGGTTCAGCGCCTTGGTCAGCTGGCCGACGGTGTCGTGGCGGTCGTTGGCGATCTTCTGCGTCAGGTCGCCGGCCGCCATGCGGTTGGCGAAGCGCAGCAGCGTGGCCAGCGGCTTGACGGTCAGGCCGTGAAGCAGCGTGCCGCCGACCAGCGCACCGGCGGCCAGCGCCGTGGCGGCCGGCAGCGCCACGCCCCACTGCGTCGACAGCAGCCCGGCGCCGAAACCCAGGCCGGCCAGCGCCGCGGCGATCGCGCCGAGCTTGAGCTGGGGCGCGAGGTCGCCGATGCGGGCGATCTTGCCGCCGACGCCGCGCTTGATCACGCGCCCGGCGGTCAGCGTGTGCACCAGCGTGCCGGCGGCCTTCTCGGCGCGCATCGTCGCGTAGAGCTGTTCGCAGGCCTGCACCGCGTCGCGCGCCGGCTCGGTGCGCACCGACATGTAGCCGGCCGGGCGGTCACCCTCCATCAGCGGCGTGACGTTGGCCATCACCCAGTAGAAGCTGCCGTCCTTGCGGCGGTTCTTGACATGGCCCGACCACGGCAGGCCGGAGGCGATGGTCGCCCACATGTCGCGGAAGGCTTCCTCCGGCATGTCGGGGTGGCGGATCATGTTGTGCGGCTGGCCCAGCAGCTCCTCGCGGGTGTAGCCGCTGACGGTGACGAAGGCCGGGTTGCAGTAGAGGATCCGGCCCTTCAGGTCGGTCGTGGAGACCAGCGTCTCACCCCGCGGGAAGGGGTATTCGACGGCGGTGACGGGGGTGTTCAGGCGCATCGGTCGATCTTTCTGCGCCTCGGGGCGCGGCGGTTGCGGGGGCGTCACGGAGCCGTGGCGCACGCAGCAACTATCGGCCGCAGGCCCGGGAAGGGTCTGTCGGGAGTTCTTGTCCGGCCGCGTCAGCGGCTTTCCAAACGCGCTGCGCGGAAGGCTCGCTCAAGGCCCGGATTGGCGGGCTTTCGGGCGGCAATTCCGCCGGGCAGGCTCAGCCGGCGGCCGTGCGCGCCTCGCGGTCGAGCCAGAGGCCCAGGCCCTGGGCGTTGAGCTCGATGTCGAGCGCCAGCAGCGCGTCGATGCGGGCGTCGGCCACGGTGCTGCCGAGTGCGCGCAGCCGCTCGCGGTAGAGCCGCGCCAGGCCGTCCTTCAGCGCCGCATGGCGCCCGGGGGCGGCGGCCAGCGAACGCGCCAGCGCGACCATCGCCCGGACCTGCTCGACCAGCCGCGCGGCCAGCGGCGCGACGCCGTCGACGCGGCCGTAGTGCGTGAGGAACATGCGGTCGGGTTTGCGTTCGAGCAGCCGCGCGATCGAGCCGAGCAGCGGCTCGGGCTCGAACTGCACCGGCGTCGTGGTCGGCAGCAGGTAGGGCCCCTGCGGCGTGGCGAGCTCCGGGTAGGCCAGACCGAAGGTGTCGCCGGTGAACCAGCCGCGGCTGGCTTCGTCCCACACGCAATGGTGGTGGCGCGCGTGGCCGGGCGTGTCGATGAAGACGAGCGGCCGGCCGGCCAGCGGCAGCGTCGTGCCGTCGCGCGTGGCGACGACGCGCTCGGCCGCGACCGGGCGCAGCTCGCCGTAGGTGCGGGCCACCTCCTCGGCGCCGTAGACGGCCCGCGCACCGTCCAGCAGCGCGGTCGGGTCGATCATGTGGCGCGCGCCGCGCTCGTGCACCACCAGCCGGGCGTGGGGCAGTTCGGCCATCAGCGCCCCGGCGGCCCCGGCGTGGTCGAGGTGCACATGGGTCACGACGACCCAGTCGACCGCGCTGCGCGGCACGCCGAGCACGTCGAGCGCGCCCAGCAGCCGCGGCAGCGCGGCGTTGGTGCCGGTGTCGATGAAGGCGGCGCGGCCGTCCTGCACCACCAGGTAGGCGGCGTCGAAGCGCGGCCGGCAGAAGCCGGTGTCGATGGCCTGGATGCCGTGGCCGAGCGGCTCGAGCCAGGCGGGAAGGGCGGGTGCACTCATGCGGCATTCTAGAAAGCGGGCCCGGCGGCGCCGACTGTGCGACAATCTCGCTGCGCCGCAACAAGTGCGGCGTGTCCCGGGCGACCGGGGCTTGTGCATGTCGTCATCAGTCCCGGCCTGGCGCCCCGCGCGCCACCTAGAAGGCCCCGCACCCCGTGCGTTCCGTCTGTTGGTCGATGTGTCGAACCAACCTGCCGCATCGTTTGCGGCGCTGACGGACCCGCCGGGCAACCCTGGCGGCTGCACTGTGACCGACGTTTCGAATTTCGAGGCCCTTGGCCTCGCCGCTCCCCTTTTGCATGCCGTGGCCCAGCTCGGCTTCACGCAGCCGACCTCGGTGCAGGCGCAGGCCATCCCGGCCGCGCTGAAGGGCGGCGACTGGATGGTCAGCAGCCAGACCGGCAGCGGCAAGACCGCCGCCTTCCTGCTGCCGATGCTGCACCGGCTGCTGCATGCCGGCGCGCCGGCCCAGACCAAGGTCGCCACGCCGCGTGCCGTGGTGCTGTGCCCGACCCGCGAGCTGGCCCAGCAGGTGGCCGCCGACGCGATCGACCTGATGCGCGGCGTCGGTGACGCGCTGCGCGCCGACAGCAAGCACCATCCGCTGCGCGACTCCGCGCGCGGCCTGCGCGTGGCCACCGTGGTCGGCGGCATGCCCTTCGGCAAGCAGTTGTTCGACCTGCGCGGCGCCCAGCTCGTCATCGCCACGCCGGGCCGCCTGCTGGACCTGCACACCCGCGGCCAGATCCGCCTCGACGGCGCCGCGGTGCTGGTGGTCGACGAGGCCGACCGCATGCTCGACCTCGGCTTCGCCGACGACCTGGCGGCGATCCAGGACGCCACCGCGCAGCGCGAACAGACGCTGATGTTCTCCGCCACCTTCGCGCCGCGCATCATGGCACTGGCCGCCAAGCTGATGCGCACACCCGGCCGCCTGGAGCTGGCCACCGCGCACGACGTGCATGCCGACATCACCCAGACCCTGCACTGGGCCGACGACATGGGCCACAAGCAGAAGCTGCTCGAGCACTGGCTCGCCGACGCCGAAGTCGACCAGGCGGTCGTCTTCGCCAGCACCCAGACCGACACCGAGGCGATCGCCGAGGCGCTGCAGCGTATGGGCCATTCGGCGATCGCGCTGCACGGCGCGATGCCGCAGGCCGTGCGCAACCGTCGCCTGCAGAACGTGCGCGACGGCCGCGTGCGCGTGCTCGTGGCCACCGACGTGGCCGCCCGCGGCCTCGACGTGCCGAGCATCAGCCACGTCATCAACTTCGGCCTGCCGATGAAGGCCGAGGACTACGTGCACCGCATCGGTCGCACCGGCCGTGCCGGCCGCAGCGGCACCGCGATCACGATCGCCGAGCACCGCGAGCGCGGCAAGATCCGCGCGATCGAGGCCTACACCCGCCAGCCGATCGAGGCCAGCGTGATCGCCGGCCTCGAGCCGACGCCGCCGAAGCCGCGTTCCGCCAAGCCGCTGCCGGGCCAGCGCCACGGCCAGGGCCGCCCGGGCGGCAGCCGCTTCGGCGGTGGTCGGCGCGACGGCGCCCCGCGCTTCGGCGCGCGCGACGGCCGCTGAGGCCGGAGCCCCGGACGCCTCGAAGGGCTGCCGCCGGCAGCCCTTTTTCATGGGCGCGTGCCAAACCCCCGCGCGGACCGGGTCCGAGCGGCGCCGCGGACAATCGGCACTCCGATCGTTTCCGCGTCACGCCCGATGAAATACCTCCACACGATGGTGCGCGTCACCGACCTCGATGCCTCGCTGCGCTTCTACCGCGATGCGCTGGGCCTGGAGGAGCTGTCGCGCCGCGAGGTGCCGCAGGGCCGCTTCACGCTGGTCTTCCTGGCCGCGCCGGGCGATGCCGAGGCGCAGGTCGAGCTGACCTACAACTGGGACCCCGAGGACTACACCGGCGGCCGCAACTTCGGCCACCTGGCCTACGCGGTCGACGACATCTATGCCGCCTGCCGCCGGCTGCAGGAGCACGGCGTGACGATCGCCCGCCCGCCGCGCGACGGCCGCATGGCCTTCGTGCGCTCGCCCGACCGGATCTCGATCGAGCTGCTGCAGCGCGGCCAGCCGCTGCCGCCGGCCGAGCCCTGGGCCTCGATGCCCAACGTCGGCAGCTGGTAGCGCGCCGTCAGCGCTCGGCGAGGGCGTGCCTCGCCAGCACCGCCAGGAAGGCGAGGCAGCCGGCCGTCATCGCCGCGGTGCCGCCGAGCAGCAGCGTGCCGACCTGCATGCCGGCCAGCCAGTAGCTGCCGCTGAGCCGCACCGCCACCGCCACGACGCACAGCAGCACGCCGCCCAGACCGGCCACGGTGCCCAAGGTCAGCAGGCCCTTGTCCATTCCAGACTCCTTGCGCGGACCGTCCGCGCGTGCCGGCGATCTTAAAGCGCGGCTTGCGCTCACCAGCGCGTGCGCGCCAGTTCGTCGAGCAGATCGCCATAGATGCGCCAGCGGCTCGTGCTGAGCTCGCCGCGCTCGACCGCGGCGATCACCGCGCAGCCGGGCTCGTGGCGGTGCGTGCAGTTGTAGAACTTGCAGCCGCCCGCATGGGCGCGCAGGTCGGGCATGCAGGCGACGAGCTGCGAGGCCTCGAGCTGCTGCAGGCCGAATTCCTGGAAGCCCGGCGAATCGATCAGCGCCGTGCCGGCCTCGCGGTCGATCCAGTACCACTGCGTCGTCGTCGTCGTGTGCCTGCCGGAGTTCAGCGCCTGCGAGATCTCGCCGACCTGCGCCTGGGCGTCCGGGACCAGCGCGTTGACCAGCGTGCTCTTGCCGGCGCCCGACGGGCCCAGCACGAGCGTCGTGCGGCCGGCCAGCCGCGGCCGCAGCACGGCGCGCGCGGCCTCGGGCGTCGGCTTGAGCTGCAGCTCGAGCAGCTCGCAGCCCATCGCGCGGTAGGGCGCGAGCCGCGCGCGCTGCGCGGCGGCGCCGGGCAGGTCGGTCTTGTTCAGCACGATGGTCGCGGGGATGCCGGCCGACTCGGCCGCGATCAGCGCCCGCACCAGCTGCGATTCGCTGAACACCGGGTCGACCGCGAACCACAGCAGCAGGCCGTCGAGGTTGGCGGCGAAGGACTTGGTCTTCCAGGCGTCCTGCCGGAACAGCAGGTTGCGGCGCGGCTCGAGGTGCTCGATCACGCCCTCGGCGGCGCCGGTCGGCTGCCATCGCACGCGGTCGCCGACGACCGCCTCGCTCTTCTTGCCACGCGGGTGGCCGATCAGCCGCCGGCCCTCGGGCGTCTCGATCAGGTAGTGGCGGCCGTGCCCGGCCACCACCAGCCCGAGGTCGAGCTCGACCGTGCGGCTCAAACCGGCCTCGTCATGTGACCAGGGCGTCGAACTTGGCGGCGCAGATGAAGTCGTTGTGCGTCAGCCCGTCGACCGCGGCGGTGCGCAGGCGGACCGCGCAGCGGTCGGCGCCGACCGCCAGCTCGGGCAGGTGCGCCTCGCGCTGCGCCACCCAGGCCACCGCGTTGACGAAGGCGATCGTCTCGGCCCAGCCGGCGAAGGCGTAGGTCTTCTCGATCGCGCCGTCGGTGTGCGTCCAGCCCTGCACCATGCCGAGGTGCTTGCCGACCTCGTAGGCCGTCATCGCATGCGGCTCCTGCAACGGCAGGCAGCGCTGCTCGGAGAGCTTCATGCGGCCGCGGGCCGGGCCGGCATCGCCGCGAGCCGCTCGGCGGCCGGCGGGTGCGAGTAGTAGAAGCGCGCGTACAGCGCGTCGGGCGTCAGCGTCGCGGCGTTGTCCTCGTAGAGCTTGAGCAGTGCGGCGCGCAGGTCGCCGGCGTCGGTCTGGGCGCAGGCGTAGGCGTCGGCCTCGAACTCGTGGCGCCGCGACAGGCCGGCGAACCAGGGCGTGACGAAGAAGGCGAACACCGGGCCGGCCAGCCCGAACAGCAGCAGCGCCAGCGCGTCGTTCGGCGCGTCCAGGCTCGGCGTCACGCCCAGGCCGGCGTAGAAGCCCGGCTGCTGCGACAGCCAGCCCAGCAGCGCCAGCCCGGCCAGGCTGAGCGCGAACATCATCGCGATGCGCTTCGTCACGTGGCGGTGGCGGAAGTGGCCGAGCTCGTGCGCCAGCACCGCCTCGACTTCGGCCGGCGTCAGCTTGGCGAGCAGGGTGTCGAAGAAGACCACCCGCTTGGCCGCGCCCAGGCCGGTGAAGTAGGCGTTGGCGTGGGCCGAGCGGCGGCTGCCGTCCATCACGAACAGGCCCTTGGCCGCGAAGCCGCAGCGCGCCATCAGCGCCTCGACGCGCGCCTTCAGCGCACCGTCCTCGAGCGGCGTGAACTTGTTGAACAGCGGCGCGATGACGGTCGGGTAGAGCACCAGCACCAGCAGGTTGAAGCCGACCCAGGCGCCCCAGGCCCACAGCCACCACAGGCCGCCGGCCGCGCCCATCAGCCACAGCACCAGCGCGGCGATCGGCGCGCCGAGCAGCAGGCCGACCGCGGCGCCCTTGGCGTGGTCGGCCAGCCAGACCGCCGGCGTCGTGCGGTTGAAGCCGTGGCGCGCCTCGAGCCTGAAGGTGGCCCAGGCGTCCAGCGGCAGCTCCAGCAGGCCGCCGATCGCGACGAAGGCGCCGAGCAGCGCGAGCTGGGTGCCGAGTTCGCCGAGCCAGGGGCGGACGTGGGCCAGCAGCCAGCCGTTCAGCGCGTCCAGGCCGCCGAGCAGCGTCCAGCCCAGCAGCACGGCGGCGCCGAAGGCCAGCGTGACGAGGCCGAAGCGCAGCTTGTCGAGCGTGTAGTCGGCCGCGCGCTGGTGAGCCGCGAGCGTGACGATGCCGTCGAAGGCGGCCGGCACGGCGCCGCGATGCTGCGCGACATGGCGCGCCTGCCGCGTGGCAAGCCACAGCCTCAGCAGCAGCGAGGCGAGCAGAGTCGAGGCGAACAGCAGCGTGACGGTGGAAGCAGTCATCCCAGCAGTTTACGGGTTGACCGACAATCGCCCGTCACCGAAGGGCCCCCATGAACGACCGCACCGCCGCACTGGCCAAGAGCGAGAACAACCTGGTCTGGATCGACCTCGAGATGACCGGCCTGGACACCCTGAACGACCGCATCCTCGAGATCGCCGTCATCGTGACCGACCCGCAGCTCGCGCTGCGCGTCGAAGGCCCGGTGTTCGCGATCCACCAGAGCGACGCGGTGCTCGACGGCATGGACGCCTGGAACAAGGGCACGCACGGGCGCAGCGGGCTGATCGACCGCGTCAAGGCCTCGACCGTCGACGAGGCCGCCGCCGAGCGGCAGGTGATCGAGTTCCTGTCGGCCTACATGCCCAAGGGCAAGTCGCCGATGTGCGGCAACTCGATCTGCCAGGACCGCCGCTTCCTCGCCAAGGACATGCCGGCGCTCGAAGCCTTCTTCCACTACCGCAACCTCGACGTCAGCACGCTGAAGGAGCTGGCGCGGCGCTGGAAACCGGCCGTGCTGGAGGGCGTCAAGAAGGCCCAGGCGCACACCGCGCTGGCCGACGTGCACGAGTCGATCGACGAGCTGCTGCACTACCGCGCGAGCTTCCTCGCGCTCTAGTTGCCGTAGCGATCGGCCCAGGCGGCCACGGCCGCGGCGAGCCAGTCGCCGGCGGTGGCGGCTTCGACGGCCAAGCCCAGCGCCAGCCCGGCCGCGCGCAGCGCCGCGAGCGGCTCGGCCACGTCCAGCGGCGCCGCGCCGTGCTGCTTGCTGAGCTTCTCGCCGTCGGCCGCCAGGACCAGCGGCGTGTGCAGGTAGCGTAGCGCGGGCAGACCGAGCGCGCGCTGCAGCAGGAGCTGCCGCGGCGTGTTGTCGGCGAGGTCCTCGCCGCGCACCACGTCGGTGATGCCCTGGGCGGCGTCGTCGACCACCACGGCGAGCTGGTAGGCCCACAGACCGTCGGCGCGCTTCAGCACGAAGTCGCCGACCTCGCAGGCCACGTCCTGATGCTGCGGGCCGAGCCGGCGGTCGAGCCAGTCGACGCGCGCGTCGTCGGGCAGCCGCAGCCGCCAGGCGCGCGCGACGCCGCCGTGCAGGCCGCTGCGGCAGGTGCCGGGGTAGACCAGCTCGCCGTGGCGCGCCGGCGTGCGGCCGAGCGCCGCGTTGGCGGCGGCGATCTGCGCCCGCGTGCAGGCGCAGGGGTAGGCGAGGCCGGCGGCGACCAGCCGGTCGAGCGCGGCCTGGTAGAGCGCGCCGCGGTCGCGTTGCGCGACCGGAGCCGCGTCGGCGTGCAGGCCGAGCGCGTCGAGCTGGCGCAGGATCTCGCGCTCGGCCTCGGCCGAGCAGCGCGGCGTGTCGACGTCCTCGATGCGCAGCAGCCAGCGCCCGCCGTGGGCGCGCGCGTCGAGCCAGCTCGCCAGCGCCGCGACCGCCGAGCCCGCGTGCAGCGGCCCGGTCGGCCAGGGCGCGAAGCGGCCGACGTAGCGGGGTTGGTGCAGAGTCACGCGAAGATGCTAGCGGCTGCGTCTCTGCTCTTAATGGGCCTTAGTTCAGTCGAAGGCGGAGGAGGGGTAGATTGCTGTTCGTCGCCAGTCGAAGTGCTTCCGCTATGTATCTGACGGAACTGCTTAGCAAATCGTAGTGGAAATCGTGCGGCATTCATATCGTTGTCGTTGAGTTTGTTCGGATAGAAGCGCAGATGAAAAATAAAAGAAATTTCAATAATATGTTGCGGTTAACTTACTGTTGGAATTAAGGATATATTAATTATGGAAATGCCTCCGAATCACCCCAAAAGCGAGCTGGCTGCGGCTGTCGCTCGGGGCCTCCTCGGAATGGTGCCGATAGCTGGTGGGCTTATTTCGGAGCTCGCGAATCAGCTCAATCCACTTGAAAAACGAAAGCATGTGTGGGCTTCCCACGTTGCCTCTGCAATAACAGAGATTGAGGAAAGATTTGAGCTTCTTCCTCAATCGCTCATAGAGAACGAAGCTTTTGTATCTGTTGTTATTGAGGCTACGCGTATCGCGATTAAAAATCATCGTGCGGAGAAATTATCGGCCCTTCGTAACGCTCTTGTCTCATCTGCTGCATCAGGCGCAAATATTGAGGACGTTGTTTTCCATTTTCTTCGATACATCGACGAAATGACCGTAACTCACATAAGGCTCTTGTCATGCTTTTGTATGCACACGGAGAAATTTCGAGGTCTTAGTGAAGTCGATAAGATAATTAATATTGCCGAAAAAATCCTCGAGGAGAAATTGCCCCGCCCGTCGTTTCGGTCATTTATTTCGGATCTTGAGAATGCATATATGATTCGAGCGGTGGACTTAAAGGAGCTTCCAGAAGATGGGCCCACGCCAGAATATATATTGGGCGAGTCCAGTCCCAGCGGAATCTGGGTCACCCCACAAGGTAAGAGTTTTCTGGAATTTATAAGCGGAACAAACCGCTGACGGTTAGTTAGCTTCCGTGATCAGTCGCTGCTTAGAGGTCAGAGGACCAAGCCCGCGTGCTGCTGCAGCAGCGCACGCCGCGTCGCCGCGCTGCGCAGCTGCGCCAGCCACCATTGCAGCGCTAGGCCGGGCGTGGCGTTCGGGCCGGCGCGCCAGGCGTAGCGCAGTGGCGCGGTGCGGCGCGGCAGCGCGGTGGCCTTGACGACCAGCCGGCCGGCCTCGGCATGGCGGCGCACCAGCGAATCGGGCAGGAAGCCGCAGCCCAGGCCGCGCAGCTGTGCCTCGAGCTTGGCGGCGAGCGTCGGCACCGTCAGCACGTCCTGGCCGGGCTGCACGCCGGTGGTCACCGGCGCGAAGCTGCGCGCGCTGTCGGCGATCGCGACGATGCGGTGCGCCGCCAGCGTCTCGGCCGCCAGCGGCTCGGGCAGCGCCGCGAGCGGGTGATGCGGCGCGACCGCGAACACCAGCTCCACGTCGCCGAGCGGCTCGCACTGGATGCCGGCCGCCTGCGAGGGCTCGCCGGCGCCTCCGATCGCCAGGTCGGCCTCGCCGGTGGCGAGCGTCTCCCAGGTGCCCGACAGCACCTCGCTGCGCAGCCGCAGCCGCGTCGGCGGCGCGCTGTCGGGCGCGCCGCGGGTGGCGACGCGCAGCGCGTAGAAAGCCTCGATCAGCTCGAACACCGCGGTCGGCGCGACGATGGTGTCGACCGCCAGCGTCAGCTGGGTCTCCCAGCCGGTGGCGATGCGCTTGACGCGGTTGGCCACCGCGTCGATCTCGATCAGCAGGCGCCGCCCTTCGTGCAGCAGCTCCTCGCCGGCGGCGGTGAGCCGCGCCTGGCGCGAGCTGCGGTCGAAGAGCAGCACGTCGAGCGCGTCTTCGAGCTGCCTCACGCTGTAGGTCAGCGCCGACGGCACCTTGCCCAGCTCGCGCGCCGCCGCGGCGAAGCTGCCGCTGCGCGCGATCAGGTCGATCATCGTCAGCGCCTCGGGGGTCAGCACGTTCCTGCGGTCGCTCATCGGGGCCTCATTCAGTCCGTTTGAATGATGCCATCAAGCCTCGACCTGCGACGACCCAGGGGGAGGCTCCTACATTGCGTCCATGGCAGCCACGCTGCCGCCGCCACGGAAGGAGCCCACCATGATCACCCTGCGCCGATCCGCCGAACGAGGCCACGCCGACCACGGCTGGCTGAAGAGCTGGCACAGCTTCTCCTTCGCCGAGTACCACGACCCGGCGCACATGGGCTACGGCAACCTGCGTGTGATCAACGACGACTATGTGGCGCCCGGCACCGGCTTCGGCATGCACGGCCACCGCGACATGGAGATCGTGACCTACGTGCTCGACGGCGCGCTGGGCCACAAGGACAGCCTGGGCAACGGCGCGACCATCGAGCCGGGCGAGGTGCAGCGCATGAGCGCCGGCACCGGCATCCGCCACAGCGAGTTCAACCACGAGGCCGCGCGCACGACGCACCTGCTGCAGATCTGGATCCTGCCCGAGGCCCAGGGCATCACGCCCGGCTACGAGCAGAAGCGCTTCGACCCGGCCGACAAGCGCGGCCAGCTGCGGCTGGTGGCGGCGCCCGACGGCCGCGACGGCGCGGTGACGATCCACGCCGATGCCGCGATGTACGCCGGCCTGTTCGACGGCGCCGAGCGCGCCGAACTGGCGCTCGACCCGCGGCGGCTTGGCTACCTGCACGTCGCCCGCGGCGCGGTGACCGTCAACGGCCACGCGCTGCAGGCCGGCGACGCCGCCAAGCTCGACGGCGAGACGCGGCTCGTGATCGAGCAGGGCCGCGACGCCGAGCTGCTGTTCTTCGACCTGGCCCGCTGAGCCTTCCCACCCCGACCGAGGCGCCCCCGCAGGGGGTGCCGCGGCGGAGCCTTGCCCGCATTCCCTCAACCACCGGAGCGCACCATGACCCCGACCCGCACCCCCAAGACCGTCGTCGTGTTCCACAGCGGCTACGGCCACACGAAGCGCCTCGCCGAGGCGGTGGCCGAGGGCGCGAACGCCACGCTGCTGCCGATCGACGCCGAAGGCAACCTGCCCGAGGGCGGCTGGGAGCAGCTGGCCGCGGCCGACGCCATCGTGTTCGGCTCGCCGACCTACATGGGCAACGTCAGCTGGCAGTTCAAGAAGTTCGCCGACGCCTCCAGCAAGCCCTGGTTCACCCACCAGTGGAAGAACAAGCTTTTCGCCGGCTTCACCAACAGCGCCTCGCCCAGCGGCGACAAGCTGCAGACGCTGAACGCGATGTTCACGCTGGCGATGCAGCACGGCGGCGTCTGGGTCGGCACCGGCATGATGCCGAGCAGCGCCAAGTCGGCCACGCGCGACGACCTCAACCACCTCGGCGCCTTCTCGGGCGCGATGGCGGCCACGCCCTCGGACGCCGGCGTCGACGAGGTCGTGGCGGGCGATCTGGCGACGATGCGCGCCTTCGGCGACCGAATTGCGACAATCGCCCGAGCCTTCAACCGGGAGTGAACGATGAGCGACGTGCGTGTGCTGGTGCTGCCGGGCAGCTTCCGCCAGGGTGCCTACAGCCATGCGCTGGCGCGCGCGGCCGTGGCGCGGCTGGCGACGCTGGGCGCGAGCGGCGAGATCCTCGACCTGCGCGCGCTCGCGCTGCCGATCTACGACGGCGACCTCGAGGCCGGGCAGGGCGTGCCGGCCGGGGCGAAGACGCTGGTCGAGGCCTTCGCCGCGCACGACGCGGTGCTGGTCGCCTCGCCCGAGTACAACGCCTTCCCGACGCCGCTGTTCATGAACGCGATCGACTGGGCCACCCGCCTGCCCGAGCACAAGGCGGCGATGGGCGGCAAGCCGACCGCGCTGCTGAGCTCGTCGCCGGGCATGCTGGGCGGCATCCGCGCGCTGCTGTCGCTGCGCAACTTCCTCGCCATCAACCCGGGCATGCTGGTGATCCCGCAGCAGTTCGCGCTGCCGCAGGCGGCCAAGGCCTTCGCGGCCGACGGCAGCCTGGCCGACGCCAAGCAGCAGGAGGCGCTCGACGGCGTGCTCGCGGCGCTGGTCAAGCTGGCGCGGTCGCTGCGCGGCTGAGGCGACCGCGGCGATGGAGACGCTGGCCAAGGTCCTGGCGCTGCTGCCCTGGACCGACTGGGCGGCCTTGGCCTGGTTCGTCGTCGCCTGGATCGGCTACGCGCAGTTCGCGCGGCGCCGCGTCGAAGTCCAGCCTTCGGTGCTGGCGACCACCAACCGCATCCGCCGCCGCTGGATGCTGCAGACCACCAAGCGCGAGGTGCGCGTGATCGACGGCGTGGTGGTGCAGAACCTGTCCACCAGCCCGAGCTTCTTCGCGTCGACGACGATCCTGATCATCGGCGGCCTGCTCGCCGCGCTGGGCGCGAGCGAGGCGGCCAGCGGGCTGGTGCAGGAGATCCCCTTCACCGCGCGTACCTCGACGCTGGTGTTCGACCTCAAGCTGCTGCTGCTGACGGCGATCTTCGTCTACGCCTTCTTCCGCTTCACCTGGAGCCTGCGGCAGTACACTTTCGGCGCGCTGCTGGTCGCGGCGGCGCCCGAAGCCAAGGAGTTCGACGCCGACCCGAGCCTGTCGCGCGACGCCTTCGCCGACCGCGCGGGGCGCGTCGTCGGCCTCGCGGCCGAGACCTTCAACGACGGGCTGCGCGCCTACTACATGGCCTTCGCGGCGGTCGGCTGGTTCTTCTCGGCGCTGGCCTTCGCGCTGGCGAGCGCCGGCGTGGTCTACATCCTCTACCGGCGCGAGTTCCACTCCGAGGTGCTGGACGCCTTGCGCGACGCCGACCTGGGCTGAGGCGGCTTCGGCTTCGATCGTTTCGGTTTCCGCGGCCGCGCCGACACGGTCTGACGTGCGTCGATGCATACCCCGCTGGGTTCGCGCCGCGACTCGCGGATGACGCGAACCGCGACCCCCCGGACTGCGGACACCCCATCAGCAGTTTCTAGAATGCGGCCATGACAGCCGCCCCCCCCACCTTCGTCCACCTGCGCACCCACACCGAATACTCGGTGGTCGACGGCATGCTGCGCATCGACGACATGGTCGCGGCGGCCGCCGCCGACGGCCAGCCGGCGCTGGCGATCACCGACCTGGCCAACCTATTCGGCGCGATCAAGTTCTACGGCAAGGCGCGCGGCGCCGGCGTGCAGCCTCTGCTCGGCGCCGACCTCTGGCTCGAGCCCGAGGGCGGCGAGAAGCAGCCCAGCCGCCTGCTGCTGCTGGTGCAGAACCACGCCGGCTACCTCAACCTCTGCGCGCTGATCTCGCAGGCCTGGACCGGCTCGATGCCGCGCCAGCAGCCCTGCGTCGGCTGGGCGCAGCTCGCGGCGCATGCCGAAGGGCTGATCACCCTCTCGGGCGCCGACCTCGGCGCCGTCGGCCAGGCCCTGCTGGCCGGCGACGGCGCGCGCGCCGAGGCGCTGGCGCGGCGGCTCGCGGGCCTGTTCCCTGGCCGCTTCTACCTCGAGCTCTGGCGCGCCGGCCAGCCGGGCAACGAGGCCCAGCTGCGCGCCGCGGTGCCGCTGGCGGCCAAGCTCGGCCTGCCGGTCGTGGCGACCCACCCGGTGCAGTTCCAGACCGCCGACGACTACGAGGCCCACGAGGCGCGCGTCTGCATCGCCGAGGGCGAGACGCTGGTGAACCCGCGGCGCGTCAAGCGCTTCACGCGCGAGCAGTTCTTCAAGACGCGCGCCGAGATGGCGGCGCTGTTCGCCGACCTGCCTTCGGCGCTGGCCAACACGGCGGCGATCGCGCGGCGCTGCCACCTGAGCCTGGTGCTCGGCAAGCCGCAGCTGCCGGACTTTCCGACGCCCGAGGTGAACGGCGAGCGGATGGCGCCCGAGGCCTATTTCCGCCACGCCTCGCACACCGGCCTGGACGAGCGGCTGGTGCAGCTCTACCCCGACGCCGCCGAGCGCGAACGGCGCCGGCCGCAGTACCTCGAGCGGCTCGAGTTCGAGATCGCGACGATCCTGAAGATGGGCTTCCCGGGCTACTTCCTGATCGTGGCCGACTTCATCAACTGGGCCAAGAACCACGGCTGCCCGGTCGGCCCAGGGCGCGGCTCCGGCGCCGGCTCGCTGGTGGCCTACGCGCTGAAGATCACCGACCTCGACCCGCTTGCCTACAACCTGCTGTTCGAGCGCTTCCTGAACCCCGACCGCGTGTCGATGCCCGACTTCGACATCGACTTCTGCCAGGGCAACCGCGACCGCGTGATCGACTACGTGAAGGCCAAGTACGGCCGCGACGCGGTGAGCCAGATCGCGACCTTCGGCACGATGGCCGCGAAGGCGGCGCTGCGCGACGTCGGCCGCGTTCTCGGCATGGGCTACGGCCATGTCGACAGCATCGCCAAGCTGGTGCCGGCGCCGCCCGGCAAGACGGTGACGCTGAAGCGCCCGGGCGACAAGCCCGACCCCGGCCTGATCTACGCGCGCAAGGAAGCACCGGAGATCGAGGAGCGCGAGAAGCGCGAGGAGGAGGTCGCCGAGCTGCTGGCGCTGGCCGAGCGCGTCGAAGGCACGGTGCGCAACGTCGGCATGCACGCCGGCGGCGTGCTGATCGCGCCGGGCAAAATCACCGACTTCTGCCCGCTCTACCAGCAGCCGGGCAGCGACAGCGCGGTGAGCCAGTTCGACAAGGACGACGTCGAGGCTGCGGGGCTGGTGAAGTTCGACTTCCTCGGCCTGGCGACGCTGACGATCCTGGAGCTGTGCAAGGACTACATCCGCGCGCGCCATCCGCAGCAGGCCGACTTCGCCTTCGAGCGGCTCGCGCTCGACGACCGCAAGACCTACGAGCTGCTGAGCGAGGGCAAGACGGTCGCGGTGTTCCAGCTCGAAAGCCGCGGCATGCAGGGCATGCTGCGCGACGCGCGGCCCAGCGTGTTCGAGGACATCATCGCGCTGGTCGCGCTGTACCGGCCGGGGCCGATGGACCTGATCCCGAGCTTCTGCGCGCGCAAGCATGGCCGCGAGGAGGTCGAGTACCCGCATCCGCTGATGCGCGAGGTGCTCGAGGAAACCTACGGGATCATGGTCTACCAGGAGCAGGTGATGCAGGTCGCCCAGCGCCTGGGCGGCTACTCGCTCGGCGGTGCCGACCTGCTGCGCCGCGCGATGGGCAAGAAGAAGCCCGAGGAGATGGCCAAGCACCGCGTCGTCTTCGCCGAGGGTGCGGCGAAGAACGGCATCGCCGCCGGCCTGGCGAACGAGATCTTCGACCTGATGGAGAAGTTCGCCGGCTACGGCTTCAACAAGAGCCACGCCGCCGCCTACGCGCTGCTGGCCTACCACACGGCCTGGGCCAAGGTGCACTACCCGGCCGAGTTCACCGCGGCCAACATGACGGTGGCGATCGACGACACCGACAAGCTGAAGATCTTCCACGACGACGCCGTGGCGCTCGGCGTGGCGTTCGACCCCCCGGACATCAACGCCGGCACCTGGCGCTTCGAGCCGGTCGGTGACCGGCGCGTGCGCTACGGCCTGGGTGCCATCAAGGGCACCGGCCAGGGTGCGATCGAGGCGATCGTCGAGGCCCGCCAAGGACGCGGCAGCGGCCCCGACGGAGCCGCGGGCGGCCCGTTCACCAGCCTGTTCGACTTCTGCCGCCGCGTCGACCGCCAGCGCGTCAACAAGCGCGTCGTCGAGGCGCTGGTCAAGGCCGGCGCCTTCGACGCGATCCACCCCGAGCGCGCGGCGCTGATGGCGAGCATCGCGCTCGCCTTCGAGGATGCCGACACCCAGGCGGCCAACGCGGACCAGGGCGGCCTGTTCGACTTCGGCGACGACAGCCATGCGTCCGGCACCCAGGAGC
>ERZ1066138.46-NODE-46-length-38005-cov-10.477207_pt1 | contig 38005 bp, 28 predicted proteins | sample MGYA00382785_ERZ1066138 | MGnify/ENA primary metagenome ERZ1066138 (study PRJEB33369, sample SAMEA5778368) | biofilm metagenome | biome: Industrial cooling water; feature: Water cooling tower basin; material: Biofilm | place: United Arab Emirates | collected... | reverse complement strand
AACCGCACGTACGGTTCGGCGGGCGGGGAGGCCTATGCCTTCCCGACCCCTATCATGCCTGTCCTTCCCGACCTGCCGATCAGATCAATCCGCCCACAGCTCGGCCAGGGCGAGGGGCATGGCTTCGAAGGGCTCGATGGTGGCGAGCTCGTCGCCGCCGTGGGTGGCCAGGAGCAGCCAGCGGTCGGTGTCCAGACGGTAGGACTCCAGGGTCTGGGCGATGGGGTCGATCAGCCAGAGATGGCGCAGGCCGTGGGCGGCATAGAGGCGCATCTTGATCAGTCGATCGACTCGTGCCGTGGCTGGCGACAGCACTTCGCAGGCCCAGTCGGGCACCAGCTCGAACCATGCGCTGTCCGGCAGCCGCGGCAGGCGCTCGCGGCGCCATGCGGCGAGGTCGGGCTCGATCACATCGCTGCCCAGATGCAGTTCCGGTTCGATCAGGATGATCCAGCCGCCGGGGCCGCCGCGACCGCGGTCGAAGCCCTCATCGATCCGACCCAGCAAGCGACCCGCCGAGCGCGTGGCGCGGGCCCGGACGCGGATGGGTGTGCAGTTGGCCGCCCAGGATCTCGGCGACTCGGTGCTCCGGCACGCGGAGCAGGTCTTCGTAGCTGGCCGGCTTGATCTCGCCGCTCATGGCGACATTGTCCCCGCACTGCGCGATGGCGGGAGGCCACGATGGATGCGCTGCTGGATTGCGCATCGCGGCAGCGCTGGTCCGTCGTGGTCTTGGTCTCGGTGATCGATTTCTCTTGGTTCGTACGCGTAAGGCTGTGCAGCGCGCCTTGATGGGTCGCGCAACGGCCAAGCTGTCCTTTACCTGGAGTCCGACATGCCCGAGATCACCCGCGTTCCTTTCAACCGAAGTGCGCTGCCAGCGCCGCGCTGCGCGCTGGGAGTCGCGCTCGGCCTGGGCTTGCTGGCCGGCGCTGCCTTCGCGCAGCCGACCGCTGTGACGCCGCGCTCTCCGGCTTGCGGTGGCGAACCGACGCTGGAGATCTTCTTGGTCGACGACTTGGAGGATGGCAGCGATCGCGTGCCCGGCGACGGGCTCTGCCAGAACGAGCAGTTTCGCTGCAACTTGCGCGCAGCGATCCAGGAGGCCAATGCGCTGGGATCACCCGGATCGCCGCCGTCTTGTCTGATCTTGGTGGGCGGTGTGCATCGCCTGTCTCGCCCAGGCCGCAACGAAGACGACGCGCTCTTTGGTGATCTCGACGTGCATCGCGCCCTGCGGATCCAAGGCATAGGGCCCTTCCCGGCGTTTACCCTCATCGAGGCACAAGGTCTGGATCGCGTGCTGCAAGTGCACGCCACGCCGAATTTCCGCCCGCGTCTGAGCATCGCCAACCTGCGCTTGAGCGGAGGTCACACGGCCTTGCCCGACACCGCCGGAGGCGGGGCGATTCTCAGTGCCGGCGAGCTGGTGCTGGAGGACGTGGAACTGGTAGGCCACCGGGCCGACCAGGGCCATGGCGGCGCCGTGGCGATGCTCGCCAGTACCCCTGTCACCACCCAACTGACTCTCTCGCGAGTGCTGTTGGCCAGCAACGAGGCGCGGGCCGGTCACGGCGGTGCCCTGTGGTTGCAGGGATGGGCGAATGCGCCGCTTGCGCTGCTCGCGGAAGAGGTGGTCGCACAGGACAATCGAGCACTGGATGGTGGCGCAATGGCGGGGACCGGTGAGGTTGCCATGGCGATTCGGGGCTCAGCCTTCTTCGGCAATGCTGCCAGTCAAGGTGCCGGTGGCATCGCGGTCGGCTCTGGGGCGAGGCTGCAACTGGATGCTTCGACCATCCATGCGAATGCAGGCAGCGGCGGCGCATTGGCCCTGCGCAACGCCGGAACGGTGCGTGTCAGCCATCTGACCCTGACTGAAAACGTCGGGCCTGGCTTGCATGCGCGAGCCACTCCGGTTGAACTCAGCGCCAGCATCCTGCACGGCAACTCGGCGGCGGATCTCGATGTCGACGGCTTGCTGAACTCGCTGCGCTCAGGATTCAACGTTCTTGGCGGTGGCTCGATCGACGGAATCTCCCTCGCTGAACTGAAGCCCGCCACATGGTGGGTCGGCGCAGACCCTGCACTCGGGGCGATGGGCAGCGTGGGCGGATTCGCGCCTGGGCGCATGCCCTTGTCCGGCAGCCCGGTGATCGATGGATATCGTCAGCTCCCGGCAGGCCAGCCGGCTTGTTCTGGCGTCGATCAACGCGGCCTGACCCGGCCCCAAGTCCTGACCCAGGGAATCGCTCCCGGAGAAGGCTGCGACATCGGCGCCATTGAGCTCGGCGAGCGCCTGTATGCCAGTGGCTTCGAATCGGCACCTTGATCCGGCTGCTGGTGTCGCCTTTATCCGAGCCTGAACACACACAGGGACACGCACAAACTCTGGCGAAACCGCCACGCCAAACAGCCGTCCCGGGAAGATCCGTACGACGCGGGTGCGGCGCTTGATCTCCTCGTTCAGCCACTCGAGCAGGCTCGTCCTCTTCAGGTGCTTGTGGTGCTGGCCAGCGCCGCGCGGCCCAGTCATCGTCATTGCGAGCGTAGCGAAGCAATCCAGCGACTCTGCTTTGCTGCGGGGTGCCTCTCCACCATCGGCGAAAGCAGAGTCACTGGATTGCTTCGTCGCTGCGCTCCTCGCGATGACGAAGTCGCCGGGAGTCGCTGCGGTCCTCGCCAGACAAGGCGGTTATCCTCAGCCCATCTTGGTGGGTGTGGAGCGATCCATGAACGTGATGCAGCAGGCTCGGCGCTGGTTTGAGGATGGTTGGAATGCGCGCAATGAAGCGGTGATGCGCGAGATCATCGACCCGGAGGCCTTTGGCCTGGTCGAAAGCGGCTTGGTGCGCAATGCCGAGGCATTCTTTCAGGAGATGTACTGGCCTTTCGTGCGGGCCTTTCCGGATCTGCGTCTGGAAGTGGTGTCGACCTTCTCCGACGGTGAGAACGTGTGCATCCGCTGGCGTGCCAGTGGGACGCATCTGGGCGACGATCTGGGGATGCCTGCGACGGGTCGCCACGTGCATTTCCGCGGCATCACCTGGCAGCGCTATCGCGGCGGCCGCCTGGTCGAGGGCGAAGATGGCTGGAATCTCGGTGGCGTGCTCGCCGCCCTGCAATCCGGGCAAGGCGGCGGCTCGGTGGCGGTGATGGCGGCGCCGGAACCGCTCAATCTGGCCTGAGCGGGCCGCGAGGGCCGCGGCCCATTCGCCGGACGCTGCGGGCTCACACCCGCAGCGCCCGGTCCTTGCCTCATTCCGCGCCCACTGGCACGAAGGGCTCGAAGCCGTTACGGAACAGATCGTTGGTCTGACCGAAGTACAGATAGTAGGCACCGTTGTTGGCGCCAGGACTGATGTCCCGGGCAGGCTCACCCACGCCCAGATCAAAGAGTCCGTCGTTGCTGAACAAGCCGACGGCCAGCGTCGTACCAAACAGGGAATCGGCTTGGGTCCCTTCCAGCACCAGACTCGGATTCGAGGAAAAGCCGTTGGGCGCGCTGAAGTAAAGCTTGACTACACCGGTGTTGTCGCCCAGCGAGTTGCTCGCTCTGGGTGCGCCCACCACGACTTCGGCTTTGCCGTCGCCATTCAGGTCGGGCATGGCCGCGACGCTGCGGCCGAAGTCCTCGCCGATCAAGCTGCCGAAGAAGGTGACGTCCACCAGCGTGTCGAAGGGTCCGGTGCTGCCAAACCAGATCTGCACCATGCCGCCATCGGCGACCACCAAGGAACTGAGCGGCGCTCCCGAGATCACGTCATCGATGCCATCACCATTGATGTCGCCCACCGCGACCGAGGCACCGCCAGTTGCATCGGCCCGTCCAGAGCGCAGGATGGCATCGGGCGTCGTGTCGATCGGTCCGTTACCCCCAAGGAACACCAATGCCGCACCCTCGTTGAGGAAGGTGTTGGTGGACTCATACCCCGCTGCACCCACCACGACATCTGGCCGCCCATCACCGTTGACATCGCCACCAGCGATCGCCGTTCCCGTATTGAAGCCGGCCGTGCCTATGGTCAGCAATGCATCGGCGGTGGTATCGAAATTGGTGCTGCCGTAGTAGATGAAGACACCACCCTGGTCGGGACGAGCGCTCGGGTTGTAACGCGGCACGCCCACAGCGAGGTCATCGATCCCGTCGTTGTTCACATCGCCCACGCCGCGGACTGCCGCGCCCATGTTGGCGTTCGAATTCGGTGAGTTGATCGTGGCGTCGACGACCGCATTGAAGGGTCCCGCGCCACCAAAGTACACGAAGCTTGCACCGGTGTTGTTGCCCACGGGCCCATCGAAATTCGGGGCGCCAACCACGACGTCATCGAATCCATCATTGTTGAGGTCGCCGGCCCCGCCGACGCCGGCCCCGAAAGCTGCCCCGGCTTGAGAAACGCTAAGCAGAGTGGGGTTGCTGAACGTCGGGCCCAGGTAGACAAAGGCCGCACCGTTGTCCACAGCTCCATCGTCCCAGCGGAATGCGCCCACCACCAGGTCTTGGATTCCATCGTTGTTGACATCACCCGCGTTCGCGATCCGAACGCCGAACTCTGCGCCACTCTGGCTGCCGTTGCGGACGATGTCGGCGCTGCGCTGCAGCAGCGGATCGACGGTGATCGGATAGCGCGCGCCGGCATCGTCGACGTGGATCACCACGCGATGCGTGCCACGCACGGCCATGTGCGCCGGCAGGATCGTGCCATCGGCATCCCAGACCTTGAGCTTGCTGTAGCGCAGCGTGTGCTCGCCGCTGCCGAATTCGATCAGGTCGGCATGCACCAGATGCGCCGGGCGATCGCTGTCCAGATGGAACTCAAGCGCGCCCTTGCCCGGTGGCGCGACGGCCACATCGAAGCCGTGTTCCAGGCCTTCGGGGTTGTTGATGTACCACTCGGTCAGGGTCTCGCTGTGCCGCTCGACGCGCACTTCGTCGGCCACCAGGATGCCGGGCTTGGCCGGCTGCAGCTGATCGCTGCGTCCCCATTGCCGGAGGTTCAGACGCAGCAGGGGCTGCGCTGACTTGTCGCGCTCGACCAGCTCGATGCCATCTTCGTTGAACCAGGTGCGGAAGGCCTGCGCGCGATTCGGCGCCTGCAGGCCATCGGCGTGCTCGCTGGCGTGGTACTCGCGGGCGGCGATGGACTCGATCACATGTGCGGGCGCGGCGTCCATTGCCAGCGCTACAGCCGGGGTGAATCCGAGGCACCACAGGCACAAGGCGCCACGGCGCAGCATCGATAAGGCAGTCATCGTTGTTCTCAGCAGTGATTGGAAGCGTCGCGTGATCGCGACGCGCAAAGTGTCCGGTGGGCACTGCTGGCTGTCGTCCCATGGATGGGAGATGGGGCCTGGCAAAGCGGAACTGCTTGGCAGAAAGGCCGGAGGGCGATGGGGGTCGGGAATTGACGATCAGATCATGGTTGATGCAAAGCGACGCCAAGCAGGCAAAGGACGCAAAGCCTGCCCTTTGCGTCAACCATCGTCTCGTCGACGCGCAGCGAGCGACGGATTCAGGCGGCGCGCCTGGCAGCGGCTTGGGTGTGATCCGCGGTGGCCAGCCGGACCTGGATCTCGGTGCCAGGTTGGGCCGCGCGGATGTCCAGCTGCGCGCCGATCTCGGCCGCGCGAGCCCGCATGCTGGCGAGGCCGCGGCCGCTGCGAGCGCTGTGTGCGATGCCGACACCGTCATCGCGCACGCTGAGCTGCAGCGCGCCTGCGCTGGCGCGTGCGCGGATCTGCAGATGCCGCGGCTGGGCATGCCGGCAGGCGTTGCTGACCGCCTCCTGCAGCATGCGCAGGAGGTGCAGGCTGACACGCGTGCCGAGCACCGGATCGTGCTCGCCCAAGGCCACCTCGAAGTTCAGCGCGATGCCGGCGCCCTGCAGTTGCTCGCGCAGGCGCCGCTCGAAGCCGATCAGCACCTCGGAGAGTGCGGCCTCGGGCGCATCCAGCGCGTCCACCATCAGGCGCAGATCGGCCAGGCTGGCCGACACCTGTTCCTCGACACGCTGCAAGCTGGGCTGGCCATGGCGCAATTGCATCTGCAAGCCCAGCAGATTGCCGCCCACGCCATCGTGCATGTCGCGCACGATGCGCTGGCGTTCCTCCAGCGCGGCGTGACGCACCAGCAGCTGTTTCTCGCGTTCGTGCACGGCAGCCAGCTCCGCCTCGCGCACCGCCAGCCGCTCGGCCAGCACCGCGTTGGCAGTGGCCACCACGCGCCGCGCCAGGGTGGCCTCGCGCGCCAGTGAGGCGACCATGCCCAGTCCCAGCAGCAGACCGGCCAGCGGCGCCGAATAGAAGGTCAGCGGCAGTGCGGGCAGGCCTGGCACATGCAGCTTGAGGGTGGCGTCGGCCGCATCCACCAGCAAGGCGGTGAGGCACACCATGAGCAGGCCGCGCTCCAGTGCGTGGCGCCCGCCCTCGCGACCCAGCGTCAGCGCCAGCAAGCCGATGCCGCCGGTTGCCAGCAGCGCGGTGGCGCCCAGGGTCAGCAGCGGGAAGCTCCTGAGCCAGCGCAGCGGATCACCGAGTTCGCCCACCACCACCAAGGTGGCCAGACACAACCACGCCTGCGCCGCGCCCCACAACCAGGGCAGGGCACGGCGCAGTCGCGGCAGTACGCCGGTCTGGTGCAGCGCATAGAAGGCGGCGGCGAATGGCTGCGCGCTGGCCAGCGAGTAGTAGGCGAAGATGGTGGCCTCGCGTGACATCACGAAAGGCGGGGCGAAGGCCACCGCGTAGCTCGCCAGGGCCCACACCAGCAGCAACAGGATCAGCGCACGCACGCGCGGCCGGTCGGCTTGCGGCCAGTTCACCGCCACACACAGGAGCGCGGTGAACAGCAGAATGCCCACCGCCACCAGCGGCAGATCGATGTTGAACAGCTTGCCGTAGCCATAGGCGCGCGCCACCGCCTCGGCCGGGCCGATCTGGAACTCCGGGAACACGTGCCCGAAGCCTTCGCTGGCGACCAGCGCCGTCACCAGATTCTGGCCCAGCCGCAAATCGGCGACGGGCAGCATGTAGAACACCGGCTCCCAGCCTGCCGCGCCGCTGAAGCTGTCCAGCGGCACATTGGGCTTGATCACCTGGCCGTTGAGGCGGATTTCCTGGATCGAGCGCTGTGCGCCCAGGTACAAGGCCAGATCGCCCTCCACCGCGGCCAGCTCGAAGGGGATTTCGAACAACACGCTGGATGGCGCACCCTCGAGCCGCGCCTTGTAGTTGGGGTCGGGCTCATGGGCGGCGCGTTGCCGCGGCGCATCGGCGGCGATGTGGCCTTGCGCGTCGACCGCCACGTACTCGATCCACGGGCGCGTCTGCATGCCGGAAGGCCGCGCTGCAGATTCCGCCATGCCGATCGCAAGCCAGAACACCAGCTGCGTCGCGAGCAGAGCCGACAGCGCCCAGGCGATCGCGGCAGCGGTCGAGGGCGCCCGCGGCACGCCCGCGCTCATGGCCCGCGCAAGCTGATCAGTCCTTCCTGCACGGCGCGGAACACCGCCTCCGAACGCGAACCTGCCGCCAGCTTCGGGTACAGGTTCTTGACGTGGTGCGCCACCGTGCCGCGCGAGATGCCCAGCCGCTCGGCGGCCTCGCGATAGGACAGACCGCGCGCCAGCGCCTCCAGCACCTCCAACTCGCGCGCGGTCAGCGCCATCAGGCGATCGCCGCGCGCTGGCGTGTTCGCGCCCGGCTTGGCGGCAGTTTCGGTGCGCATGCGGCGCAGCAGATAGCCGGCCACGGCCGGCGAGATCGGCGACTCGCCCGCCGCCGCGTCGCGCACGGCATCAAGCAGCACTTCGCTGGACGCCGTCTTGAGCACATAGCCGTCCACGCCGGCGGCGATGGCCTCGACCACGCTGGTCTCATCGCCGAACACGGTGAAGGCGACGATGGCCGGCGCCGGCGTGCGTGCACGCAAGCCCGGCACCAGGCTGATGCCACGCCCATCCGGCAAGCCGAGGTCGAGCAGCACCACGTCCACCGGCGTGAGCAAGCAGGCCCGCGCCTGCTCCACGCTGTTGGCGGTCCACACTACACAGACGTCCTCGGCGCCACGCAGGCAGGCATCGATGGCCGCCATCACCCCCGGCTGATCCTCGACGATCGCCACGCGCAGCGTCATCGCCAGCCCCGCTGCGCGCGCAGGAGGGCGACAAGCTCAAGTGGGCGCGACAGAGGCATGGCCATCCCGATGCCGGTGGACCCGCCAGTGATACCCCCTTCGCGCGAGTTGCACATCTCCCATTGATGGGATGCGCGGGCGGCGCATCGCGCTCGATGGAACTCCGCACGCTCAAGCTCAGTCCACCGATGGTCTGGTACACCGAGGTGGGCATGAGGCGCTGGGCGGCATGGGTGAAAGCCCCTTACTTCAACTTGGTTCGTGTCCCGCTGGGGTTTCTGCTGGCCGGCATTGTCACGGGGATCTGGAAGGAAGCCTGGCCCAGTGCCCTGGCATATGGGCTTCATGGTGCGATCTGGATTTATGGGTGGTGTGTGGGCGTCGCGATGGGCGGGCTGATCCCGCTGATCGCCTATCGGTCCTGGCGGGCCGGGACCTTGACCCCGAAGAAGCAGGCGACGCTGATCTGCGGCACTGCCTACCACGCGCTTTGCATCTGGATTGCGCTCACGCTGTTGGGGCAGAACCGGTGTGGTTGATCGCGGGTAGTAGCCGCTGAGCGCAGGAGCCCACCCCGCCCCGAGGTGGCCGTAGGGGCGACCCTTGCGGTCGCCCGCGCCTGGGGTCAGGACAGGACTGGCCAGGCCCGGTCACGGCCCGCGCTCGGCGCAGTCGCCCGCGCAGGCCATCGCCGTGCCACGCATTTCATGCCCTGCGCGGCGCACCCTGTCGCACGGCACTCGCCGCGCTGGCTGGCGGTGCGCAGCATCGGTGCCGTCACAGGATCGGAGCAGCGCGGCATGGTCAGGAGCAGGTGGCGGACGTGGGGCCTCGGATTGGTCGGCGTGCTGGGTTTGCTGCTGTTGGGGCTGGTGCTGGCCTTGCGCTACACCGCGCCCTGCGCGGGGCCGCCGGCAGCGGCGACCGGCGACACGATGCGCGCGGTGACGGCGCGCTGTTACGGGCCGGCGGAGGTCCTGGCCGTGGAGCAGCTGGCAAAGCCCGTCCCGGCCGAAGATGAAATCCTGGTGCGCGTGCAGGTGGCGGCGATCAATCCGCTGGACCATCACTTTCTGCACGGGCATCCCTATGCGGTCCGCCTGGCGGCGGGACTGGGCGCGCCGGAGGATCCGCGTGTGGGCGTCGACTTCGCCGGCATTGTCGAAGCGGTCGGGGCAAAGGTATCGCGCTTTCAGCCCGGCGATGCGGTGTTCGGCAACGCCAACGGCGCCTTTGCCGAGTACGTGGTGCGGCGCGACAGCCCGGCTGTGGCCAAGGTCCCGCCTGGTCTGAGCCTGGAGGATGCGGCGGCGATGCCGGTGGCGGCGGTGACCGCGCTGCAGGCGCTGCGCGACCACGCCAAGGTCCAGCCTGGCCACAAGGTGCTGATCAATGGCGCCTCCGGTGGTGTCGGCACCTACGCGGTGCAGATCGCCAAGGCCTTGGGCGCGGAAGTGACGGGGGTGAGCTCCACCCGCAATGTGGCGCTGGTGCAAGGCTTGGGCGCCGATCACGCGATCGACTACACGCAGCGCGATTTCACCCGGGAAACGGTGCGCTATGACGCGATCATCGACATGGTCGGCAACCATTCCATCGGCGCGCTGACCTCGGTGCTGCAGCCCGAGGGTACGCTGGTAAAAGTGGGCTCCGTGGAGAAAAGCGGCTGGGCGCCGCTCGACTCCTGGATCAGTCTCCGCATCGCCTCTTTGCTGCACTCGCAGAAGCTGATCTCGATGCTGGCCGACCTCGGTCCCGGTGATCTCGACACCCTCGCGCAGATGGCCGCCGCCGGGCAGATCCGTTCGGTGATCGACACGCGCTATCCGCTGGCGCAGGTGCAGGACGCGATGCGCCATCTGGAGACCGGCCGCACGCGCGGCAAGATCCTGATCACGGTGGCGCCATGAGCGAAACCCGGCTGCAGCGCTGGTTCAACCTGCGCGCGGGCGAGTGGCAGCCGGTGCTGCTCTCGGCACTGTTCTTCTTTCTCGTCCTCACCGCCTTGATGGTGCTGCGTCCGGCGCGCGATGCGCTGGGCATGGAGCGCGGCATCGACCAGGTCCGCGTGCTCTTCATCGGCACCGCGGTGGTCACGCTGGCGGTCAATCCGCTGTTCGGCTGGCTGGTCAGCCGCTACGCACGCCTGCACGTGCTGGCCAGCACCTACGGCTTTTTCGCGCTCAGCCTGATCGGCTTCTACCTCCTGCTGGTGGCTGCCCCGGAACGCGTGGGCCAAGTCAGTGGCCAGGTCTTCTACGTCTGGTTCAGCGTGTTCAACTTCTTCGCCACCATGCTGTTCTGGGCCTTGATGGCCGATCGCTACTCGCTGGCGCAGAGCCAGCGCCTGTTTCCCTTCATCGCCGCCGGCGGCACGCTGGGCGCCATCGCCGGCCCCTGGCTGGCCCTGCAGCTGGCGCAGCCGCTGGGCACGGCGAGTCTGTTGCTGGTGGCGGTGGGCTGTCTGCTGCTGGCCTTGCCGGTGGGACGCGCGGTGGCGCATTCGCAGGCCAGTGCGCCGCAGCGCGAGGCCGAAGCCGCCGCCGCGCCGCCCGAATCCAGTGTGATCGGCGGCAGCGCCTGGGCCGGCATTGCCGTCTTGTTCCGCTCGCCCTTTCTGCTTGGCATCGCCATGTACGTGGTGCTGCTGTCGGTGATGGTGACCTTCCTCTACTTCACCCGCCTGCAGATGGTGGAGGCGCTGGGTGGTGATCTGGATCTGCGCACCACCTGGCTGGCGCGCATCGATCTCTACACGCAGTTGCTGACCCTGGTGATGCAGCTGGCGCTGAGCGGTCATCTGATCCGCCGCGTTGGCCTGTCCGCCGCGCTGGCGCTGGTGCCTTTGACCACCGCGCTGGGCTTCATCGGGCTGGCGATGGCCGCCTCGCTGGCCGCGCTGGTGGTGCTGGAGGCCTTGCTCAAGGCGCTGCAGCGATCGCTGATGCGACCGGCGCGCGAGAGCCTGTTCACCGTGGTCACGCGCGAGCACAAGTACAAGGCCAAGGCGGTGATCGACACCTTCGTCTACCGCTTCGGCGATGTGCTGGGCGCGCAGACCGAAGGCGTGCTGGGCCGATTGGGCATGGGCCTTTACGCCCTCACCGTCGCGGCGGTGCCGCTGGCTCTGTTGTGGGCGGCGCTGGGCTGGTGGCTGGGCCGCACCCGCCAGCGCGTGGGACGCGACGCCGCACTCGGTGCAAAGCCCTCGCATTGAGGCTTGCAGCAAACCGGCCTTGAGATCTGGCCAGCCGAGCCGCTGCGCCGCGCACTGGCAAATCGCGCTCGTTGCCCTTGCGCCGCTCGGCGTGCAGATCGCGAGGTCCACGGCCCGGACCAAATGTGCGGGCAGCGCCACCGCGTGTATCGTCGGCCCGGCCAGGCCTGATCGGGGGAGACCAGCATGAGCGGCAGCGACGTCATCGAAACCGCGCTGAGCGGCGTGGATCTGATCAACCAGCCTTATCTCAACAAGGGCACCGCCTTCAGCGAGGAAGAGCGCGACGCCTTCTGCCTGCATGGCTTGCTGCCGCCGACCATCGGCAACCTGGACGATCAGGTGACGCGGCGCATGAAGGTGCTGCGCGCCTTCGCCACCAACTTCGAGCGCTACGCCTTCCTGCGCGACCTGCAGGACGTCAACGAGACGCTGTTCTACGCCTTGGTCACACGCCACATCGAAGAGACGCTGCCGCTGGTCTACACGCCCACCGTGGGCGAGGGCTGCCAGCGCTTCAGCGAGATCTGGCGGCGCCCGCGAGGCTTGTTCCTGAGCTATCCGAATCGCCATCGCATGCGCGAGATCCTGGCCGACCCGCGCCTCGACAAGGTGCGCGTGATCGTGGTCACCGACGGCGAGCGCATCCTCGGCCTGGGCGATCAGGGCGCCGGTGGTATGGGCATCTCGATCGGCAAGCTCTCGCTGTACACCGCCTGCGCCGGCATCCATCCGGAAACCACGCTGCCGATCTTCCTCGACGTGGGCACCAACAATCTGGAGCGGCTGGACAATCCGCTGTACATCGGCTGGCGCAATCCGCGCATCCGCGGCGCCGATTACGAGGCCTTCATCGAAGAGTTCATCGTCGCGGTCAGCGAGCGCTGGCCGGATGTGCTGCTGCAATGGGAAGACTTCGCCGGCGCCAATGCGGCGGTGCTGCTGGAGCGCTATCGGGACCGTTTGTGCACCTTCAACGACGACATCCAGGGCACCGCGGCGGTGGCAGCTGGCACCTTGCTCTCGGCCATCGGCGTGACCGGCCAGCCGCTGTGCGAGCAGCGCATCTGCCTGGTCGGCGCCGGCGCCGCCGGCACCGGCATCGCCGCGCTGCTGGTGCAGGCCATGGTCGAGGATGGCTTGAGCGAGGCGGAAGCCCGCGCCCGCTTCTACGTGCTCGACAGCAAGGGCCTGGTGGCGCATGGCTTGCGTGAGGTGAGCGGCGAGCGCGCCCTGTACGCGCAGTCGCGCGAGACCGTGGCCGGCTGGACGCTCAAGATTCCGGGCGAAATCGGCCTCTACGATGTGATGGTGAATGCGCAGCCGACAGTGCTGATCGGCGTCTCCGGTCAGGCCGGCGCCTTCAGCGAGGAGGCGGTGCGCGAGATGGCCCGCCATGTGCAGCGGCCGATCATCTTCCCGCTGTCCAATCCCACCTCGCGCACCGAGGCGCGGCCGGAAGACGTGATCGCATGGACCGAGGGCCGCGCCCTGATCGGCACCGGCAGTCCTTTCCCGCCAGTGCCCTGGCAGGGCCGCGAGATCCCGATCAACCAGACCAACAACTCCTACATCTTCCCCGGCGTGGGCCTGGCCGTGCTCGCCACCCATGCACGCCGCGTCACCGATGCCATGTTCATGGCCGCCGGCCGCGCCCTGGCCGCCCTCTCACCGGCGCGCCGCGACAAGAACGCGCGCCTGCTGCCACCAGTGCAACAGCTGCGCCCGGTGGCGATCAGCGTGGCCCAGGCCGTGGCCCGCCAGGCCATGGCCGAAGGCGTGGCCGAGCGCATTGACGACGCCACCCTCGATGCGCGCATCCGCGCCCTGGTGTGGGAGCCGGTGTACCGGCCGTATCGCAAGCAGGCTTGATGAACCGGCGGTCGATGTCGCCGATCAGTGGTCAATCCTCGCGGCGTCAGTGAACACCGCGAGGCACTGAGCCTCAGCCCACCGGCCTCAGCCCCAGCTTGCGGGCGTCCTGGCCCTGGAGCAGGGGCAGGCAGTTGGCGGCGGGCATGGGTCGGGCGTACCAGTAGCCTTGGATTTCGTCGACGCCGAGGTTCATCAGGAAGCGCGCCTGGGCTTCGTTTTCCACGCCTTCGGCGACCACGCGCATCTTCAAGGTGCGCGCCATGCCGATGATGGTTTCGATGATCACGCCGGAGTCGGCCGCGGCTGGCAGATCGCCGACGAAGGCCTTGTCGATCTTGAGGATGTCGATGGGCAGACGGCGCAATTGGCCGAGCGAGGAATAGCCCGTGCCGAAATCATCGATGGCGACCTGCACGCCCAGCTTGTGCAGATCTTCGAGCACACGCACGCTGACTTCGGGTTCCTGCAGCAGCTCGCTTTCGGTGATCTCCAGCTCCAGCGCATCGCCACGCAGGCCGATCTCGTTCAGCAGGATGGCCAGGAAACGGTGTAAGGTGCCATCGGCCAGCTGCCGCTGCGAGACATTGACGCTGACCGCCACATTCTCATGGCCGTGCTGGCGCCAGTCGCGCACCTGCGACAGCGCCTCCGACAGCACCCAGCGACCCACCTGCACGATCAGGCCGGTGTCTTCCAGGATGGAGACGAACTCATCCGGGCCCACCAGGCCGCGCTCGGGATGCTTCCAGCGCAGCAAGGCCTCGAAACCGGTGACGGTCTGGCTGCTGGTGGAATAACGCGGCTGGTACAAGAGCACGAACTCGCCACGCTCCACCGCCTGCCGCACACCGCGTTCCAGCGCGAGGCGCTCGCGCAGGCGGCGATCGCGCTCGGGGGCGTACACCCGCAGCGTGTTGCGGCCCTGCGCCTTGGCGTCGTACATCGCCGAGTCCGCGGCATTGATCAAATGGCGCGCGTCCAGGCCGTGCTCGGGCCAGAAGCTGATGCCGATGCTGGGCGTGACGCGAATCGAGCGGCTGCCCAGCTGGAAGGGCTCGGCGAAGGCATTGAGCAGGAACTTGGCCTGCCACAGCGCCTCGTCCTGCGTGCGTGCATCGCGTGGCACCAGGGCGAACTCATCCGAGCTCAGTCGTGCGATCAAATCGCCCGCGGCGCTGCAGGCGGCCAGGCGTTGCGAGACCGCGTGCAGCAGCTCGTCGCCCACGTCGTGGCCGTAGCTTTCGTTGACCGCCTTGAGCCGGTCCAGGTCGATCTCCAGCACCGCCACGCAATCGATCTTGCCCTCGGCGCGCAGCAGCAGCGAATCCAGTTGCTGCAGGAAGGCGCCGCGATTGAGCAGGCCAGTCAGCGGATCGTGGCTGGCCAGGCGCTGCAGGCGGTTCTCATTGCGCCGGCGTTCGGTGATGTCGTCGATGACCGAGACATACAGCTCCTCACCATCCGGCTCGATCTTGATGCGCGTGATCTTCAGCTCCAGCAGGAGCTCCACGCCATCCTTGCGCCGCTGCCACAGCTCGCCCTGCCATCGGCCGTGCTCGCTGAGCTCGGCGCGCACCTGTCGATAGTGTTCGGGGTCATGCCGATCGGAATTCAGCAGCGCCGTGGACTGGCCAATGATGTCCTCGCTGGCGAAGCCGGTCATGCGCTCGAAGCCCGGATTCACGGTGACGAAGTTGAAGTGCGCGTCGGTCACCGCGACCGCTTCCTGCATGCGTTCGATCACCGCCTCGGCGACACGACTCAGCCGCTGCGCCTCACGCGTGTCGGTAATGTCGCGGAAGGTGCCGGCCAGGCGCTGCGCCTGGCCGCCGGCGTCGCGCGCCGAAACCGCGCCGCGTGCCACCACCCAGCGCCACGGAAAGCGGCTGGAGCGCATGCGGAATTCGACGTCCAGACTGTCGCTGGCTGCGGTCAGCAGGCTGCCGAGGGCGGCATCGAAACGCGCGAGATCATCCGGATGCACCGCCTGCCGGAACTCATCCAGGCGGTACTCGCGCTCCACCAGCTGACCGTTGTCGTCGAGTGCGGAGCGCAGGATCCGCTGGCCGATGAGATCCCACTCCCAATAGCCATCGCTGGTGGCGGACAAGGCCGCACGCACGCGCAGCTCGCTCTGCCGCAAGGCTCTCTCGGCGGCGCGCAGTTCGGCGACGCGCATGCGATAGCGCAAGATCACCAGTAGCAACAGCACCACCAGCAGGATGTCGAGCAGCAGGTGCGTGTCGAAGCCGGCTGCCGGCACACCGGCGGCCGCCAGACTCAAGCCCAGGGTGCTCGCAGCGCTGCTGCTCACCAGGGCAGCTCGCCGCCGTCGTGGGCCAGGAAACGCCCGTTGTCGGACGGGCTGAGGGCATCGATCCGCGCCAGCATCGCGCGCACCGAGGTGGTGGCCTGCAGCGGCGCCTGCTCGCCGCCCATATCGGTGCGCACCCAGCCCGGATGCATGGCCACGCTGATCGCGCGGTCGGCCAAGGCGAAGGAAATCTGCCGCACAGCCATGTTGAGGGCGGCCTTGCTCATCGAGTAACTGGGCGTATAGAAGCCATCGCGGGCGCCAATCGAGCCGAGCACCGAGGAAATGTAGACCAGCCGTGCCGGTGCGGCCAGATGATCGGCCAGCGCCTGGGTGAGCAGCAGCGGGCCGCTGGCATTGACGGCGAAGCTGCGCGCCAGATCCTCGCTGCGCACCTGGCCGAAGGACTCGCGGCCCGCCATCACGCCGGCGTTGTGGATCACCCGCTCGAGCCGCGGTTCGAGCAGTCGCACTTCGCGGGCGAACTCGGTGATCGAGCGCGCGTCGCCGATCTCCAGCGGGAACACCTGCAGATGGCCCGGATGCTCGCCTGCCAGCCGGGTCAGCTCATGCGCGCGGGCCGGGTGGCGGGCGCTGGCGATGACGCGCTCGCCGCGCGCCAGGCACTGGCGTACGAACTCAAGGCCCAGCCCGCGATTGCAGCCGGTGATCAGGGTGGCCATGGCCGAGCTCCATCAAGGTCCCTCGAATGGTCACGATTGTGGCACGAAGCATGACGGCGATTGGTACGGACAAATGGCCAAGGTGTGACCACGCCTCAAAGGGGCGCGCCCGCGACCCAGCGTGCGGCCAGCGCGAGCGGACCGGCGCCGGACTCGGCCAGTGCCAAAGCCTGTTTGCGCTCGGCGGTGTAGTCCCACCACGCCCGCGGCGGGGCGCCGCGCATGAAGTCCACCGCCGCCAGCGCGCAGTCGATCCAGCAGGGATCGTGGCGCTTGCGGGTGTGCTGGCACAGGGCCACGTACAGCGCATACGGATCGGCCTGCACCAGATCCTGCGGCTGCAGCACACCGATGCTGCGCAGGTCGCCGGCGATCGAGGGGCCGATGTTGGGCAGCTGCTGCAGATGCTGCGCTGCCGCGGCAAGGTCCACCTTGCGCATGCGCCTGCCCTTCTCTTGCGATGAGCCTGCAGCCTACCGCGGGCGCGCTGCCCGCGCGCTATCGTCCGGCCACCATGCAGGCGGCAAGGCGCTGATGACCGCAAGCCAGTCCATCGATTCGATACCGGCCGCGAGCCGCGATACGGTCTGCGCCCGGCCGCGCGCAGCCTCGGGTGGTGGCCGAGTCCGCGCGGTCTGGCCTGCGCCGCCCATGCTCATCGAGGGGCATTCATGCGCATCGGTCTGATGCTCAAGCTGGCGGGCTTCTTCCTGGCGCTGGCGCTGCCGGCGCTGGTGCTGGTCGAGGGCGCGGTGGTGTGGGTCGAGTACCGCGAGCTGCGCGCGCTGGTCGATCGCGGCGCGCTGGCACGCGCCACCGCCGAGGAAGCCGAGGCCATCGGCGGCGCCTGGCCGGCGGGTCGGCGCGAGCTGGAGCGCGCGCTCAACAACTGGGTGCTGCGCCTGGAGCGTCCGCGCGGCGGCCTGGAAGGCGAAATCAGCTATGTGCTGATGGAACTCTCGGCCACGCCTTTCCGCGCCTATCTGGTCGACGCCGAGGGCGCGCTGCTGGCAGCAGCACCGCCGGATGCGCCGGCACCGCAGCTTCACGCCAGCGAGCTGCAGCGGATCGACGCCGCGGCGCGCATTGCGGCCAGCGATGCGGCTGAGCTGCATCGTGTGTACGCCGCAGCGGTGCGCAGCGCCGAGGGCGCGCGCGCCGCCACACTGCTCCTGGATTTGCGCGTGCCGGCGCCGTGGACGCGCTTCACCGGCCAGCTCTCCTTCGAGTGGCCGATCCTGATGGGCAGTCTGCTGGTCTTCGCTGGCGTGGCCGGATTGTTCATGTCGCGCTGGGTGACACGACGTCTGCGTCGCATCGCCGCTGCCGCCTCGCGCTGGCGGCGCGGCGATTTCTCGCACTACATCGACGATGCCAGCGGCGACGAGCTGGGCGAGCTGGCCTCGGATCTGGACCGTATGGCGCTGGATCTGGCCGAACTGGTGCAGACCCGGGCCGAGCTGGCGCGGGTGGGTGAGCGCGAGCGCATCGCGCGCGACCTGCACGACACCGTCAAGCAACATGCTTTTGCCTTGTCGCTGCGGCTGGCGGCGGCGGAAAGCCTGTGGGGCGCGCAGCCCGAGGCGGCGCAGGCCTCGCTGCGCGCCGGACGCGAACTCAGCGAACACCTGCAGCGCGAGCTGGGCCTGTTGCTCGATCAATGGAATCAGCCAGTCCCCGAGGGCGAATACACGCACGAGCTGGCGCGGCGCATCGGTGTGTGGGCGGAGACCCGTGGGCTGGCGGTGGAGCTGGATCTGGCGGCGGCAGCCGACATCCCGCCGCCGTGGCGCGATGGCTTGCGCCGGCTGATCGACGAGGCCATGGCCAATGTGATCAAGCACGCGGCCGCGACTCGCGTGCAGGTCAGTCTCCGTCGTGAGGCGGATCGGTTTGAACTGGCGATCGTCGATGATGGCCAGGGCATGCGCCGCGGCAGCGGCGGCCGCGGGCTGGCCAACATGCAGGCGCGAGCCGCCGAATGGCCCGAGGCGCGCTTTGCCATCGGGCCGGCCGAGGGTCGCGGTGTGGCGGTGCGGGTGAGCTGGAGGCTGAAGGATGAGCATCTCGATCCTGATCGTCGATGACCATGCGCTGGTGCGCGAAGGCATCCGCGCCTTCCTGCAGACGCAGACCGATCTCAGCGTGGTGGGCGAAGCTGCGGATGGCGAACGCGCGCTCGAGTTGGCGCAGGCGCTGCATCCGGATGTGGTGCTGCTCGATCTGGTGCTGCCCGGTGGCGGGCCGACACTGGCGCGCGAGCTGAGCGCGCTCCAACCCGCCCCGCGCCTGGTGGTGCTCACCTCTTTCGAAGACGATGCGCGCGCCGCCGATATGCTGGAAGCAGGCGCCCTGTCCTTCGTGCTCAAGGATCTGGCACCCAGCGAGCTGGCGCAGGTGATTCGGCGCGCGGCGGCCGACGAACCCGTGCTGCATCCGCGCATTGCCGCACGGCTGGTGCGCCGTCTGCGTGGTGGCGCGGCGCCGGCCGATGCCGCGCTCAGTCAGCGCGAGCGCGAGGTGCTGAGCCTGATCGCCCAGGGCCTGAGCAATCTCGACATCGCCCAGCGCCTCAACATCGGCGAGAAGACCGTCAAGACCCATGTCAGCAATCTCTTGGCCAAGCTCGGCGTCAGCGATCGCACCCAGGCCGCGATCTACGCCTGGCGCCATCGTCTGGTCAGCGCCTGAACCCGGTCCGTCGCCGCGCGCGGGCTTGCCGAAGGCGACAGTTCAGCGTGCCCGCTTGCGCGTAGATTGCAGGTCGAAGTTCGTTTCCAGGGTGCCTCATGCGTAAGTGGATGGCTGTGCTCTTGTTGTCGCTGGGCCTTGCCGATCAGGCGCAGGCGACGTCCTGCATGCGGATGCCGCCGCTCGACCCCGCCGCCGCGGACTTTGATCCGCTGCTCCTGGAATCTCAGGCGCGCGAGGATCTGGCCTACTTTCCCCTGGTGGCTGAGGTCGAACTCCTGCGTCGCGACCCGCGCGTACGCTCGCGGGAGCTGTATGACGTCCACGGCCTCGTCCATGCGCGAGTGCTGCGCTACTACCGCCAACCCTTGAATGCCGAGGGGCAGCCCGAGCCACTGGAGGAGATTGCCCTGGTGATCGGCGGCAGGGTCGACGGTGAACCCTGGCAGGAGGGCGAGCAGCGGCTGGTGCTGGCGACTCCCGAGACCGATGAGGCGCGCGCCGAGCGCCAACATCCTGACCCCGAATGGGTGCTGGACGGCGCACTGCCTGCCGACATCGAGGGCCGCATCTGGTTCGCCAATTCCTCGTGCCGGCCCCTGGTGTACGGCGCCACGCCCGCCGGCATGGCATTGCGCGCAGCGCTGCTGCAGGCAATGCAGGATCCAAAGCCCACCGGAGAACTGCTGGTGCAATTGGTCGCGCAGGACGGCAGCACGCTGAGCGGGTATCAGGCCAGCCCGATGGACATCGAGATCGAGTCGCTGGACGACGGTCGCCGCCAAGGGGCACAAGTCGGCCTGACGCAGCACACCCAGATCGAGTTGCCGGTGGGTCGTTATCGCCTGCACTGGCCCGGCGTAATCGGGGCACGCTCCTGGTGCGCCAGCCCAGGCGGCACGGATTGCCTGTTCGAGATCCGCGGTGGGCTGCGGCAGCAGATGCTGCTGGTGTACGAAGGACTGGCCCATGCGGACGTGCAGATCCTCGATGCAGCCGGGCAGCCGGTCGACGTGCTGGCGTGGATCGCATTGCGCGCCACGACACCGGCCGCCCCTGGACAGCCGGCCCAGGTCGATGTGGATCTTGGTGCGCACACGCGCCCCAACTCCCTGCGTCGGGTCATCAGCGAGCGCCCGCGCTATCGGGTTCGCGAAGGCGAGTACGCGGTGGTCCTGCGCAATGGGCCACCCAATGCCACCTGCCGCGCCAGCGACCCGCACAGTGAACGGCTGGGCTTGCGCATGGTGGGTGAGGCGCAGGCCGCCACAGCCGCCGCTGCAGACCCCGCTGCCGCACCGTTGCGCGATCGCCTGCATCTGCCCGCTGGCCGCAGCCTGGTGCGGGCTTATCTCCCGCCCGACAGCGCCGGGCGACTGTATCGCCTCACGCTGATACGCCGCAGCCCCGAGGTGCAAGTCGTCGCCGCCGCGCATTGCCACAGCCTTCCCTGGAGTCCCGACTGGGACGGCGACACGGCCTCCATCCTGGTTCCCCGCGGGTCGATCGTGGATGTCGCGCAGTACTGCACGAACTGCAGCACGCGCAGTCAGAAGCTGACGATGGACCGTGACCACACGCTGGTGCTGGACTGACGCTTGGCGAGACGCAATGGCCGACTCAATCGAGACTCAAGGGACAGGCATCGAGGCACTGGTTTACGCCGAGCTCAGGCAGTTGGCACGACGGGCGCGGCGGCCCTACGCGGCCTACGAGACCTTGAACACCACCGGGCTGGCGCATGAGGCGTATTTGAAGCTGGCGGAGAGCGCGGCGGGTAGCGGTCTGTCGCCGGCGCACCTGCGCGCCCTGGTCGCACGATGTCTGCGCCAAGTGCTGGTCGATCGGGCGCGCAAGCGCTATTCGGCCAAGCATGGTGCACGGGCAGTGGCGCCACTTGCCTCCATCGAGGCGGTGACGCTGGACTCTGACGGTGCGCCGCAACCCTTCGACTTGCTCGCTGCCGATCAAGTACTCAATCAGCTCGCGACACTGGATCCACGCCTCGCCGCCGTGGTCGAGCAGCACGTCTTCGGCGGCATGAGCTTTGCGGAGATCGCCGGCTTGCATGGGCTCACCGAGCGCACGATCTTTCGCGACTGGCGCAAAGCCAGAGCGTTCCTGCTGTCGCGACTCGTCGTCTAGTCGAAGGCGGTCAGGGTCAGCTGGGTTCGGGCCGCGCGCGACGTCACCAGAGCGAAGTCCGATGTCAGCGATCGTCGCGGAATCTCGTGTCTGCAGCAGCATCGACAAGGAGCAAGCATGAGCGAATGGAACGCGGCGCGACTGGCATTGATCGGGCAGCACTTCGATGCTTTGGTCGAACTCGATGCGGCGGCACGCGAGGCCGTCCTGGCGACCCTGGCCGGCGACCCGGAGCTGGTCCGCGAGCTGCGCGCCATGCTCGCTGCGGACGGGCAGGATCTGGATCTGCCCGCGGCGGTCGCGGCGAAGGCGGCGGAGGTCACCGAGTGGGTCGACCAAGACGTGCCACGCGATGCCGACGGGCGCCGTCAGTATGGACCCTGGACGGTGCTGCGCGAGCTCGGTCGCGGCGGCATGGGCGTGGTCTACGAGGTCGAGCGAGAGGTCGATGGGCTGCGCCAGCGAGCGGCCCTCAAACGCATCCTGGGCGGTCTGGATCATGCCGCAGTGGCGCTGCGCTTCCGTCAGGAGCGTGCCGTGTTGCTGCGCTTGCAGCATCGCCATATCGCTCGCTTTCTGGACGCCGGTGCCGAAGTCGATGGCACGCCATGGCTGGCGCTCGAATACATCGATGGCATGCCGCTGCTCGATCATGTGCGCGAATCCGGCGCCAGCCTGGCGCAGCGGCTCGAGCTGTTCGACGCGATCTGCGCGGCCGTGGCCTATGCGCATCGGCAACTCGTCGTGCATCGCGATCTGAAGCCAGCCAATGTGTTGGTCGATCGCGAGGGGCAGGTGCGCCTGCTCGACTTCGGCATCGCCAAGTTGCTCGGCGACGCCGATGCAGGCGCCACCCAGGAACGCGCGCCGCTTACCCCGCGCTATGCCTCGCCTGAGCAGCGGCGCGGCGGCCCGGTGAGCACCGCCACCGACGTGTACAGCCTCGGCATCGTGTTGTACGAGCTGCTCACGCTGCGGCATCCCTTTCCCGAGGATCAGACCGTGCCGATCCATGATCCGTCGGCACCCTCGCAGACGGCAGCGCCAGGCTTGCCTCAAGCCTGCAGCGCGCGTGAACTGCGCGGCGATCTGGATGCGATCGTGATGAAGGCGATGGCAGAAGATCCGGCGCAACGCTACGCCAGCGTGGACGCCTTGCGCGAGGATCTGGAGCGGCATCGCGCTCGTTTGCCTGTGCGCGCAAGGCCCTACGACTGGCGTTATCGCAGTGCACGCTTCATCGCCCGCCATCGTCTGGGCGTGACTCTGGCCAGTGTGGCCGGCGCCGCCATCGCGATCAGCGTCGCGCTGGCGTGGTGGCAGGCTGATCGCGCCACCGCAGCTGCAGCGCGTGCCAGTGCGGTGCAGGACTTCTTGCTGCAGCTTTTCGAAATGGCGGATCCGGATGTGCAGGCCGGCGGGCACCGGCTCACCGCCCATGAGATTGCCGCCGGAGCCATGGCCCGGCTGCCAGCCTTGGAAGCGCGCGAACCGCGGCTGGGGATCGATCTGCGATTGTTGCTGGCCCGCGTGCGCCACCAACTGGGTGAGCACGACGCCGCCCTGGCCATGCTCGACGGTCTGCCCGCGCTGCCGGAGGCGCAGCTCGGTCAGACTGCCGCACTGCTGCGAGCCCAAGCCCTCATTGACTCAGGCGCTGGCGCCGAGGCGGAGGCGGTCCTGCGTGACCTGTCGACTGATCCAGGCCTGGACGCGGCGACCAAGGCGCAGGTGGCGGTGCTGCACAGCGAGGCCTTGCGCACGCAAACAGAGCTCGCCAAAGCCGAAACGGCCGCACAGCTGGCGCTCAAGCTGACCCAAGCCTTGCCGGATCGCCCGCTGCTGCACGCCGAGGCACAAACCGCCCTGGCCGGCGCCCTTTGGCAACAGAGCCGAGCCGATGAGGCACTGCCACTGATTGAGGCCGCCGCGGCCGCCTATCGCGATGCACGCGCCGAGCACCATCTGGCCGCCATCAAACTGGAGACCAACCTCTGCATCCTGTACCGCGATCTGCGCCAATTCTAGCGCGCCACGACGCAATGCGATACGGCGGTCAGCGTGGCCGAGCGCTATCTGCCGCGTCTGCACATGGCCGTGCTGATGGCCCTTGGGGCTCGCGCCGGCCTCTACCACCAAAGCAGTGACTACCCACGCGCGATCGAGCTGATGCGCGAGAGCCTGGCGCGTACCCGCGAGGCGCGCGCGGCCACCGATCCCCTGGTCGAAGCCACACTGTATTCCCTGGCCGCGATCGAACAGGATGCTGGCCAGGACGCCGCGGCACTGGCGCACTATCGCGAAGCCTGGCAGCTCAATCAGGAACGGGCGCCTGGCGCCAATCCACGCGCGCTGCGCACCCTGGGAAGCATTGCCAGCATGGAGGCGCGTATGGGTCAGGACACAGCGGCCATAGAAACGATCGATCGCGCCTTGTCCATGGCACGCGAGTTGCGCCTCGATGGCGGTCCGGACTACGCGCGTTCGCTCGACACCAAGGCCGCGCTGCTGCGACGCCAGGGCGAGCTGGAGCAGGCGCTGAAGCTGCATGCCGAGGCTGCGGCCCTGTTGGCAGTGGGCCGGCACCCGCCATTGCGCCTGGTTCGACATCACCTCGGCCATGCCGAAAGCCTGGCGGCAGCGGGTCAGACCGACGCGGCGCTGGCACAGATTGCCAAGGCGGAAGTCTTGGTGGGCGGTGAGCATCCAGATCCCGCCGCCCAAGCCACCGTGGCCGAGGTGCGCCGCAAGATCGAGGCTGCTGCGCGCTAGCTCTAGTGTGAAGGGTCACCCTCCATGCGGGGCACCGAAGCTGACTCCGCCAGGATGAGCCTGCGGCCTTCGAATTCGCGATCGGATCGCCATGTCAGTGTTTGCCGCTCGATTTCGAGATAGGGCTCGTGACCCCTTCATGGAAACGAGCCATGCACCTTGTTCGCGCCGTCTGCTTCACCGCCGCCGCCCTGCTGAGCACCACCCGCGCCGTCGCCGCCGATGGCGACTTCGACACGAGTTTTGGTCCGAACGGCAATGGCACCCATGACTTCATGCTGCAATCGAGCAGCCTGCCAGGTGTGGCAAACGGCTTGCGCGCCGTGGTCGAAGTGCCTGGTCGCACTGTGTTCGAGGCTCCGCGCTATTGGGTGATGGCCAGCCATACCCCCGATCCCTTGACTGGAGTCAGTGCAGCCGTGGCCAGTGCGCGCTTTCTCGCCAACGGCATTCTCGACTCGAACTACGGTCCTGCTGGCAATGGAACGGCGGTGACCGCGGTGAACATGGACGCTGTGTTTGCCCTGCGCTACGCGCGCTGGCAGCGCGGCAGTGGTCCGACGCTCACGACTTTCGACCGCATCTTCGCGCTGGGCTCCGCCAACATGGGCAGCAGAGTGCTGCGCCTCTGCAGCATCACGCCCAATGCCCAACTGGATCTATCCTTCACCGGCGCCGGATGCGCCACCTATCGATTCGAGGACTTCGGCGCCAGCGCGACTGGCGCACCCTTCACCGTGCTGAGTGAGGGCGATCGGGTCTACCTCGTTGCCGAACGCCTCGGCGCGGGCGGCATCCGCTCGGTGGGCGTGTTGCGTGTGTTTGCCGAGACCGGTGCGATCGACACCAGCTATGGCTTCGGCGGCTATGCCAGCGTGTCCTTCGCCGGGGTCGGCGTCGCCTTTCGCGTATTGGCCGCCTTGGACCGCGACTCAAGGATGGTGGTGGCGGCCAGTTACGGGTCGGGCGGTGCCGAATTCTTCGGCTTCGCCCGGTTGAACGCGCAAGGTGCGGTCGACGCCAGCTTCTGTGCAGACCCCTCGCTGTGCAACGGCACTGGCAGCTTCCAGCATGTGCTGAGCAGCGCGCAGCTGGGGATTCCGAGCTCGGCCAGCCTGCGGGCCCTGAGCCTGGGTCCGAACCGCATCTTCCTCAGTGCCGAGACCGCGCAGTCGCCCGCGCGTACTGCGATCCTGGCGCTGCGCGCAGATGGGGCCCAGGCGCGCGACTTCGGCAGCGGCGGCGTATTGCGCCTCGCGCCACAACTGCCCGCGCAACAGTTCTCCTCCAATCCGGCGATGCTGGCCACCCGCCGCGGGCGACTGTTCGTCGCCGGCCTGACACAGCCCAACAACAGCACCGTGCCGCTACAGAGCCTGTACACGCGACTGACGCGCAGCGGGTCTTGCGATGCTGACTTCGCCGGTCCCTGCCCGCGCCAGCTGCCGGCGAATTCCCCCCGCATCGTGGACATCGCCCTGGACGGCGCAGATCGCCCCTTGCTGCTGACCGACAATCAGCCGGATGGCAGCGTGCGCCTGATCCGCCTGGAAGCGCAGCGAGACCTGCTCGACGACGGCTTCGAGTGAGAGCGCCGGCGCCGTGCTTCGGGTGCAAGCCCGACGGCTGCGGTCAATCGACAATGCACAGCGATTGCCAGCAATGGCGGCAGATCGCGCTGTCGTCCCTGCATTCCAGGCCCGCGGCCCGGGCCGGCTGCGTCAATGCCACCCAGGCCGCCTGCGCGGACCGGGCGTATTCCAGGGTCAGGATGTGCGTCTTGATGTCGAAGCGCGCCAGGGTGGGGGCATGACCGGCGACCAGCAGCGCCTGCACCCATGGCCACAGGTGGGCGCAGACGTAGCTTTCAAGCTGGTCGCTGCCGAGATCGCGTTCCATCGGCAGAGTCTGGCCGAACTCGGCCGGCCTGGCTGTCTGCAATCGGTGGACACCCGGCGCCGCTCACTCGCTGCGCAGCGCCACCATCGGGTCCACCGCCGCGGCCTGGCGCGAGGGCATCCAGCAGGCGAGCAGCGTGGTCAGCGTCATCAGCAGGCCCACGCCCAGATAGAGCCAGGGATCATCGGCGGAGACCAGGGGCAGGATCGGCGCCAGCGGTTGACTCAGGGCATAGCCGGCGATGATCCCGAGGGCGATGCCGACTGCGGCCACCAGCGCGCTCTGACGGAACAGCAAGCCGACGATGCCGCCGCCACTCGCGCCCAGCGCGCGGCGCAAGCCCATCTCGCGGGTGCGGCGGCGGGCGTTGTAAGCCACCACGCCATACACGCCGATGCCGGCCAGCAACAGGGCGGCGCCGGCAAAGACCATGGCCATGCTGCTCAAGATGTCCAGGCCGGCGAGACGGCGATCGCTGCGCTCGCGCAGGCTGCGGATCGCATGCACCGGCTGCTCGGGATCCAACGCGGCGACCGCAGCGCGCACGCTGGCGGCCAGCGCGGCCATGTCCACGCCGGGCTCGCCGCGCACCAGCAAGTCCAGCCATCCCCAGCCTTGCTGATCCTGCAGCAGGTAGTAGCCCGCGCCATCCATCGGACTGCTGAGGCCTTGCATGACGAAGTCCGGCACCACGCCGATGATGGTGGCCCAGGCCTCCTCGCCGCGGCCGTCGCGGATGCGCTGGCCGATCGCCTCGCGGCCCTGGTAGAAGTGTTCGACGAAGCGCTGGTTCACCACCGCCACCGGCATGCTGTCGCGGCGGTCGCTGGCGTCGAACACGCGGCCGCGGATCGCCGTGCGCTCGATCACCTTGAAGTAATCGCGGCTCACCACTTCCAGCCAGGCATCGTCCATTTCCTGGGCGCGGGCGTAGACCACGCCTTCCTGCTGCACCGGCGTCAGCACGCCGGAATCAACCAGATCGCGACTGCTCACCGCGGCAGCGGCCACTCCCGGTGCCGTCTCCACCGCCGCCACCAATTGGTTGTAGAAGCGCACCTTGGCCTCTTCTTCGGCATAGGCCGGCCCTTGCAGCTCCACGCGACCGATCAACAGGCTGTCCGGATCGTAGGCGAGCGCGACATCGGCACTGCGCGAGGCACTCAGCGCCATCAGCACGGCCACGATCAGCGCGGTGCAGGCGAAGGCCAGCTGGCCGGCGACCAGCCAGCGCCGCACGCGCCCTTCGCCGCCCACGCCGCCGCGCGTCTGCGCCGCCAGGATGGCCGCCACATCGACTCGCGAAGCACGCCAGGCAGGCAGCAATCCGGCCAGCAAGCCCGCGCTCAGGGCGGCGCCGATGGCCACGGCCAGCACCTGCGGATTCAATTCGAACTGGGCCCAGCCGGCCATGTCGATGCGGCTTTGGACCTGCCACTGCAGCCCTTGCACGCCCATCGCCGCCAGGATCACGCCGCCGACCGCACCCAGCGCACCGATGATGGCGCTCTCGGTCAGCAGCTGGCGCAGCAGTTGCGCGCGCGCCGCGCCCAGCGCGCTGTGCAAGGCCAGATCGCGACTGCGGTCGGTGGCGCGCACGTAAAGCAGGTTGGCCACGTTGATACAGGCCAGCAACAGCACAAAAACCGTCATCGCCAGCATGGTGGCGAGCAAGGAGGCAGTGCCACCGCCGGTGTACGAGTACTGCAGGCGTTCCACTCGCATCGGCTCCACATCGTCGACGGGCCGGCCCAGACTGCTGCGGTACTGCCGCGCCGCCAGCTCCAGCTGCGCGGCCGCCGTCTGCGGATCCACGCCCCGCGCCAGCAGTCCCAGGCCCTGATAGCCGGGACCGGGAGCAGCCGCAGTCCCGGCCGCCGGCGGGCGCAGATTTACCCACACGGTCTCGGTGTTGGGGAACTTGAAGCCTTCCGGCATCACGCCGATGACTTCTGCGTTCTCGCCATTGAGCCGGATGCTGCGACCGATCACCGCCGGATCACTGCCGAAACGATCGCGCCACACGCTGGCCGCGATCAGCGCCCGCAGTGGCGCGCCGCTCGCATCCTCGCCCTGCACGAAGCTGCGCCCCAGGATCGGCTGCACGCGCAAGATCTGAAAGAACTCCACGCTGACCTCGGAGCCCCATAGCCGCTCCGGCGGCGCGCCCTCGCTGATCAGGTTGTAGATGCCTGGACTAAAGATCGCCAGCTTCTCGAAACTGGTCTGCGCCTCGCGCTGCGCCAGCAGCTCGTGGATGTCCACCGCCGACCAGTCGCCGGTGCCCGGCGCGCCCTCGCGCGCCACATGCCAGATGCGCTCGCCTTCGGCAAAAGGCAGCGGCCGCAGCAACACGCCGTCGATCAGGCTGTACTGGGTGGCGACCAGCGCCACGCCCAGCGCCAGCGTGGCCACCGCCGTCCACAGAAACTGCCCCTGTTTGCGCAACATGCGCCACGTCGTCCGCAAGCCGTCCATATGCCAATTCCTTCCGCGTCAGCACTGCAGAAGCAATCGGCATGCCCACGCAGCAAACGCCCCTCCGGCACAGGCCCAGCGCCATTGTGCAGCCCGGCCGCACCGACAACGCCAGCCGCGCCGCGCGCCAGCGGACACTGCCGTGCGAATTCGGACGGCGCTGTGGTCAGCGGTCTGCTCCGGTGGAAAGCCAGACCCGCACACGCTGTGGTGGCAGGGGCGACCGGCCGATCGCCCGGTGCGCGGGCATTTCTATGCCGGTCAGCGAGCGGAAGTGCTGGTGGGGGTCGCTGCGCTTGCTGTCAGCGTGGACAGCCGGCGCCGCAAGGTCGGTGGATTGGGTGGGTTACACACGACTGGTGCGGCGCGGGACACGGTGGCAGTTGCCCTGCCAAGCTGCCGTTGCGTCCTTCGCCTGCTCTGCGCGCTTGGCGTCAAGCGCCGTCTGATCGGCACCCGGCCGGTTCAATCGGCCTGATCCACCAAGGCCGCATTGCGACAGAGCTCGAAGTGCACCACGTCCTGGGCTTCGGCGTAGTGCGTGTAGAGGGCCGTGGCGGGGGTGTCTTCCGGGTGGGCCTGGACGTAGATCGTGGCGTAGTTGCGGTCCTTGGCGATGGCCTGCAGGGCGTCGATCAGGGCGCGGGCGATGCCGCGACGGCGGGCGTGCTCGGCGACGGCGAGATCGTAGAGATAGAACTCGTCGTTGGCGCGGGCGAGTCGCGGCAGGACATAGCCACTGAGCCCGCCGACCACGCGACCGGCCTGCAGCGCGACCAGCGCGAGGATCTGTCCGCTGCCGAGCAGGCGGCCGAGATAGGCGACATCGGTGCGCGGCGGGATGCCGTCTTCACCGAATGCCTCGGCGTAGACCTCCAGCAGTTCGTGCAACAGCGTGGCCTGCTCAGGGGCCAACAGGCGGATCTCGAAGGCGGCGTCAGACATGGTCTGCTCTCGTGGATGGTGTCAGTGGTAGCGACCTACTCGAAGCCGTTGGCAAACACCGCATCGACCGGTGCGCTGCTGATGCTGCCGTCGAGTTCGCGCAGGAAGGCGAGCAGCGCATCGCGTTCGCCTTGCGGCAGGCTCTGCACGCGTCGGTGCGGCTGGGCCTGGGCGAGGTGGCCGGCGTGGGCGACCAGGATCTCGTCGATGGCCAGGTACCAGTTGTCGGTGCCGATCTCGATGCTGTTGCTGCTGCCGGCATTGAGGGGCACGTTCTCGATGCGCATCACGCTCCAGTTGGTCGAGCGCCAGGTGGGATCGTTGTCGCTGGCGGGCAGCGCCACATTGGGCAGCGCATTGCCGTTCACGCGCAGGGTGAGCAGCTGCGTTTGCGCGCCGGTGCGCGAGTTGCTGTAGCGCACTTCGATCGCACCGGTGCCGCCCGGGCCGCCATTGACGTTGTTGAAGCTGAGGCGGTGCGCGGCGGCTTCGAGCTGTGCGTAGGCGCGGCCGCGTACAGTGTCGTCGTTGTTGAGATTGACAAAGTTGCTGGTGATGCTGGCGCCGCCGGACACGCTGCCGCTTTCGGCCGGCAGGCTGATGCCGCCGGTGACGCGGAACACATCGGCCAGCGTGGGCGCGGAGCCATCGTGGAAGTAGGGCGCGCTGGCGAAGATGCCGCGCAGCGTGGGCGGATCGATGCCGGTCAGCGGGCCGCCCAGCCGGTTGCCGGAGCTGGGCCGCAGCGTGCCCACGTTCTCCAGTGTGGAGCTGGCCAGTGCGCTGGCGGTGTAGCGCGGCGGCGTGTGGCAGCTGGCGCAGTTCTCACGCTGGAAGATGGCCTCGCCCTGCACGCCCAGCGCGCTGGGATTGCCATTGGCCTGGCGATGCGGGCTGCGCGGCAGGCTGGCATCGCCCAGCGAGCTCACGTAGGCGGCGAGGGCGTCGAGGTCGCTGTTGAGCCCGGCCTTGGGCGCGCCCAGTGGCGCCTGGGTGGCGCTGAATTGCGCCGGGCTGAGGAAGCCGCTGCCGCCGAAGGCGTTGCGGATGTCGTTCTCGAAGTCCTGGATCTCGTCGAAGTTGGCGCTCCAGTGCACTCGCCCGTGTGCCATGCCACCGCGGCCGTTGAGCACCGTGGTGTTGCGCAGTCCTTCGCCGCGACCGGTGAAGTCCCAGGTGCGACCGTCATCGCCGCCGTCGACATGGCAGGTGGCGCAGGACAGATAGCCTTCGGCGCTCATGCGCGGATCGCCAGCGTGGTAGAACAGGCGCTTGCCGCGCAACACCGGCTCGGGCAGGGTCTCGCTGGCGACCATCGACACCGTGCTCACCGGCACATTGATCGAGCCGGTGGTGTACAGCGCCTGGGTTTCCAGCACGCTGAGGCTGCGGCCCATGAAGTTGTGCACGAAGCTGCGCTGCGTGGTGGGATCGGCGCACACGCCCTGCGGCGCCGCACCCACGCCGATGCGGGTGACCAGCGCGCCCAGGCCCGTGCTGGCATCCAGCGCCAGCGCATCCAGCACCAGCAGCTCGTTCATGCCTTGCAGGGTGACCAGGATGTAGTCGCCCAGCGGCGAGAAAGCCACATGGCTGGCCGAATCCGAGTTGTCCAGATCGAGGCCGCGGCGGAAGCGCTGCTGCGGCGTGCCGCCATTCGGATCGAGTTCGACCAGCAGATTGCGGACTGTGTTGTCCTGATCCAGATCCTGGCTGGGGTGGATCAGCGGGCCGCGTTCGCTGTTGGGCTTGGTCGCCGGCACATAGGCGCGACCGGAGCGCGGCGAGATCGCCACGGCGCTGAGTTGATTGGCCACGCCGCGGCCGCTGGCGGTGGTGTCGCGATTGGCCTCGTCGCCGAACTTGGGAATGCGGATGACGCGGGTCAGGCTCATGTTCGCCGCGTTCACATCCCACACTTCGCCGTGATGCAGTGGCGACAAAAAGCGGCTGACCAGCACGCGCGCGCCATCGGCCGAGACCGCGATGCCGCGTGGCTGCGGACCCAGCGCCAACACGCCGGTCTGCTGGCGGGTGGCGGTGTTGTAGCGACGCAATTCGCCGCGCTGCGCCAGCGCCACGTAAGCGGTGGCGCCATCCGGGCTCAGCGCCACGCCGATCGGCGCGCTGCCGTAGCCGGTGTCGAGGGTGTCGATCACCGCGCCGGTCACCTCGTTGTGGATGCGGATGCGATCGTCGTCATGGCAGGCCACCCACAGCTGCCCGCCCGGCGTGCGCGCGATCGCCCGCGGATCGGCGCAGGTGGGGAACTCGGCGGTCTTGCTCAGGGTGTCGGCATTCAGCGCGCTGATCGTGTTGCTGTCCGGGTTGACGGTCCACACGCGGCGCCCGGTGACATCGCAGAGGATCGGCGCGCTGCTGCTGGGCAGGCTGGCGCCCAGGGGACTCAGCACGGTGACCACGCGATTGCGGCTGACGATCACGCCGCTGGGATCGCGCACTTGCACGCTGGCGCGGTAGTGACCGGCCTGCGCGTAAGCGCGCTGCACGCTGGCGGTGGCGCCCCAGGCGGTGCGCGGCGAGCCATCGCCGAAGTCGAAACGGTACTCCAGGCCATCGCCATCGGGATCGCTGGCCAGCGCGCTGAAACTCACCGACTGGCCGGGCGTCGCCGGATAGGGCGTGGCCTCGAAGCTCTGAATCTGCGGCGGGCGATTGCCACCCACCAGGCCGCCGGTGGAGAAGGTGTAGGCGTAGACCGGCATCGCATTGCCGGCGGCGTCGCGGATGCCGTTGAGGCGCAGCTCATAGGTGGCGCCACTGGCCAGCGGTGCATTCGGCTGGAAGGTCAGGATGTCGTTGAAGGACAAGGTCCAGCGACCCGCCAGCGGCGGATCGAAACTGCCCGGCCCCAGCACCCGGCGCAGCATCAGGCTGCTGCCGTTGACGATCGAAGTGGTGTCCAGCGTCTCGTGGATGATCAGGCTGATCGGCGCGCCCAGCGGGTAGTTGGTCTGCCCCGGACGCGGAATCGAAAAGGCCACGCTGGGCGGGCGCGTATCCGGCGCCGCCTGATGGGCGAAGATCGCGATGCCCTGCCCCGGGCTGCCGACACCGCCGGTCACCAGGAGGTTGCCGAGCGGCAGCGCGAACTGGCTCATGTCCACGCCGTTGCTGATGGTGGTGAACTGGCGCACCGAGCTGCGCGTGCGCATGTCGATCTTGTGATCGCCGATGAAGGCGAACTCATCCTGGAACTGCGCATACATCGCGCCCGAGGAACCACTCGGTCGCGGCAGCGGCACATCGGCCACGAAACGCAAGGCGCTGGGATCGGTGGCATCGACCACGCGCATGCCATTGCCGTTGTCGTTGTAGGGAAACACGATGTACAGCTCGCCATCATTGGCCCACAGCTCGGGCCAGTAGCCGCCGGGTCCGCCGGTCTTGAGCACATCCAGCAGCTGCGGTTGCTGCGGGTTGCTGATGTCGTAAGTGGCCACACCGGTGCGGCTTTGGTCGGAGGCGTAGATCAGCAGATTGCCGAGCAAGAAGGGATGGCCGATGACGCCGGTCAGGCCCAGATGGTCCCAGCTGGCTTGCAGCGTGCTGCCGGGCGAGCCGGGCGGGCCATTGGTGTAGATCTCGGCGTTGCCGCCCACCGCGCCGTAGCTCCAATAGGTTTGCTCGATGTGCCAGGGCTGTTGCAGCGAGCCGCGCACGCCTGCACCCAGATGTCCTGAGGCTTGTCGGGTCACGCCCGGTACGCCGCTCTGCGCGCGGAAGGACCACGGCGACTCCGGCGGCCAGTCGGCGCCGATCACCAGGAAGGGCCCGGCGGCGCCGGTCTGCATGTGCTGGCCCACGAACAGGAAGCCATGCGCATTGATCGGCATCGCCGTGGTGCCGAGGCTGCCCTGCGCATTGGCGGGCGCGTTGACGATCAGGCGCGGATCGGCCGGATCCATCAGCGACCACATGCGCGTCTGGAAATTCGAGCCCGGATTGCTGGAGGGCACTTCCGGCACCGAGAACAGAATCCCGTTGTGCCAAGCCAGGATGGCCATGCGTCCGTCGTTGACCGCGAAGGGCCCGGCGAGCAGCTGGCCCTCCGTGCGTGGCACATTGGGAAAGCCGATCCCGGTCGGCCAGGTGGTGGTCGTGGCCTGCGCATGGACCTGCGCCGCGAACACCAGACCCAGGCCTGCTCCCAGCAAGCGTTGTATGGACTGCCTGTGCATAAGCACCTCCCGATCGGGAAATCAGATCATCAGTCCGAATACGCATTCGTGAACCGGTTCCGACAAGCTGGCTCTCGCCTGCCCCTCGACTGAGCCCGCGGTACGCCCTGCTGGCCCCATGCGCCCGCAAATCGCCCGTCTGCATCCCCGCAGGCCCGCGCATGACCGCGAATACTGCGCGCCCTCGAATCCGGATGTGGGGCTCGCATGACGGCCGGGGTGGACGCGCTGCCCAGAAGCTTGTGGTGGCTCGTCGCGGCACAGGCGCTGCTGCTGTCCGGCAGTGCCATGCTGATCAGCGTGAATGGACTCAGCGGCCTGCTGCTGGCGCCCGATCCGGCCTGGGCCACGCTGCCGATCACCAGCTTCGTGCTGGGCGGCGCGCTGTCCAGCCTGCCGATGTCGATGCTGATGCAGCGCCACGGTCGCGCGCGCGGCTTCGCGCTGGGCTGCCTGGCCGCCTTCGTCGGCGCCATGCTCACCGCGGCCGCGCTGTTGCTCGGCTCCTTCACGCTGCTGTGCGTGGGCACCTTCGTGTTCGGCATCTACAACGCCGCCGGCCAATACCTGCGCTTCGCCGCGGCGGATCTGGTGGCGCCGACGCGTCGGGCGCGCGCGCTCAGCCTGGTGCTCGCCGGCGGCCTGCTCGGCGGCTTCCTCGGGCCCGCGCTGAGTCGCAGCACGGTGGACTGGTGGGAGCCGCGCTTTCTCGCCACCTATCTGTGCCTGATCCTGCTCAGCGTGGGCGTCTACCTGCTGACCCGGCGCGTGCACTTTCCGCCGCCGGTGGCGGTGCCCGGCGGCACGCGTGGCGCCAGCCTGCGCGCGCTGGCGCGACGCCCGGGCTTCTGGCTGGCGGTTGCCGCCAGCGCCAGCGCCTGGGCGGTGATGAACATGCTGATGGCGGCCAGCCCGCTGGCCATGCAAGCCTGCGCCTATCCCTTCGCCGATGCCGCCTGGGCGCTGCAGTGGCACATGTTGGGCATGTACGCGCCGATGCTGGTGATGGGGTCGATCCTGGAGCGCATCGGCGCCCGCGCGGCGATAGGCCTTGGCATCCTCATCACCGCGCTGTCGATCGGTGTGGCCCACCACGGCACCAGCGTGGCGCACTTCGTCGCCGCGCTGAGCCTGCTCGGCCTGGGCTGGGCCTTGCTCTTTGGTGGCGGCAATGCCTTGCTGACCCAGCAGCACCACGAGTCCGAAAAAGGCCTGGCACAGGGCATCCACGACGCGCTGATGTTCGCCGCGATGGCGGTCTCTTCACTGCTCGCCGCGCGCGGCGCCACGCTGGCCGGCTGGATCGATCTGCAATGGCTGGGCTGGATCGGCATGGCCGCCATGGCGCTGACTTTGCTCATCCTCGGCCCCAGAGTCAGGCCCTTGGCGGCGTGAGCCCAGTGCCGCGCGCCGCCCCGCGCGTTGCCGCAATCGGCCATTCCCGATTCCCAAACCCCACCTGCAACGCGCCCCAGCCCCCAGCCCCCGTTACCCTCAATCCTTCGGCAAGTACCGCGCCTCCCATTCCTCGGGCGGCAGGGCGGGGGCGATCAGGTTGCCCTGACAGGCATCACAGCCACGACCGCGCAGGAAGGCGAGCTGGGCCTCGGTTTCCACGCCCTCGGCGAGCACATCCAGTTGCAGGTGGTGGCCCATGGCGATGATCGCGCCGACGATTTCGGTGTCGCCGCGATGGCTGGGCGTGTCGCGCACGAAGCTGCGATCGATCTTCAAGGTGTCGAGCGGCAGTCGCTTCAGATACGAGAGCGAGGAATAGCCGGTGCCGAAGTCGTCCACCGCCAGCCGCACGCCGAGTCCGCGCAGCGCATGCAGGGTGTCGATCACCGGTCCGCCGGTGCCCATCAAGGTGGTCTCGGTGATTTCCAGTTCGAGCGCGGATGCGGGCAGCCCGGCGCTGCGCAGGCAGCGCATCAAGGCGGGTACGAAGTCGGCCTCGCGCAACTGCCGTGCCGAGACATTGACCGCCAGACGCAAGTCCGGGTGGCCGCGCTGGCGCCAGTCCTGCACCGTGGCGCAGGCCTGGGCGGTGACGAAATCGCCCAGTGGCACGATCAGCCCGCTTTCCTCCGCCAGCGGGATGAAGCGCGAGGGCGGGATCAGCACGCCGTCCTGGGTCTGCCAGCGCACCAGCGCCTCCACGCCCATCAGCGCGCCATCGGCAAGGCGGATCACCGGCTGGTAATGCACCACCAGTTCCTGCCGCGCCAGTGCGCGCCGCAGACGCGATTCCATCTCCAGTTTCTCGCTGGCTGCGGCGAGCAGGCCGGGGGCGTAGAACTGGAAGCGATTGCGGCCTTGCTCCTTGGCGGCGTACATGGCCGCATCGGCGTTGCGCACCAGATCGGAAGGCTGACGGCCGTCCTGCGGATACAGGCTGATGCCCACACTGGCGGTGACGAAGACCTCCTGGCCGCTGACCGGCAGTGACACCGGCGCCTGCAGCTGCTGCAGCAGCACGCGCGCCAGCTCGGCCGCATCGGCCGGTCCGGCCAGGCTCTCGCGCACGATCAGGAATTCGTCGCCGCCCAGTCGAGCCAGGGTGTCGCGCGCATCCAGTGCCGCGCGCAGGCGGGTGCCGATGGCGCCGAGCAACTCGTCGCCCACGGTGTGGCCCAGGCTGTCGTTGACGTTCTTGAAGCGGTCCAGATCGGCAAACAGGACCGCCACCTGCGTGCCCTGGACCTCAGCGCGTTCCAGCGCCTTCTGCAGATGCGACTGCACCAGCAGGCGGTTGGGCAGATCGGTCAGCGGATCGTAGTGGGCGAGGCGCTGCAGCTGCTCTTCGGTCTGCTTCAGGCGGCTGATGTCGGCAAACACGCCGACGTAGTTGCGCGGCTGGCCGTGTTCGTCCTTGACCGCGCTGATGGTGAGCCAGGACGCGAAGATCTCGCCATCCTTGCGTCGGCTCCAGATCTCGCCCTCCCAGTGCCCGAGGCGGCCGATCGACTCCCACATCTGCCGGTAGAAGTCGCCATCGTGGCGGCCGGATTGGATCACGTTGGGATTGCGTCCCAGCACCTCGCTCTCGGTGTAGCCGGTAATTTCGCAGTAGGCGCGATTGACCGCGATGATGCGTGGGCCGAGATCGGTGATGACCACGCCGTCGTGCGTGCTCTCCATCACCGCGGCCGACAGCCGCAGGCGGTCTTCGGACTGCCGGCGGTCGTGGATGTCGAGCAGGATGCCGGTCATGCCCTCGACCGTGCCGTCGGCCGCGCTGAGGTTCTGGCCCAGCGAATACACCCAGCGCACCTGCCCATCGGGATGCACCACGCGGTACTCGATGTCCAGCGGACGCCGCTGCTCGATCGCATCGGCCACCGCCTGGCGCGCCGTCTCGCGATCGGCCGGATGCACCGCCGCCAGCCAGGTTTCGAATCCAGGCGCCACGCTGCCAGGCGTCAGCCCGAGGATCCGGTAATGCTCGTCCGACCAGCTGTTGTGGCCGCCGATCCGCCATTCCCAGGCACCCGCACCGGCGGCTTTCAGCGCCAGCCGCAGACGCTGCTCGCCATCGCGCAGATCGCGGATGGTCCGGCCATGCTCCACCGCCGCCCCCAGCGCGGCGGCCACCAGCCGCAGCACGCGTTCGTCGGCCGCCGTCCAACGCCGCGGCGCGCTCACCGCGTCGAAGCCCAGGAAGCCCCACAGACGGCCCTGCAGGAACACCGGCACCACGATCAGACTCTGGATGCCTTGCGGGTCGAGCAGGGCGCGTTCACTGGCCGGGAACTCGGCCACCAGACCCGCCACCGCGCGCCCTTGCAGCAGGTTCTCGTACCAGCGCGGAAAGTGCTCGGCCAAGGGCACGCCCTGCAGATCCGGATTGTCGCTTTGTGCGCTCACGCCCGCCGCGCACCATTCGTGGCGCTGGCTGGCCAGCACTTCGCTGCCTTCCCTGCCGCTGTGGATCTCGAAGAGGTAGACGCGATCGGCCTCCATGGTCTGGCCGAGTTGCCTGAGCGTGTCTTCCACCACCGCCGCGCCGCGACGCACATCGAGCAGGGCGGGCACGCTGGCCGCCGCCAGTTCCAGCCCGATTTCGGCACGCTTGCGTGCGGTGATGTCGAGCAGCACGCCGTGATAGGCGCACACCTGGCCCGCTTCGTCACGCTCGATGTAGGTGTGGTCTTCCACCCAGCGATAACGCCCGCTGCCATCGCGCAGACGGTACTCCTGGCAGAAGGTGGCGGCCGCGGACTGGCTGTGCAGTCCCACTTCTGCGGCCACGCGGGCCAGATCCTCGGGGTGGATCAGTTCGGCGTAGATCAGATCGCCGGACAGGAACTGCTGCGGGCGATAGCCCCACAGCTCGACGTTGGGTGAGACCAGATCGACCGGCCAGCCCGGCAGCGCCAGCCAGCGAAAGGCGATCGCCGGCGTGCGGCTGAGGATGCCGCCCAGGCGTTCCGCTTCATTCGCAGGCGGATCGAACTCGATCTCGGGTCGGTTCATGCAGGTCGACATTGGCGGTGGCGATTCCAGTGTAGGCGTACTTAGCGCAATGACCATGCGGCCTTGGCCGGGGGTGGCGCTCAGATTGGGCGAGCGCTTTCGTGGTCCATCCAACACTGGTGTGGTGTTCCGCAATTAAGTTGAACTAAATTTCCGATGGATTTTGGCCCGAGG
>ERZ1066138.45-NODE-45-length-38383-cov-8.900334_pt1 | contig 38383 bp, 33 predicted proteins | sample MGYA00382785_ERZ1066138 | MGnify/ENA primary metagenome ERZ1066138 (study PRJEB33369, sample SAMEA5778368) | biofilm metagenome | biome: Industrial cooling water; feature: Water cooling tower basin; material: Biofilm | place: United Arab Emirates | collected... | reverse complement strand
TGTTGCTCACCGCGATCATGATTGCCGGTCGCTCTGGCAGCGCCTTCACCGCCGAGATCGGGATGATGCGGGCACGCGAGGAAATCGATGCCATCCGCGCGCTCGGCATGGATCCGATGGAACTGCTGGTGGTGCCGCGCGTGCTGGCCCTGCTGATCATGTTGCCGGTGCTGGCCTTCCTCGCCACCCTGGCAGGCATCCTCGGCGGAGCGCTGGTGGGTTCGATGTCCTTGTCGATCTCGCCCGGTCTGTTCCTGGCGCGCATGCAGGAAACCGCCGAGCTGCGCCATTTGCTGGTGGGCATGGTGAAGGCGCCGGTGTTTGCGGTGGTGATTGCCCTGGTGGGTTGCCTGGAAGGCCTGAAGGTGCGGGCCAGCGCCGAGTCGGTCGGTCGCCACACCACCTCGTCGGTGGTGCAGTCGATCTTCCTGGTGATCCTGTGCGACGCCTTGTTCGCCATCTTTTTCATGGAGATGGGCTGGTGAGCACGGACGAGGTCATCCGCGTCTACGGACTGTGCAACCGCTTCGGTGCCCAGGTGGTGCACGAGGACCTGGACCTCGGCATCCGCCGCGGCGAGATCCTGGCGCTGGTGGGCGGTTCGGGTGCCGGCAAGAGCGTGCTGATGCGTTCGATCCTGGGACTGCAGCCCTACAGCGCCGGTCGCGTGGAGTGGTTCGGCCTGGACGTGGCCAGCCTGGACGATCACGCCAGACGCGCGCAGGAGCGCCGCTTGGGCGTGATGTTCCAGGACGGCGCCTTGTTCTCCTCGCTCACCGTGCTGGAGAACGTGATGGTGCCGCTGAAGGAGCATTCGATCCTCGACGAGCACTTCATCCGCGAACTGGCGCGGCTGAAGATCGCCCTGGTCGGACTGCCGCCGGATGCCGCCGACAAGTATCCCGAAGCGCTGTCGGGCGGCATGCGCAAGCGCGCCGGGCTGGCCCGCGCGCTGGCGCTGGATCCGGAGGTGCTGTTCCTCGACGAGCCGACCAGCGGCCTGGACCCGATTGGCGCCGCCGATTTCGACAGCCTCATCGCCACCTTGCACCAGGCGCTGCACATCACGGTGATCCTGGTCACCCATGATCTCGATAGCGTGTACGCCATCTGCGAGCGCGTGGCGGTGCTGGCCGAGCGCAAGGTGATCGTGGTCGATCGGCCGGCTGTGGTGCAGGCGCATCCGCATCCGTGGATCCAGCAGTGTTTTCGCGGCCCGCGTGCGCGCATGGCCTACACCCAACATCTGGCCATGCAGCGCAGCGGCACTGATCCAGACCCAGCCGAAGCCCCCGTGGCTCATTGACGAGAGCGTATGGAAACCCGCGCCCACCATGTGTTGATCGGCACCTTCGTCCTGCTCGCTGCCTTGCTGGGACTGGCCTTCACCTTGTGGATCACCAAGGCCAGCTTCGACGAGGAGTTCGACGAGTACGAAGTGGTGTTCAACGAAACCGTGACCGGGTTGACCAAGGGCGCCGCGGTCAACTTCAACGGCATCCAGGTCGGCGAGGTGCGGCGGCTGTCGCTGGACCACCAGGATGGCAACGCCGTGCTGGCCCTGATCCGCGTCGCCGGCGGCACGCCGGTGCGCCAGGGCACCAGCGCCACGCTGACCTACACCGGGCTCACTGGCGTGGCCATCATCGAACTGATTGGTGGCGCTGCCGGAGCGCCGCCGCTGCTGCCTGCCGAAGGCCAGAGCTACGCGCGCATCCTGGCCACGCCCAGCGCCTTGCAGCGCTTCATGACTGGCGGCTCGGATGTGCTGCTGCGCTTCAATGACGCGTTGGCGCGGCTCAGCGCCCTGCTCAACGACGACAACCTTGACCGCATCGGGCGCACGCTGGCGCACGTCGAGTCCGTCGCCGCGGAACTCGACCGCGACAAGGCCGAGGTGGCGGCGCTTTTGGGCAGCGCGCAGCGGGCCCTGGACGAGGTGGCGCAAGGCGCCGCCGCGCTGGGCGAGCTGGGCACGCAGGGCTCGGCGGTGCTGGGCCGTGCCGATGCCATGCTGGCGCGCGATCTGGCGCCAGCGGCCGAGGATCTGCGCGCCACCCTGCTCGCCTTGCGCAGCACCAGCGCGCGCATCGACGGCATGCTCCAGGCGCATCAGCAGTCGGTGGGCGTGCTGGCCGATCAAGGCCTGCCTGCCGTGGGCAGCACGCTGAGCCAGCTGGAAAGCCTGGCGCGCCGCCTGGAACGCCTCAGCGAAAGCCTCGAACGCGGACCCAGCGACTACCTGCTGCAACGCGATCGCCCCGCCCCGTATCGCCCCGCGAGCAAGGAACCCACGCCATGATCGCCCTCCGCATCACCGCTCAGCATCGCGCACGCCAGGCCCTGCGCCTGGGAGCACTGCTGATGCTGCTGCCGGCCTTGTCGGCCTGCCTCAGCAGCGTGCTGCCGCCGGCCGACTCGCGGCGTGTGTATCGCCTGCCCGCCGCCGAGGTGCCGACCGCCGCGCAGCGCCTGCCGGGCAGTCTGCTGGTCGACGCGATCCTCGCGCCGCTGCACTTCGATCGCGATGCCCTGGTCGCCACCACCGCGCGGGGCGAGGTGCAGTGGATCGAGGGCGCGCGCTGGTCGGCGCGCTTGCCCGAGCTGCTGCGCGAGCACAGCGCCGATGCGCTGGAGCGCGCCGGCAGTGCCGACAGCGTGGTGCAACGCAGCGCACAGGCCGAGTTGCGCTGGCGCCTCAGCGGCGAGTTGCGCGAATACGGCGTGGCGCCGGATGGCCGCGTGCATCTGCGCATCAGCTGGCGTCTGATTTGCGTGCCGCAAGCGCGCAGCGTGGCGCAGCGTGCCTTCGAGCTCACCGCCACGCCGTCAGCGGCGGACGCTGCCAGCCATGTGGCCGCCTTCGCCGATGTCGCCGCGCAGCATGCGCAGGCGCAGGTGCGCTGGCTGGGCGAGTTGCCCGCGGACACCTGCGCCCCGGCGGGTGCGAGCGAGTAGTCAGGGTCAGTCCCGCCAGCGCTGCAGTCGGCGCTCGATCAGGGACTCCACGGTGCGGCGCGCTGCCTCGTCCTGCGGCCCGCTTGCATCGGCACGCCGGCCCTTGCTGTGATTGCAGCGCGCGCAGGCCAGGGCCAGATTGCGCGGATCTTCGGCACCGATCACTCGTGCACAGAGCGCTGCGGCGGCGCGCTTTCCGAACCATGCGCGCGGCACGATGTGTTCCAGCGTGGTGCCCCGATCCGGCTCGCCGGAGCGGCTGATGCCGACCTTGCTGCGGCAGTGCAGACAGGGCGTGAGCCAGGCATCGCGAAGTTCCTGCGCCGCAAGATCGTGGCGCACGGCGAGTAGATACAAGCGCTTCAAGCGACTGGATGCCATCGTAGGAACGCCTGGGGTGGTGTCGCGCATGGAGCGTGAAGAATGTCTGCGTCGCTGGCCTTGATGCGTCAACGCCGCCGTGCGGCCGCAGAGAGGCGCTGGGGCCGCAATCCAGGCGCTCCAGGCCGGCGTATCCTGTTGTCACTGCAATCCCGGAGCTTCGGCATGCCTCTGCATCGGATGGTGCTTGCCCTGTGTGCGCTGTCGTCCATCGTGGCGTCTGGACCTGCGCTGGCATCGACCCCCGATTGGCTGGTCGGCTCGTGGTGCCAGAGCACGGGCGGGCGCCTGCTGGAAGAGCAGTGGCTGCCATTCCGTGGCGAGATGAGCATCGGCATGAGCCGCAGTTCGCGCGATGGCGTGGTGCGTGCCTACGAGTTCATGCGCCTTGAGCGCCAGGCCAGCGGCTGGATCCTCTACGCGCAACCCTCCGGCCAAAGCCCCACCGAATTTGCCGAATCGGCCCAAGGCGAGAACTTCCTCCACTTCGCCAATCCCAAGCACGACGCACCCACCGCCATCGAGTACCGCCGCGAAGGCGAGACCCTGCGCGCCACCCTGGTGGTGCCGCAAGATGGCCAGGATCGACGGATTGAGATTGTGTATGGGGCGTGTGTCGGGGGTGAGTGGTAAGTGGTAAGTGGTGAGTGGTAAGTGGTAAGTGGTGAGTGGTAAGTGGTAAGTGGTAAGTGGTGAGTGGTGAGTGGTAAGTGGTAAGTGGTAAGTGGTGAGTGGTGAGTGGTGAGTGGTGAGTGGTGAGTGGTGACTGGCCACGTCGGGTCCGCACCTTTCGGTGCTTGACCCGACCTACCCGTCGCCGTATCCCCGAGTCCCGAGTCCCGAGTCCCGAGTCCCGAGTCCTACAGCACCTCAGACGCGAAATCGGCCAGGCGCGAGCGCTCGCCGCGACGCAAGGTGATGTGCGCGCTGTGCGGCCATGCCTTGAATCGATCCACCGCGTAGGTCAGGCCTGAGGTGGTTTCAGTGAGATAAGGCGTGTCGATCTGCTCGACATTGCCGAGACAGATCATCTTGGTGCCTGGGCCGGCGCGGGTCAGCAGGGTCTTCATCTGCTTGGGTGTCAGGTTCTGCGCCTCGTCGATGATCACGTAGCGGCTGAGGAAAGTGCGGCCGCGCATGAAGCTCATCGAGCGCACCTTGACTCGCGAGGCGAGCAGATCGTTGGTGGCCTGGCGCGCCCAGGAACTGGAGTCCTGCGGCGTGGCCAGTACTTCCAGGTTGTCGGAGAGCGCGCCCATCCACGGCGTCATCTTCTCCTCTTCGGTGCCGGGCAAAAAGCCGATCTCTTCACCCACCGGCACGGTGGCGCGGGTCACGATGATTTCCTTGTAGCGCTGCTGGTCCATGGTCTGCGCCAGACCGGCTGCCAGGGCCAGCAAGGTCTTGCCGGTGCCGGCCGTGCCCAGCAGGGTGACGAAATCCACGTCCGGATCCATCAGCACATTGAGGGCGTAGTTCTGTTCGCGATTGCGCGCACGGATGCCCCAGACCTGGTGCAGATTGCTCTGGAAGTCCTCCACCACCTGCAGCAGCGCCTTGTTGCCTTCGATGCGCATCACCCGCAGCGACAGTTCCTCATCGTCGCCGAAATGCAGGAACTGATTGGGGAACCAACGCTCGTCACGCCGCATCTTCACCCGGTAATAAGTGCGCCCGCGCTCCATCCAGGATTCCACTTCCGGATGCCGTGACCAGAACTCGGCGTGCACCTGGTCGACGCCGCGATAGAGCAGGGTCAGATCGTCCAGTGCGCGGTCGTTCTCGTAATCCTCGGCCGGGATGCCGTGGATCTTGGCCTTGATGCGCAGGTTGATGTCCTTGGTGACCAGCACCACCGGCACCCGCGCGCTCTTCTCGCGCAACTCCATGACCGCATGCAGGATCTGGTTGTCCGGCAGCACGCTGCCGAAGCCATTGCCGGTCAGTTGCGCCGGCCGCGTCTGGAAGCGCAGCTGGCCGCGCGGCCGATGGCGACCGAGATCGAGTCCGTCCGGGCGTTCCAGCGGGATGCCCTTCTCGAGATTGCCATTGTCCTGGCCTTCGATCAGCTCGCTGATGAAGCGCGAGACCTGGCGCACGTTGCGCGAGACCTCCGAAGTGCCTTTCTTGGCGGCATCGAGTTCCTCCAGCACCATCATCGGCAAGTAGACGTCGTGTTCCTCGAAGCGAAAGATCGCGGTGGGGTCGTGCATCAGCACATTGGTGTCGAGGACGTAGACGCTCTTGCGTCGGCTCATGCCGGGGCACTCCGTTGGGTGGAATGAAGGTTGCGGCCGCACTGCAACCGCCGCGCGTGGCCGCTGTGGCCGGGGCTGGTGAGGAGCAGCGGCCGGATCCTGGCCATCAGCCCTTCAAGGGCTCCAGGATGGCGTCGAGGTTCAGCGTGTCGCAGAACTCGAGGAAGTCCTCGCGCAGGCTGGAGATGTGCGCGCTGGACGGGATGCCGATGGAAATCTGCGCCGAGAACATGTCCGCACCGGTCTGCGAGGCGCGGTAGCGGCTGCTGTTCAGGGCTTCGATGCTGATGCCGCGACGGGCGAAGAACTCCGCCAGTTGATGCAGGATGCCGGGGCGATCGGCGGCGATCACTTCCACCGTGTAAGGCAGATGCGTGCCCTCCAGTTGCCGGCTGGTGGTGCGACGCATGTTGATGCTGAGCTGATCCTCGCGCTGCAGCCGGCCCAGCGCGGATTCGCACTTGGCGATCGCATCCCAGGAGCCCGAGGCCAGCAACAGCGCGCAGACTTCCTGGCCCAGCATGGACACGCGGGCTTCCAGCAAATTGCAACCGGAGTCGACCACCCGCTTGCCGATCAGGGTCAACAAAGGCGTCGAATTCGGAGCGATCGCGGAGACGAGCAGGTGATTGTCAGGAACGCTCGGGCGAGCGCTGGCATCCGTCGTCAATGGTCCATCCCTCGGGCCGCGCGGGACACGTGCCCTAAAAGCGTCTGAATACAACCCGGGAGCATACTTGTCACCGCGGAAAGCCCGCAAGTAACATCGGCCGCTTCGAGCCTGTGCAAGGTCTTGTTCTGGTGCGTTTTTTCGGCAGCATTCCGGCGGTATTGACGCCCTTCGACGAGCACCAGGCACTCGACCTCGTGGCGTTCAGGGCCTTGCTCGCCCAGCTGATCGCGCAAGGCAGCGATGCGCTGGTGATCGCCGGTTCGACCGGCGAATCCGGCGCCCTGGACGAGACCGAGTACTCGGCGCTGCTCGCCACCGCCCTGGATGTGGCGGACGGCCGCGTGCCGGTGATCGCGGGTGCCAGCGCGCCGGCCACGCACAAGGCCGTGGCGCTGGCCGAGCGCGCGCGTGCGCTGGGCGTGCAGGCCATTCTGGCAGCCACTCCGTACTACTCGCGGCCCACGCAAGCCGGTCTGGAAGCCCATTATCGTGCGCTGGCGGATGGCGCCGGCTTGCCGGTCATCGTCTACAACGTGCCCGGCCGCACCGGCGTCGATCTGCGCCCGGACACCGTGGCACGTCTGCTCGATCACCCGCTGATCGTCGGGGTGAAGGAAGCGGTGCCCGATCCGGCGCGGATGGCCGAATACCTGGCGCTGCGGCGGCCGGGCTTCGCCGTGCTCAGCGGCGATGATGGCAGCGCGCTGGCGTCCGCCCTGGCCGGTGCCGATGGGGTCATCTCGGTGGCGGCGAATGTGGTTCCGGCCGCCTTTGCTGCGATGATGCGCGCGGCGCGCGAGGGTCGGGTGGAACAGGCGCGCGACTGGGACCGGCGCTTGCAGCCGGTCATTGATGCGCTCGGCGTCGAACCCAATCCGATACCGGTGAAGTACGCGCTGGCGCGCACCGGTCTGATTCGGAATCAGCTGCGCTTGCCGCTACTGCCCATCAGTGCGGCCGCCCAGCGTGTGGTGGATCATGCCCTGGACCAGTTCCAGGCAACGGCCGCCTTGGCGGCTTGACTCTCTATCAACAGGAAGAATGGCGGATGGCTCGATGGCAGATGCAGCAGGGGCTCAGGACGGTGTCGATTGTGTTGCTCGGCACACTGTCTGCCTGCACGTGGTTGAATCGGCCCGTCCCCTACGCGGACGCGCAGCAATCGGCACCACTGGTGGTGCCCGATGGCATGGCGGTGCCGCCGGCCAATCCTGCCTTGAATGTGCCTGATGTGCGCCAAGGCGGCCTGCTCGACGAAGCGCAGCAGGCGCCACCGAAGATGGGAACGCCGGCAGCCAGCGCGAGTGCAGGCGCGGCCACGGCCGATTCGGCAGCGCTGAACCTCAGTGACGATGCCGACAGCGCCTTTCGGCGGGTCGGTCTGGCACTGGAGCGCAGCGGCTGCTGCGACATCGTCGACCGTAACCCGCGTGCACGCAGCTATCTGATCGAACTCAAGGGCGAAGATCAGCCCGGTCTGCTGCGTCGTTGGTTCAGTAGCGCCGAACGCAAGCGCCTGCAGGTGATTGTCGATGCCGAAGGCGCGCAGTCGCGCGTCCGCGTGACCAGCGAGACCGGTGTGGAATTGGATGACGAGCGCGCGCGTTCGGTGAAGACGGCGCTGGCAGATCGGCTGCGCTGAGCGGTCTCGCGCAGCGCAGGCGCGCTGCGGCGGAGGCCGCAAGCGCTAAAGCTTGCGGCTCAGCGTTCCAGATACTGGAGCTTGTCGGTGACGCCTTCCCACTGCTTGGCGTCGGCCGGCGGTTCCTTGCGCGTGGTGATGCTGGGCCAGATCCTGGACAGCTCACGATTCAGCGCGATGTATTGCTCCTGGCCGGCCGGCACATCATCTTCAGGGAAGATCGCGCTGACCGGGCATTCCGGTTCGCACAAGGTGCAATCGATACACTCGTCGGGCTCGATGGCCAGGAAGTTGGGGCCCTCGCGGAAGCAGTCCACCGGACAGACTTCCACGCAATCGGTGTACTTGCACTTGATGCAGTTCTCGGTAACGACGAAGGGCATCGGGAGGATCACCAGCTTGAAAGAAGTGGCGCTCCCTACGAGGTTCGAACTCGTGTTCCTGCCTTGAGAGGGCAGTGTCCTAGACCGCTAGACGAAGGGAGCGCGGAAGACGTGCGATCATATCCGGCAGGTGGCGCACTAACAACCTCGGATGCCGGGTCCACGCGGACCACGACGGCTTCCAGACAGGGACGCACGAGGAGCGCTTGATGTCGAGCGCGCAAGCGCCGCCATCGGGAGATATGGACATGGATGATCAATCGCCTCACAAGGAACAAGTGGTGCGCGGCAGCGCGTGGGATCGAGCTTTGGAACTGGTGGCAGGCGCGGGACAGCGCTTGCGTCAGATCTGGCAGCGTCGACCTGCAGCGCCAGCCGCCCAGAGCACGCCCAAGAAGGTCATGGAAGAACGCGAAAGCAAACCAGCCCCGCGCAGCAGCGCCAAGGATCCACGCATCCTCACCCGTGCCGAGCACTCGATCTCGCGCAAACGCATCAGCAACGCCGCGCTGCGCGTCCTCTATGGACTGCGCGATGCTGGCTACCAGGGCTATCTGGTCGGTGGCGCCGTGCGCGATCTCTTGCTCGGTGCCGAGCCCAAGGATTTCGATGTCGCCACCGATGCGCGCCCGGAGGACATCCAGCGCGTGTTCCGCAGTTGCCGCCTGATCGGTCGCCGCTTCCGCATCGCCCATGTGCGTTTTGGCGGCGAGATCATCGAGGTCACGACCTTCCGCGGCAGCGGCGCGGGCGAAGCCGAGGATGGCGATCGCGAAGTGGCCGATGGCTTGATCCTGCGCGACAACGTGTGGGGCACGCTGGAAGAAGACGCCGCCCGCCGCGACTTCACGGTCAACGCGCTGTACTACAACATCGACGATTTCAGCGTGCGCGACGAGGTCGGCGGACTGGCTGATCTCGAGGCCCGTCAATTGCGGCTCATCGGCGATCCGGTGCAGCGCTATCGCGAAGATCCGGTGCGCATGCTGCGAGCCGCGCGACTGGCCGCCAAGCTCGGCTTCGAACTGCATCCGGCCACGCGGGGGCCCATCGCCGAGATGGCCGGCCTGCTCGATGCCATTCCGCCGGCGCGCCTCTTCGATGACCTGCAGAAGCTCTTCATGTACGGCCATGCCGAGCGCAGTCTGCGCTGGCTGCTGGACCTCAAGCTCTTCGAGCATCTCTTCCCCGGCGTGGACACGCGTCCAGACAGCGTCGATCTGCCGCTGATCCGCGCTGCCCTGGTCAACACCGACCAACGCATCGCACAAGGCAAGTCGGTGACGCCGGCCTTCCTCTTCGCCGCCCTGTTGTGGCCGTCATTCCGACGCGAACTCGAAGCGATCGCCGGCGACGACGAAGCCACGCCGGAGCAGTTGCATGAGGCCGCCGACCGGGTCTTCGACGAACACACCGGCCGGGTGGCCTTGCCGCGTCGATTCAGCGCGGTCACCCGCGAGATCTGGTTGCTGCAAGATCGCTTCGCGACGCCCACGCCGGCGCGCGCGCGGCGCCTGATTCGTCATCCCAAGTTCCGCGCCGGCTACGACTTCTTCGTGCTGCGCGCTGAGGCTGATCCGGCGCTGGCCGATCTGGCCGCGCGCTGGACCCAGGCGCAACAGGTCGAAGGCGCCGATTTCGATCGCTTGTTCAAGCTGCCGCCCGCGGGTGCCGCCAAGCCGGCTGGCGCCAAGCGCAAGCGGCGCCGCCGTCGTACGGCCAAACCCGGCCCGGCACCGGATGCCGGCTGAAGCCGGGTTCCAAAGGTCTTTCGCGATGCTGCAGCGGGCCTACGTCGGTCTGGGGAGCAATCTTGATGCGCCCAGCGCGCGCATCCGCGAGGCTGCGCGGCGCATCGCCGCGGTGGACGGCGTGCGCGATGTGCGCCTGTCGCCGCTGTATCGCAGCGCGCCCTGGGGCGGCATCGATCAGCCCGATTTCGTCAACGCCGTCGCCGAGTTGTGGCTGAGCCTTGCGCCTGCAGCACTGATGCAGTGCTTGCTCGACATCGAGGCCGCCATGGGTCGCGTGCGCGATCCGCAGCAGCGCAATGGGCCGCGCCGCATCGACCTCGATCTGTTGCTCTACGCCGAGCAACGCATCGTCTCACCCTTCCTGACCGTGCCTCATCCGCGTTTGCGCGAACGCGCCTTCGTGCTCGTGCCCTTGCTGGATCTGGCGCCGGAACTGGAACTGCCTGGAACCGGGTCTTTGGCCGCTGACCTGACGGAGGAACTCCGCAGCAGCGTGACGCGCCTTGCAAAGGACGACTTGTGAGCTACGCCGTCGAACAAGCCACACGTGCGCTGGGCATTCCCAGCCTGATTGCGATGAAACAGGCCCACGAGAAGATCGTGGTGCTGACCGCATATGACGCCAGCTTTGCGGCGCGGGTCGATGCCGCTGGCGTCGATGTGGTGCTGGTCGGCGATTCGCTGGGCATGGTGATCCAGGGCGAGCGCAGCACCCTGCCGGTGACGGTCGAGCACATGCTGTACCACTGTCGCGCGGTGTCGCGGGCGGTGCGCCGAGCGGTGGTGATGGCAGATTTGCCTTTCCTCAGCTTCGCCACTCCCGAACGTGCCTTGGACGCGGCCGGTCGTCTGCTGGCCGAGGCGGGCGCCAGCATGGTCAAGCTGGAAGGCGCCGGCCCGGTGATCGAGACCACACGCTTTCTGGTCGAGCGCGAAGTCCCGGTGTGCGCGCATCTGGGACTGACGCCGCAGTCGGTGCTGCGCTTCGGTGGCTTCAAGGCACAGGCGAAGCAGGCCGAAGCGCAGGCGCAGCTGCGCGCCGATGCCAAAGCCCTGCAACAAGCCGGTGCCAGTCTCCTGGTGTTGGAATGTGTGCCTGCCGATTTCGCACGCAGCCTGAGTGCCGAACTGGCGATTCCGGTGATCGGCATCGGTGCCGGCGCCGGCTGCGACGGTCAAGTCCTGGTGCTGTACGACATGCTCGGCATCACCACCGGTCGGCGCCCACGTTTCAGCAAGGATTTCCTGGCCGAGCACGGCAGCATCGATGCCGCGCTAGCCGCTTATGTGGCGGATGTGCGGACCGGACGCTTCCCGGCCCCAGAACACGAGATCGCCTGATGTCGATCCAGACGTTTGCAGACATCGCCGAATTGCGCGCGCGCATGGGTGCCTGGCGCCGCAGCGGCCAGCGCATCGCCTTCGTGCCGACCATGGGCAATCTGCACACCGGACACCTGGGGCTGGTCGAACTGGCGCGCGGCCATGCCGATCGCGTAGTTGCCAGCATCTTCGTCAATCCGACCCAGTTCGGTCCCAACGAGGACTTCGATCGCTATCCGCGCACGCCGGAGGCCGATCTTGCCGCCCTGGCGGAGGTCGGTTGCGATCTGGTCTTCATGCCCACGGTCGCCACCATGTACCCGGCCGACAGCGCCGGCACCTACGTCGAAGTGCCCGGTCTCAGCGAGGAGCTGTGCGGGCGTTTCCGTCCGGGCCACTTCCGCGGTGTGGCCACGGTGGTGTGCAAGCTCTTCAATCTGGTCCGGCCGGATGTGGCGGTGTTCGGCGAAAAGGACTACCAGCAGCTGATGGTGATCCGTCATCTGGTGCGCGACCTTGGACTGCCGGTGGAGATCATCGGCGCCCCCACCGCGCGCAGCGCCGAAGGTCTGGCGCTGAGTTCGCGCAATCAGTATCTGAGTGCGGCAGAGCGCGCCACCGCCTTGCGCCTGATCGCCAATCTGCGCCGGGTTGCGGCGGAGGTGGCCGCGGGTGCAGCGATCGAGCCATGCGAAGCGGCAGCAAGCGCCGATCTGGGCAGGGCTGGCTTCGTGGTCGACTATGTGGCCGTGCGTCGCGCGGCAGATCTCGCCGCGCCACAGCCCGAGGACGTCGAACTGGTGGTGCTGGCCGCCGCGCGCCTCGGACGCACGCGCCTGATCGACAATCTTCGCTTCACCCGTGACGGCGCTGCTCGTTCAGCGTCTGTTGCAACGGCCTGAACATCGGAAGTGCTTGTATGGATTTTCGCAACACCCTGTGGTACCGTTACAACCGCTCTGACAGGTTTGCAACACTGCTCATCAGTCAGGGCAACGCAGGGCGCGTTTTGAGGTAATCGTCACTCCGATTGAAACCCTCGCTTCGATAGCGAGGGTTTTTTTTCGCGTGTGGTCCGTCAGCATGGGGCCACCGCTCTCCCAGAACCACCAGGACAGGAGTCCGAACGTGCAAGTCTCGATGCTCAAAGCCAAGATCCATCGCGCCACCGTGACCCATGCCGAGCTGCACTACGAAGGCTCTTGCGCGATCGACGGTCTGCTGCTCGATGCCTCCGGGATCCGCGAGTACGAGCAGATCCACATCTACAACGTCGCCAACGGCGAGCGCTTCGTGACCTACGCGATCCGCGCCGACGAAGGCAGCGGCGTGATCTCGATCAACGGCGCAGCGGCGCATCGCGCCGGCCCGGGCGACATCATCATCATCTGCGCCTACAGCGGTATGAGCGAGCAGGAAGCGCTCGCGCACAAGCCCGAGTTGGTCTACGTGGACGCGCACAATCGCATGAGCCACAGCCAGCGCGCGCTGCCCAAGCAAGTTCGCGCCGTGGGCTGAAGGTCAAGGCCCATGGACAGAGTCCGCCAAGCGCTGTTTTCGCTGCTGCAGCGTCATGCTGCCGACCCGGCGCACGATCTGCGCCAGTTGTTCGCCCAGGACGGTCCGGCGCGGGCGCGCGACTTCGCCGTCGATCTGGGTCCGCTGTATGTGGATCTGTCCAAGCAACCCCTGACCCGCGCGCTGATCGAGGCGGCGGGCGCCTTGGCCGATGAGCTGGGCTTGCGCCAGGCCTACGCGGATCTGCGCCAGGGTGTGCGCGTCAACGCCTCGGAAGATCGCGCGGCCTTGCACACCTTGCTGCGCACGCCCGGCGCGGCGCCGGTGGCCGAGGCCCTGCGCGATCACCACGCCGAGGTGCTCGCCACGCAGAAGGCCAAGGCACGGATCGCCGAGGAGCTGACGCAGCTCGGTATCGACACCATCGTGCACCTCGGGATCGGCGGTTCGGATCTCGGGCCCCGGCTTGGCTACGAGGCGCTGGCGGCGCATCGCTTGCCTGGCCGCCGCGCGCGCTTCGCCGCCAATGTCGATGGCGCGGCCCTGTCCTCGGTGCTGGATGGCCTGGATCCCGCGCGCACGGCTTTCGTGCTCGCCTCGAAGAGTTTCACCACGCAGGAAACCCTGCTCAATGCCGATTCGGCGCAGCGCTGGATGGCCGAGGCCGGTCTGGATCGCAGCGCGATCGCCGCGCGGCTGGTGGCGGTGACCAGCAAGCCGGAGGCTGCGGTGGCCTACGGCGTGCCGGCGGCGCGGGTGCTGCCGATGGGCGAGTGGGTGGGCGGACGCTATTCGATCTGGTCGGCGGTGGGCTTCACCTTGCTGTTCTGCTGCGGGGCGCAGGTGTTTCGCGAGTTCCTCGATGGCGCGCATGCCATGGACGAACACACGGCGCAGGCGCCGTGGCGCGAGAACCTGCCGTTCCTGCTGGCCCTGGTCGATCTCTTGCAGCGCAACGGCCACGGTCGCGGCAGTCATGCCGTGCTGGTCTATGACGAGCGTCTGGCGCGTCTGCCGGAGTACCTGCAGCAGCTGGAAATGGAATCGAACGGCAAGACGCAGCGCCCGGATGGGCTGGCAGTGTCCTGGGGCACGGCGCCGGTGATCTGGGGCGGCATCGGCACCACCGCGCAACACGCTTTTTTCCAATCCCTGCATCAGGGCACCGATGTGGTGCCGGTGAGTTTCGTGGCGGCGGCGCGTGCAGCGCATGATCTGCCCGGCCATCACGAAGCCCTGCTCGCCAATCTGGCGGCACAAGGTGCTGCGCTGCTGCGCGGCCGCAGCCTCGATGAGGCCCTGGCCCAGGAAACGCCGCCGCTCGATGCACGCAAGCGCGAGCGCGCCACGCAACGCGTGTTCAGCGGCAACCGACCGAGCAGTACCTTCCTGTTGCGCGAGGTCTCGGCCGAGGCGCTGGGCATGCTGCTCGCTGCCTTCGAGCACAAGGTCTATTTCAGCGCCTGCTGCTGGGGCATCAATCCCTTCGATCAGTGGGGCGTGGAACTGGGCAAGGAGATGTGCCGCGAGTTGCTGCCGGCCTTGAGCCGGGGCGGTGGCGCCTTGCCTGAGACGGTGGACGCGTCCACCGCTGCGCTGATCGGCAAGATCCGCGATTGGCGCTGAGCCGGCACCTGCGCAGTGCTTCAGGACTGCCGCGCTGAAGGGACCATCGGCGCGCGCAGTTGCCAATCGAGGGCCGAGGGAAAGCGCTGGCTGCTGGCCGGCGCCTGGTCGCCAGCCATGAGCATCGCCTGCTGGCGCGCCAGCGCCCAGACCACGTGCTCGCGCACGATCGGATCCGGATCCTCGGCGCGCGCCTGGAGCGCAGCCACGATCTCCGCTGCAGGCGGCGCATTGCCCAGGGCCACCGCCAGGTTGCGCAGCCAACGCTGATGGCCGATGCGGCGGATCGCCGAGCCCTCGGTGCGGGCCAGGAACTCGGCTTCGCTCCAGGCGAAGAGTTCCAGCAGCGAGGCCGCATCGAGGCGGTGGCGGGCGCGAAAGTCAGGCTCGGCGCTGAGCCTGGCGAACTTGTTCCACGGACACACCAGCTGGCAGTCGTCGCAGCCATAGATGCGATTGCCCATGGCCGGCCGCAGCGCTTCGGGAATACTGCCCGGGTGCTCGATGCTCAGGTAGGAAATGCAGCGTCTGGCGTCGAGCTCGTAGGGTGCGACGATGGCCCCGGTGGGACAGGCCTGGATGCAGCGTGTGCATCGCCCGCAGTGATCGCTGGCGGCTTGATCGGGCGGCAGCGCCAGATCGGTGTAGATCTCGCCGAGGAAGAACCAGGAGCCGGCCTCGCGCGCGAGCAGATTGGTGTGCTTGCCAATCCAGCCGAGGCCGGCATTGCGCGCCAGCGCCTTCTCCAGCACCGGCGCGCTGTCGACGAAGACGCGATGGCCAAAGGGGCCGATCTGCGCGGCCAGCCAATCGGCCAGCCGCTGCAGGCGCGGGCGCATCAGCTTGTGGTAGTCGCGACCCAGCGCATAGCGCGACACGTAGGCACGACGGGTGTCGGCCAGATTGGCGAAGGGATCGCTGCTCTGCGGCGGGAAGTAATCCATGCGCAGCGAGATCACGCTACGGGTTTCCGGCACCAGTTCGGCGGGTCGCGAGCGGCGTGTTCCATGCCGCGCCATGTAGCTCATCTCGCCATGCCGGCCCAATTCCAGCCAGCGCAGCAGCTGTGCTTCGTCAGCGCCCAGCTCGACGCCGGCAATGCCGAGCGCCGCGAAGCCCAGCTCGCGAGCCTTGGCCTCCAGTTGCGGGCGCAACGATTGCAAAGAGTCTGGGGCCACGCCGGCAGTCTTCGGTGCGATGGCCTTAGTCTGCCAGCCTTCTGGAGTCATCGACGATGGCGGCGCGCCGCTCTGCGGTAGCCTTAGCCGCTCGTCTCGACCATCGTGAGCCGCTCATGCTTCCAGCTGTTGCCTACAGTGTCGAACAAGCACGCGAGCTCGATCGACTCGCCAGCGCCTCTTTCGATGTTCCAGCTTTCGAGCTGATGCAGCGCGCCGGCCGCGCCGCGTTCCAGATCGTGCGCGAGCGCTACGCCCTGGCGCAGCAGATCGTGGTGATCTGCGGCAAGGGCAACAACGGCGGTGATGGCTATGTGCTGGCGCGGCTGCTGCGCGAGGCGCGGCGCGAAGTACGCGTGCTGGCGGTGGGCGCCGAGCCGCCAGAGTCGGCCACCGCGCGGGCAGCCTTCGAGGCCTTTCGCGCCCACGGCGGCGTGCTCGAGGACGCACTCAGTCCCTGGGGCGAGCCAGACCTGATCGTCGACGCCTTGTTCGGCATCGGCCTGAATCGCGCGCCCGACGGTGCGGCGCAGGAACTGATCGCGCGCATGAATGCTGCCGCGGCGCCGGTCTTCGCCCTGGATGTGCCGTCCGGCTTGAACGCCGACACCGGTCACGCCCCTGGCGCCGCCGTGCATGCCGACTGCACGCTCAGTTTCATCGTGCTGAAGCGCGGTCTCTTGACCGGCGCGGCGCGCGCCCATGTGGGCCAATTGCTGCTCCATGACCTGGATCTGCCCAAGGTGTTGTTTGCCTGTCTGCCGGCCATGGTCGATGTGTTGCGGCCAGAGCTGATCGGGCGGCGCCTGCGGCCGCGTGCGCGCGATGCGCACAAAGGCCACTTCGGCCATGTGCTGGTGGTGGGCGGCGATCACGGCATGGGCGGGGCGGTGCGGCTGGCCGCGGAGGCTGCCTTGCGCAGCGGCGCTGGCCTGGTGAGCGTGGGCACCCGCAGCGAACACGTGGGGGCGCTGCTCAGCGCACGGCCGGAGGCGATGGTGCGCGGCATCAGCGGTCCGGGTGACCTGGAAGTGCTGCTGGAGCGCGCCGATGTCGTGGTGGTGGGGCCGGGGCTGGGCCAGAGCACCTGGTCGCACACCCTGCTGACCGCCGTGGCCGAACGCGATCTGCCCACGGTGATGGATGCGGACGCCTTGAATCTGCTGGCGCAGAGCGCCTGTGTGCTGCCCGAGCGCGTGGTGCTGACTCCGCATCCCGGCGAGGCCGCACGACTGCTCGAGTGCAGCACGCAGGACATCCTCGTCGACCGCTACGGCAGCGCCGAGCGGCTCGCCGAGTGCTTTCAGGCAGTGGTGGTGCTGAAGGGCGCCGGCAGTCTGGTCAGTGCGCGCGGGCAGCGCAGCGGTGTGTGCCTGGGCGGCAATCCGGGCATGGCCAGTGGCGGCAGCGGCGATGTCCTGGCCGGCGTGCTGGGCGCGCTGATCGGCCAGGGCCTGGATCCCTTCGATGCTGCCTGTGTGGCGGTCACCGCGCATGCCCAAGCCGGCGATCTGGCGGCCGCTGCCATCGGCGAGCGCGGCATGCTGGCCGGCGATCTCCTGTCGCTGTTGCCCCGATGCCTGAATTGACCTTGCAACTGGCCGATGAGGCGGCGAGCGAGGCGCTGGCGCGTTCGCTCGCTGCGGCGATCCAGCCACGCGGCGCGGTCATTCACCTGCGCGGCGACCTGGGCGCCGGCAAGACCACCTTCGCCCGCGCCTTGCTGCGCGCGCTGGGCTGGAGCGGCCGGGTGCGCAGTCCCACCTACACCCTGGTCGAAGCCTACGATCTGCCCGAGCGGCGCGTCGTGCATGCCGATCTGTATCGCTTGAGCAGCGCACGCGAGGTGCACGAGCTGGGCCTGGAGGAACGCGATCCGGCACGCGATTGGCTGCTGGTCGAGTGGCCGGAGCGCGGCAATGGGGCGTTGCCGGCGGCAGATTTCGAGCTCGAACTGCGGCATGCCCCGCTTGGGCGCGAGTTGCAGGCCCGGGCGTGCAGTCCCTGGGCCGCCGAGGTGTTGCGCCGGGCAACGCACCGCTGACATCAAGCATCGGTTCAAGAATCGTCGCTAAATATAGGCCAGCATAGAAAAAGCCCTTGTCAAGTCCGCGGGCGCTTTGGTTCAATTGCGACCTGTCTGAAAGCCAGCCAGCCATGCGCTTATTCATCGCCACCTTGATTGCCTTGCTTGCCTCCGTCGCCGCCTCGGCGGCCGAGGTTCGTCATGTGCGTCTGTGGGCCAGTCCCGAATACACGCGCGCCGTGATCGACGTCAGCAAGGACGTCGAGTACAAGGTCTTCATGCTGGAAGAGCCGCATCGCCTGGTGGTCGATCTGAAGTCGTCGACGCTCAAGGGGCGTCTGCCGGCCGAGGGCCGCGGTCTGGTGCAGAACGTGCGCAGCGGACAACCCGAACCCGGCGCCCTGCGTCTGGTCTTCGATTTGAAGGAAGCGGTGCGGCCGCGTAGTTTCCTGCTGGAGCCAGCCGATCGCTTCCGCCATCGCCTGGTGCTGGATCTCTACGCCAAGCGCGAGGCCGAGGAAGCCGTCAAGACTGCCCGAGCGACCCCCGGCGAGGAAGGCGCCGAGGGCGAGCGCAAGGTGGTGGTGGCCATCGATGCCGGGCACGGCGGCGAGGATCCGGGCGCGATCGGGCCGGGCGGCACCTACGAGAAGCACATCACGCTGAAGGTGGCGCGCGAACTGGAGAAGCAGATCAACGCTGAACCCGGCATGCGCGCCGTGCTGATCCGCGACGACGACTACTTCATCCCATTGCGCCAGCGCTTTGAAAAGGCGCGTGAGCAAAAGGCCGACCTGTTCGTCTCGATTCACGCCGATGCCTTTGTCAATCCCAATGTGCGCGGCTCCTCGGTCTTCGTGCTGTCGCCGCGCGGCGCCAGCAACGAGGCGGCGCGTTACCTGGCCGAGCGCGAAAATCGTGCCGATCTGGTCGGTGGCGTGTCGCTGGACGACAAGGACGCCACCTTGGCTGCAGTGTTGCTGGATCTCTCGCAGGGCGCGACGCTGGAAGCCAGCTCACAGGTGGCCGAGCACGTGCTGAAGTCCCTGTCGGCGATGGGCAAGACCCACAAGCGCTATGTGGAGCGCGCCAACTTCGCCGTGCTGCGCTCTCCCGACGTGCCCTCGCTTTTGGTCGAGACGGCCTTCATCAGCAACCCGGAAGAGGAACGTCGCCTCAACGATCCCGCACATCGCAAGCGGCTGGCCCAGGCCATCCGCAACGGGGTTCGCGACTACTTCCATTCGGCGCCGCCGCCGGGGACCTGGATCGCTGCCAACATGAAGTCGCGTTCGCATGTGGTGGCGCGCGGCGAGACGCTCAGCGAGATCGCCACGCGGCATGGCGTGTCGGTGTCGCAGATCCGCGCGGCCAACCGCTTGGACAGCGATATGGTCAAGGTCGGCGAAGTGCTGGCCATCCCGACCTCGTCCTGATCCGCGTCGCCAGCGTCCTTTCTGCACAAAGAAAAACGGGCGCCGAGGGGCGCCCGTAAATGCTCTTGGAGTGACGTTGCTCGCCGCGCGGTGAGCGGGGGTTGCGCTAGCTCTGACCGGCCCGCGCGCAATTGGTTCCGCTGCGCCTGACGATGTTCATCCGCGGCTCACGGGATGGTGCTGGACGCGCTGCCTGCGGCATCCTCCGCCTTGCATTTCGACACAGGGGAAGATTCATGAGTGCGCAAGCCGCTGCAGCCGGTGCGTCCTTCCGCGAACGCATCCGGGCGCTGGTCGAGCAGAACTGGTTCCAGTACTTCATCATCGGTGTGATCGTGGTCAATGCGATCACCTTGGGTCTGGAGACGGACGACGAGGTGCAGGCGGCCTACGGTGGCTTGCTGCACATCATCGACAGCGTGGCGCTGGTCATCTTCGTCGTGGAATTGCTGCTCAAGCTCTATGCCTATGGGCTGCGCTTCTTCCGCGACCCCTGGAATGTGTTCGACTTCATTATCGTCGGCATTGCCTTGATGCCGGCCAGCGGTGATCTCTCGGTGCTGCGTGCCCTGCGCATCCTGCGTGCGCTGCGCCTGATCTCGGCGGTGCCGAGCATGCGCCGGGTGGTTGCCGCCTTGCTGAGTGCGCTGCCGGGCATGGCCTCGATCATCACCCTGCTGGGCCTGGTGCTGTATGTGGCCAGCGTGATGGGCACCAAGCTCTTTGCCGAGTCTTCGCCGGAGTACTTCGGTTCGCTGGGCAAGACCTTGTTCACCTTGTTCCAGGTGATGACGATGGAAGGCTGGGCCGACATCGCGCGCGACATCATGAAGGTGCAGCCCTGGGCCTGGTTGTTCTTCCTCGGCTTCATCCTGGTCAGCACCTTCACCGTGCTCAACCTGTTCATCGCGGTGGTGGTCAATGCGATGCAGGAGAACGTCGCTGCCGACATCAAGCACGAGCAGGAAGCCGATGCCGCAGAAGCGCATGGAGAGCGCGAGCTGATCCTGAAAGAGATCCAGGCCTTGCGCGCGGAGTTGCAGCAGCTGCGAGGCCGTTAGAGAAGCTCTGAACAAGTCAGAGGTTTCGCCGGCCAGGGAAGGCCGGCCCGCCTGGACCTTGTCGCGATCGCCCGCAGCAATGCGGGCAGGGCGCCGCCCTGACGGCGTGTCAGTGAGTGGCGTCCTCGCTCGTGCCTGGTGCGGGGGCGCAATAGGCGCCGTGCAGCGCGGACAACACAGCCGTGACGGTGGGACTGGCCAGCGAGTAGTAGATGGTCTGCGCCTCGCGGCGGGTGCGCACCAGATTCTCTTCCCGCAACACCGCCAGATGCTGTGACAAGGCGGATTGGCTGAGCGCCAGTTCGCCCAGCAGCTTGCCCACCGAATGCTCGCCCTTGAGCAAGAGACACAAGACCATCAGCCGATGCGGGCTGGCCATCGCCTTCAGCAGCTTTGCGGCTTCCGGGGCCTTGCGCTGCATTTCCGCGATGTCGATCTCGATGTCCAAGTCCATGGCGCAGCTCCCTCGGCGTTGCGCCGGATGATAAGCCGCCAAACTCCCTCGGCGCAGGTCTTCACGGATCGTCTGCGCGCCGCTTCACGTGGGTGATACATGAAGAAAACTACGCTTGTTCCACGACTGCGGGCCCCTCTGGTTGTGCTGCAACGGCGCAACGATGTCGGAGTCGTATGCACCCCTGCGATGGCCCGCTGCTCACGTCGATTCCTTTGCGGATGGTCCGTTGGGGTTGCTTCAAACGCAACGAAACCCGCTGGAGGAATCTATGGAGTGGTTGACCAACTTGTGGTTGGGCATGCCCGTTTGGGTGTGGCTCGTGTTCCTGGCTGCCGTGATCGCGATCCTGGTCTTCGACCTGGGTGTGCTGCATCGCGAGGCGCATGAGATCGAGGTGCGCGAAAGCCTGGTGATGTCGGCCTTGTACATCGGCCTGGGCCTGTTGTGGGCTGTTGCCGTGTGGTGGATCTATTACTTCTACGCTGGCGACACCGCGATCGATCCACAGATTGCCGAGTTGCCAACGGCGGATGCCAAGGCCTGGGAAGCGGTCAAGCTCTACATCACCGGCTATCTGGTGGAGAAGACGCTGGCGATGGACAACGTCTTCGTGATCTCGATGATCTTTGCCTACTTCGCGGTGCCGCGTAAGTACCAGCACCGGGTGCTGTTCTGGGGCATCCTGGGCGTGATCGTGCTGCGCGCCATCATGATCGGCTTGGGTGCCACGCTGGTGATGAACTTCGCCTGGGTGTTGTACTTCTTTGCGGTGATCCTCATCGCCACCGGCATCAAGATGATCTTCGCCATCGATCATGAGCCGGATATCGGCGCTAACCCGGTGCTGGGCTTCCTGCGGCGGCGCATGAAGGTCACCGACGAGTTGCACGGCGAGCGCTTCTTCGTGAAGCTGCCGGATTCCACCACGGGCAAGGTGGCCTGGTTCGCCACGCCCTTGTTCCTGTGTCTGGTCCTGGTCGAGATCGCCGACGTGATCTTCGCCATCGATTCGGTGCCTGCGATCTTCGCGATCACCCCGGATCCCTTCATCGTCTACACCTCGAACATCTTCGCCATCCTGGGCTTGCGCGCGCTCTACTTTGCCCTGGCCGCGATGGTGCATCGCTTCCACTACCTCAAGTACGCACTGGCCCTGGTGCTGATCTTCATCGGTGCCAAGATCTTCCTGGGCGATTGGGTGTGGGGCGGCAAGATGCCGGCCGAGATCAGCTTGTCGGTGACGGCGGCGCTGCTCGTTGGCGGCGTGCTGTATTCGCTGTGGAAGACGCGCGCTCCGGTCAAGGCCGCGTCCTGAGTGTCGCCGGGCAGCCGCCAGTCACGGTGGCTGCCCGGTCTGCCAGCGCTTCGCTCGGCTTCGTTTAGCATTGCCTCATGTACGATGCGTGGGACAGTGTGCAAATCGGAGGGCCGGGAATGCGCAAGCTTCTGGTGGGTGGCTTGATCTGGGCATGGGCCTCGACTGGCCTGGCCAGCGACAACTACTTCGAATGCGGCGACTGGGCTGCCATCGAGCGTGGTCCTGAGGGTTTGTCGGCGGTGCTGGGTGAGGCTGCGCAGTCCTGTCGTCGTGCCGATGTGCGCGATGCGCGCAGTCTGGATTGCGAATTCGAGCCGCCACGCAGCGCCTTTGGAATGCTGCTGCGCGGCGCCAGTGCGACCTTGCTCGCCGATGGCAGTCGTCGGCTGAGCCTGAACCTCGCGCCCAGCCGTGCGCGGGCGGTGGGGCCGATCGAGTCGCTGCTGGGTTTGCGCTTCGAGCGCAGCGAGCCGATCTGGATTGCCAACGATCCGGTAGCGATGGAGCGCCGCTATGCAATGGCAGAGCGCGACGATGGCATCACCCAGCTGTATTGCCAGCTGGCGGCAAGCAGTGCCGATGGCGTACCCGGCGCGAGCATTGTCGGTCGGCTTGAGCTGCCCGCACTGCCCCAATCACCCACGCGCGTGTGTGCGCTGCCGGCCGATGAGAGCCTGCCGCGACGCTGCGTCGAGCTTGCCGCTGGCGTGCAGGAGTTCCGCATCGATGGCCTGGTGCAGGGCGAGTACTACCTCGCCAGCTATGCCTTGCAGGACAACCCCGGCCAATGGGTGGCGGCCCATGCGCGGCGTCTGCGTGACTGCCCGCAAGGCGAGAGCGATTGCATCGGCGCCCTGTTGCTGCCGCTGCAGACGCGTCAGGGCGAAGTCATCAGCGGCGTGCTGATCGATCAGGTCTTCCACGCGGTGCCGACGCGCGTGGCGCGGATCCGCGAGGCCGATTGATCGAGCGCCCTACTCGAAGCCGTTGGCGTAGATGTTGGGGTTGGCAGGCGTGCGGAAGGCGGCCACGATGCTGGCCGTCTGATTGCCGGCCCGCGCGTTGTCGCGCTGATCGGCAATGCCGGTGGCGGCGCCATTGAAGTTGACGTTGGGGTTGGAGAAGTAGGGCCGCCGCGTGCATCCGCTGGTGCACGGATTGGAGTAGCTCATCACCGTGCGGAAGTTGCCGTTGACCCAGTGCCCAAAGGCGTAGGGATAAGCCGGACCCGATCCGTTCTCCGGATTGTGCTGAAAGCCCATGTTGTGGCCGTGCTCGTGGGCATAGCTGAGGTTGCCGATGGCGCAATTGCGGGCGGTGACCTGGAAGGCATTGGGGGCAAAGCCGGCGCCCGGCGGATTGCTCATCAGGTAGCCCTGGCCGCAGGCGTTGCCGAACTCGGCGATCATGCCCACCATGTCGGCCGCGGTTTCGTTGCGCCAGCCCGCCACTTCCGCGTCACCGCGCAGCCAACTGAGGTCGGTGGAGGAATTGCCCGAGTCGGCGCGGGTGGTGAAACGCACGCCGGCCAGTCGAAAGCGCGCCGTCATCTGGCTGTTGGTAAAGGCCTGATTGGCCGAATCCACCGAGCCCTGGGCAAAGGTCTGGGCCTGCGCCTGTCCGCCCAGTTGGGTCACCGAGGACGGCGAGAACACCACCAGCACATCCATCAGATTGGCCCCGCCTTCCGGCGCGGCCCCGGTCTTGGCGGAAGCGGAAGCGATGCCGAAGGCTTCCACCGGCGGCGCCAGCGCGCCACCGCAGCTGGGATAGCGATCGGTGTCGATGGCCCACAAGACCTGCCCGGCAGCATCGGTGGCCAGTTCAAAGATGCCGCGATCCAGGCTCAGGTAAGCCACCGCGTGCGCGCCCACCCGGGTCAGCACCACTTGCTGTTCGGGATCGCCCTCGGCCAGGCCGATCCAGGTGTAATCCTCGGCGCCGCGCAGCTCGCCGTCCGTGCGCTGCACCGCCACCGTGCTGCCGTCCGGCAGCGCCAGCTGCAGATGCTCGGCGGCGGCGTGCGCGTGGCGCCAGTCCATTTGCACGCGCACGCCGGCGATGGCAGCGGGATGATCGACGGGCAGGCGTGCCTGGCCCTGGATCTGCCACGCCGACTGGGCGCAAAGGGCGGGGCTGAAGCACAGCAACAGGAAGGGCAGGGCGCGCATCGGAAACTCCTGGTGGGTCGGTTCGGGGCGTGCGGCGAACGCGAAGCGCCGATCAACTGATCCGCGACGCCTCGATCACACTGGCCACGCCGCGCAGTTTACCCAGGACCTGCGACAACTGACCGTAATCGGAAACACGGACCAGGATCGACAATTCGGCGATGCCACCGTCGTCGATACGGCTGTCCACGCTGCTGACGTTGATCTGCTCGGCCGCCAGGACCGCGCCGATGTCGCGCAGCAACCCGCTGCGATCGTAGGCGCTGACCTTGATCCGCACCGGGTAGCGATCGTCGCGACGGCCGCCCCATTGCACTTGCATCACCCGGTTCGGATGGCGCGTGGCGAGATGGGCCAGGCTCTTGCAGTCGGCGCGATGCACGCTGACGCCGCGACCGACGGTGATGAAGCCGACGATGGCATCGCCTGGGACCGGGTTGCAGCAAGCCGCCATGTTGACCAAGAGGTTGCCCACGCCCTCGATCACGATGGCATCGCGGTCGCGCGCCTTGCTCGGTGCACCGGGCCGGGGCAGGTTGAGCGGGATGACGTCGTCCTTCTTCGGCTCGGCGACCTCATGCAGCACACGCGCCACCTGCGCCGGGGTCAGATCGCCCAGGGCGATGGCCACGTAGAGGTCGTCCACGCTTTCCAGGTGCAGTCGCGGCAGCACAGCCTCGAAGCCGTTCGAGGCCAGAGCCAGGCGCTTGAACTCGCGCTCCAGGATGTCGCGTCCGTCGCGCACATTCTGTTGCCGGTCGAGCTTGTTGAACCACTGGCGGACCTTGTGCCGCGCACGGCTGCCGGTCAGATAGCCCAGACTGGTGTTCAGCCAGTCGCGCTTGGGCAGCGCCGATTTACCGGTCAGGATCTCGATGTGATCGCCGGTGCGCGGCGAATGGGTCAGCGGCACGATGCGACCGTTGACCTTGGCGCCGCGTGTGCGATGGCCCACCTCGGTGTGCACCTGGTAGGCGAAATCGAGCACCGTGGCGTTCTTCGGCATGTCGATGACCTGACCCTTGGGCGTCAGCACATAGACCCGGTCTTCCATCAACTCGGTGGAGAAGCCGGCCAGCAAGGCGTGATCGCCGCCGTCCTCCTGCTCGTCGCGGCTCTCCAGCAACTGCCGCATCCAGGCAATCTTCTTCTCGAACTCGGCATCCGAGGCGCCGCCTTCCTTGTAGCGCCAGTGGGCGGCCACACCGAGCTCGGCGTGCTCGTGCATCTCGTGGGTGCGGATCTGCACTTCCAGCGACTTGCCCTCGGGCCCGATCACCGCCGTGTGCAGCGAGCGGTAGTCATTGCCCTTGGGCTTGGCGATGTAGTCGTCGAACTCCTTGGGAATGGGCGTCCACAGGTTGTGCACCACGCCGAGCGCGGCATAGCAGGCGGGCAGATCGCGCACCAGCAGCCGCACCGCGCGCACGTCGTAGAGCTCGCTGAACTCGACGCCCTTGCGCTGCATCTTCTTGTAGATGCTGTAGATGTGCTTCGGACGCCCGGCGACCTGCGCCTCCACGCCCTGGGCCGCCAGCGCCTGGCGCAAGGCTTCCTTGACCAGATGGATGTAGCGTTCGCGATCCTCACGTCGCTCTTCGAGCAAGGCGGCAATGCGCTTGTAGGCCTCTGGTTGCAGGAAGCGGAAGGTCAGGTCTTCCATCTCCCACTTGAGCTGCCAGATGCCCAGCCGATTGGCCAGGGGCGCATGGATGTCGGCGGTCATCTGCGCCAGGCGGCGACGCTCTTCCTCCCCGGACTTGGCCACCGCGCGCAGATGCGCCAGTTGCCGTGCCAGCAGGATGAACACCACGCGCAGATCCTTGACCAGGGCCAGCAACAGGCGGCGCAAGCCTTCCGCGCTGCTGCCGGATGACTTGTGCGCATGCAGGGGCCACACCTTTTCCGCCTCGATCTGCCCTTGCAGCAATGCTTCGACCTGGGTGCCGTGGCGTTTGCCCCAGTCTGCGGCCGCACTCGGCTGCGCCAGCACCAGCGGGAATGCGGCTGCCGCGATCAGCGTCTCGGCGTCCACCTTCAGCTCGCGCAGGATGTCCAGCGTGGCCAGGCATTCGCGCAACTCTCGAGCGCGCTGGGACTGCTCGGCCCACAGCACATGCGCCTCGGCGAGGCCGCCATGCGCCTGCGCCGGCACACTGCCAGCGTGGTGTCGAAGCCAGTCAGCCAGCGAATCTAGGCTGGCGGCGGAGCGCGTCTTCATCCGGTCTCGCGTTGCGGAAAGCTCTCGCTCGAAGATACGTCAGGCGCTCCGACCCACCAACAAAAAAAGCCCCGCCGGAGCGGGGCTTTTTGCGCTTGGCTTGCGCCTCGGATCAGTTGCGGATGTCGCTCGGCGCCGCCTGCACCGTGATGGTGAAGTTCTGCGAGCGAGTGTTCTGATTCGGCGCGACATTGCTGCCGTTGTCGCTGACTGACACCTGGATGTTGGCGGTGCCGTTACTGCCATTCAGCGAGAAAGCCAGATTGCCATTGCTGATCGTTGGATTGCCGCCGCCATTGAAGATGCCGGAGCCGCTCAGCACCGTGACCACCGGCGAGCCGAGCGTCTGGCCCGCTTCATCCGGCGGCCCAGCGTTGAGGCCACTGAGGAAGCCCGTCACCTGCTGAATGCCGCTGGTGCCGCTGTTGTAGTTGAGATTGCCCTGCAGCGTGAAGTTGGGCGGGTCATTGATGGCCGCCACGGTGAGCGGGAAGCTGCCGGTGACCGGCGCGACCAGCCCATCGCTGACCTGCACGGTCAGGTTGACGTTGCCATTGGCATCGGGCTTGGGCGTGACCACCAGCGTGAAGTTCGGCTCGCTGCCGGAGAACTGGCAGCTGCTGCCATCGGCGAGCGCGCTGTTGCTGCTGGCACTGCAGCTGAGGCTGGCCGGGGTCAGCACGCTGTCGGCGTCGCTGGCGCTGAAGTTGATCGCCGCCGTCGCCGTGTCTTCATTGGTCAGCACCGCCGTCGTCGGCAGGCCGCTCAACACCGGCGGCTGGCTGAGCTGGATGGTGCTGGTGAGCGCCGACTGGTTGTTCGCCAGCACGCTCTCATTGGCAGCGGGCGGCGCGAAGGCAGCGGCGCTGACCGAGAACACCGCGCCGTTCGCGGCGCCAGCCGGCACCGGGCGGGTGACGGTGAAGGTCACGCTGCGCGCCGAGCCCGAGAAGCCGTCGAGGGAGATCGCATCCAGGTTCACATTGCCGCTGCCGCTGGTGGTGCCGCAGCTGGCGCCTGCCGTGGCAACGCAGGTCCAGCTGCCATTGCCCAGGGCGACCGGGAAACCGCCGGAGGCTTTCGGGAACCAGTCGCGCACGCGCACGCCGGAAACGCTGGTGCTGCCGAAGTTGCTGACCTGGATGGTGTAGACGAGGTTGCTGCCCGGCTGCACATTGCCCGGGCCGCTGACCTGCACCTGCACGTCCACGCCCGGCGCGGTGCCGCGCGTGTCTTTCAGGCCGCTGTTGGCCTGGCTCAGGTTCTCAAAGCCGTTCGCGAAGACCCCATCTGACGGCGCCGGCGAGCCATTGCCGCCCTGTACGCAGGTGGCATTGCTGGCCGGCTGCATCACGCAGCAGGCGAGGTTGGTCGAGGAACTCACCACCAGGCTGGAATTGGCGCCGCCGTTGGTGAAGTAGTTGTAGGCCGTGATGCCGCCGAGCAGCACCGGGCTGGCTTCGGCGTTGGGATCGACCAGGACCAGGCCGACATTGTTGGAGGCGGTGGCGAAGTCCGCGCAGAGCACCGGCTGGGCCAGGCGCAAACTCACTCGGCGCGCACCATTGCCAATGCCGGGATTCAGGTAGCTGATCGCCTGACTCTGGACCAGTTCGATGCGGCCCGAGTTGTTGATCACCAAACCGGTGTTGCCACCCTCCGGGACCCGGCCTTGAGCTGCGACGGTGGCCGTGCTGAGCACGCCCAGTGCGCAAAGGAGCAGTCGATGTTGCATCCGTTTTCCGCCTCTGAAGTCTTGGGGAAGCCGATCGCGAAGCACGCAGGCGCAGCCGACCGTAGCGACCGGCGAAGTTTAGCCGCAGCCCTGCGGAATAGAGAAGCAATAGCCCGGCGCCGGACGGCGGAAACTCCAGAAAATCAAAGGCTTCCTGACCGGGCATTCAGATTCCGCTGACACCGCCTTGACCTCGATGGCGTTGGCAATGGCCGGTCAAGTACCTGATTTGACTGAGAATTGGCCGCGATCGGGCCGACGGCGGCGCGCCTCCTTGCGCTCAGCGCACGTTGGCGGCGAAGGCCAGGAAGCGTGGCGAGTAAATCCGTGCCGGCGGTTGGAATCGGGCACTCAGCCGAGCCGCGGCACGCAGATCGTTCTCGGCACCGGTGCGCAGTTCGAGTGCCTGTTCGCCTGACAGCACGAAGAGCTGGTAACGCGCGGCAGCGCGCAGCCACAGGGCGTGGGTGCGGGCCAGATCGGCCCCTTCGGTCTCCGTCTCCAGCATCCATTTGGAGACCGCCAGATAGTCGCCCTTGAGGAAGCGTTCGAGCTGCGGGCGCAGCAGGGTCCGCGAGCGCTCGGCCAATTGCTGGGCGGCCAAGGCCTGTCGGGCGCTGGCCAGGGCCTGGTCGAGCTTCACCCGCGCCGGGCCGATGCTGCGCAGCTCACGGCCGCCACGGGCCTGCTCTGCGCTGCCGATGGCCTGCGCCAGGGCGCGCCGTTCGGCTGAATCGCCGGGCCATGCACTCAGGGTCTGCTGGGCCTGGTCCAGGCTTTGCGCCAAGGCTGCCTGCGCCAGCGCCAGATCGGCCGCGTTGCGTTGGGCGCTGCGCAGGGCATCCAGCTGGCGCTGGTCCTGCGCGAGCCCGGCCTCGATCGCGGCCAACTCGCGCGCCAGCCCGGCGATCGCGTTGGCATCCCTGGCGCCTTCACTTTGACTGAGCCGGCTGCGCCATTGCGCCACCGCCTTGGCGCGTTCGTCGAGCTGGCTCTGCAGCCTGGCGCGCCCATCCAATGCGGCCAACTCGGCGGCAGCAGCGCCGCTGGTGAGCCGGCTCAGGCTCTGCTCGGTACGCGCCAGCCTCTGCTTGACGTCGGCCAGCGCTGCAGGTGGCCAGCTCGGCGCCGCTGGCGGGGTGGGCGGTGGCGCGACCGGGGTCGGCCTGGGTGCTGGCGGCGCCGGTGCGGGTGCCGTTGGCGTGCTCGCCACCGGCGGCGAGGCGACAGGCGTGGGCGATGCGCTTTCGGCAGGCGCGCGCTGTGCCAGTCGAGCCTGACATTGCTGTTCCATGCGCTGCTGCTCGGCGCCCAGATCCAGCGTCAGGACGAGTTGGCGATGGCTGGGCTCGGCAAAGGCCGCCAGCGCCGCCCCGCAATCCCCAGCCTGAAACGCGGCCAGACCGAGATAGTAGTGCGGCACGTAGGGCACATAGCGCATGCCATAGAGGCGCAGACGTGCAGCGGGCTTGGGCTCTTCGGCGATCGCGGCCTGCATGGCCGTGCGTACCCGCGCCCATTCGCGCTTCTCCACCGCGTTCAGACCGTCCTGGTAGCTGCGCTTGTAGTCGGCCAGGGCAGGGCTGCCCAGCAGCATCAGGAGCAGGAAAAGCCAGCGCTTCACCAGCCGGCCTCCTTGAGATAGCGATCGGCATCGAAGCCGCCGATGTCCAGCTTGACGTTGCTCAAGCGGCCGCGTTGCACTTCGACGGTCGCTTGTGCGCGGCGTCCGTCGGCGGCGACGCTGACCTGATAGCGACCTTCGGCCAGCGTCAGCAACAGCGGCGTGGCGCGATCCTGCGGCAGGGCGATGGCCTCGCCAGCGGCATTGCTCAGCGCGACCACTTCGGCCCAGGGCGTGGCGTCCACCACCAATTGACCCTGACGCTCCTTTTCGGCACGGGCGGTGGCGGCAGCGGCCTCCGCGGCACGCGCCGCGCTGATCTGCGCTGCCAGTGCCGCCAGCGGTCGACGTTGACTCAACTCGGTGCCGGCTTGTGCCAGCCACGCTGCCGCCAGTTCCAGATCGTCCGCCTTGCGCGCGGCTTCTGCCTGCCGCGCCACCGTCTCGGCCAGTTCCTGAGTCAGGGCCTCGGCCTCGGTCGGCGTCAGCCCCAGTTCGGCGAGCCGGCGCCATTCGTTCTGCGCCGCGGCCAGGGCATTGATGTCGAAGGCCGGATCGGCCAGCTGCGCACGCCACTGGCGCACCGCCTGATCGCGTTCCAGCTTGCGTCGTTGCGCACCCAGTTGCGCCGCCCTTTGCGCCAGGCCGGCATCGCTGGGGAAAGCCGCTGCCAGGGCCAGCGCCTGGCTTTCGGCGGCATCCAGATTGTTGGCCGCCACCTGCGCTTCGACCGCGCCCAACACGCTGCGCTGCACGCGGCGGGCCAGATCCTGCACGCGCGGGTCGGCGGCATCGAAGGCGCGCACGGCGAGGAAGGCGTCGAGCAGGTTCTCGCCCGGCGCCAGGCGCTCGCCGTCGAGCAGCGCACCGAGGCGCGCCAGGCGTTGCTCGAACAATTGCTGCTGGCCGATGGCGGCCTCTTCTTCGGCGATGCGACTACTCATCGCCGCCAGCATCGCGTGCTCGGGAAGGATCTCGCCGCTGTAGGCCAGCAGTGAGCGTGCACGCGGGATGTCGCCGGCGCGGAGGGCTTCGTCGACCTCGGCCAGCGCCGCTTTGGCCAAGGTCTCCTCGGCGCGCAAGGTGTAGTCGGAGTTGCGCCGGATGCCGCGCATTTCCTGCAGGCTGGCGCTGGCGCTGGCCCGTTCGGGGACGAACAGCTGACCCGCGGTCAGGCGTTCGGTGAACTGCTCCTGCAGCAGGTTCAGCGCGACCAGCTCCGAGCCGCTGGGGCCGCGCTGGGTCCACAGGTAGGCGCCCACGGCGATCGCAGCGAGCAGGGCGAAGCCGGCAAACAGCCAAGGCAGGCGCAAGGCGCGCGGGCGACTGTGACGCGTCGCAGCGGCCGCATCGGCAGCGCGTGGTGCTGCTGCGACCGCGCCGGCGGCACCCGCTCGCGCGGCACGCTCGCGCCGACGCGCCGCATCCATCGCCGACTTCACTTCGGCGTCGCGCATGGTGTCGAAGGAGAAACCCAGCTCGCGCAATTGCTCCGACCACGGCTGATCGGGCGAGAAGCGCGCCACACGGCGCAAGGGTTCGGAGGCGACGAAGACATCGCGCAGGGCGCGGGTGAACTCGGTCATGCTGGCGTAGCGGTCTTCGCGGCGCTTGGCCAGCATGGCGTCGAGCACCGGCTGCAGATCGGCCAGATCTTCGCCCAGGCGTGGGATCGGCGCCGTCAGATGCTGCATGCACACGGCGATCGGCGTCTCGCCCTTGAACGGCGGCCGGCCGGTGAGCAACTCGAAGAACATCACGCCCAGCGCGTAGAGGTCAGAGCGACCGTCCACTTCGCCGCCCGACACCTGTTCCGGGCTCATGTAGATCGGCGTGCCCACGATCATGTTCTCGGCGGTGATGCGCGTCTGCGCCGCGGTCAGCTCGCGGGCGATGCCGAAGTCGGTCAGCACCGGCACCTTGCCACCGCGCAACATCACATTGGCCGGCTTCAGATCGCGATGGATGATGCCGAGCTTGTGCGCTTCCTCCAGCGCCGAGGCCAGCTGCACCACGATGGAGATCGACTCGCCCACCGACACGCCCACGCGCAGCTTGTCGACCAGCGTGCCGCCGTCGAGGTACTCCATCGCGATGTAGGCGATGTCGTTGACCTTGGCGATGTCGTAGATGCCGCACACATTGCGGTGGGTGATCTTGGCCAGCGTGCGGCCTTCGCGCAGGAAGCGCTTCTCGGTGCGCTCGGGATCATCCTCGGCGGTGTTGCGCAGCACCTTGATCGCGACCTTGCGCTCCAGCGAGCTCTGCACCGCGAGGTAAACCGTGGCCATCCCGCCGGAGCCCAGCTGGCGCAGGATCTGATAGCCAGGAATCTCGGGAATCTTCTGCGCCAAGGCGGAACCCGTCGCGTGGTGAAACGCGAGTCTAGCCCGGATGTTTCACGAGGTCGCGAGGCCACGGCGCGATTCCCTTGTCATGATGCGGAGAACCCTGCCCGCGCTGCGCTGAAAAGGTGTCGGCTGCCGTGTCCTCGCTCACGCGGCTGCGCTTCCTGCTTCGCTCCTCCGGTCAGCGCATCCATGCGCTGGCGTTCGGCGGCGGAGCGCCGAGCGCCGCTTGCGGCTTCAGGCCCTGTCCGTGGCGAGGCGCGCTTGCGGCCGACTCACCAGTGCTTCAGCCCTGCGGCAGGAGCCACAGGAGGCGGTCGTCGACGGCGCACCAGGATCCCGCATCGACCTCGCGATCGCCATCGCGCAGACGCACGCGCAGTGCGCCACCGTCCTTGCGCAGCTGGTCCATCGCCTGCGCTTGCGCCGGCCCGTCGGCCTCCAGGGTCTGCGTCCTTGCCGAATCGGCGCAGGCCGCGGCATCGCGCAGTGGCGGCGCGGCAGCGGCAGGATCGAAGCGTTCCCCCGCCATCCAGCGCCAACGCCAATAGCGATCGGGCGCGGCTTGGCGCAGCACGGTCACGCCGCCCACGCCGATCACCCGTGCCTGCCAGCCGTCCGCACTGCGATCGAGACGCAGCGCAGTGGTCTCGTCGACGCCGAAAGCCGCCGGTTGGCCGCTGGCTTGCAGCAGGCGGGCCAGACGCCATTCGCGGCCGCGTTCGGAGAAATGCGTGTCCAGCACGCCCAGCGCGAAGCTCGCCAGGCCGCCATCCGGGTGATACAGCAGGGCATCTTCGGCCTGGCCCTCGCAGGCCCGCGCCTGGGTGCAGCCCACTCGTGGCGGCAGCGCCCGCGTGGCCTGCGCCGGCCCCGGCGGCAGCGCTCCACCACTGACGATCATGCTGCCGCTGGCTTGCACGGCGGTGCCGGCGCTGGTGCCACCCAGCACCAGGCTGCCCTCGGCGAGCCGGGTGCGCAGCAGGGCGAGCGCCGCACTCGGCTTGCCATCCGGTTCGAACCACGCGGCGCGGGTGTAGCTCTGGTCGCCGCCGTTGAGGAACAGGCCATCCGCCCAACGCAGGGCTTGGTCGATCTGCTGCGGATCGCGACAGGCGCGGCGCAGCTCGCGGGTGCGTTCGGGATACAGGCGCTCGCGGTCGTGTGCGCCCAGGCGCTCGGCGCGCAGGCGATCTAGCTCGCGGCAGGCGCGAGCCGGATCCGCTTGCGCGGCGCGCAAGGCGTGATCGAGCGGCAGCCAACGCACCTCGGCACCGGCCTGCGCGAAGCTCTGCAGGTAGAAGTCGATGGCGGCGTAGGGATCGCGCGAGGAGGCCGTGCTGACCAGGATGCGCGGTCACTGGCGGCCGCCAGCGCTGCGGGCCATGGCCACGAATTCGCCGAGGATGGCCGGCACCGCCGGCTCGCGGCTGGCAGCCAGGGCCACGGTTTCCCCGGCGAGGCCCGCCTGCAGGCCATCCAGCACGCGATCCTGCTCGAAGCTCGCCAGCTGTTCCCAGGCGCGGGCCGAGCCGGCGCTGTGGCGCCTCAGCGCCGCCAGCAGCTGGTCGTGATCCAGATCCACCTCAGGCGCAGCGATTGCAGTCAAGGCGCGCTTGATCTGCGCTTGCTGGGATTGTCGATGCGGCAGCCAGCCGCTGCCATCGACGCGCGCGATCGCGTCGGCATCGACGCGATAGCGCGGCTGCCCGTCGCCGCCTTCCGGCACACGATCAGGCGCGCAGGCCTTGGGCGCCGCGCTGCTGCACACCGGCAGATGACCGCCGACCAGCAGCAGCTGCGGCTGCGCCAGCGCCGGGCCGGCCAGCCACAGCACCACCATTCCCCACCAGCGAGTTGCGTGCATACGAACATCCGAGATTGACGCGCTCCTGATGCTCTCGCAGTCTCGCGCGCTTGTGCTGCGCCCTGGTGCGAATGCCTCGGCTTTGCCTGATCACCCAATCGTGCTGCCTCAAGGACTCCCATGCACGCTCACAGCCCGGAACCTGCGACTGGATCGAGATCGCCGGACACTTTGCTGATCCTGGTGGCGGTGGCGCTGCTGGTGGCGCTGCTGGTGGCCTTCATGCCGCCGGGGCGCTTTGCCGAGGTGAGTCGCGTCGAAGGCTCGCGCGAGGTCGACATCGAACTGAGCAGCTTCGAGCTGACCGGGCCGGCGCAGGCGGTGCCGGTGTTCGCCGAAAAGGGCGGCGTGGGCTTGTTGAATCTGCCTTTCGAAGGTCTGGTCTCGGGCGACAAATGGGGCTCGGCGGTTGGCATCGTCGCCTTCCTGCTGGTGCTGGGCGGCAGCTTTGGCGTGCTGATGCGCACTGGCGCCATCGACCGCGCGCTGGGCGGCTTCGTGCTGCGCTTCGAGCGCCAGATTCCGATCCTGATCCCAGGCCTGTTCGTGTTGTTCTCGCTGGGCGGGGCGGTGTTCGGCATGGGCGAGGAAACCATCCCCTTTGTGCTGTTGCTGGTGCCGATCTTTGCCCGCCTGGGTCTGGATGCGATCACCGTGGTGATGGTGACCTATGTCGCCACCCAGGTCGGCTTTGCCACCAGTTGGATGAACCCCTTCAGTGTGATCGTGGCGCAGGGCGTGGCGGGCCTGCCGCCGGTTTCCGGCGCCGAGTTGCGGGTGGCGATGTGGGCGCTCTACACCGGCCTTGGTGCCCTGCTGACCTTGCGCTATGCCTTGCAGCAGCGCCGCGCCGCCGGCGTGCTGGTGCAAGTGGCCAGTGCTGCACCGAACACCCTGCAGCCAGCCACGCGCGGCGATCTGGCCGTCGTTGCGGTGCTGGTGGCGGCGATGCTGTGGGTGGTGTACGGGGTGACCCAGCGCGAGTACTACCTGCCCGAGCTGGCAGCACAGTTCTTTGCCATGGCGCTGGTCGCCGGTGCGGTGGCCTGGTTCACCCAGCGCCCGCATCTTTCCGCCAACGATCTGGCCGAGGCCTTTCGGCAAGGCGCCGGGCAGATGCTGCCGGTGGTCCTGGTGGTGGCCCTGGCCAAGGGCCTGATCCTGCTGCTCGGTGGCACCGACCCCAGTCAGCCGGCGGTGCTCAACACCTTGCTCTACAACCTGGCGCACGCGCTGGAAGGCCTGCCGGCCAGCTTCGCCGCCTGGCTGATGCTGGTGCTGCAGTCGATCATCAACCTGCTGGTGCCTTCCGGCTCCGGCCAGGCGGCGCTGACCATGCCGGTGCTGGCGCCCTTGGGCGACTTGCTCGGCGTCAGCCGGCAGGTCACCGTGCTGGCCTTTCAGCTTGGCGACGGGCTGACCAACCTCATCGTGCCGACCTCGGCCGTGCTGATGGGCGTGCTCGGCGCCGCGCGGGTGGAATGGATCCGCTGGGCGCGCTTCATCCTGGTCTATCTGCTCGGGCTGTTCCTGCTCTCGAGCAGCTTCGTGATCGGCGCGGTGTGGTGGGGTTACAGCTGATCAGCGTCCTGCCGCGACACTGATCCCCGTGCTGCCCAGCGTCTGGCCCGTGGCATCGCTGCCGCTGAGCCGATAGCGACCCGGCGCGAGATACAGCGTGCAGGCGCGCCCATCGCGTTGCACACAGCGATCGGCCGGCACCGCATCAGCGCCTTCTGCCACAGCGCGCGCCTCGATCTGGCACGGCAGCCGTTGGGCACACAGAGGAGCGGCGGCCACCGGCACCCGCTGGCCATCCAGGCTGAACCACGGTCCCTTTTCCTCGGCGCCGTGATCGGGCAGCAGCACGCTGACGTCATTGCGTGCGGGTGCCAAGGCCCACAGCTTGCCGTCCAGCCGGCACACTTGCGGCGTACTCGCGCCGCTGTGGGCGAGCAGCGGGCGATACATGGGATGTTCGCGGCCAGCCGGATCGCTGCGCAAATCCACCTGATCCACGCTCAGCACTGCGGCGCCGAGCCGGGCCTCGATGCGTTGCGCCAGCGGCTGGATCTTGAACAGGCGCTCGCCGCTGCGATCGACATGCGCATAGCCGGCATGCACCAGAACCTTGGCCCTTGGATCACGGCCGATGCTGCGCTCCCACAGTTGCTGCGCCTGCGCCGCCTCCCGCGCCTCAGCATCGCCCTCGCCCATGTGCTCATAGGGCACCAGGCGATAGCCCAGACGCACGGCCTCGCGCAGCAGCTCGGCAAACAGCGGCTCGGCGAGATAACTGCCGCTGCGCTTGCTCGGATAGCCGCGGTGCAGGTAATCCGCCTCCGTCTCGTGCAGGGCCTCCACCGCGAAATGCGTGTAGCCCTCCGCGCGCAACGCCGCCAGCAGGGCATGCGTCAGCACCCGCGTCTGCGGCACATGGTGAGCCTCGTTGATGAACACGAAGCGATGCTCGCGCGCCGCTGCGCGCAGCGCCGGCAGGGCCGCCTCGCAACGCAGTCCCTGCGGCACACTCACGCTCTCCGTCGCAAAGCCGTTGCGATGGCCACCCGGGCCGAAGGGAAAGACCTCGAGTGCCCGTCGTGGTTCGCCGGCCTCTGCGTGCAAAGTGGCGATGCTCTGCTGCCAGCGCGAAGCCCGCGCCGGGTCGGCCGCAGCGCCGCCTTCGGCCAGCGTCAGGGCGGTGAGCGGCGTGGGTGCCGCATCGATCTGGCGCCAGAGATCGGCCGCCGGGGCAGCACTGGCCAGGCCTAGAGCGCCGAGCATGGCGAAGAGCAGGCGCTGGATGCGTCGCAACTGGATGGGCATGGCCGGTCACCGCGAACTGGGAGCGCAGCAGATGGTCGCGACCCAGGCAAATTCAAGCTGTGCAGCGACACACTTTTGGCCTACCAGCGCTGACTCCAGTTCAAGTGCCAGAAGCGGCCTGGGATCCGATAGGCGGCGTCGAAGGAGTTGAAGGTGCCGGCATAGGACACCGGCGGGTCGCGATCCAGCGCATTGCGCACGCCGACTGCGATCTGCCCGTCCCAGGGCGTGTCCCAGGCGGCCTGCAGATCCAGATACACGCGCGCCGCCAGGCGATTGAGCGGGAAGGCGGGATCGAGCGGGCTGGGCTGATCGGGATCGCTGCACAGCGAGCTGGCTCCGGCCCGCGCGGCGGTGATGCAGGACTCGCGCAAGCCGCCGTAGTAGCGCCACTGCGCGGCGGCTGACCAACTGCCGCGCTGCCAGCTCAGATCGAGGCTGCTGCGCAGGCGGAATCCAGGCTCGAATGGCGCCAAGGTGCCGAGCGTGGAACGCCGACCCGAGCCACGCGGCAACTCCAGTTCATAGCGTTCGTAGTAGCTCGACTGCCAGTCGAGGCGGAACTGGCCCAGCGGCGTCTCGCGGCGATAGCCCACGCTCAGATCGTAGCCCTCGACTTGCAGAAAGCCGGAGTTGAGCAGTCGCGCGTCCACCAACAGCAGATTGCCGGCGGCATCGCGATCGGTGCGCGCGCAGGCCTCGGCAATGCCAGCATCGGCGCAGTAGCGCAGCACTTCGGTCGCGCTGATCGGGGCGACCGCATCGTCGATGCGGATGCGATAGGCATCGAGGCTGAGGTCGAAACCAGGCCATGCGCCTGGGCTGAGCACGAGTCCCAGACTGCGGCTGCGCGAGCGCTCCGGCTGCAACTGATCATTGCCGCCGCTCAGCGTGGCGAACACCGTGTTGCTGCTCAGGTACTGGCCGCCCGGCACGCCGTCGGCGGTGCAATTGGCGCGTTGTGTGGCGGTGGGATTGGTGGCTGCGCAGAGATCGGCCTGGATACCCTGGACGCCCTCGCTGGCCGGAAAGTACAGCTCGGACACGATGGGCGCGCGGAAGCCTTCGGCATAGCTGGCGCGCAACATCAGCTCGGCATGCGGCTGCCAGCGCAGGCCGGCCTCCAGATTGTTGCTGGTGCCGAAGCTGTCGTAGCGCGAATGGCGCGTCGCGGCGCTGAGATCCAGACGCTGCGCCCAGGCGCGGTCGGCGAGCAGCGGCACATCGAACTCCAGATAGGCCTCATGCACCCGCACCGCGCCAGCGTAGGAATCGTTGCGCAGGTTCTGGATCGCCAGGCGGCGCGGATCGAGTCGGCTGGCGCCTTCCTCGTCGCGATACTCGTAGCCCAGGGCCAGTGCCAGCGGTCCGCTGGGCAGATCGTAGGCATCGCCGCTGAGATTCAGCGTGAGATTGCGCGCCTCCACGCGGGTCTGGTCCAGACCGCGGAAGTACACATAGTCAAGCATCTCCTGGCGCAATCCGCCGGCCCCACGGAAGGGATCGAAGGGAATGCAGTCGGCAATCGGTGCGGCCGCTGTGCCACAGCGCGGCACGCCGGCGCTGTCGCGGAAGCTCGGACCCAGGGCGCTGCGCAAG
>ERZ1066138.44-NODE-44-length-38686-cov-10.340012_pt1 | contig 38686 bp, 36 predicted proteins | sample MGYA00382785_ERZ1066138 | MGnify/ENA primary metagenome ERZ1066138 (study PRJEB33369, sample SAMEA5778368) | biofilm metagenome | biome: Industrial cooling water; feature: Water cooling tower basin; material: Biofilm | place: United Arab Emirates | collected... | reverse complement strand
CTTCCAGCCCATGCGCGAAGAAGATCGCGGCGCTCAGAGCCGGATCGTCATGCCCCTACACGGACTTTCGGAGCGGGCCGGGCATTGACGAAGGCGCGCGTCAGCGCAGCCGTGCCGGCGGCGTCCGCGATAAGCGCTTGGGATAAGGCTGGGAGATGCCGTGCCCCGAGTCACGACCCGAGGAAGGAGCGCGTGAGTATTCCTCACCCGAAAACAATCGCAAAATCGGAGACGATCTCGAAGAAACGTGGAGCAATGAAACGTAGCGAGAAATCGCTCCGCACTAGAAATGGTAGAAATAGCCGCGCATATGGCAATTGCGGAATAATTGTTTTATTCGACGCCCAAAAGAGTTAAACTGAAAGTAGTTGGAGTTTTTCCAGCCGGGGTGTGAGAACCCCGTTCGTTATGCGGCAGGCATCAGCCGTAACTTGGTGCGTCTTCCTCACATTACGATGGCGAAGCGCGCCATGGATGTCGCTTCTCGGGAACTAGACCGGGAGGCGGCAGTGCATGTTCAGGCTCACTGCCTGCGCTCGCGTTCGCGCGAACAGGCTCGCGGCTAAAGACTGCCGCACCGTGCTCATAACGAAACGGTTCTCAACTCCCGGTCACCAGAGGTAGCCCCTCCGGTGGCCGTTTCGATTTTGACGAACGATTTTATGGGGGAGTTTGATGCGAATATTTGTTTTGCTGCCGCTGTTGCTGACGTCCTGTGCAACCACAGGGCCAGCCGGGACAGCAGTCTATCTTTATCCGGGAGCGAAGATTGAGGTGATTCGGGAAGGGGCCTGCTCGATCCAAGAGAATCTGAGCAAGTCCGGGATCGCATCAGCGTCCCTTGATACGTCAACATGGTCTGGGGCGCACACCCGAACGGATCAGCACGGCAATGAGTATCTCGCGGTGTCGCCATGTGTATAAGACAGGCGGTCCACTCTCTGCTGCTGGCGGCCCTTCTGTGCCTTACGATTTCGACCTCAGCGTCCGCACTTGACCATTGCTGGGTTCCGCATGGGCAAACCTACACTATCAATGAACACAGCACGTGCCGACGCGTCACAAACAACCATGCTTCTGGGGTTCAAATCTTCGTCCCAACGAAAACAGCGGCTGAGTGGAGCACGGGGGGAAATGCGTTTATGAATGCCACGCCTGCGGGGGTCACAATCTCTGCCTGCGGGGTATGCGGTGATACAGCGAATTGCGGCCCCAGTGCCGGTGGTTCTAACGGAATCTCCAACAATGTCTGGGTTCCGGTTGGAAGTTCGGTAACCCTTCCAAGTATAACGACTAGCGGTCGCTACAATCTGGCTCAAATGTCCAGCTCGATGATAGTTGCTGAAGGGGAACCTACAGCGACAGACATTCAAGCTTACCAATTCAATGGCACGACCTGGGCAGGGGTCGGAACGTCCGCAACATTGTCAGGGGATAATTTCAGAGCCGCTGTAAAAATAACCGCCACTGACTACGTTTTTGTCGAGGAGGAGGAAGCTTCCGGCGAAGCTAATGATGACATCAGGCTTCATGCCAGGCGGTGGACGGGATCTGGATGGTCGGCCAGCCTTTCCAACCAAAACACAGGTATTGCAGACGCGCCAAAAGCTTCCAAATTAAACGCTACGGCAATCGCTGTCATAGGGGATTATGAAAATGCTATGGAGGCCTGGAATTGGAATGGTTCAGCATGGACCGAGCTTGGCAAAATCGATTATCCCCAGTCAGGGACTCGTTACCAACTCAGAGGTGTTGCTTATCTTTCAGACAATTCGATCCTTGTTCATGAGCAATATTTTGTTGATAGCCTAACACCGGGAAACTATTTCCTTACGCCCTACACCTGGAATGGGACAACATTTGTAGCTGGGACCCGTCATCAAATAGGGACCGTCGCCTCTCCCGTAGCTCTGCAGAACATGATTAGTTTAACGCCCACTAGCGTAATCTCCAGCTTGAATGTTGGAGGAGATCACAGGTTAGTTGTACACTACTGGAATGGAAGCACGTGGACCGCAACAGCTCAGCAAAGTTTTGGTACAATACCCATCTCTTTCGAAAAATTAGACTTTAATGAAATTGCCATAGTCCAAGGCACCGTTGGCGGCACATACACTTTGCGAAAATATATCAGTGGATGCTTTTAGCTTTTTTTCATACGTACTCAGACTAATTTTTCCATATAGAGCGCGCCAAAGCATCCGGGGGCACAATACTTATTGTGCCCCCACTCTGAAATAGAATCACCGCCGCATCGTGCGCCAGAGCATCACAGCATTCGCCCAAAGCAGACCCGCTGTGATGACGATCGGCAAGAGGGCCCAGCGGGGGTCTGCTCTTGCGCCTTCGAACAAGTCCGGCATTGGTATCCAGATGTTGAGAATCTTAAGCCCGATATAGGCCGCCGCACTGCCGTAGAAGAGGCTGGAGGCCATAGACCTCAAGATATCGTTGGCTTCGCTCATCAGCGTGCGCTTGGTGCCCTGCTTGGGGCAGGGCATCGTAATTCGCGGCGAATTGGGATCAGCTTTGTGGAGCACCCAGGTTTGGGGAACCATGCGCAGTGGTTCATACGGGCTCCGCGTGCCGTTCGCATAGGCTTCGGCACGCGGATCGATGGCGATGCCCGCTGCGCGGTCTTTCTCAACCCTCGACCCGACATAAGAGCGGCCCCATTGGGAGAGAAAGCGCGGCAATTCCATACCGTGCTCGCGGAAGGCCTGATGCGCGTAGCTTTCAGCCTCCAGCTCCATCACATGACTGGCCAGACTAATTCCCGGCGGGGCATTGTGCAGGAAGATGTGCCCGCATTCATGCGCCACCGTATAGAGCTGGCGCATATTCTGGCCTTCGGGCGAGAGGATTTTGCCGGTGCCGATATAGGCAAGGCCCCCAAAATTCTCGCCGTTGATTTCATGGCCGGTGACGCCGGCCTCTTGCTTCATGGCTTCGGCGATAGCAAGGCGCTTGAGGCGGTTGGCCTCAATGCGCGCGCGAATTTGATCGCCCTTGCGCGGCGCAGGGGATGGCGGTTCTTGATGGGCGAGAACGGCGCTCATGAACGTGTTGGCCCCCGAAAGTTCTTACGTGCTTTGTTTAATGGGCTTCGCAATTATCAGCTAGTGCGGACAAGGCCGGTGAGCCGGGTTTCTCAACAGATGCCGCCGTAACTCTTCGTAGAGCCGCGCTCCGGGATGCGCGTGCGGTCTTGCTCCGGGAATGAAGTCAGCCAGGTTCTGCAGCGGATCGCGCGGCTTGAGGGTGAGGATTGCGTTTGCCAATGTGGCCAACACCTCGTCAGGCCCTATCGAGATTCCACGAAGATCCAGAGCGGAGAACACCCGCACGGCAAACTCCTGAACGAGAAGCTGTTGTTCCCCCGCAACCTTTATGCGCGGAGCGTGAAGCTTTCGATAGCGGCGGAACAGGGCGCTTGAGCAGATGGCAGTCAGCAGGACTGCTGCATCAGGATGTGCCAGAGAGGTTCCTACTGCACCGAACATCAGCGGCTGCGCTTCAATAGCCTCCACCAAGCGCACTCGCAGCACCCTGTATGTAGCGCGGATAGTCTTCCCTGACGTGTGAGTCATTGGCTCCAGCGCGGAAAGCGTCATCCCTTCCGCGAAGCCCCGCAGGATGCGCAGGAACTTGTGCTCGGAGAGCTTGGCACCTACGCAATAGCGGTTTTTGAGAGCGCTTTTAGGTGCTCTTTTTTGTTTTTTGACCGTCCCCATTCACCGCGCTCACCGGGCGTTTGCGCCCGATTGATATCGGCTGTGCTTCCCTTCGATTTTGCGCGAAAGGGCAGGTCTCCCTTATCCTATTTTGACATAACGCAACAATATTTCCCACTTTTTGAGAAGGGGCATTGAAGCGGAATACACGCTGCGCGGTGCAAGCCGCCAACAACAACAAGAAAAGGAGACTTGAGTAAAATGACGACCTGCCAACGATGCGGACGCGATGTCTGCCAACCTTGCGTTTTCAAACCCGTCAACGACAACAAGCGCGTTATCGTGGTCGCCCGCGACGAAGAGCTTCTGCGCCGCTCGCATTTTCAGCGGCTCGGAACGGCGACCAGAGCGCTTAACATGCCCCGCCGCGAGATCCCGAACTGGATGGCGGATGTGATCTACGGGTTCAAGGGCAAGATCGTCTGGCCGGGTGGGAAGGAATTCCTGATCCATGACGAGGCCATCGACCGCGCCTTCAACGATGATGGCTCGTTCCGCTGGCTCTCAGACTTCATGCTGTTTGGTGAGCGCGAGCTGCGCCAAAGCCCCCAGTTTCGTACCCTGCACCGGCTACGCCTGATCGATCTGGCCTTCCGTATCGCCTATCCGGATCGAGCGGCCTTCATCGCAAAATAAGCCAGAACATCAACTTTTTCCCAAAGCCCCCGCGCCCAATCGCGGGGGCTTTTATTCATGCTCCTCATCGGCGCTGCGCAGTGCAGAAGCCGACGCCCCTAAGAGGAGCACGGCCCCATGTTCAACCCCCACGATCATCGCAACAAGCGCCAGCAGTTCTTCATGCAGAACATCGAAGCGCTGGCAAACATCCTCGCCTTCATCACCGCATTTCTGGCCACGCCCGAAGTGTGGGCGCGGAGCGTCGGCTGGGTCGTCAATTACACGAGCCAGCGTTACGGCCCCGAGTTCGAAGGGCCGGTCTCGCTCGGCTGGTTCGTGACCGTTGCGCTGCTGATCTTCTTCGGCGCTCGCGCCACCCTCGCCACGGCAATCCTCGCCGCCGGCCTCACCCTCGCAGTCCGCGTCGTCTAACCCTCACCAAGGAGAATACTCATGTCGAACACCCCCAACGTTATCGAGATCAAGTGGCGCAAGTTCTTCCACGACATGTTCGAGACAATCGCAGGCATCGCCGTCGTCGTTGGCATCTTCGCTTTCCTCCTGGGCGGCAACTGGCTGCTCGCAGCTCTCATCGCCGTCGTCTCCGGCGTCATTTCCTCGAAGATCAAGTACAAGCTTGTGAAGAAGGTCACTGTTGATGGCTATGAGTGGGCCTAAACCGCCCAACACGATCCAGAGGGAGCCGCATCATCGCGGCTCCCTTTTTTGTTTTCTGGCCCGGAGATCGCCCCCATGTCGTCCTCCTCGCATAACGAGCGGTATCGCTTCGGCAGCGCGTCCTGGGCGCAGGAGTATCAGCTCGCGGAAGCCGGATTGTTCCGCCGGGCGGGCCCGCAGATCGGCTATTGGGAACAGAACCCACTGTTTCTGGATAGCGATGCGCCCATGCTCACCATTGGTGGCGCGGGCTCCGGAAAGCAGCGTGATAATCTGGCCTATGTGACGTGCAATACGCCGGGCCAGCGGATGATTGTGCTCGACACGCGCGGCGAGCATGCCGCCGTGTCTCAGGTGGCCCATGCCATTCATGGGGAGTTTGCCTTCACATGGAGCCCGTTTGGCTTGCACGGCCTGCCCCAGCACAGCTGCAACCCGCTCGACCATATCGATCCGCAGAGCCAATCCTTCCATGCTGATTGCAAACTTATCGCGCAGTCACTGTTTCCGGCCACGAGCACAGGCGATGGCAAATATTTCGAGTTGCGGGCGGCCAATATAATTGAGGCGTTTTTCAAGCATGATGCCTCCATGAACGGCTGGACGAGCCTTCCGCGCCTTATGGCCATCGTGAATTTGGTCGAATCCGGCACCAAGGGCTGGCCGGACTTCATCCAGAGCATGCTGGCCTCACCGTTCGCCGATATCCGGCGCACAGCCGGAGAGATGCTCGCCAAGCAGCAGGACAGCCCGCGCGAGTTCGGCTCCATCACCGGTGAGATCTATGGCGGCCTCTCATTCCTGGATGATCCGGCACTCCAGAGGGCCCTGGGACACTCGGATTTCTCGCTCTCAGCGCTGATCGACCCGACGCGCGTGTGCAAGATCTTCCTCATCGTTCCGGCTGAATATCTGAAGATCTTTGCGCCGGTCCTGCGGCTGTTCTTTACGGTCACGATGATCCTGAAGGGCCGCGCGCCCTCGGCCGCGCGCGTTCTCATGCTGGTGGATGAAGCCGGGCAACTGGGCAGTTTCGATGCCCTCCTGCAATCCTTCACCTATGGACGCGGGGCTGGCATCCGTTCTTGGGCGATCTTCCAGGATGCCGGGCAGATTTCGCGGAACTTCGGCCCCGCTGGGCTGTCAGGCTTTATGGGTTCAGCGCAGATGCGCCAGTTCTTTGGCGTGCGGGATTATCAGACCGCACAAGCAATCTCGAACATGCTGGGCACCGAGACGCTGGAATATGATGACACCCGCCTGCAAGAAGCGGCCCGCCGCCAGAAGGTGCAGGCGATGCAGCGCTTCATGATGGGCGAAGACCCCTTCGCTGCGATCTTTGATGCGGCTCACTATGCCAAGACGGAGAAGCTGCGCACGAAGCAGGCTCGCAAGCTGATGACGGAAGACGAGATCCTCTCCATGCCGGAGGACCGGCAGATCATCTTCATCGCGGGAAAGAACCTCCCGGCGCTCTACGCGCATAAATATCCGTATTTCATGCGGCCCGAGATGGCAGGGCTGTATCTCCCTAATCCCTATCACCCGCCCTACGACATGGTGCCGATCGCAAGCGGCTGGCGCACGAAGTGGGCGCGCGTGATCCGCGAACCTGTGCCGAAGAAATTTGAGTCTTTCCCCCAATTTCAGAACGGCACTTGGGCATATGTGGAGGGGTACAAGCCAACCTGACAACAAAGGAGATCAGCATGAGCAACGACACCAAACACCAAAACAAGGGCCCCTCTCACATCGCGTATCATGTGCGTGAAGGCGAGGACAACAAGGCCTACTTCAACCGCATCGGCGCGGCCTGGCAGCATAAGGACGGCCAGGGTCTCAACATACAGTTCGACACCCTGCCGATCGACGGACGCGTCACTGTCCGCACGGTGCAGGACCGCCTGCAGGAAGCCAAGGAGAACGCCCAGGGCGACCGTGAGGGCGAGCGGCGCGAGAGCGCACGCGACGACAAGAGAAGCTCTAACAGGGAGGACCGGCGCTCACGCGGTGACGGTCCGCGCTATGAACGGTGAGCAAAGCAAAGGAGTTCGGGCTCTCTGCCAGCGGTTTAGCGACCAAAGCGGAGCTTGAACAACGGATCGCAGCTCGGCCCAAGCCTCGGGCCGAGCTGCATCTCACCCCAAACGGGTGGGAAGCCACAGAAGTACGGCGGCAAATTGATCAAGCCGGTGAACGCCGCATCCGGCATCTCGATGAGCGCTTGCGACAGGCGCGCGAGAACTTCGAAAAGGGGCACGCCCGCGCACTGGTGCGGGGCCGTGCCAAACAAGACTTCGACCGGGGACGGTGAGAGCGCCCCGGTTCTCCCCCTCAGAAAGCCAAAGCCTCTGCCATGACCACGTTCCAAAAGCTGGATCAGATCAGACAGCATCTTCAGCTCGATCAGCCGCGCGATGAAAAGCCCATGACAGCCCCGTCATCCGAGTCAGCAACCGGCAAGCGGGTGCAGAAGAACCTCTCCATCCTGGAGGGTGACGCCGAGCGCCTCAGGGCGCTCGCGCAGCGTGATGGCGTCAGCCAAGCCCGGATTCTGAGCGCAGCCCTGGATGCATACGAGCGTATGCAAGCGGGTCCCGGCTAACCCCCCAGATCTCTATCGGCGTCATGCTCCCATTGGACGTTAGACCAATATGGGCCAGCGCAACATGAAGACCTTTCTCTCCATCATCGGCATAGCGGCGGCCCTCGTCATGGCGACTGTATCGGCCGCCATGAACTTTGCGTTCCTGTCCTCTCTGGGTAAGACCGAGATGGAAGGCCAAATGCTGGGCGCAGCGTCTGCGGCTGCTGATCTACTCAAGTGCCTTCTGCCATTCTTCATCGCCTGGGCCTGGCGGGAGCAGAGATTTGTGGCCGCCTTATCGGGCACGGCGGTATTCATCCTGTTCGCAGGCTTCTCCCTGCTGAGTGCCATCGGCTTTGCGTCCAGCAATCGTGATGCGGTGGTGCAGAATCGTTCGGCTATGGATGAATCTTTCGCGCGTGCAGATCAGGAGTATCAGCGGAAGATTGCTGCACTGGCCGCTCTGCCGACGCGTCGTCCGGCCACCGTGCTCGCCGAGGAATTGCGAGCGGCGCAGCAAAACCGGCTTTGGAGCCGGAGCAAGGACTGCACAGAGGCCACCGAGGCACAGAGCCGCGCCTTTTGCGACTCGTATTTTCGCTTGCGGGGTGAACAAGCGGCGGCCGAGGAGGCTGTGCGGTTGGAAGTCAGCATTTCGGCATTGCAGGCTGAGCTGGCGAGTTTGAAGACACAGGGAGCCGGTCAGGCGCGGGATGCGCAGGTGATGGTTCTTTCAAACCTGTTCGGCCTCCCGGAGGAGCGTCTGCGGCTGGTCCTTATCGTCGCTGTGGCGCTCGTGGTCGAGCTCGGATCATCGCTGGGCCTTTATCTGGCCGCTGGGCCTCGAATGGGGGCCATCACTGTCTCTGATCCGGACATGAGCCAGCGTGAAGAACCGCGCCCAGTCGGTGACATCGAGGCGTTTGTGCTCGCAATGCTGCGACCTGCGCAAAACGGACAAGCCTCAATCTCGGAACTGTCTTCAGCGTACCGGCAGTGGTGTGCCAGAAATCAACTGGAAGCCATCGAGGACCGTCAGTTTGGAGATCGCTTCCGTGAACTTGCCAAAGCTATCCAACTGCCGCAGAGCGGCGGAAAGTTCGTAGGGATTGGCCTAGCGCCTGGGTCTTGCTGATCAATCCTCAAGATGCCCTAAACTACCAATCGGGTTCGACCATGACAGCAGACGCCTCCCAGTCGAGTTTCGCTGAAGCCTCGCGCACCATTGCTTGGATTGTCTCATCGAAGTCATAGCGGAAGAACGCCACCACAAGTTCTCGCATCGTGCCTTCGGCAGGGCTACCGATACGTTCCTGCAGCCAAGCGTGGAAGAGATAGGGCGGCAGAAGATCGAATTCCAAGAGCTGCCGATACGCCGCAGAATGCGGATCGTCGCCGCCGATGATGGGTAGGTTTGGCATAACGAGGATCGTCGTCTTCTTCCCCCACAAGCTTTCCATCGCATCAGGAGCATTCTTGAGCAGATAACGGTTGAGACCCTTTGGGGAACCTTCGAGTACACCACGGTTCTGGAAAAAGGTTGCGCACGATTGGACGTGGAACGCGACGATACCAACCGTGAAGCCGCATGAAAGTTTGACGCTCATGAGCGAAGGCCCCCAGTTAAATTGAACAAAAAGCCGAATTAACGCGAATGCACCTCCAGAACGCGTCAGCTGAGAATGGTAAGAACATGGCCCACGCATTTTCCGTCGCGGATGAGCGCGATCCCGCCCCGTCCGGCCAATGCCATCCACTGTTCTTTGGGCGATGAGTACCGCCAAAGTTCGTCGCCTGCTCTCCATGTCACGCCGCGACCGAAAGCATCCTGCTTGCGATACCAAGGAAATTTTTCTTCGACTTCTGCAAGCGTCATGCGCTCCTTCAGCCAGGATGCAGGCGGATAGTCTTTAGAGTACGCAAGCTCGAAGTCCCATGGCGGTGAAGGTGCTGGCACAGTCGCCGGATCGTCCGCGACAAGCTGTGGGCTAGGAGGCAAGCGCAGGGAGTCGGACAACAAATTTTGAGCGGCCTTCTGCGCCTGCTGCCTTTGATATTCGCGGAGCGCGATCAGAGCGGTGACCGCCACGACGCAAATGGTCCACACAGCCAGAAGCGGCAGCGCCAATCCGCCTGGAAAGGCGAACACGGGCAGAGAATATATGGCGGCTGCCGTAGCAAAGATTTTGATCAGCTCTTTCATGGCAATACTGATCTCCCACTCTCAAACCGACAATCTTGCAAAAAGCCAATCTCTCCTGCGGGCCAGCCCTGCTTCAGAGAAGACATCATCAAGGAAGCGGTGCGTGTTCTCGGCGCTGAGATTGGTATCGACGTACCATCCCGGCGCGAAGGGCTTGGCGAAGCTTGCGAGGTCTGCGCGTCCGGCATAAAGCGCGGCAGGGTCTTGGGCGATGTAGGCACGGCTGTGTTTGCGCCGCTTAGAGAGGCGAAGAAGCGCGTCCGGGCGTTCGTCATGCAGCCAACGTGCGGCCGTGACCAATATCTCGGCCAGTGTCCGGCGTTGCCAGTGCTGCTGGCCGATCCCCAGCCAATAAGATCCGCCTCCGAGCCGGATGTCGCGGTAGCGCTTGGGGTCCGCTTTGCGAAGCGCAAGAGCCGTCCTGCGGCGGATTTCGGCGCGCAGGAAAAGCGCTTCACTCGTGGCTGGTTCAGCTCCGCCCACAATTTGATGAAGACTTTCAAGCGGCAACTCAAGGGAGCGGCCTGCAACGGTGATCGAGGCATGGGGCTGGGTCATGAGGCTGCTCCTGTCTGAGATGTTTCTACTGGCGGGAAAGGCGCTTTTGGTGCTGCTGGCTGGCGGGATAGATGGTGACAACCGTCTCCCCCGCCATGACGACTTTCCAGTTAGCGAGGCGCTGAATGCGTTCGCATTGTGCCTTGAGCTCGCGCACGGTGCGGGCCACATCGTCTTTACGGAGGACGATCCCATCACCCCTGACGGCTGTGCCGTAGCGAAGAATGAGGTCCACATCCTGGAAGCGGCGTCCTCTTTGCCGAAGGCGCGTGAGGGCGTGCGCGCAATACCGGTATTGCGTCATGGTCTCCTCCAAAATTGCTGCGTGAATACTGAAAGGCCCCGGCTCTAGGCCTAGGGCTTTCGTCTTTTCTCGTCGGTCAAATGGGTGTGATGCTTGAGAAGGCGTTCGAGCGCGGCGCGCTCGGCTTCCCAGTGGGCCGTGTCGTTGCCTGCCTGGAAGGTGAGTTCAATCTGCTCGTCCAGGAGTTCCAGATGACGTGTCAGAAGGTGCGTCATGTCCTCTGACTGGCTGAAGGCAATTTTCCGGGCTTCGGCCAGATCAGAGATGTCAGAGGCGATGATGCGCCCAACGCTTTCGCCATCGCCGCTCTCTTCAAAGCGCACAACGGCGTACTTGCCTGCGAGTGCAATGATGCGGGGCTCGCCCTGGCGCTTCTCCAGCGTGGCCAACTGGTCCTGCAACTGCTGGGCGGCCAGCAAGAGCACGTAAGCCACAGCTGCCGGCTGCGGGATGCGATCGGACTGGAGCCAGCCGGTCAGTGTGGATTCGCCAATGCCCATGAATTCGCAAAACGGCTTGCGGGACATGGGACCTTCGCCCTGCAACTCTGATTTCAGCAGCTTGGGGTCGGCCATGAGGTCCTGCGCAAATTCAGCCGCGAGGACACGTGCTGATTTTCCCTCTACGAGAGCGGTTGCGATGTCAGAACTGAGCATTGGGGAGAGCCTCACATGTCGGAAGCAGATGTTGATATCACCATATAGATCCGAAAATGGCATTATGTCAAGCGCCAGCCACTCAATCCAATATCCACGGACGGTTCAAGCTTCAAGTTTCGACATGAAGGCCGAAAAGACGTCGAAATCTGACTTAGCGGTCTCGGTCGCGGGTCTGGCCGGGCGTCCGGGAATTCCCGGCGGATGAGCCCTCGCCGCGCGAGCGATCCAGCCGTTCCTTGGCGGAGGGCACCTTGTCTTCGCGCCGCGCTGCCGAAGTCTTCGCCGCTGAATTGGCCTGCGCCTCGAACTCCTTGAGCAAAGGCGGAGCCGAGAGGGTCTGCTTGAGCTGCTGCTGGTCAGCCCGCAATTCACGGAGCAAGGCGGCGTGCCGGTCGCGCGCGGCCTTGATCTGAGCTTGAAGCTTCCGGCGTTCAGCCAGCTGGGCATCGATAATGGCTTGCCTCTGCGCGCGATCACGTTGCAGGGCTTGATAGGCCTCTCGCTCGTTCTGCTTTTGAATCTGGGCCTGATGGCCACTCAGACGGCTCCACAGGCCGCGCATACCGCCCGGAATGCGGGCGGCCCGCTCTTTCGATTCCTGGGTCCAGCGCTGCTTCTGGCGTTCATCAAGGCGAACGCGCTCGGCGCGGTGAGCGGCTGCCATTGCGCTGCGCTGTTTCTCGAATGGAGCCAGCTCGCGCGTCTTTTGAAGTTCAGCTTCCTTGCGGTGGCGCTGGTAGGTCTGGGAGAGGTCCTTGGCAAGCTGCGCGCGGGCGTCTGTAACGCTGGGGAGCTTCTCGGTCTCCCCGAGCCGCTTGGCGACATCCTTGCTCTTCTTCCCCACGGCACGCGCCACGGAGAACACTTCGCCTTCGGGCGAGATGGCGACATGGCCGCGCCGGTCGCCTCGCGCCAGCGTGAAGCCCCGAGCCTTGAGGGCTTGTGTGAAGGCGGCAGCAGAGTCCGATGCCGCCCAGCATTCCTGCATTAGAGATTTGATATCGCGGGCATCCCGTCCGGCCCGTTTGGCTTGGTGCCATTCGGCGAGCGTAAAGTTGCGGGGATCAGCCTCGCGGCTGTTCATGAGGCCGCGCGGCATCTTCCAGCCGTTCTCGATGTAAAGGTCCCTGGAGAGGTCACGCAGCTTGTTCTTGAAGAACGGAAGGTTCTTGGCTGTCAGCGTGTCCGCGTCAATCCGGCTCCAGACGGCATGGGCGTGACGGCGGCCCTCTTTTTCATGGAAGACGATGGCGCGTGGCTGGCCGGTCAGGCCGTTCTTCTCTTCGATCCTTTGAATCGCATCTTCAAAGGTGCTGATCTCGACCTTTTCCTGCGGAGGGGGATTGAGAGAGACCGAAAACAGGAACTGCTTGCACTTGGTGGCCTTGCTGATCGCATGGGCCTCGGTGAGGGCCCCTAAAAGATTGTCAGAAACGAAGCCCCGAATGTCGTGAACCTCGACGTGCTCGTTCTCCTCAGTTTTCAGGAGGTGAAGGGCAAGCTGCTTGCCGCCGCCACGCTGAGAGGCTTTGAGGATCATGGCATCTCACCGGCCCGTGACACCCAGAGCGCGGAGAGCGGCCCGTGCGGCGGCATTTACATTGGCGACGGCCTCGCGCAAGGCGGCATCGGTTTCGGGGGTCACGACGATAATGCCGAGCTGCACGCCGCGTGCGATCTCACGCAGGCTGCTTGCGACTTCGCTCTTCCCGAGCTGGGCGAGTGCCGTCGCTGCCAGGTGCTCACGGCTCTTGCGCGAGCGAATGCGGGAGGGCTTGGGGTTATCGTTGGCCGCAAACAGCACATCCCGCGCATAGCGGCTGATGGGCTTCGTTCCAGCGCGGCACAGCAGATCCCTCTTCTGCTCCGGCGTCAAAGGCACAGAGAGCAGAACACGGGCTTTGGACGTTCTTTTTTGCGGGCGCTTGTCGGGCATCATGCCGATGAGGGTGCCACGCGCAGATGGGAATTTTGGGCGGAAGAACCCACATTGCGGGGCGGTTAGTGTCCGTCCTTGGCTTGCGCGTATCCTTGGTCGTATCCGGCGGAATACGCCTCCTGGAGGCTACTGCGTTCCGCTGCGAGAACATCCAGCAGATAGCCAAATCCCTTGGGCGAGACATACAGCGTCGCGTTGTCGTCTCTGCTTAGGAAGCCAAGGCGGAGGCATTCGGCTTTGCCGAAGTGACCCAGGAGTGAGTTGATAACTTTGAGGTCGTCGGGATCGTACATAATTGCATGCTGACGGAAATCTTGCGTAAATTCAAGGTATTGGAGTGGAGCGCGGCACATAAAGTGCCGCGCCTATGCGGCCCTATGAGGGCTGCTGCTTCTTAAGCCAAGTGACAGCCTCAGACGCCTTCGCGGCAGCGGTGAAGATCGCCTTGGGATCATCCTTGAGGAGCTGAAGCCAATTGGCGATGTACTGCGCGTGATCGGCACGGGTGTCCTGCGTGATGCCAAGTTCGGCGCACAGGAAGGCTGAGCCGATTTCGGCAACCAGTTCTTCGGCGGCATAGGCGTCCTTCTTGAAGCGCGCGGTGAAATCCCGGTCACAGCGAGATTTGTGGCCCGTGGCGTGCGTCGATTCATGCAGCAGCACAGCGTAATAAGCCTCATCGCGGGTCATGGTGTCAGTGCCGGTGAAGAGGCCTTCATCGGGCATCGTGATGGTATCGGTCACCGGACGATAGAAGGCGCGCTCGCCGCCGTGAACGACCGGAATGCCGGTATGCGCCATGAAGCGGTCAGCGGCTTCGATGCGGGCGATGGGCCCAAGCGGCTCCGGGCGGCCCGGAATGTCGTAGCCTTCGACATCATCGGCGTTGAAAACGTAGGAGGCACGGGCAACGCGGCGCTTGCCGTTGTCGGAGTCGTCCTCCGTCTCGATCTCGAATTCCTTGTAGAAGATGACTAGTTCGGACTTCGCGCCCTTGCGAACCTGAGCGCCCAGTTCCTGCCACTGCTTGTACGTGGCGAAGATCGGCGAGGAGAAGCCGCCCAGTTCGGCGGAGACCCAGAGGTTGAGGACATTGATGCCGTTATAGGCGTTCTTGGTGAGGGCATTCTCGGGCATCCAGAGCGGACGGCCTGACCTGCGCCAGGGCATCTGCGGATTGCCGGGATGGCTTTCGATGGCGGTGATGAGGCGCTGCGTGATTTCGGCATGCAAATCGCGGCGCGGCTTGGAATTTGAGGAAGCATTCGTCATGGCTCTGGCCCTTTCGTTGGCTTCGAGCCCACCGGAATTGGCGGTCTCGATGCCGTGACGAAGGGCGGCGGGGAATGAGCGGGGGCGGAACCGCGCCCAATAAGGCGCGGCGGCCGGCGGAGCCGTTAGCCGAGGCCAAAGGCCTTGAAGCCTTCGCGCCAGGCCGCCAGGATCGGCATAATAGAGAGACCGCCCATGGACGGCTGAGCCGACGAATGGCCGCCAGATACAACCCGACGGCTCTCAAGCACCAAGGGCGGCAGCCGTCTGGCTACGAAGGGAGTGCAGTCAAATGGCGCTAAAACACGCAAAGTCGGCGGAGGTCGTTGATCTCAGGCCGCTCGGCGACAAGCTCAAAGGCACCAAAACGAGTGCCATCATCAAGACTGAGCATTTCGAAGCGATCCGGCTCGTTGTCCATGCAGGAATGACGATCCCAACGCATGAGGTCGCGGGCAATGTCATGCTTCACTGCTTGGAGGGGCACGTCCGGCTCGGGCTGATCGACGGTCAGCTCGATCTCAAGGCAGGCGAGTGGGTGTTCCTCGATCGGTCTGAGGACCATTCCATCGCTGGCGTAGAAGACTCATGCGTGCTGATGACCATTCTCTTCCCGCGCAGGTCAGGCCCGATTCCTGGGATGGGATAGGTGAAGTAGCCATTTCCCCACCTCCAACCCATCGAGATTGACAGCCTACGGATTAATCCTTACAAATCGGGCTCGTAACTGATAGAGTTGGCATTCAGCATCACGTTCCACTCCTCCAGAGTATCGAGAAGTTGGTTCGATGTAGTTATGTTTGAGTGCACCACGCACTCACGGCGTACCCGACCTGCGGCCCAATCGCGACAGCCCTCGGCCCCGTTTCACCCCGTACAACCCCTCACGTTGCGGTGCTTTCCCGGATCGTGGTACCGGAGGTCTCCGCGGAGGACCTGATGCGCGTATCGTCCACACTCGCTGCCCTTCTACTCGCGACGTTCGGCGTCGCGCGCCCCGCTCATGCCGGCCCTGCGCTCCTGTTCGACGCCTCAGACGGCAAGATCCTTTATGCGGAGGAAATGGACGACCAGTGGCACCCCGCGTCGCTGACCAAGATCATGACCGCCTATCTGGCCTTTAAAGCCATCAAAGCTGGAAAAATCCGCCTCGACGATAAGGTCATCTGCACCGAACTCGCCAATCAGCAGCCTCCGTCCAAAATCGGTCTTCCTGTCGGCGGTGAACTCACGGTTGAACTGGCCCTTCAGGCGCTCATCGTTAAGTCCGCCAACGACGTTGCCGTCATGCTGGCTGAGAAGATCTCCGGTTCCGAGCTTCAGTTCGTCGCCGACATGAACGCGACCGCGCGCGAACTCGGCATGACCCGAACTCAGTTCTCTAATCCAAACGGGCTGCCGGCATTCGGTCAGGTCACCACCGCCCGAGATCTGGCGAAACTGGCCCGTGCCGTATCCGCCGAGTTTCCCGAATATTCGACGTACTGGGCAATGACGCAGATGCGGATTGGTAAAATCCGCCTGTCCTCCCACAACGCCCTTCTCAAGACGTTCGAGGGCGCCGACGGTTTGAAAACCGGCTTCATCTGCGACAGCGGCTTTAACGTGGTCGCCAGCGCGACGCGTGACGGCCGTCGGCTGATGGCGGTGGTCCTGGGCGAGCCTTCCGGCGGCGAACGCAACATCCGCGCCGCGAGCTTGCTTGAGCATGGGTTCCAGCAACTCGGCTGGAAGCAGATCTTCAATCAGGCGACCATCGACAATCTTCCCGTGCCGCCCGACGCGCGCGGGCCAATCAGCGTACGCTCCACGATCCAGTCGTGGGATTGCGGCAACGGCAAGCGCAACCCCGCCGTCGAGGCCCGTCGCGAGCGCATCAAGGCCGCCAAGGCCAAGCGTGAAAAGGCCAAGAAGTCAGCCGCAGAGAAGAGCGCACTGGGCGGTGCCAAACCCGGCGCAAACATGGGCGCTCCTCCATCTGGGACACCGGCGACAAAAAAGCCGTCCGCAGCTGGCACACCGGAAGCGTCAGCACCGGTTAAAAAAGCACCTGCCTTGCCCGGATCCGCGTCCGCAGCACCCTAACGAAACCATTGATACTATTGTAGATTTGTCTTGAGTGATCGGCCCGCGTGAATTTGGCTTTTTTCTTGCTCTCTGTCGCCCACAGAGAAAACAGCCAAGAGAGACGATCCGCATGCCGACCGGATGGCACCCTGAAGAGGATCCCACCCCAACCCCTCGCGACGTTGAATTCATGGCCGCCGTCCTGGAAGGTCGCCACGGCTGGCTCGCCGCCGACGTGGCCGACTTCTTCGCCATCTATCACAGCCAGCATGGTGACACCGGCCGCTCCTGGGCCTGGGCGGGCGTGGCCGAAATCGTCCGCCAGCGGGCGGTCCAACGTATCGAGCAGGCCGACGCCTTTTGACTGGCCTTGATCGATCCCGGGCCAGTTTGAACAGAGGGCTTTTCCTCCCTAACCGTGAGCCCCCGGCAAAAAGCGCCCGCTCGCACCGCGACGCTGCCGCTGTATCACGCCCAAATCCGACCCGTCGTGCATCACATCGGTGACGCGACGACCAGCGTCCAGAAAGATTTGAATTCTGTTTTGGGATCCTGCACCAGCGCAAGCCCCATCTCCGATGCATCGGCCAACAGGAGGTTTTTGTTGTGGCCTGGGCTGGCCTTCCAACCGCGCATCACTTCTTCAAAATCTATTTGACCCGTACCAACATTTTCGGCCGCCAGCCGAGCCTTGTAGCCAGTACGCTTCACGCGGTCCCACGGGTTGGAGCCATCCGAGCCATAGTGGGAAATGCGATCCCACTTGGACAGATCCCGCGAGTGCGCTTTTGCCGCTTCCGTCAGTTCCGCGTTGAGCTTCAGCGGCTTTAATTTGTTGTCGCGGCGATATTGATTGATGATGTCGCGCGCCTTTGCCGGGTCCAGCGCTGTCGCCGAATAGTCCCGGTCGGAAAGCATCCCTTTCGTGGCGTTCTCATAGGTCCCGCGCGGGGCTTTGTCGTCGAGACGAGCAACCTGTATGGGTCGGTTTGCTGCAGGCTCACCACCGAGCGCGACGCTCGGCGTGGGCCGTTTGGAGACGGCTGCGGTTTGATCCTCGGCAAAGCCAGACGATATCGACCCGCTGTTGAGGCTGCAGGCGGTTAAACCGATGGCGGCAATGGCCGCGATCGTGACGCGAAACATGATCCTAACTCCCGCCAATTGACGCGCGGTACGCCGTCCAACCATCGCAGAGACCCGTTAACTGCCCGTTAATGGTAAACAGAGCCCGAAGCCTGCGCCGAATACCTGACGACGGCTCCTGTCTTCGTTCCGCACATCCTGGCGCGACCCGCCCCTCGCCACCTGGGTAAAATTTTGGCTTGCGATGGTGTCCCGAATTTGGCGCTGGCGGGGCAAACTCAGATCGCTGCCGAGCATTTTTCCATGATTCATCTGCAACTTGAGTTCCAAACCGTGTCCGGATGGACTCAGGTCTGCAGGTCCAGCAACCGCGAGCGCCCCCCGCCCCTTCCAACGACTTCAATTCTCTCGCAGTGTTTTCGACCAATGGCCGGTGATTCGCGCGTCCGGACAGCATGAGGGAGGCCCAACCCATGCCTGCACGTGCCGGCGAGGCGGTGATTGATTCCGCCCGCGATGCCGTTGTCGGACCTGTAGAGACCCTGCTCCTCGCGCGCATCGCGTGCGAAGGCGGAGCCACACGCAGTGATCTGGCGCGCGATTCCGGCGCACTCATCCAACACAAGCTCTCACCCGCTGAAGTGCGCGCCGCTGTCGATGCTGGCGTTGCGGCCCTCATCCAGCAGGAATTTGCTATCGAGACTCGCGGCCGGATTTCGGCAACCGAGTCGGGTACGGAACTGGCAAACAGTTTTACTGAAGCCGGAACATTGCCGCTGGCGGACTGGAGTCAGGTCCGTGACATGGCGCTCGTCGCCAAAGCGCTTGGCCTCGGCGGCGAACCAGCGTCGCGCAAGAAGTCGCTCGCGCGACCGGAAGGACTTCGAACGGCAATCCTGCAGACCACCTACGGTCTGAAAGGCAAGAAAAACATCCCCGACGCCAAGCTGCGCGCGCAATTGGCCCTTGTCGCGCTCGAGCGCGCTTTCGGGAACAAAATCAAGGCCGGCTTTGCCAAGGGCGCTGGTCTGCCATCGAAAGCGGCCCGCACGCTCGCTGGACAACTGGCCGCTTCGCCACGCGATTTTGCAACAGACGCAAAGCTTATCGCGCAATTGGCTGCCGATGCCGTTGGCTCGGCTCAAACTGATCCCGACGTTGTGCGTCTGACCCTTTTGCGCCGCATGATGACCCAGCTGCTCGACGCGCAGCCCCGAGCCGAAAAGCGAGCAGCAAGGCCCGCACCCGCGGAACCGATCCAGGCGCCGCGTCTCGTCGATCGGGTGGCTAACGACCGCAAGCCCGCCAGCGGACCGCCCCCGCGTCCGGGCCTTGAAGATTTCTCTGCGGCCGTCAAACGCGCGGCTGCGAAGTCAGCGCACGGTTGGCCGCCAAAAGCTTTTATATCGAGGGTCTGGGAAGCGATTCGCGTCGAGCACGAGATTTGGGCTCTATCCGAGATCGAGTTCAAAAGCATGCTCATCGAAGCGCATCGGCGCGGTGCGCTGGCGCTCGCAAACGCAGACCTGAGAAGCAAAGATTTGCGCGCCGATATCGAGCGGTCCGCAACGCCTGACCGCAATACGGTCTGGCATTACGTCCGCATTGAGGAATGAGCGCTTCTGTTCTTGGAAGAGCGCTGAGGGTATGGGTGGTATGGGTTTGATCGCGAATAGCACCGTGAACGATGCAACGAGAGATTGGGCCGCTGATGAGTTGGCCCACGCCTTCGAGCATTCGATCACGTGGGAAGACGATATCTGGCGCGCGGATCCCGTTGACGTGGGCGAGGTCCACTCGAAAGCGCGATTGAAATTTGCCGAAACACTGCGGTCTGTCGCGTCGGGCAAGGGTGGCGCCAATCAGGCCCGCATTCTGCTGTTCCATGGACAGTCTGGCGCCGGGAAGACGCATCTTCTGCGCGCACTCCGCACGTCGTCCCACCGAACGGGCGCAGCCTACTTCGGCTATGCGCAGATGACGCCTGACATCTCCAATTACGCCGACTATTTCCTGCGCCGGCTCGTTCATTCGCTCGAGAAGTCCTATGATCCCGACACGCCCGGCGAGAGCGGCCTGACGCGCCTGACGACGAAGCTCGTCTCCGACAGCGCCGTGCTTCCGGCGAAAGACTTGGAACACCTGCGTGAAGCAGCCCTAGACGAGGACGAACTTGCGCGCCTTGTCTTGAAACTCGCCGACGACATCGTCGCCGCGCCGAAGCTCGCCAACGAAGATCTCGACATCAATATCGTCCGCGCATTGCTCTATATGGAGCGCCGTGACCCGCGCATCGATCAGCGAGTCCGGCAGTATCTCAATGGCCGTCAGTTGACGCCGCTCGCACAACAGGCCGTCGCGGCTCTAGATCCCAACACGGGCGAGGACCGCGCCTTCGAAATCATCACTTCGCTCGGAAAACTGATCTGGACCGTCGAGAAGTCGGCGCTCGTCTTCGCCATCGATCAGGTCGAGGATTTGCGTTTCTTTGACGACGCGGAGGAACGTTTCCAGAAAGCGGTGCGTGATCTCATCCAGATCGCCAACCGCCTGACCAACGCGATCGTCATCATCTCGTGCCTCGATGACTTCTATGGTCAGGTTCGCGGTGCCTTGCCCCAGTCCTATCTCGACCGCATCGAGAAGTCGGGTCCTGTCGCGCTCCTGGAAAGCCGCACGCCGGAAGAAGCGCGCCTCATCATCGCGCGCCGTCTCCAGCATGAAGCTGAGGCAAAGGCGGCAGGGCTCGCCTATCCCGATCCGACGCAGTTCTTTGGACCACAGTTCTTCGAAGAATTCGGCGGCCTTTCGACCCGCCGCCTTTTAGAGCACGCCCAGTCGAGGTTGCGTGAAAAAGTAAGCGGCGAACCCGAGGACCGCGAAGAAGAGGCCGGCGGCGGCTGGGCCTCCACCCTCGCATCCGTTCTCGGCAATATATTCGGCGACGGTGACACGTCGACAAAACCTGCAACCGGAGCAGCGCTCGATTATCGCGAGATGTGGGAGCGCTTCCAGAATGCGTCCGAGGCGGAGATTCCCTCGGACGATCAAGAACTGCTCGACATCCTTACCTCGGGTCTTCAACTCGCCAAGGATGAGTGGGCGGGCGACATTGTGCTGGCAACCAACCGGCTGGATTTGTCTGACGACGTGCCCGCGATGGATCTCGTCATCCGGCACAAGAAGACAGGCCACGCCGCCGAAGCGCGCGTGTTTCTCTGCAACCGAAAGACACAGGGCGGCGGTCTCAAGCGTCAGCTCGATAAGGTGCTGTCATCGATGGCCGGCAAGGCATGCTTCATGCTGCGCGCCTCCGATTTCCCGCCTAACGGTAAGAACCAGACTGCGCAGGCCATGCGCAAGTTCCGTGAGAGTGGCGGCCGTCAGATCATCGTGCCGATACCCGAGTGGGAGCGCATCATGACGGTGCGCGAATTCCACGCGCACTACCGCCAGGACCCCGGGTTTACGACGTGGTTCGAGGATGCGCGCCTGCTCTCCAAAATCATGGTCGTGATTCAGCTTCTGCGACTTGACTTGCTGGGCCGCAGCATTCCACGCACGCCCAAGTCTGACGAGACAAAATCCGTCGCGCCCGTCGCGGCGTCGGCAACGGATACCTCGTCGCCGCCGCAATCCTCCATGGAAGCGACCCCGGCGGCCCCCGGCGGCTGGACAGCCGGCTGGGCCGATGGTGAGCCTGAAACGGTGCCTGCGAACGACGATGAACTCCCGCTCTCCGTCATTCTCGACGAGAATGGCAGCGCCGGATCGATCCTCGCCGGCCGCGAAAGCGGCGGACGCGCCAAACCCATCACGCTCAACAAGGACGTTCTGAAACGTCACGCGGCCGTTCTTGGCGGCTCAGGCTCTGGTAAGACGACGCTTGCCCTGTGCCTCATCGAGCAGCTTCTGCTGCAGGGCATTCCAGCCGTGCTGCTCGACCGCAAGGGCGACTTGTGCTCCTACGCCAACCCCGACGTGTGGCGCGCCAACGATGACGAGTTCAGCGAACGCCGCGGCGACCGCGAGAAGCTCGCCGATGCGATCGACGTCGCCGTCTATACGCCCGGACGCGCTTCGGGCCGTCCGATCTCGATCACGCTGCTCCCCAACGGCATCAACGAATTGCCCGAGCATGAGCAGCAGCTGCTGGCCAACCTGTCAGCCGCCGCGCTCGGCGAGATGCTGCATTTGAAGAATTCCGCGACGCATCAAAAGCAGTCGGGCACGCTCTCCGTCGCTCTGCGCATTCTGGGCTCGCGCTACAGTCGCGAAGTGACGCTCGCCGACCTGATCGCGCTCCTGGAAGACGAGGATCCCGAACTCACCGATCTGACGCAGCGCATGGACCCGTCAGGCAAGATCCGGCGCGACCTTGTCGCCCAGCTCGACAGCTTGCGTCATCGCAACTCGGCCTTGTTCGAAGGTGGCGGTGAGAGCTTGCGCATGGAGAGCCTGCTGGGTCTCGGGCCCTATGCTCGCGATGGGCGCACGCGCCTGTCGATCATCTATACGGGCTTCCTCGGCGACAACGAGAACATCCTGTTCTGGGTCTCGCAGTTTCTGTCTGAAGCGCTGCGGTTTTGCCAGCGCAACCCGAATGAGGAGTTGCAGGCCGTCGTCATGTTCGACGAGGCCGACCTATACATCCCAGCCAATGCCAAGCCGGCGACTGCCGAGCCGCTACAGAGCCTGTTGAAACGCGCCCGCTCGGCGGGTCTCGGCCTGATGCTGGCCACCCAGTCGCCAGGCGACCTCGACTACAAGAGCCGCGATCAGATTACGAGTTGGTTCATCGGGCGTGTCCGCGAAGATACGGCACTGCGCAAGTTGAAAGCCGCATTCCAAAGCGAAAGCGGTCTCGATCCAGCAGCAGTTCTTCCACATCAGACCGTCGGTGAGTTCCACCTCGTGCAGGAGGGCCATGTGCGGTCCATGAAGGCCCAACGCTCCCTCATCGAGGCTGAGCAGGTGCCGTTCGACCGGATCGAACAACTCGCTCATGAAACCAAAGGGCAAGACGAAAAGCAGCTCAAGTTATTCGACGTGCGCTGATGTTCGGCACCGCGCCTGTACATGGACTGTCGATCCCTCATTTGATATCAGTGGCTTATAATGAAAACTCCTAATTTTTGTGCACTGCGGCATCACGTTCGCCTATGCGAGATCACATTATGGCATGAGTGAGACAACCATGATCCACAGGCATTTTTCCGATGTAAAGATTGCGTGATCTGAGACGCGACAGGGGCGTGGACGCGTCGCAGAGATAAAGCCCGAGACGAGAGGGGATCGCGTCGGAGGACAACGGTAAACCGGCCGAGGACCGGTAGGTAGCGTGCGGGGTTGCGTGGCATGGCAGGTAAATCTTTTCTAATGTTGGTATTGGCGACTATGTTGGGCCCGGCGGTAGGTGTGGGTCTTTTCGTTCTTCTGAACGCCTTCTGATCCAATTTCACGTCATCGAATGATTGATGAAACTCTGAGAGCTTCCCAAGGTTCGCAGCTAGAACGCTTGCGCCCCGCCCAATGAGTGCGCATACCGCAGTCTGTAACGACGTCACGCAGATTGCATCCCATGACATCAACGCCGATCTCTCCGCGTTTCCAACCCGCCGCATCGCTCATCACGCATGATGACGCCATCGCGCGCCTGAAAGCGCGCATTGCGCCGATCGTCGGGTACGAAACCGTACCGCTCGCTGCCGCTGCGGGTCGGGCGCTTGCTGAACTCATCACCGCGCCACATCCTGTTCCGCTTCACACGAACTCCGCCGTCGACGGCTATGCGTACGTCGCCAGTGAAGTGGAGGCCGACCCCACACGCCACTGGCCAATTGCAGGCCGGGCTGCTGCCGGTCACCCATTCCGCGGCGAACGTCCGGCCGGCCATGTCGTCAGAGCGCTGACCGGCGCCGTTATGCCCGCGGGCACCGATACGGTCGCAATGCAGGAAGTCTGCACGCTTTCTACCGATGGTTCGAGCGTACTCATTCCCAAGTTGAAATCCGGCGCCAATGTGCGCAAAGCCGGTGAAGACGTCGCCGCAGGCACGGTGCTGTTCGAATCCGGTCACGTCCTGCGCCCTCAGGACCTTGCGGCACTCGCCTCCGTCGGCGTCGCGGATGTGCCGGTTTATAAGCCGTTGCGGATCGCCGTCGTGTCGTCCGGCGATGAAATCAAAGCGCCAGGGTCCGGCCCCATTTCGATTGGCGAAGTCTACGACGCCAACGCTCCGATGCTGGCAGCCCTCGGCGGTCTCGTCGGTGCGACCGTCACCAATCTCGGAATACTCGCTGACGATCGCCCGCTCGTTGAACGCACACTCGCCTCAGCCGCCCGCGATTACGATGTCGTCCTAACCTCCGGCGGCGCGAGCCAAGGCGAGGAAGATCACATGGCGGCGAGCCTCGGCAAACTCGGCTCGCGCCATTTCTGGCAGATCGCCATCAAGCCCGGCCGTCCAATGATGTTTGGCGAAATCGGCAACACAATAGTCGTGGGATTGCCCGGCAATCCCGTCGCTGTGTTTGTCTGCGGGTTGATGTATGCCTTTCCCATGCTCCGCCGTCTGGGCGGCGCTGCGTGGCCAACCACCCGTCGCTATCGATTGCCTGCCGCGTTCGCCTTCGAGGGTCGCAAAGTCGGACGGCGCGAATTCTGGCGCGGCATACTCACCGATACGTCGCACGGTTTAGCCGTCGACAAGTTTGCGCGTGATGGCTCCGGCTTGATCTCTGGGCTGCGCATCGCTGACGGATTGATCGACATCCCCGAGGACGCCACCGACATCGCTGTCGGCGACCTCGTCGATTTTATCCCATTTACGGAATTCGGCATTGCCCCGAAGAACGCGTGACCTCGACACGCTTGAACGAATTGAGGCCCGTCCGTAATCCAGCCGGCAGCGGGGGCTTCCGGTTAGGTGCGGGACGGGCCTCGCATCGGGGAGTGGCCAGGAGGGCGGTTAGGCCTACCCCCATCTAGGTGTCGCTCCAGCCGAAGCCCGTGCGGGAAAGCCCCGGCTGGAGTGAGCACCAAGTCTCCTGTTTGACAGTCCGCCGGTTCTGATCCTTCGGGGCGGTCCGGATGTTTCGCGTTGGTCTGTCTCAGGGAGCCGTGAACTGAAGAACAACGTGGGCCGCCGCTGTCTATTCCAGACGCCGCATCAATTTCCTGCGCCGTTCCCGCCGGTATCGGGCGCACCGTCCCATCCCTTTTCAATCAGGAACAGTTCTTCAGCAGCCGTGAGTTCACTTTGCCCCGGCAGGCTCTTTACGATCGTGCCGACCATGCTGTTGATGGCGGCACCCTCATCGTTCTGACCCACAGTCTGAGCGCTGCCGTCCGCGTCGGTGCCGCCGGTCAGAACTCGGATTCGCCAATCGCCATCGTTCTCGCGGCAGGCAAAGCCCTGAGGACCAGCTTTGCCTGGACCGATAATTTCGTATTGCCGGCAGACGCGGCCGTCGCGGTCTCGGACCGTGAGGACAGGCCGAATGTCTCCTTCACTCATCAAGCGCTTGTCGTTCGATGGTGTCGTATCTAGGGCCACTTGCAGCTTCCCGGCCGCCACAAATCCGTCGCGGTCGGCGCGAACGAGCGGCTCGACCGTAGAGGAAGTCCCAAGAAGCGCGGAGCCCATCCCGATGCCCACCACGAGCGCGGCGGCGTATCCAGCCACCGGCATCAGCCCAAACCCGTTCGGGAAGAGACGCTCGAACAACCCCGGCTGCGCGACCTTTTTCTTGGCAGCCGGCGTGACCCCGCGAACAGTCTCCAAGAGCCGGTCGGGAACAGGCGCTGAAAGGACCGCGTCGAAGGCGGAAAACTGTCCCGGCCCCGTTGCAACAAACGGATTCAGCCGCGATCGCAATGCGGGGTCCGTCGCCAGCATGCTCTCGAACCACGCCCTCTCCTCGGCCGAAACCTGACCGTCGGCGTAAGCCATGATGATTTCATCAGGAACGTGAACCATGGACGCGCTCCTGCAGCTGGGGGTTGGGCACGCCGGCGTCGGCGGCGATATGCTGGTAAAGCGCTTGGCGCGCTCTGGAAAGTCGGCTCATGACGGTTCCGATTGGCACATTCAGGATCGTTGCCGCATCTTTGTAGGAAAGCCCATCAACGCAGACCATGGCGACGAGAACTTGCTGGTCCGGCGGCAACCGGTCCATGCCTTCGCTCACCGCGGCGAGCGTCAGCCGGTTCTCCGTGACTGTCCGTCCATCATCGCCCATGAGTCCGATGGCCTCGTCTATCTCGAGCGCCGGACCACGGACCTTTTCGGACCGCTTACGATCTAGCCAGAGGTTTTGCGCAATGCGGTACATCCAACTCTCGAGCTTTGTACCCGGCTCCCATTGATCAAGACGAGAGAGCGCACGCTCGCACGTGTCCTGAACGAGGTCGTCGGCCTGATCCATGTTTCTCGTGAGCGCGAATGCGAACCTGCGTAAACGCGGCAGGAACGCGATCATTCGAGCTCTTACTTCTTCCGTCACGGAATGCCCTCTCCGCGGCGCTGCGCAATGAGAACGAGGTGTTGGCCGGGATATTCCACACCCGTGCCCACGTGGGAAAGGCGCCATTCCGGCGCGATGCGAACACGGCCAAGCCGCAAACGGGCCGAGGCCGTGCCACAAACGGAGACTAGGCCTTGGGATGACGGATCCGGAAAGTCAGCGCATCCGGTGCCGCGCTCTGCTAGGTCCATGGGAACTATCATTAAATTCCTGACTGGTCTGCTCGAAACCCTGATGCGGGTGCCTATTCTGCTGCTGCGTTTCCTCACTGAGACTGTTGCCTTCAACCCCCGGCTTGGGCCCCTGCGGCATGTGTTCCTTTTTTGCCTCGCTTATGTCCTCTTCGCATTGTGTCTCGTTTATGTCGTGGCTCCCGTCCGCGGCATAACCGGTGCCTACACCACTGCCGACAAACTGAAATACGACGCCGAACGCTGGGTGGCGACAGCCATTTACGACCGCCGCGGCAGCTTCGTCGGCACCTTCGATCCGCGACTCGATAGCGCGCGCGATGTGAACTACACCGACCACACTATCGAAGTCGGGGACTACACTGCCAACCCCGACCATAAGTCGATACCCGTTCGCGACGTGCCTGAGTTTTACTGGAAGTGCTTGCTCTTCCATGAGGATCGCTATCTGGGCACTTGGCTCAACCCTTATGGCATCGATCTGCTCGGCGTCCTCAAGATCCCGCTCTCATCGATCCAGCGCAGCATGGCATCCAGACGATTGAGCATCGGCGTTGGCGGCTCCACGCTGCCGATGCAGTTCGTGCGCGTCATCTACAAAACGCCGCCGGACGCCAGTGAAGGAGCTCTCACCAAGCTGAAACGCAAAGTCGGCGAATGGTGGCTTGCACCCGTCGTCTACCGCGTCCTGACGCGCGATGGCGACGTGCCGTTGAAGCAATGGGCCGCAAATCACATTTGGCTCGCCCAGCGAACCGGCGGTTCACCGCTTCATGGTGTCGAAGTGACCAGCCGCATCGTGTTCGGCAAGGAAGCCAGCGAATTGACTGTCGCCGAGCAGATGGTGCTCGCATCCGCTGTTAATAAGCCCATCATTCTGATGCCCGGCAGCGACAAGCTGAACGAAGTCCGCCTCGATCGCTGGCGCTACATCACTGAAGTGCGCGCCCGCACCTGCGCGGAGAAACTCATCACGGACGAGAAGCAGAAGGCCGAGATCGTTTTTGAACTGGTCGGCCTTGCTGGCGGTCCACCCGATCCGAAAGTTCGGCCACGTCTGCAAGAAGCACTCGACAGGTTCGCGCCGGCACTCGCCGCTCGCGCTCAGGCCAACCCCGTTATCCGCGCCAACGCCCTGATGCCGTCTGCCCGATTCGGGATGCGCGAAGAGATGAAACAGACCTACGGCTTCTCATGGCGCACATACGTCCGCGGCGTCACCACCACGCTCGACACGATCGAAAACCTCGAATTCGGATCTAAAATCAAAGCCGCTCTGGCCCGCATTGATCGGAACGAGCGGTCGAAAATTTCCGCCGGCTACGCACTCGATCCCGCGCGCGCCAATGGGGAAACGAAGGTGCCGAACGTCGTCGTGGTCGCTGCCGACCACAAGGGCGAGATCGTACGCTATTACGAGACGGGGGAGATCGCCGCTTACTTCGGGGCAGCCGTGGCCCGCAATCCCAGCAGCGGCCGCTATGAAGCCGAGTACGATCCGCGCATGATTGCTTCAACCGGCAAGATCATCGCTGCGATCGCGATCGCTAATACGATGCGCGACACCGCCAACAGTCCATATCTCGACACTGAAGCCCCGGCCACGGGGTTGGATAGCTGTGCCCGGGGAGGCACGACCCGGCAAAGTCGCCGCGCCATCGTCGCCTTCGCCTGCTCACTCAATGCCCCGCTGATAAATCGCACGGCACTCGTCGGCCAATCCCGCGTGCAGAAACTGATCGACCGTCTCGGCTTCACGATGCCGCCTGCCGACGCGTCGGGTTCTGGCGTACCGCCCTCGACCGCCGTCGTCCTTGGCCAGATCTCCGGCAGCCCTCGCCGCGTTCACATGATGTCGTCAATTGTGACGTCCTCTCTGCTGAGGCGCGGCTCGGTCCCCGTCAGACTGCCGACCCTCGTCAAGTCCTTCGACTATACCAATGCTGCATCGGCAGCTGCCGCGGTCGGTCCGCTCGCTGCGGGTGTGCTGCCTTCGGATGTGATCAAACCCGAAGCTGTCCCACTGATCCGCACGTTGCTGGAGGCGCCGTTATGCTACGCCACAGGCAAGACACCGGCGGGCACGCTGCGCTCCCTGTCGCACTGGTGCGCCGCGCGCCGTAGCGACATGCTCTTCCACTTCGCCAAGACAGGCACGCAAGTCACGAATGATCCGAACGCCACCGTCGATGTCTGGACGACCGGCGGCCTGCAGTTTTCAAACGGTGCCGCCTACAGCTATGTCGTCCTCGTGGGCACGGGCTCTGTCCGCGAACCTTGGGCGACATCCTTGCACGCGTCGCAAGTGGCCGCTCCGCTCCTCGAGGTCCTGCTGAATGATCTGAAAACGCTCTCACGGTCCAACCCTCAGTCCCAGCTCCTACCCCCGCCAACGTCTCCAGCACGAATGCCGGTCGCCGCCGCAGATGGCAAAAACCGCAAGTTCACGCCTGCCGAAGAAACCCTTCGCAGCCTCGGCAACCGCTGACGCCGGTCCTCTCGTCCTCCGCGACCAACCGGCTCGCCCCGCTCGCTTGCGCCCCGGCGGCTTTTCGCGCATGCAGATCCGCGATTGCAACCAATAGTGTGGGACGACCAGTCATGAAACTCGTGCGGTTCGGGAATGCGGGTGCGGAAAAGCCGGGCCTCGTGGATGAAAATGGCAAAATTCGCGATCTCTCCGCGCACGTGGCCGACATCGGCGGCGCCACGCTCGGCAAGGAGACCCTCGACCGCCTTCGCGCGCTGGATCCTGCGAGCCTGCCGTTGGCACCGGAAGGCATCCGCCTCGGCGCTCCCGTTTCACGTCCCTGGAGCTTTATCGCTGTCGGCCTGAACTACGCAGATCACGCCCGTGAAACCGGCCAGGAAATCCCATCAGAACCAATTCTCTTCAACAAGCTGGGCAACTCCATCTGTGGTCCCAATGATAATGTCATCTATCCCAAGAACTCTGACCGAATGGATTGGGAACTGGAAATCGCATTCGTTATCGGCAAGCGCGCCCGCTATGTCGAAGAGCGCAACGCCATGGATTATGTGGCGGGGTACACCATCTGCAACGACGTTTCCGAGCGCCGGTTCCAGATGAAGCGCAACGGCCAATGGATGAAGGGCAAATGCGCGGAAACCTTTGGTCCCCTAGGCCCATGGCTTGTCACCACCGACGAAGTCAACCCCGCGAACCTTGCAATGGAATTGAAGATCAATGGCGAGACGCGCCAGAAAGGCTCGACCTCGACGATGATCTTCTCAATCCCTTATCTCGTCGCATACATCACGCAGTTCTGCGTGCTAGAAGCCGGTGATGTGGTCACGACTGGCACGCCGCCGGGCGTCGGCTCAGGCATGAAGCCGCCGCAGTATTTGAAGGCAGGTGACGTGATGGAACTCACCATCGAAGGGCTCGGCACGCAGCGCCAGACAGTAGTCCCCTTCACTGGCTGATCGCTGCGCCCGAGGTGCCGCTTACGATGCGCGCCGCATGCGTAGGCCGCTCTGCTCGTTCAGAGTGGTGGCAGCCCTTTTGTCTCGATCAGCGCTCAAATGACGGAGTTAAGAAGACAGACGCAAGCCATTCAGCCGGTTGGCGATATCTGTAAACGTCTTGCGAAGCTCGGCGCCGTCGGTCGCACTATAGAAATGTTTCGGCGATGTCGCGCAGTACTGCAAGGTGGGCACCACATCGGCCGGCACTTGAAACCCGACGGTGAACACGGTGATGCCGGAGGTCTTCATGTTGTCGCAGATGCTCCTCGCCTGTATGACCGAGGTGCCGTTTGCACTCTCATATGTGCTGTTGAACATTCCGTCTGTCATCAGGATCGCCACCTTACGGACCTTCGGCTCATCGTAGGCCGCCGGCTCGCTGTCTGCCGGAAAGACGGAAGCCCAGTTCGGCGACAGTAGATAGTAAGCCCACGCCGTGCCGAGATGCCCGGCTGTCATTCCGTTGGCTCGAAGCGAGTTGATGGCGTCGTGAAGGGCATCTACGTCGTTGGTAAGAGGCAGGATAGGCGTGGTCGGGCAGAACGTAGCTTTTCGGTTCAGCATATTGCCGGCCGGTGCTGCATCGGTGAATGCCTGTGCTCCTGAGCGCTCCGTCACGCACGTCGTGTTGCGTCCCGCCTGAGAACGTCCTCGACTGTCCACGCCGACGGAGACCGCGTTTGTGAATACCCCCGCATTGACTGATGTCGAAAATGGAGCAATCGCCACTTTGTTGTCGTTAGGCTTATCCTGGGGGAGCATGATATCGACAAGATCGGTGGCCGCAGCTCTGAGATCGGCGATTTTGCTGCCATCCATTGAGCCACTCACGTCGAGCATCATCGACACTTCGACGTCCTTGACGTCGAAAACGGCCGACGATTTGACCTTGACCGTCAAATACTCCTTGCCCATGACGGCCGACACCGTGACAGGAAGCTTGATGTCCGCGACCAGCTGAACACTATTGATGACCCGGTCGACGACGACGGAGATGCTCTCAAGAGCCGCCCGAGTGTCGTGGTCGGAAAGGTTGGCGAGGAAGTAATCTCGCGCCATCGCCTTGAGCTCTGCATCGCTCGGATTATCAAGCCGCAGTGCCTTTGCCGTAGCGAGAGCCGCTGCATCAAGGGCGCTTCCGGCCACGGTCGCAGTGCGGTAGCCGCGTGCGCCGTCGATGCTGACACCCATGGCGAATATCATGACCAGCATGACGAGCCCAAACAGAGGCGCAATGCCACCACCCTGAGCTGCGTAGAATTCGTGCGACTTCTGACGCGCCAAAAACATGGGAAAATCCGCTGAAAAATTTATATCCAGCGCGAACTTAATTATCAGCAAGTAAACAGAGTCTTGCACCCGTCGTCTAAATGCGAGGGTTTGGAACGTTTGGAAACGCTTCGGTTATTATTTCCCAAAGAGGAATAATCGAACGGTGATCAGTGTAACGCAAACATAACCCTAACGAGTAGATCGCCACATTGGGGTAAATATTGCTGGATGAGTTTGTCGGATTAATTCGGCCGCCGCTGGTCCGGCTCGGAGCGATAATCCCCGGAATCGGCACTGTCGGCGAAATCTTCGATCAGCAGAGCAACCCTCTGCCAATCGGTGCTCTCGCTGCGACTAATCTTACTCAATGTCGATTCATGAAATTTCAGCCGCTGCAGCAACTGCTGCTCTTTATGATCGAGATGGCCCTCTCCGTTCGCCCGCTCGAGACTATCGATGAGCTTGCATAGCGTTTCCTGGTAGCGGCCACCTTGCTGCAAGAGCAATGCCGGCAGAATGGCCTGCAACTCGACTACTGTGCTGTCGATGAGGTCGCCACTCGACGTGTCATGCTTCAGGGTCTGGGCCGCGCGTTCCAGTTCTTCCGACAGTTCCTGCAATTCGGAGTTGATATGCACGCCGATCAGGTTTTGTCGGCAAAGCCGCCCGAGCTGAAGCGCAAGCGCGTTGGCATGGGGCAATGCACCGCTGCGCATGAGATCCCGATAAGCGGAAGGTGCAATGCCCATCGCCATCAGAAGCCGGTCGCGAATCGCTCTCTGATCCCCGTCTGCGCGCGCTGAGGATGCCATCTGAGCAATGGACATTTCCTGCTTGCCCTTGCCGTTATCGGTTGAGCGGTGTTCCAACGCAGGCCGCTCGCTATTGAGAGATCCAGAGAATACAGGTGCATCGCCATGCGGCCCTGTGTCGAGACGGTACGCCGTGGACGTAAACAACGTCCGCGCCCGGAGTCGCGCCAGTGTTTGATATAAATCGCGATGGATGAAGAAGTGCGACCCAGTCTCGTCCGCGCGCTGAACGCGCTGATGCACAGAACCCGCATTCAAAACCTGACGCGCAATGCGCTTATCACCATCGTCTTGAATCTCTGCGAGTTTCATCTCCGCCATAAACCCATGTTTCTCATTGATCGGGTGCATATGGATGAGGACGATGTCGATGTTGTGCGCGATGTCCGGGAGCAGCGCAACTGAAACCGTTTTCTCCAATTCCGCCAGCGTCGCGTGCTGCGCATTGGCATGGAAAGCCTTCTTCGAAACACCGGACAGATACTCGAACAGCTCCGCCCGAACGAGATAGCGATCCTCGTCATGGTCGTATTCGACAGCATGAATGGTCGTACCCGCGTTGAGCACGCTCAGCACGCGATGCGCGCTCTGTGGATCGAGACGGCTGGGCCGCACCTCCGCCATGAACCCGCGATCGTTGGTGATGGGCCGCATCGACTGAAGCGTGACGCGTGCCGCATCAAAGATATCGGGCAGGAGCGCATTCTCGATAATGCCCTCTAGCTGCTCTGCTGTACGCGCCTTGCTTGAGGGAACGTCCGACAGAGGCGACCGCACGGCATTGGCCCCGAACAGGCCCGACATGAAAATCAGGCTGTCGATCGCGATCGCAACGCCAAGTGCGAGGTAAGCCAGCCGATTGCCGTCCTGGAACGCGTTGATGGAGACGACGAAGTTATGTGCCTTGTCGTCTCGATTAAGCTCAATGAAGCTGATCTTCGTGCGCAGTTCATCGGTATCGGCAGACGGCAAGCCGCTGTCGGCCAAGCAGCGGCGCGAGAAGCTGAGAAGCTCGTCAGCGGAGGTGTTTGCGTTAAGCTTCTCGCCACCCACACAGGTAGAAGAAAAGGCCTGCGCGCCGGCATCGAGCGTCAATAGAAGTGAGGCGGCCTCCTGCGCACGTTTGGGATCGCAGTCGATACCCGCCACCCGCTCCCTCGTCGTCGGCGCCGATGACATCGCACTGAGCAGTTGAGTACACTGCTCGCGTACAGCCGTCAGTCCCGCCGCATCAGGCTTCTGGCGAAACCTGACACGGGCGGATTCGAACTCGGGCAATACACGTCCTGGATCGACCTTCGGCAGCGATTCAGAAGCCTGCTCCGGCGTGGTCGCTGCCGCGATCCGCTGCTGCGCGGTGTCGGCCTCACCCTTCAATTTCGCCAAGCTGCCATCAATGCCGGCCAATTCGCGCTTGATGGCATCGATGCGCCAGCTGGTCTCGTCGAGGCGCTTTTGGGCATCCTTCACCCGCTGTTCGCCGATCTTGTAGTAATCTTGGAGCTTGGCGAGTTCACCCTGCCGCTGGCGGTACATCTGGCCGCGGCCCACCTTGAGCGTGCCTTCGACGCCCTTCTCCTCGGCCATAGCTTCGACGCGCTTGGCATCGACTTCCTTTGCCCGCGCATCCAGGTCGCTCTTTTTTGTCTGCACGTCAGCGACCAGTGCCGGCCGCTCCGCCTCCAGTCGCGCCACCTCTTCCGTCAGCGCGGTCTTCTTCATCGCGAGCCCGGATTGGCTGCTCTCTGCGGTCGCAATGCGTTCCTGCTGCTCCGCGATCCCGCGCCGACGCTCTTCCATTTGTTCGACGTAGAAAGCCTCGATCAGCTTTTCAGCTCCGCGCGATGCGGCGGCGAGTTTGTCCAGTTCGCCTTCGTACGCGAGCCACCCGTCGGATTTGAACAGGCTGTCGGCCGCTTGGATTCGGCGCATTTCGAGGGTCTGTCCAATATCGGCGATGATACCGGCAACCTGGTTCTGCGCTCTCAGTTCAGCCGCCCGCACACGCTCCTCCTTCGGGAAGATCGCGTTGAACCGGCTGTCGAACGAGAAGAAGACGGATGAGGCCATACAGGCCAGAAACATCACCCACAGCATCGCATTTTTTACGATGACGCGCGTTGATTGGAGATACGGCTTGACCATGTCGCTGGCCGAATTGAGCGCCACAAGTGCGGCGACCAGCAGCCCGACGGCCATGATGAGGAGGCCGTCGCCGGTCTCGACAGGCGACGCCGAGGCAGTTCCTGTGATCCGGTCCCGGAACAGGAACAGTGCGGCGACCGCGACGAACAGCATGACACCGATCACCGCGCCCATCACGGCCTGCACGGCGCGCGGCATCGACCCGCTATGCGCCGCAGCCTTTTGGCTCATGCCGGTCGCAAAGCTCTCGCCGATGAGCCACGCGACAACCAGCATCACGCCTTGAATGCCGAATGTCACCATGAACGACAGGATCGGCTCGTTGGTGAAATTTCGCATGCCGTCCCATGTCGTCCAGCCCGATGCGAGAGACAGCACGATGCCGGTGGTGCCCAGCACTGCCAGTCGCCAGTTGGTGAAGAAGACGTTCTCGATGGCCTTCCAGATGCGGGGCATGATCCGGTAGAGTCCGGCAAGCACCAGCATCGCGGCGACGCCAAGAAAGATTTTGCCGGCCAGGGACTGCATGGCAGCAGGATCCTGGAAAATCGCCGACACGTCGGGCCAAGCCACGGGCGTGACCGGCGGTGTCGGGAGAGCGTCTGCAGCCATGTCGGGAACCCCTGCTGTCCGGTCGGTGTGTAGGGGCCACCGAGAACCCTAGCCCTGCACGCCACTGCGATGAGGACATCTGAGCGTCGCCCCCAACGCACGACTGTAAACGGGGTTGCGTCTGCGATCCGTCGCGCACCCGCGCCAATTCAAGGTCGCACGGCGTCTAAATTGGGGCGTGCGGCAACGGATGTGAATTAAAGTTTTTTCACCCCCGCGTTCAGAGTCGGCCTTGCGTCGCTCCCAGGGCGTTCGGAACAGCTATAGCAAACCTGTGCCAGATCGTTATATTATAACTATAACGCGTCGCTTCCCGAGGGGGCAACGCTGGTGGCCAGAAGGCAGACACATGAGCGAAACCCAGGCACCTCACAAGCCCGACGCCAATTTGCGGTCCCCTTTCCCCAATCCAGACCAGCAGACGGCCAAGAAAGTGGCCCAGACAGTGGAGCGTGCGGCAAAAGTCTTTGCCGACCGCAATCTGCGCTTCACAAAATTACGTCAGCAGGTTTTCGAGGAAATCGCCGCCACGCACGCATCCATCGGTGCGTACGAGATCCTGGCCCGCCTGGGAGAGAAGGGCACGCGTGTCGCTCCCATCTCGATCTATCGCGCTATCGATGCTCTCCTCGACGCTGGCGTCATCCACCGCCTGGAGAGTAAAAACGCCTTCTTTGCCTGCCGCCGCACCGACCACATGAGCAAGGGCAAACGCCCAATTTTCCTCTCCTGCGAGAAATGCGGTGCCGTCGGCGAGGTCGATGGCCAGCACATCTTCGACCTGATCGGCGAAGCCGCAAAGAGCGCCAAGTTTACGCCACGGGTCAAGTTCGTGGAAGTCCAGGGCCTATGCCCGCGCTGCGCCGGCGGCGACAGCTGAGCGCCTTGGTCTAATGGAGTGGAAAACATGACCGGCGCGTCGCCCGCTGAAGCCGAAGATCATGCGCATGCCCATTACGCTCGTCATCAGCACGACCACGAGTCCTGTGGTTGCGGCCACGACCACGGACCCAAGAAGGAGTTCGACACTTCCGCCCTGATCAGTGCCCGCGGTCTGACGATGATGCGCGGCGACCGCATCGTACTTGACCACGTCGATGTCGACATCCATCCGCGCGAGATCGTAACCCTCATCGGGCCAAACGGGTCCGGTAAGACGACGCTCGTTCGAGCGCTGCTCGGCCTCGAGGATATGACAGGCGGCGAAATCAGCCGCATGGAGGACTTGAGGATCGGCTATGTCCCTCAGCGGTTCGATATCGATCGCACGCTGCCGATGACAGTTTCCCGCTTTCTTTCGCTCGGCCATAAGGCCCCTCGTGAAAACCTGCGCGCGCTTCTTGCAGAAGTCGGCGCTGAACGGTGTTCCAATCAGCAATTGAGCGAAATTTCCGGCGGCGAACTGCAGCGTGTCCTGCTCGCCCGCGCGCTGGCCGCCAAGCCGGACTTGCTGGTTCTCGACGAGCCGGTTCGCGGCGTCGATTATACTGGTGAGGCCGACCTGTACGCCCTGATCGGGCAGCTGCGGGATCAGCGTGGCATCGGTGTGCTGCTCGTCTCACACGACCTGCACGTCGTCATGGCGGCGAGTGATCGCGTTCTCTGCCTCAATCGCCACATCTGCTGCTCAGGCGTCCCCGAAACAGTCGCCCAGCATCCCGAGTACATGCGCCTGTTCGGGGTCGAAGCCGCCCGCGCGTTCGGCGTCTACCGCCACCATCACGACCACGCCCACGGCCTTGACGGGCGGGAACTTCCCGTGCCGACCAGCGCGTCGCCCGCGGAGACGCTGTGATCGAGCCGTTTCTTTTGCGCGCGCTTGCGGCCGGCGTCGGCCTAGCGATTATTGCAGCCCCTCTCGGCGCCGTCCTCGTATGGAACCGCATGGCCTACTTCGGCGAGACGGTCGCCCAGGCGAGCCTCGTCGGTGTCGCCCTCGGCTTGCTGCTCAACCTTGATGTCACGGTCAGCGTCATCGTCACCACGCTGGCGGTGGCCGCACTTCTCATCGTCCTGGGACGCCAGAAACTCGTGCCTCTCGACGCCATTCTCGGGCTGACCCACCACGGCACCCTGGCCCTCGGCGTCATCGCCACAACGCTGCTCGCCGGCCCGTCTGTCGATCTGATGGGCTACCTCTTCGGCGACGTCTTCGCCGTTACGGATTCCGATCTCTGGCTCATCTACGGAGGCGGAGCGGTGGTTCTCGCTGTGATGGCTTGGCTGTGGCAGCCTCTCCTGCGCGTCGCCGTCCACGAGGAACTGGCATCCGCCGAAGGCGTGCCAAGCCGCTGGGTCCGCGCCGGATTCATCATCGTGCTCGCGCTGACCATTGCCATCGCCATGAAGATCGTCGGTGTTCTGCTCGCAATCGCGTTTTTGATCGTGCCCATCGTCGCGGCACGGCCGTTCGCCTCAACGCCGGAAGGCCTGGTCGTGACCGCGGGCATAGTCGGGGCGGCGAGTGTCGCCCTAGGCCTCACGCTGTCGGCCAATGCCGATGCACCCGGCGGGCCCTCGATCGTTTTGTGTATGGCGCTCATCGCCGGGTTGTCGCTCGCGATCTCCGCCCGCCGTTGACCAACCCGCCGACTGGCAGTTCATGCGCCAATGGGTTAGGTAAGTGCAAACTCCCGGCTAAACCAAGCCGGCATGACCTGAAGGCCCGGCCCATGAGTTCCGAAGGCAGTCTTTCCCTTGCACCTCGGCGTCCCTCGATCGCTGTCTCAGTGGGTGGTGTCATCGTCGGCGGCGGTGCTCCGGTCGTCGTCCAGTCGATGACCAATACCGACACGGCCGATATCAAAGGGACCATCGAGCAGGTCGCAGCCCTCGCCCGGGCGGGCTCGGAAATCGTCCGCATCACGGTGGATCGCGACGAAGCCGCCAAAGCCGTGCCGCACATCCGCGACGGCCTCCTGAAGCGGGGCGTGAACGTCCCCCTCGTCGGCGACTTCCACTACATCGGCCACAAGCTGCTTGCCGAGAACCCCGCCTGCGCCGAGGCCCTCGCCAAGTACCGCATCAATCCCGGTAATGTGGGTTTCAAGGATAAGCGCGACAAACAATTCTCCTCCATCGTCGAAATGGCCATCCAGTACGGCAAGCCTGTGCGCATCGGCGTCAACTGGGGTTCGCTCGATCAGGAACTCCTCACCCATCTCATGGATGAGAACGCAACCTTACCGAACCCAAAGGACGCGCGCGAAGTCATGCGCGAGGCGATGGTCCAGTCGGCGCTGCTGTCGGCGGCCCGCGCGCAAGAACTGGGCCTCGGCGCCGACAAGATCATCATCTCGGCCAAAGTCTCCGCCGTGCAGGACCTTATTGCGTGCTACGAGATGCTGGCCGTGCGCTGCAACTATGCTCTGCACCTTGGACTCACCGAAGCCGGCATGGGCTCGAAGGGCATTGTTGCCTCGTCCGCTGCCATGGGCATCCTACTCCAGAAAGGCATCGGCGACACGATACGCTTCTCGCTTACGCCCGAACCGGGCGGCGACCGCACGCTCGAAGTCCGCGCCGCCCAGGAATTGCTCCAGACGATGGGTTTCCGTGCCTTCGTCCCCGTCGTCGCCGCCTGCCCTGGCTGCGGCCGCACCACGTCCACGACATTCCAGGAACTCGCCCGCGACGTGCAGGACATGATCCGCGACCGAATGCCGGACTGGAAAGCGCGCTACCCTGGCGTCGAAAACCTGAACCTCGCCGTCATGGGCTGCATTGTGAACGGCCCCGGGGAATCCAAGCACGCCGATATCGGCATCTCGCTTCCAGGGACAGGTGAAGCCCCCGCCGCCCCCATTTTCGTCGACGGTGAAAAGTTCACGACCCTGCGCGGCCCCCGCATTTCGGACGAGTTCAAGGCCTTGGTCGAAGAATACATTGAAGCCCGCTACGCCCGCGGCGCCCCCAAAGGCCATCGCCTCACC
>ERZ1066138.43-NODE-43-length-38974-cov-8.507618_pt1 | contig 38974 bp, 34 predicted proteins | sample MGYA00382785_ERZ1066138 | MGnify/ENA primary metagenome ERZ1066138 (study PRJEB33369, sample SAMEA5778368) | biofilm metagenome | biome: Industrial cooling water; feature: Water cooling tower basin; material: Biofilm | place: United Arab Emirates | collected... | reverse complement strand
CTACCGCATGGCTGCCGCGGGCGCGGCGCTGATCGCCAGCGGTTCCGGCGTGCTGACCCACTGCAATACCGGCTCGCTGGCCACCGCGGGACTGGGGACGGCGCTGGGCGTGGTGCGCGCCGCCTACGCGCAGGGCAAGCTGGAGCGCGTGTACGCCGGTGAAACCCGGCCATGGAATCAGGGCTCGCGGCTGACCGCCTGGGAGTTGCTGGAAGACCAGATTCCGGTGCAGCTGATCGCCGACTCCGCCGCTGCGCATCTGATGAAGACGGGCGCGGTGCAGTGGGTGGTGGTGGGCGCCGATCGCGTCTGCGCCAACGGCGATACGGCAAACAAGATCGGCACCTATGCGCTGGCCATCGCCGCGCGTTATCACGGGCTCAAGTTCATGGTGGTGGCGCCGTCCAGCACGGTGGATCTGGGCACTGCAGCGGGCGCTGCCATCGTGATCGAGGAACGCGATCCCAAGGAACTGCTGGAGCACGCCGGACAGCGCGTGGCGGCGCCGGGCGTGCGCGCCTGGAATCCGGTCTTCGATGTCACGCCAGCCAGCCTGATCGATGCCATCGTGACCGAGCGCGGCGTGGTCCTGAATCCCGATGTGGCCGGGATGGCGCGGATGATGGCGCAAGCCTGATCCCAGGCGGCGCGCGGCGGGGCAGTGCGGCCGCGTCGGTGTTACAATCCCGCGTCTTTTTCGACGCCATCGCTGGAGCCTCGCCAAAGGGGTTTGCAGCGCGCCCGGCGCCTTCGTCCAACGCTTTGATTGTCCAGGGGTTTCCGCAGCATGGCTGAGTTCGCCAAAGAGGTCTTGCGCGTCAACATCGAAGACGAGATGCGCCAGTCCTATCTCGACTACGCAATGAGCGTGATCGTGGGACGCGCACTGCCGGACGTTCGCGACGGCCTCAAGCCGGTGCATCGCCGGGTGCTGTTCGCCATGCGCGAACTGGGCAATGAGTACAACAAGCCCTACAAGAAGTCCGCCCGCGTGGTCGGTGATGTGATCGGTAAGTACCACCCGCACGGCGATACCGCGGTGTACGACACCATCGTGCGCATGGCGCAGCCCTTCTCGCTGCGCTACCTGCTGATCGACGGCCAGGGCAACTTCGGTTCGGTGGACGGCGATGCGCCGGCCGCCATGCGTTACACCGAGGTGCGCCTGACCAAGCTGGCCCATGAGTTGATGCGCGACATCGACAAGGGCACGGTCGACTACCAGCCGAACTACGACGAAAAGGAACTGGAACCGACGGTGCTGCCCACCGTGGTGCCCAATCTCCTGATCAACGGCTCCTCCGGCATCGCCGTGGGCATGGCCACCAACATCCCGCCGCACAATCTGCGCGAAGTGGTGGACGCGCTGATCGCGCTGATCGGCAATGCCGAGCTCAGCATCGAAGACCTGATGCAGATCGTCAGCGGCCCGGACTTCCCCACCGCCGGCATCATCAACGGCTCGGCGGGCATCCGCGAGGCCTATCGCACCGGTCGCGGCCGCATCCTGGTGCGCGGCAAGGCGGAGATCGAGGCCGACGGCAATCGCGAGGCCATCATCATCACCGAGCTGCCGTATCAGGTGAACAAGGCCCGCCTGATCGAGAAGATCGCCGAGCTGGTCAAGGCCAAGGAACTCGAAGGCATCTCCGATCTGCGCGACGAGTCCGACAAGGACGGCATGCGCGTGGTGATCGAGGTCAAGCGCGGCGAGAACGCCGAGGTGGTGCTCAACCACCTGTATCGGCAGACGCAGCTGGAGCAGGTCTTCGGAATCAACATGGTGGCGCTGGTCGCCGGCCAGCCGCGCACACTGAACCTGAAGGAGATCCTCGAAGCCTTCCTGCGTCATCGCCGCGAGGTGGTGACGCGGCGCACCATCTTCGATCTGCGCAAGGCGCGCTCGCGCGCCCATGTGTTGGAAGGCCTGACCGTCGCATTGGCCAACATCGACGCGATGATCGAGCTGATCAAGACCAGCAAGGACGCCGCCGAAGCGCGCGAGCGCATGCTGGCGCGGCGCTGGGAGCCGGGCATGGTGGCGGCACTGCTGGCTGCCGCCGGCGCCGATCGCTCACGTCCGGAAGACATGGATCCGGGCGATGGCCTGCATGCCGACGGCTATCAGCTGTCGGAATCGCAAGCCCGCGAAATCCTGGAAATGCGCCTGCAACGCCTGACCGGCCTGGAGCAGGAAAAGCTCACCGAGGAGTACCGCGAGATCCTCAAGGCCATCGCCGAGCTGTTCCGCATCCTGGAGGAGCCGGGTCGGCTGATGGAAGTGATCCGCGATGAGCTGGTGGCGATCCGCGACGAGTACGGCGACGAGCGCCGCACGCGCATCGAGCACTCGCAGTCGGATGTGGACATCCTCGACCTGATCCCGCCCGAAGATGTGGTGGTCACGCTGTCGCACGCCGGTTACGTCAAGCGCCAGCCGCTGACCGGATATCGCGCGCAGCGACGCGGCGGCAAGGGCAAGTCCGCCACCGCGCTGAAGGAAGAGGATTTCGTCGAGCGCCTGTGGATCGCCAACACGCATGACACCCTGCTGGCCTTCACCAGCCTGGGCCGCGTCTACAAGCTGCCGGTGCATCAGGTGCCCGAGGCCAGCTCCGGTTCGCGCGGGCGCCCGATCGTCAACATGCTGCCCTTCGAGGCTGGCGAGAAACTGCAGGCGATCCTGCCGGTGCACGAGTTCGTCGACGATCGCTACGTGTTCTTCGCCACCCGCGCCGGCGTGGTGAAGAAGACGCCGCTCAGCGATTTCGCCAATGTGCGCGCCAACGGCATCTGGGCGATTGAACTGGACGAGGGCGATGGCTTGGTCAGCGTGGCGCTCACCGATGGCAGCCGCGACATCATGCTGTTCGGCAGCCACGGCAAGGCCGTGCGCTTCGCCGAGGATGAGGTGCGTCCGCTCAGCCGCACTGCGCGTGGCGTGATCGGTATCCGTTTCCCGGAAGACGCCGAGACCCGCGTGGTGGCGATGATCGTGGTCGACGGCGAGGGCGACATCCTGACCGCCACCGAACGTGGCTACGGCAAGCGCACCGCAGTCGCCGAGTTCCCGCAGAAGGGACGCGGCACGCAGGGCGTCATCGCCATCCAGACCTCCGATCGCAATGGCGCACTGGTCGGTGCGGTGCAGCTCACGCAAGCCCACGACATCATGCTGATCAGTGATCAGGGCACCCTGGTGCGCACCCGTGCGTCCGAGGTCTCGCAGGTCGGCCGCAACACGCAGGGCGTCACCCTGATCCGCCTGCCGGATGACGAAAAGCTGGTTGGCGTCGAGCGCATTGACGTGCTCGCTGGCGACGAAGAAGGCGAGGGCGAAGCCCCCGAGGCCACCCCACCGCCTCCGGCCAACTGATCCGCGCTATTGGCCTCTCGGCTTGCCTGAGCGGGAGGTTTTGGCGCCAAGGACGCCAAGGGAGCGAAGGACGCAAATGCGAGCTTTTGCATCCTGGTGTTCGCGGCCATGGGCCCTTTGCGCACCTGGGTAAGCCGGTCTCTGACGCAAAGGGCGCGATGGAAGCGTAGGAGGCAAGAACGGCCTCATGCTTCGTGATGTTCGCGTCCTTTGCTTCCTCAGCACCCTTCGCGTCAATGGCTCACCCACGCCGCCGCGAGCTCGGGCCTTCTCAGTCCCCAAGCACCGCGCCCCAGCCCCCAATCCCCAGCCCCCGCTTCACCGTGACTTCCTGCACTCACTGGTGTGCTACATCACTAATACACTGTGGCTCCCAACCCGAGAAAGGAGCGACACCGTGAAGCGTACGATCTTGTCTGTGGTCCTGACCGGCATGTTCTTGCTCGCCGCGCCGGTCTACGCCGAGGCTGGTCAGGCGACGGCGACTCAGGTGTCTTACAAGGCGGCCGATCCGGTCGCTCAGCTGCAGGAAATGACCCAGCTCCTGCGGCGCAACGACATTGCCGGTCTGGTGCGTGTGGCGATGCCGCCGGAGCAGTTGCAAATGGTCAAGGGCGCGTTCGAAGTGCAGCGTAACAAGCCGATCACGGACGAGGAGCGTGCGGAGTTCGAGCGCGGCATCTCCAAACTGATTGCGCCCAATGCGGTGGATCAGGTGATGGCCGAGATCGAGCCAAAGTTGATCGAGGCGCGGCCGCAGGCGGAAGGCGCGATCATGATGGGCCTGGGTGCGGCGCAGATGGCGCTGAACTCGCCCGAGTCCGAGCTGACCCCGCAGCAGCGCGAAATGCTGCGTGCGGCCCTGCCGGGCCTGCAGCAGTGGCTGACCAGCACCGACTTCTTCAACGCCGAGACCGCGCGTCAGGCGGTGACGCTGGTGGTGAATGCGCTGCGCAGCACTGGCGTCAGCAATCTCGATCAGATGCGCATGCTGAGCTTCGAGGAAGTGCTGGGCCATTCCGGCAATGTGTGGGCAGCGAGCAAGCGCGCGCTGCGCCTGTACGGACTGGACCTCGACACCATCCTCGGCAGCACACGCTACGAGTTGCTCGCCAACGACGGTCAGACGGCGACGATCCGCGCCACCGTGACGGTGTTCGAAGCTCCGCTCTCGCGCGACTTCGAGATGGTGCAGCGCGGCGGTCGCTGGTATGGCAAGGACGCCATCATTCGCTTCGGGAAGGAAGCGGCCCAAGCGGAGGGCGAAGCCAAGATCGAGGTCAAGGTCGCAAAGGGCTGAGCATCTGTCCCACTCGGAACAGGGATGTTCCACCGCTCTGCCATCGGCGCCGCAAGGCGCCGATGTGCTTTGCGGGCCGCCATTCGTTGCCTGCTGCTGAAGCACCCTCGCGCGGAGTTGTCTGCACGCTAAACGCGGCCTTGCGGCGGGCCTCAAGCGCCGTCGCATTCAGATTCGCGACCTAGACTTTTCCTCACGCACATCGACGCGTGCCGGGAGGTCCGGCGTGGCGGCTCGATGGCGACGGTGCATGCGGAGGCAGCGCCCATGAAGTCGTGGTGTCTGGGAATCTTGGTGATCGTGTTGGCCGTGGCGATGACGCCGGCGGAGGCGCAGTACTACAGCGCCACCGTACGCTGCGATTCGCGCGACTATCGGACACAGTGGTGCCACGCTGACACCAGCGGTGGCGTCTATCTCATCGATCAGCGCAGCGATCAGCCGTGTATCGAAGGCGACAGCTGGGGCTACGATCAGCGTGGCATCTGGGTCTCCGGCGGCTGCCGCGGCGAGTTCGAACTCGGGGCGGCCGGCTATGCGGGTGGCTACTACGAGGACGGCTACGCCGATCACGGCCCGGGCTACGCCAGACCCTTCCCGGGCGCTGGCTTGCCGCCGGCCGGATATGGCTATGACGATGGCTATTACGAGCCCGCCGGGCGCGGCTATTCGCGGGGCAGCGTGGTGCATTGCGCTTCCTACGACCGTCGGCCGCAGTACTGCGCGGTGCGCATCCGCCGTGGTGTGGAAATCACCCGGCGCTTGAGCGATGCGCGTTGCGACTACGGCCGCAGCTGGGGCTACGACCATCGCGGCATCTGGGTCAGCCACGGCTGCCGCGCGCAGTTCCTGGTCAAGTAAGCGCCAGCCACTCCCGCTCGGAAGGCCCGGGCGGGAGTGCAGCATGCAGCAGCCACGAATCTCCGTCTTTCTGCGGCGTGCGCTCCGCGCTGGCTACACCTGGGAACGCCGGCGTCCGCGCCGGCCGCAGCCGCGCCAGAACTGGCATCAGCTCGCAGCCGACCCGCGAGATTTCCGCTCCCTTCCCCGACTTGCGCCCCAGCCCGCAAGCCCTGCGACCTTGGTCGAGCCAGCTGCTTGACGATCGTCAAAACGCCGTGAACCAGGACTGTCAGCCTACGCACACCTGTTTTCCAATTCCAACAAGGAGTGCCCCATGAACAAGTCTCTGCTCGCGCTGTCCCTGGTTGCTGCTGGTCTGGCGCTGGCTCCGGCCGCGCATGCCTATGAAGCCGGCGATTGGGTCGCCCGTTTCGGCCTGGGTCATGTCAATCCGAAGTCTGACAACGGCACGCTGGCCGGCACCCTTGATCTTGAGGTCGGGACCGACGTCAAGCCGACGCTGGCGGTCAGCTATTTCTTGAACGACAACTGGGCGGCCCAGGTTCTGGCGGCCTGGCCTTTCGCGCACGATTTCGATCTGAACGGCGCCAACTCCGGTTCGCTCAAGCATCTGCCGCCGACGGTGACCCTGCAGTACCACTTCAATCCGAAGGGTGACGTCAACTTCTATCTGGGCGCGGGTGTGAACTACACCTTCATCTACGACGAAGAAATCGCCATTCCCGGCGCCGATCTGGATCTCGACAACAGCTTTGGCCTGGCCGCCGAAGCTGGCCTCGAATTCAAGCTCAACGACAACTGGACGGTCGGCGGTCAGCTGTGGTGGGTGGACATCGACAGCGACGCGGAACTGAACGGCGCGGACATCGGCACGGCCAACGTCGATCCGATCGTGCTGGGCATCAATTTCGCCTATCGCTTCTGATCCAACTGGTCCGCAGCGCGCCAACCAAGCGCTGCGGACTGCAAGTCTCCTCTCCCGGGAGCGTCGTCATGACGCTCCCGCTTTTTTTGCCATCGGTCTGGCCGCGGCCTTCGCTGCGCGACAGGCTGCTAGGCAGGCCGCTGGCCCTCACAAGCGGCTGGATGGGCGATCGTCTGAACGTTTGGCCGCGCGGCTGGCGCCGCAGCGAGGTGAAGCGGGTAGCATCCGCGGCCTTCGACGGGCGCGGCGCGCCCTCCATCTTCGACTGCCTCCGAGGTATCCATGTCCTCCTCCTTGCTCCAATCCCTGGGTCTGGCCCAGGAAAACTCCGGCACCTATCTGGGCCACGGCCGCTGGTCCGAGACCCGTGATGCCGGCGTGCTGGTGTCGATCAATCCGGCCACCGGTACCGAGATCGGCCGCACCTACTGCAGCAGCGAGGCCGATTACCTCAGCCTGATGGCCAACGCCCAGGCTGCCGCGGCGGCCTGGCGTGACCTGCCGGCGCCCAAGCGTGGCGAGGCCATTCGCCTGTGCGGCGAGGCCTTGCGCCGCCACAAGGACGCGCTGGGCTCGCTGGTGGCCCTTGAGATGGGCAAGATCAAGCCCGAGGGCGATGGCGAAGTGCAGGAAATGATCGACATCGCCGACTTCGCCGTTGGCCTGTCGCGCCAGCTCTACGGCCTGACCATGCACTCCGAGCGTCCTGGCCATCGCATGTACGAGCAGTGGCATCCGCTGGGCATCGTCGGCGTGATCAGCGCCTTCAACTTCCCGGTGGCGGTGTGGAGCTGGAACGCCTTCATTGCTGCGGTGTGCGGCAACATCACGGTGTGGAAGCCCTCGCCGAAGACCCCGCTGTGCGCGGTGGCCTCGATGAAGATCTGCAACGAGGCGCTGCGCGCGGGCGGCTTCCCGGACATCTTCTACCTGTTCAACGATGCCGGCACCGAGTTGGCGCAAGCCTTCGTCGATGACCATCGCATCCCGCTGGTCAGCTTCACCGGTTCCACCCAGGTCGGCCGTCAGGTTGGCGAGCGCGTAGCGCGCCGCATGGGTCGTTCGCTGCTCGAACTGGGCGGCAACAACGCGATCATCGTCGACGCCAGCGCCGATCTCTCGCTGGCCATTCCGGCCATCGTGTTCGGCGCGGTCGGCACCGCCGGCCAGCGCTGCACCACCACGCGTCGCTTGATCGTGCATCGCTCGCTGCTGGCGGAGGTGACGCGCAAGCTGGTCGCCGCCTACCAGCAGATCGAATCGCGCATCGGCGATCCCAATCAGCCCGGCACGCTGGTCGGTCCCTTGATCGATCAGGCTTCGGTGGCCCGCTATGTGAAGGCCGTCGAGGGCGCCAAGGCGGCCGGTGGCACGGTGGAGATTGGCGGTCGTGCGCTCAGCGAGCGCGCGGGTAACTTCGTGCTGCCCACCATCATCAGCGGCCTGCGCCCGGACGCCGAGGTGGTGCAGTCGGAAACCTTCGCGCCGATCCTGTACGTGATGCCCTTCGACACCGTGGAAGAGGCCATCGCCATCCAGAACGGCGTGCCGCAGGGTCTGTCCTCGTCGATCTTCACCACCGATCTGCGCCACGCCGAGCGCTTCCTGTCGGCGGCGGGCTCGGATTGCGGCATCGCAAACGTCAACATCGGCACCAGCGGCGCGGAAATCGGCGGCGCCTTCGGTGGCGAGAAGGAGACCGGCGGCGGTCGCGAGTCCGGTTCGGATTCGTGGAAGGCCTACATGCGCCGCCAGACCAACACCATCAATTACTCGAACGCCTTGCCGCTGGCCCAGGGCATCAAGTTCGATCTCTGATCAGGGATTCGCACCGTGTTTCAGCCCAGCACCCTCGCCGAGTCCAAGCTGCCCGGCCTGCGTCTCGTCCATCGCGGCAAAGTGCGCGATGTCTACGAGTTGCCGGAGCAGCGTCTGCTGATGGTGGCCAGCGATCGCCTGTCCGCCTTCGATGTGGTGCTGCCCGATCCGATCCCGGGCAAGGGCGAGATTCTGTGCCAGATGAGCAACTTCTGGTTCGCACGGACCGCGTCGATCTGCCCCAATCACCTGACCGGACTGGCGCCTGAGCTGGTCTTGCCGGAGGGCGTCGATGCGGCGCCCTACCGCTTGCGCAGCGTGGTGGCGATGCGCCTCAAACCCTTGCCGGTGGAGGCCATCGCGCGCGGCTACCTGATCGGCTCGGGATGGAAGGAGTATCAGCAGCGCGGCAGCGTTTGTGGCATTGCCCTGCCGCCGGGCATTGCGCAGGCCGAGGAACTGGCTGCGCCGATCTTCACGCCCTCGACCAAGGCAGCGGTGGGCGATCACGACGAGAACGTCAGCTTCGATGCCGTGGTCACCAAGATCGGTGGCGAGTTGGCCGAGAAACTGCGCGAGGCGACACTCAAGCTCTACGCCAGTGCGCGCCGCTACGCGGCCGAACGCGGCATCTTGATCGCCGACACCAAGTTCGAATTCGGCCTCGATGCCGAAGGCGAGTTGCGCGTGATGGACGAGATGCTGACCCCGGATTCCTCACGCTTCTGGCCCGTCGATCAATACCGCCCGGGACAGAGCCCGCCCTCGTACGACAAGCAGTACGTGCGCGACTATCTGGAGACCCTGGACTGGGGCAAGACCGCGCCCGGTCCGCATCTGCCCACCCAGGTAATCGAAGGCACGGCCGCACGCTATCGCGAGGCCCTGGCGCGCTTGACTGGGTGCTGAGCCTGGGCTGAGGCCACCGATCGACCGTTGGTCGATCACGCTCCGGGTGTGGTGCTTCTGCTGGCTTTTTCGCTACAGGTTTGGAACCACCGATGGACCGTTGGTCGATCGCGCTCCGGGTGTCGTGCTTCTGCTGGCTCTCTCGCTGCAGATTTGGAACCACCGATCGACCGTTGGTCGATCACGCTCCGGGTGTGGTGCTTCTGCTGGCTCCAGCGCTGCAGATTTGGAACCACCGATCGACCGTTGGTCGATCACGCTCCGGGTGTGGTGCTTCTGCTGGCTCCATCGCTGCAGATTTGGAACCACCGATCGACCGTTGGTCGATCGGTGGTGAAGTGCTTCTTACTCAAACCCGTTGCGGAAGAGGTCGTCGGCGGTCGGCAGGGGCCAGGCCCAGGCGCCGCGCGAGCGGGTGAAGATGCCCAGCGTGGTGTAGCCGCGGTCGACCACCAAGTCCCAGATCATCACGCGCGGCAGGCCTTGGAAGTGGTTCCACACGACCGGGTTGGCGGTCACATCGTCGGTGTAATAGAGGCCCCAGTCGGTGCCGGCGAAGACCTGGTTCGGGCGATTCGGATTGATCATCACCGAGTTGACCGGAATGTTGGGCAAATTGCCGCTGACATTGGTCCAGGTGAAGCTGGCGCAGTTGGCGCTGCACACCACGCGGAACATGCGGCCCGGCGTGCTCGGCGTGTTCTGGTCGAAGCCACCCACTGCGGCGTAGCCGATCAGCGGATCCAGCGGATCGGTGACCACGTCCAGGATCGGGCGATTCGGCAGCACCGCCGCAACTCCCTTTCCTCCCGTATGCGTGCGTCTGGAACAGTCCTGGCGCCTGCAAACAATCCGCATCCAGATCGGGCGCGGCGTGTTCAAGTGCTACAGTGACCGGACCGGGCAGAGCAGGGGGATGGGACCATGTTGCGTAAGGCTTTGGTGTGTGCGGTGTGGACGGCGCTGCTGCCGATGGCGGCGCGTGCAGAGGTGTTGGTCGACAGCGGCTTTCGACCCTCGCCGAATGGTTTTGCTTTTGCCAACTGGGGTGGCGAAGAACATCCGATCGCCGAATTGACCCCGGACGATGCCGCGTACCTGTTCGGCGAACAGGCCTGCGCGCGCTTCGAGAACGAGTCATGCGTGCCCACGCCGGGCGCGCGTCTGTGGCTGCAGGAGATGAACAAGAGCAAGGAGGGCGGCCATTGCGAGGGCATGGCAGTGCTCAGCGCCGCCTTCTTCACCCGGCATGAGGATGTGAGCGAGTACGGCGCCAGCGAGGCGCAGGCGCTCAAGCCCGACGATGAGATCCTGATGCGCACGATCTCGGCCTACTACAGCACTCAGGCCCTGGAGCCGGTGCAGTCGGTCACCAATGCCACCAAGGAGTACTCGCTGCAGGAGATCGTCGATGGGCTGGTCGCCGCGCTGAAATCCGGCGAGGACTATCCCACCCTCGGCATCTACGACACCGCCGGTGGCCACGCCGTCACCCCGTACAAGATCGAGCGCACCGGCAATGCGCGTTATCGGATCTACATCTACGACAACAACTATCCCGGCGAGGAAAAGTACATCGACGTGGATGCCGGCGCGAACTCGTGGATCTACGACGGCGCCGCGCTCAATCCCAGCGAGCCGGCCAATCCGTGGAAGGGCGGCGCGGGGGCGATGGACTTCACCCTGGTGTCGACCCGCTTCGAGCCCTTGCAATGCCCCTTCTGCGGGCCCGAGGACCAACGTGCCGCAGCTGCCGAGAACCGCGCCGGTGGTCCGCCTGGGCGTCCCAATGCGCCAGCGCGTCAGCCCGCGGTGCCGGCGACCAGCTACACGGTGATGACCCCGAGTTCCTGCGACCAGGTGAAGGCAGTGGGCAAGAACAATCAGCCTGCGGCCGGCGCCAGCATGCGTCCGCTGCGTGGCACGCGTGGCTGCGTGGTCAGCTTGCCACGCGATCAGCCCTACAACGTGCAGCTTACCGGCAACTCTGGCACCTCGGCGATGACCGTGTTCGGCGGCGACAAGGTGTTCCAGGTCGACAACATCGCGCTGCGCGCTGGCGATGTGGAAGCCGTCAGCTTCGACGGTGATGACTTCGACTTCCGTGCTGGCGGCGACCAGCGTCCCACCATCCGCCTCGCGGATGACAACGCCGAAGACGACGGCTACTACGAGATCAGCGACTTCGAGATCGGCGAAGGGCATTCCTTCAGCGCCGACGAAGACGAGCAGGGCCGCATCGCCTTCAGCGACGATGATCCGGAACTGGACGACTACGACATCGATGCCGAACTGGTCGGCGACGACGGCACCGATTCCTTCTCGTTCGACGACGTCGGCGCAGGTGATTCGGGTGAGTTGCTGTTCGACGACGAGGGCGGCGAACTGGACCTCGACATCGACACCGATGGCGACGGCGATGTGGACATGGAAGAGCCGGGCGAGATCGACGACGACAGCGCGGCCGATGACGAAGCCGCTGATGAAGGCCTCGACGACGCTGCCGATGCCGAGGGCGAAGGCCTGGATGAAGGCGCCGAAGACGCCGGCCTGGAGGATGAGCAGGCGCTCGACGAAGGCGCTGATGAAGGCGAGCTCGACGAGGAAGAGGCGCCTGAACAGGAAGACGAAGTCGCCGACGAAGATGAGGATTCGGCGGACGAGGGCGAAGCCTTCGAGGAATCCGACGAAGACGAGTAACGCGATCTAGGCATTAGGCGCCCCTGTCCGTGCGGCCGGGGCGCCTGCGGAATCGCGATCCGGACGGCGTGCCTCACCTACAATGCCGGTCCTCAAGGATCTTCGAGACGATGTATGCGCAATCTCCTGCAGGAACAGTTGCTCAAGGCCGGGCTGGCCAAGAAGCAGCAGGTCGATGCGGCGGCCCGCGCGCAGGCGCGCCAGCGCGATGGCAAGGCGCCCGTGGCCGACAAGATCGATACCGACAAGCTTCTGGCGGAGCGCGCCGAACGCGATCGCGCGCTGGCTGCCGAGCGCAATGCCAGGGCGCGTGAGCAGGAACTGCGCGCCCAGATCAAGCAGATCATCGAAACGCACCAGCAGAAGCCAGCCGGCGAGCAGCCCTATCGATTCATCGATGCGGGCAAGATCAAGGAGATCCTGGTTGGCGAGCGGCAGCGCCAGCAGCTGGCCAATGGCAGCCTGAGCATCGCCCGTCATCTGGACACCTATGCGCTGCTGCCGCAAGCCGCAGCACTGATGGTGCGTGAGCGCGGTGGCGAGATCGTGGTCGACCACAGCCGCGCCACGCCGGCTGCGCAGGCGGATGCCGATGAAGAGCACTACCGGCGCTTCGTGGTGCCGGACGACTTGATGTGGTGAGTCCCACTCAGGACCGCCGGCGGAGCATGCAATCGGCGGGTCGCTGAGCGACCCGCGAAGCCTGGCCCATCACCCGCGCAATCCGCGCCGGATCAGTCCTGCGCCCATCGCCAGGGCGATCAGCGCCCCCACCGGCGCGGCGTAGGCGAACACCACCATGATGCCGCCGGCGGGCGAGCCTTCGGTCCGGAAGTTGCCGTGTTGGAGCAAGCCAAAGCCCAATCCGGCCAGCTTGATCGAAAACAGGATCAGTCCGGCGCCCATGGCCAGAGGAACCAGTCGTGCCACGGCCCTTGCCTCCTCAGTTCCAACTGCACACCACCTTGCCGCACAGACCCGATTCCATCAGGTCGAAGCCGCGCTGGAAGTCGTCGATGTGGATCTGGTGGGTGAGCACTTTCTGCAGCGGGAAGCCGGTCAGCACCATCTGCGTCATCTTGTACCAGGTCTCGTACATGCGCCGGCCGTAGATGCCGTGCAGGACCAGGCCCTTGAAGATCACCTTGTCCCAATCGATGCCGGCGCCCTTGGGCAGGATGCCGAGCAGGGCGATCTTGCCGCCGTGGTACATGCCATCGAGCATGTCGTTGAAGGCGCCCGGATGGCCGCTCATCTCCATGCCCACATCGAAGCCCTCCATGTGCAGATCGCGCATCACATCCTTGAGCGACTGCTTGGACACATTCACCACGCGCGTGGCGCCCATATCGGCGGCAAGCTTGAGACGGTAGTCGTTGACATCGGTGACGACCACATTGCGCGCGCCCACGTGCTTGGCAATGCCCGCGGCGATGATCCCGATCGGACCGGCGCCGGTGATCAGCACGTCCTCGCCGATCAGATCGAACTCCAGCGCGCAGTGCGCGGCATTGCCGTAGGGATCGAAGAAGGCGGCCAGTTCCGAGGGGATCTGATCGGGAATGGGCCACAGGTTGGCAGCCGGCACCGAAATGTACTCGGCGAAGGCACCGGCGCGATTGACGCCGATGCCCACCGTGTGCGGACACAGGTGCGGTCGGCCGGCGCGGCAGTTGCGGCACACGCCGCACACGATGTGGCCTTCGGCCGACACGCGCTGGCCCAGCTGATAGCCACGCACGCCGGCGCCCATGTCGACGATGCGTCCGACGAACTCGTGGCCGATGACCAGCCCCGGCTTGATCGTGCGCTGACTCCACTCATCCCACTTGTAGATGTGCAGATCGGTCCCGCAGATCGCGGTCTTCTCCAGCTTGATCAGCACGTCGTTCGGCCCGATCGCCGGGCGCGGCACCTCTTCCATCCAGATGCCTTTGCGCGCTTCACGCTTGACCAGGGCTTTCATCAGTTCGGGCATGGCGGGGCTCCTTGCGATCGAGGCGGCGAGTATAGGCAGCGCATCGCGGCCTGCTCCGTCCCGAAAGCTTGCGCCCGCCCATGCGTGCCGGTCGCGCCGCCTCAAGTGGCAGCGAATCGCCGATGGGCAACCTTCACGCAATCTAGACGATGATGGGACGGCCGTGCGCGCCGGGCGGAAGGACCTGTGGGCTGCGCGCGGACGCATCATGTCGGCATCCGCCTCAAGCAGGAGCAAGACATGCGAGCAAAGGCTGTAATCCACGTGTTGTTGGCAGCGGCGATCGGCGTTGCGCCGCTGGCTTGGGGCGAGACGGCGGCGGAGCCCGATGCGGCTTACAAGATCGTGCGCGAGAACAACGGGCGCGTGATCCGCTTCACGGTGCCGCAGGGCAAGGTCTACTCCGGCCCCTTGTTCAAGGATCCGCCTTCGGCAGCGGACAACAACAAGGCTGGCCGCGAGGAGCAGGAGAAGTATGGCCAGCTCAAGGAACCCTTCATCGTCGACGACCTGCCGGTGCGCCATTCGCCCGTGCCGGAAACGCGTCTAGACGAGCGCGCGCCGCAGGATTTCGTGCTGATGCGCAACACGCAGCTGGCGCCCACCGCAGGCAGCGTCTCCAACGTTGCCGAACCGAGCGTGGGCAGCCAGGGCAATGGCATCTTCGAGACCTACAACTGGTACTCCTCGATCACCACCGACAACGGCGCCACACGCAGCTTCGTCAGCCCGTACACGATCTTCCCGAACTCGCCCAGCGCTTTCGCTGCCGGTTTCTGCTGCGACCAGCGCGCGATCCATTCGGCCGATCGCAACCTGATCTTCTGGTTCCTGCAGTACATCAAGACCGGCAGCACCACCAGCGACACCAGCGGCCTCCGCGTGGCAATGGCGCGCGGACAGGCTGGCCTGGCCGCAAACACTTGGACCACCTTCGACTTCACCCCGGCGCAGCTCAATCTGACCGGCGTGTGGTTCGATTTCCCGCACATGCAGCTGAGTGCAAACTATCTCTACTTCACCACCAACATCTTCACCACCAGCGGCGATGCCTTCAACGGATCGGCGATCTTCCGCGTGCCGCTGGCGCAGTTGGATGCCAATCAGCCGCTGACTGTCGATACCTTCTACACCCAGACCTTCGGCAGCATCCTGGCGGTGCATGGTGCTGCGCCGGAGGGCACGCGAGCCGGTCGCAACACCATGTACTTCGCCTCGGTGTCGGGCAGCACCTCGCTGCGCATCCTGCGCTGGCCGGAAGCCAATGCGCAGCCCACCGTCGATCTGATCAGCGGGCTGAGCACCACCACCGCTGGCACCTTCAGCTGCCCGGGGCCGGACACGCTGAATTCCTGCGGTCGCGCCAACACGCGTGCGCAAGGCGGCTGGATCACCGACAACGAGCTGGGTGTGATGTGGGTGTCCTCGCAACAGGCGCCCGCGCGACCCTTCCCCTTCACTCGCGTGGCGATCTTCAACCCCGACACCTTGGCCCTGCTGGGCGAGCCGGATATCTGGTCGAGCACCAATGCCTTCCTCTACCCGATCATGGCCGTCAATCAGCGTGGCCACCTGGGCGGCGTCATCGACAACCTGGGCGGCGACACGCACCCGCGAGTCCGCGCCATCATCCGCGACGATTTCTCACCCAATGTGCTGACCGGCGGTTGGGAGATCTTTGCGGTGGCAGGCGGCGATTCCGGCGCCGTCAATCGCTGGGGCGACTACAACGGCGTGGTGCCGCATGAGCGCTTCCCCAACACCTGGCTGGGCGTGGGCCGCATCCAGGTGGGCGGCAGCGGCAATGCCAACGCGCGCATCCGCAGTTTCTGGTTTGCCCGTGAGCGCGATGGCCGGCCGCAACTCAGTCTGAGCTTTGCCGGTGGTGGCAGCGGCAGCGTCAGCAGCAGCCCGGCTGGACTCAATTGCACCGCGGCCTGCACTGCCAACTTCGATGTCGGCACCACGGTCACGCTGACTGCCAGCGCCAGCGCACCCAGCACTTTCGGTGGCTGGTCCGGCGCATGCAGCGGCACCGGATCCTGTGTGATTGCGCTGGATCAGGCGGCCAGCGTGACTGCCAACTTCAGCAATGGCGACAACCTCTTCGCCAACGGCTTCGAGTAAGTCCAGGCGCAGCCCCCGCAGCGATGCTTGCGGGGGCTGCGCATCGGGTTGCGCTTACTGCGCCTTCTGCAGGTTCTCTTCCAGTCCGCGGCGCAGTTCCTTCAGCGCGGCCGCGGCATCCTGTTCGCGCATCGCCAGCTTGGCCAGGCGGAAGCTGGCGAAGTTGCGCAGGGTCAGATTGTTCGAACGCGCCAGGATGTCCTGGTACATCGCATCGATGGCTGCGGGCTGCTGCTCGCGACGGTGAATGCGTTCCATCGCGCGCAACTGGGCAATGGCAGCCAGGGTGGGATCTGCGGCCACGCGCAGCGCCAATGCGGCACGCCGTGCCTTGCGGCCATCCTGGTGATGGCCAGCGTGTTGCGCGCTGGCGGCCGCCAGCACCGGCGCCAAGGTGGTGGTCTGGCTTTGGGCAAGGGCAGCACCCGTGCCGAGTACGGCGCACAGGCTCAGAACGAGAATGGGGGTCTTGCGCATGAGTTTCTCCGTTTGCAGTCCATTGCGGGGCATCCGCAGGCTTGTGCAACGCAGGCTCAAGGCCGCGGTTGACCGGCCGACGCTCAAGCGCGCCCTTGCGCAAGCTGGCCTTGCGCGGCGCGAGTCAGGCCCGGGGCGCGCGGATCAGAAGCCGTAACGCAGGAAACCGCCGTCCACGGCGATGCACTCGCCGGTGATGTAGCTGGCGGCGGGGAGGCAGAGAAAGGCGACGGCGGCGGCGACTTCCTCGGGTTCGCCGATGCGGCCCATCGGCGTGCGCTCCAGTACCTCATCCAGATAGCCGGGGTCGGCCAGGGCGACTTGCGAGCGGCTGGTGCGGATGTACCAGGGCGCTACCGCGTTGACGCGGATGCCATCGCGCGCCCATTCCACGGCGAAATTGCGGGTGAGCTGGGCGATGGCGGCCTTGCTCATGCCGTAGGGCGCGCCGGTGCGGACGTGAGTCAGGCCGGACACCGAGCCCACATTCACCACCGCCGCACTGGGGTGCTGCGAGAGCCAGCGATGGCACAGGCGCGACATCTCGAAGGCGCTCATCACATTGGTGTGGAACAGGCTCAGCACGTCCTCTGCGGTGTGCTCCGCCCAGGGCTTGCGGATGTTGGTGCCGACGTTGTTGACCAGGATGTCCAGGCCGCACTCGAGATCGCTGATCCAGTCGCAGACTTCCAGGCGCTGTTCGGGATCGGCCAGATCCGCCGCCAGCGCCCACACTTCGCGCGCGCTGAATTCGGCGGCCAGATCGTTGCGCGCCGCCTGCAGGCGCTCATCCTCGCGCGCCACCATGAGCACATCGGCGCCCAGCGCCAGCAGCTCGCGCACGCAGGCCAGGCCTATGCCCTTGCTGGCGCCGGTGACCAGCGCCTTCCGTCCGTCCAGTCGCCAGCGAGTGTCCATATCAGAGTGCTGTCCCACGGCAACACAGAGCCGAATGTCTGATGGATTCTGGCCCGAGCAAGGATGCCGGGCTGTTTGCTCCCGACCTGTCGCACCAGAGGGCGGTGGTCGACCGGAATCCCCTCTCTCCGTCCCTTAGCGTCCACCATCGTCCCATCTTCAATTCCCGCCGAATCTCATGGCCGCGCATGCACGTGGCCGCAGGCCTTGCAGGTGCGCGCGTCCTCCGAGGCGTAGTAGCGCTCGAACACCGCCGGGAACTGCGTCTCGATATGGGTGAGCGGGAAGCGCTCGCGGTACAGGAGGTGATTGCAGCGCTCGCAATACCACTCCAGGCCGTCGAGCTCATGCGGCAGGCGCTTGCGTTCGATGACGAGGCCGATCGAGTGAGGCATGCGCTGCGGCGAATGCGGCACGCCGGGCGGCAGGTAGTAGATCTCGCCGGCGCGGATCGGAATGTCGCGCGCCTGGCCTTGCTCCTGGATGCGCAAGACCATCTCGCCTTCGAGTTGGTAGAAGAACTCCGGGCCTTCCTCGACGTGGTAGTCGCTGCGCCGATTGGGGCCGCCGACGATCATCACGATGAAGTCGCCATCGACGACGCACTTGTTGGCCACCGGCGGCTTCAGCAGATGGCAGTGTTCATCGATCCAGCGCGAGAGATTGATCGGGGCGGGGAACATGAGGTCACTCCTCCGGATCAAGCCGGCACCACGGCCGTGCACTTGAGTTCGATGGCAATGGGCGTGGGCAGCGCGGTGATGCCCAGCGTGGTGCGGCAGGGTGCCCGTGCGGCATCGGGAAAGTACTCGGCCCACAGCCGGTTGTAGGTCTTGAAGTCGCGCGCCATGTCGGTGAGATACACGGTGACGTCGACCAGATCTTCCCAGCGCGCGCCCGAGGCCTCAAGCACCGCACGCACATTGGCAAAGACGGCGTGGCATTGGGCTGCGATGTCGTACTGCTGCAGACTGCCGTCGGCGGCGTAGACATTGCCCGGGATGGCATTGCTGGCCGGGTCGCGCGGGCCGATGCCGGAGAGGAACAACAACTGGCCGACACGGCGTGCATGCGGGTAATGGCCCACCGGTCGCGGCGCCGCCTGGGCCTGGATCACATCGCTCACGAACTGCCCTCCTGCGGGCCGCGCAGCGCCACGCTGACGCTCTTGGCCTCGGTGAAAAAGCGCATGGCCTCGAGTCCGCCCTCGCGGCCCAGGCCGGATTGCTTGACGCCGCCGAAGGGCGTGCGCAAATCGCGCAGCATCCAGCAGTTGATCCACACGATGCCGGCCTCCAGCGCGGCGGCCATTCGATGTGCGCGATCGAGGTCGCGCGTCCACACCGAAGCGGCCAGGCCGTATTGGGTGCCATTGGCATAGGCCAGCGCCTGCGCCTCGTCATCGAATCCGATCAGAGTCGCGACCGGCCCGAAGATTTCCTCCTGGTTGACCCGGCACTGCGCATCCAGCTGATCGAAGACGGTGGGCGGCAGGAACCAGCCATCCTGGCAGCGGCCGTCCAGACGCAGGCGTTCGCCACCGCAGAGCAGGCGACCGCCTTCTGCGTGGGCCAGCGCGATGTAGGACTCGACCTTGGCCAGATGTTCGGCCGACACCAGCGCGCCGAGGTCGCTGTCGGCGGCGCGCGGATCGCCGGTCTTCAAGCCGGCGACGGCGGCCAGGAAGGCCTCGCGGAAGCGCGGCAGCACGCTGCGTTGCACCAGGATGCGCGAGCCGCACAGGCAGATCTGACCTTGATTGCTGAAGGCCGCACGCGCGGCCTCACGGGCGGCGAGTTCAAGATCCGCATCGGCGTAGACCAGGGTGGCGTTCTTGCCGCCGAGTTCCAGCGAGAGCTTCTTGAATTGCCCGGCGGTGGCGGCGGCAATGGCGGCGCCGGTGGCGGTGCTGCCGGTGAAGCTGACTGCCTTGATCTGGCGATGGCCGACCAGTGTGGCGCCGGCATTCGCGCCGCGCCCGTGCACGATGTTCACCACGCCCGGCGGCACGCCCGCTTCGAGCAGGATCTCGGACAGCAGCCAGGCGCTGAGCGGGGTGACTTCGCTGGGCTTGGCCACCACGCTGTTGCCGGCGGCCAGTGCCGGCGCCAGTTTCCAGGTCAAAAGGTACAGCGGCAGATTCCACGGCGAGATGCAGGCCACCGGCCCCAGCGCCTGACGCAGCGTGTAGTGCAGCGCGCTGCCGTCCACGGCATGCGCTTCGCTGGCAAAGCTCTCGGCCATCGCGGCGAAGAAACGGAAATTGGCCACCGCGCGCGGGATGTCCACGCTGCGCGCCACCTTGACCGGCTTGCCGCTGTCGCGCGATTCCTCCTCGGCCAGCATGTCGAGATGGGCTTCGATGCCATCGGCGATGCGATGCAGCAGCCGGGCGCGATCGCTGGGCGAGGTGCGTGCGTACGCTGGCGCGGCGGCGCGGGCGGCCGCCACCGCCGCCTGCACATCGGCCTCGCCCGAATCCGGCGCTTCGGCATACACATGGCCCGTGGCCGGTTCATGGACGCTGAGATAGCGCCCGCCAGCCGGCGCGCGGAACTCGCCGCCGATGAAGTTGGACAGTCTCAGCAGCGCGTCGCGCATGGCATCACAAGGACAAGGTGCGGCCGCCATCGACCGGCACATTGATGCCGGTGACGTAGGAGGCCCCAGGGCTGGCGAGGAAGGCGATCACCTGAGCGATCTCCGCGGGGTCGGCGAAGCGCGCCATCGGCACGCTGGCCAGCATGGCGGCACCGATCTGATCTTCGCTGGCGCCGGTGCGTCGCACGCGATCGGCGACGATGGCGTCCAGGCGTGGCGTGCGCGTGTAGCCGGGCAGCACATTGTTGACCGTGATGCCCTGCGCGGCGACTTCGCCGGCCAGCGTCTTGGCCCAGGATGCGACCGCGCCACGGATCGTGTTGGACACGCCCAGGCCCTTGATCGGTTCCTTCACCGAGGTCGAGATCACGTTGATGATGCGTCCGAAGGCCGCGGCGCGCATCGCCGGCAGACACAGTTCGGTGAGCAGGTGGTTGCACAGCAGGTGCTCGCCGAAGGCCGCCAGAAAAGCGGCTTCCTCGGCGTCGGTCACCGCGCCCGGCGGCGGACCGCCGGTGTTGTTGATCAAGATCGTCACCGGATGCGCCGCCACATGCACCGCCACCCGCTCGCGCAGCGCCTTGCGATCGCCGTAGTCCACCGCCAGCGCGGCGTGGCGTGCCTGCGGCGCGCGGGCTGCCAGGCTTTCGCGCATCGCCTGCAGCCGGCCCGCATCGCGACCGAGCACGGTCACATCGGCGCCCAGATCGGCCAGCGCCAGCGCGGTGGCGCGCCCGATGCCCTGGGTGCCGCCGCCAACCAGGGCATGTCGCCCGCTCAAGGAGAGTTCCATCGATGGCCTCCTCAGAAGGCGGCGTTGCCGGGGGTGCGCGGGTAGGGAATCACGTCACGGATGTTGCTCATGCCGGTCACGTAGGCCACCAGCCGCTCGAAGCCGAGGCCGAAGCCGGCGTGCGGCACCGTGCCGTAGCGACGCAGATCGCGATACCACTGGTAAGCCGCCGGCTCGATGTGGAATTGCTGCATGCGCTTGTCGAGCAGATCCAGCCGCTCTTCGCGCTGGCTGCCGCCGATGATCTCGCCGATGCCAGGCGCCAGCACATCCATCGCCGCGACCGTGCGGCCGTCGTCGTTCATGCGCATGTAGAAGGCCTTGATCTGCTCCGGGTAGTTCATCACCACCACCGGACGACCGACGTGCTCTTCGGTCAGGTAGCGCTCGTGCTCGGTCTGCAGATCCACGCCCCAGCTCACCGGGTACTCGAAGGCCTTGCCCGAGTTCTGCAGGATCGTGATGGCATCGGTGTAGTCAATGCGCGCGAAGTCGGCGGCCACGAATTGCTCCAGGCGCCCGATCACGCCCTTCATCACGCGTTCCTCGAAGAACTTGAGGTCTTCCTGGCAGTGCTCGAGGATGTCGCGGAACACTTGCTTGAGCAGCGCCTCGGCCAAATTGGCATCGTCATTGAGATCGGCGAAGGCGATCTCCGGCTCGATCATCCAGAACTCAGCCAGATGGCGCGGCGTGTTCGAGTTCTCGGCGCGGAAGGTGGGGCCGAAGGTGTAGACGCGGCTCAGCGCCAGGCAGTAAGCCTCCACATTGAGCTGGCCGGACACCGTCAGGTAGGCCTCGCGGCCGAAGAAATCCTGGTGGAAGTCGATCTTGCCGGCATCGTTGCGCGGCAGGTTCATCAGGTCCAGCGTGCTGACGCGGAACATCTGCCCGGCGCCTTCGCAGTCGCTGGCGGTGACGATCGGCGTGTTGACCCAGTAGAAGCCGTGCTGATCGAAGAAGCGGTGGATCGCCTGGGCGATGGCATGGCGCACGCGGGTGACCGCGCCGAAGGTGTTGGTGCGCGGGCGCAGATGCGCCACTTCACGCAGGAACTCGTAGGAATGCGCCTTGGGCTGGATCGGATAGGTTTCCGGGTCATCCACCCAGCCGCTCACCTCAAGGCTGCTGGCCTGGATCTCGAAGGACTGACCCTGACCTTGCGAACGCACCAGTGTGCCGGTGGCAACCACGGCGCAGCCGGCGGTGAGCTTCTGCACTTCGCTGGCGTAGTTGGGCAACAGCGCCGGCGCGACCACCTGCAGATTGGCCATGCAGGAGCCATCGTTGATCTGCACGAAGGAAATGCCTGCCTTGGAATCGCGCCGCGTGCGCACCCAGCCCTTCACCGTGACCGTCGCGCCCTCGGCCGCCTTGCCGGCCAGCGCGTCCTTGATCGTCATCCATGCCATCGTCGTGTCCTGCCCGAAATCGCGAAAGCCCGCGATCATAACGCCGGGCCGTCGTGGCGCAGACCTTGTCTCGATCCCGGGCTGCCTATACTTGCCGCCATGCAATCACTGCTTGGTCGAGGTGGACGATGGCGGTAACCCTGACGACGGCGGCACAGGAACGCGTGCGCAAGTTCGTGAGTGAAAAGGGCGGTGGCCTGGGCCTGCGCTTTGGCGTGCGCAAGACCGGCTGCAGCGGCTGGGCTTATGTGGTCGATCTGGCCGAGGCGCCGGGCGAGGGCGATCAGGTCTTCGACAGCGGCGGCGTCAAGGTGGTGGTGGACGCCAAGAGCCTGGAGTTCGTCGACGGCACCGAGATCGACTTCGCGCGGCAGGGACTCAACAGCACCTTCGTGTTCCGCAATCCCAATGTGACCGGCGAGTGCGGCTGCGGCGAGAGCTTCTCGGTCAGCAAGTCGGCAGCTTGAGTTTTTCCGTGTGAGCTTGGGCCGGTTCCGCCGGTCTCGTTCTTCCATCAACGCGACGACGGAATCCCATGCGCGACTCCTGGCCCTTGCTGCGCGACATCCCCTTTCCTGCCTTGGCGCGCCGTGCGCCGAGCACGCTGCAGCTCAATCTTGGCTACCTCTGCAACATCGCCTGCATCCACTGCCACGTGGCGGCGGGGCCCACGCGCACCGAGCTGATGGATCGCGCCACCATGGAACTGGCGCTGGCGGTGGCCCGCGCACAGGGCATGCGCGTGCTCGATCTCACTGGCGGCTCGCCGGAAATGAACCCCGAGTTCCGCTGGCTGGTGGATGCCGCCAAGGCGCAAGGCATGCACGTGATGGACCGGCTGAATTTCACCATCGCCGAAGAGCCGGGCTATGAATGGGTGCTCGACTTTCTGCGCAGCCGCGAAGTGGAGATCGTGGCCTCGCTGCCGTGCTACTCGCAACAGAACGTGGACACCCAGCGCGGCGACGGCGTGTTCGAGTCTTCGATCCGCGTGCTGCGTCAGCTCAACACCCTGGGCTACGGCCTCGGCGATCCGCGCCTGCCGCTGAACCTCGTCTACAACCCCGGCGGCGCCTTCCTACCGCCCGCGCAGGCCGCGTTGCAGCTCGACTATCAGCGCAAGCTGGCTGCCGACTTCGGCGTGCGCTTCGATCGTCTGTACACGCTCGCCAACATGCCGATCAAGCGCTTCGGCAGCTGGCTGCAGAGCAAAGGCAAGTTCGATGAGTACCTGGCCCTGCTGCAGCACGCCCATCGCGAGGACAACCTGGAGCAGGTCATGTGCCGCGATCTGATCAGCGTGGACTGGCGCGGCTACGTCTACGACTGCGACTTCAACCAGATGCTCGACCTGCCGATGGGCCCGGCCGCCGAGGCCGTACACCTGCGCGACCTGCTCGACGCGCCACTCGCCGGCCGCCCCATCCGCGTCGCCGGCCATTGCTACGGCTGCACCGCCGGGCAAGGCTCCAGCTGCGGCGGAGCTTTGGCGGGCTAGGGCCTTCTTGGGTGAAGCGGGGTCGGGGATTGGGGGCTGGGGCTTGGGGCGCAAGCCCACAACGATCCTAAGTCCGTGGAAGCGCGCTCGCGCGCGATCAGCCCATCCCGATTCCCAAACCTTCCCAGCAACGCGCCCCAGCCCCCAGCCCCCAATCCCGCTATCGCAAACCCCAACAAGAACAGCGACAGCAGTGATGTTCGGTAGGAGCGCGCTCGCGCGCGATCAGCCCATCCCAATCCCCAGACCTTCCCAGCAACGCGCCCCAGCCCCCAACCCCCAAGCCCCATCCCCCGCCTCACTCCGGCCCCCTCACGCTGCGCAGCACGATGCTGCGGCCTTCTTCGGCGCGCAGTTGACCGGGGCGGAGGCTGACGTCGGCGAGGCGTGCGACGGCATCGAGTTCGGGGCCGGGCAGGACGCCGTGGGCGCGATTGCGGCCTTCGAGTTTGGACAGATAGGCGCCAGCATCGGCGAGGTTGATGATCTGATCGTGGCTGAGGGCGGCTGGATCCAGGCCGGCACACCATGGCCAGGAAGCCCAGCCCAGCGAGCAGGTCACGCGCAGATCGCGTCCACCGGCGCGCATCGGTTCGCCGCCGATCAGCTGCAGCAGGCGCCCGGCCAGTTGCTCGGCGGTGTCCGGGTCCAGGCCGCGCGCAATCACCAGGAATTCCTCGCCGCCCCAGCGCAGCACGGCATCGCCAGCGCGCAGGCTGCCGCGCAGGCGCTGCGCCACTTCCACCAGCACTGCATCGCCGGTGTCGTGGCCGTGGCGGTCGTTGATCTGCTTGAAGTGATCCAGATCGAAAAGGAAGAAACTGAAGTGCGAAGGGTCGCCGTGGCGGCGGCGCTCGCTGTCCTCGGGGCGCGGCGCTGGCGGGGGCGCGTCCAAGAACAGCTTGAGATAGCGCCGGTTGCGCAAGCCGGTAAGCGCATCGGACAGGGCCGACTCGGCCAGCTCGCGATTGACCGCCTCCAGTTGGCGCGCCTGCTGCTCCAGTTGCGCGCGCTGGCGTTCCACTTCGAGCTGGCGTTGCTCCAGGGCGGCACGCGATTCGAGCAGCGCCTGGAAGGCGGCGGCACGCTGGCGGGCGTTGTCGTAGGCGCGGGCGTGGTAGCGGATCCGCGCCGCCAGTTCCAGCGCGCTGGGCAGCTTGACCACATAGTCATTGGCGCCGGCACGGAAGGCTTCCACCTTGGTGTGCGGCTCTTCCGCCGCTGACAGCATCACCACCGGCACATCGGTCAGCGAGGGATGCGCGCGATAGCGACGCAGCAGGCTGATGCCGTCGATGCCTTCCATCATCAGGTCCTGCAGGATCACCACCGGTTCCAGCGCCAGTGCATGGGTGAGGGCCTGCGCCGGATCCGACAGACAATGCAGCTCGAAGTCGGTCTCCTGGCCGAGCATCTGCCGCAGCGCCGCCAGGATCACCGCCTGATCATCCACCGCCAGGACACGCCAGCCCTTCTTCACTCGCTTCTCCGCTGTGCTTTGTCGTGAATCGTTCGCGCCAGGTGAGCGCCGATCTGCGCCAGCGGCAACACGCTGCAGGCCGCCTGCCGCTCCACGGCCGCGCGGGGCATGCCGTAGACCGCGCTGCTCGCTTCATCCTGTGCCACCGTGTGCCAGCCGGCCTGGCGCAACAGGGCCAGGCCCTCGGCGCCATCGCAGCCCATGCCGGTGAGCAAGGCTGCGGCGCCCGCCCGGGCATGCCGCGCCAGGCTCTCGAAGAGCACGTCCACGCTGGGCACGTGCAGATCGCCAGGCAAGGGCGCGCGGTAGGCGAGCCGACCCGAGCTTTGCATGATCAGATGCCCGCGCGGTCCGCCGACATAGACCTGTCCTGCCAGCGGCCAGTCGCCCGCCTCAGCGATGCGCACCGGCAGCGCGCATTGACCCGACAGCCATTCGGCCAGACCACCGCTGAAGGCGGCGTCGATGTGCTGCACGATCAACACCGCCGCCGGCAGCGCGGAAGGCAGCTGACCCAGCACCTGGGCCAGCGCCAGCGGCCCGCCGGTGGAGGCGCCCAGCGCCAGCAGCCGGCATGCCGGTCCGGCTTGCAGCGCTGGTGCGCTGGCGGCCACTGCCAGCGCAGACCGGTGCTGCGCGGGAATCAGGCTGGCTACGCGTGCCAGGCGCTGCTGCAGTCGCGCTGCGCCCACCAGTTCGCCATTGCTTTCGAGGTGCGGCGGCTCCAGCACGCCCAGGGCGCCGGCGCCCATCGCCGCGTAGACCGCATCCAGCGCCGGGTCTGCAGTCAGCAACAGCACCGCCACTTCGCGCGCCACGCAGCGCTGCACCAGCGCGGCGTCGGCAGCGCAGAAAGTGGGCGCCAGCAGCAGCAGCGCGGGCGGCTGGCGCTGCAACTGGCGCTCCAGGTTCTCGCCGTCGCCGACACTCCACAGCAATTCGTGTTCGCTCTGCAGGTCCAGACTGCGTCGCACCGCTTCGCGTGCCAGCCGTTCCGGATGCGCCAGAGCCAGCTTCATGGGCGCGCCCGCGACGGACCGATCAGCTGCTGCACCAGACGCACAAAGCCCTCGTCCTGGAAATCGTTCTTGGTGAGATAGGCATCGGCGCGCGCATCCAGCCCGCGACGCTTGTCTTCCGGACGATCGCGATAGGAGACGATCACCACCGGCAGCGCACGCAAGCGCGGATCCTGCTTCACCGAGCGGGTCAGCTCGATGCCGTTCATGCGCGGCATGTCGACATCGGTGACCAGCAGATCGAAGCTCTGGTCACGCAGCTTGCCCCAGGCATCGAGGCCGTCCACCGCCACTTCCACCGCGTAGCCCTGGGCGGCCAGCAGCTGACGTTCGAGTTCACGCACCGAGATCGAGTCGTCGGCGATCAACACGCGCAGTGTCTGCGCTGCCACGGTCTCGCTGCTGGCCTCAATGCGTTGCAGGCGCAGGCGCTCCTGCGACAGCGCGCTGCGCATCAGATCATCGACATCGAGCAGGATCACCGGCTCGCCATCTGGCAGCACCGCCATCGAGGCGACGTCCGCCACGCGGCCCAGACGACGATCCAGCGGCCGTGTCGCGAGGTCGAATTCGCCCAGCAGGGACTCGACCACGAAGCCGATCTCGCGGCCCTGGTAGGCCACCAGCACCACGTCCAGATCCATCTCCGGCCGCCATGGTGTGTGGCCCAGATCGAGCAACTCGGCCAGCGGCAGCAGCCCGATGTTGCGACCTTCCCAGGGTAGGTAGAACAGGCCCTCGCGCGCTTGCACCTGCTGCGCCACGCAGCGCAGCACGCGCTCGATGCGCAAGGAGGGGAAGGCATAGGTCTCGCCACCCACGCGCACCGCCAGCGAGCGCGTCACCGCGCGCGACACCGGCACCAGCAGGTGGAAGGTGCTGCCCTGGCCGCTGCGCGTGCTCAGGCGCACCGTGCCTTCCAGGCGTTCGATCACATTGCGCACCACATCCAGGCCGACGCCGCGCCCGGACACCTCGGTCACCGCGCCGCGCGTGCTGAAACCGGGCTGGAAGATGGTCTCCTTCAGGGCCTGCTCGCTGAGCGCATCGATGGCCTCTGCAGGTTGCCCGCTGCTGGCCTTGAGGCGCGTCCGGATCGCTTCCAGATCGAGGCCGGCGCCGTCATCGCTGATGTCGATGGCCAGCATGCCGGCGCGGATGCCGACCCAGATGCGCAGATGGCCTTCCTCGGCCTTGTCGGCACGGCGGCGCACCTCGGGGCGTTCGATGCCGTGGTCGAGGGCGTTGCGCAACAGATGGGTGATCGGCGCATCCAGCTGTTCCAGCACGTCGCGATCCACCTCCAGCCCTTCGCCGACGATGGTCAGGCGGGCGCGCTTGCCCAGTTCGCGGGCCAGGTCGCGCACCATGCGCGGATAACCCAGCGCCAGATCACGAAAGGGACGCAGTCGGGTCAGCGCTGCGGCCTGATACAGACGCTGGTTCAGGTCGAAGGCTTCACGCCCGTACTCGCTGAACTGATCGATCCAGTCGTTGAAATCCTGGCGGGTCTCGCTGAGCTTGCGACGCATCTCGGCGAGCGGCCCGCCGACGGCAGTGGTCTGCGCCGGGGCGCCCAGGCGATGGTGCAGTTCGTCCAGCGTGCGCGACAGCATGGCCAGCCGTTGCCGCAGCCGCTGCTGGCGCTCCTGGAAGGGCCGCAGACGATGGCCGCTGACCAGGCTGCTGCTGGCCAGTGCGATCAGGCGGCTCACCAGGCTGGCCTTGATCCGCAGCACCGGATCGCTTTGCTCCACCGCGATGTACTCGGGCACCGGCTGCCCGACTGGCGCCACCGCGCTGCGCAGATCGCCCTCATCGCCGCGCGCCGCCAGCAGCCGCTCGGCATCGCTGAGCAAGCGCGGTTGCGCGCCTTGCTGGGCCAGCTCGCGCAACAGGTCGATCACCGCCAGGCCGAACTCGATCAAGGCATCGCCGATGGCTTCCTCGCCACGTTGGACTGCCGAGAGGCGATCTTCCAGGGCATGCGCCAGCTGCACCGAGGGATCCAGCCGCACCGCGCGCGAGGCACCCTTCACCGAATGCGCGGCGCGCATGATGGCGGGGATCAGATCAAGGCGATCGGGGCTTTGTTCGAGCTGCAGGATTAGCCGCCCCATCGCCGCGCACTGCTCTTCGATCTCGACCCGGTACAGGGCGCGCAATTGCGCCTCACCGGGCGCGCTGCGCGCTTCCACTGCCGCCGCGGCTGGTGGCGCCGCCATGGACAGGGCCTCGGCCGCCGCATGGGCAAGATCGGCATGTGCCGACAACCAGGCTTCGCCAGCCTCGGCGTCGACATCGCACAACTCTTCGACCAGACCCAGGGCCGGATTCAGGCTTGCTGCGGCCGGCGCCGCGCCCTCGCCATCGGAGATGCTGATCAATGCCTGCGCGAGGCGTGTGTAGCTGTCGCGGCCCAGCACGCTGAGTGCGCTGGCCAAGCCCTGTGCGCGACGGTTGAAGCGTGCCCGGCCTTCGGCCGCGCTGTCCGACTGGCGCCACTGCGCGGCGGCCAGGCCCAGATCGGCGACGATGCCGCGCAGTTCGGTCTGCAGCAGGCCGAGCAGGCTGATCATCGGTACAAGGCCTCTTCGAGCACGGCGTAGATCGCGTCCGCATCGACGATCGCCAGCTGGCCGAGATCGCTGGGCGCGATGCCGGTGAGGCAGCGTGCCAACACTGGCGGCACACTGGCCGGCACGCCGCCGATGCCGCGCCGCGGCAGGTGCAGGGTGCCGTGCACGGCATCACTGCGGAAGGCCAGCGGCGCCTGCTCGGGCGGGGCCACCATGACCAGACGCACCGCATCGCCGGTCTGGCCTTCGCGCGAACCCAGTTCCAGCACTTCGATCAAGGACACGCAGAGCTGCAGCTCACCACGCACGCTGACCAGGCCTTCCAGGCGGCCCTTGCTGCGATGGGCGAGGCGACGCGTCTTGCGCTGCGGCGCCACCTCGCGCACGTGGGTGCAGGGCAGGCCCAACCACTGCTCGCCCAAGCGGAAAGCCAGCAGGCTGAGCGTGTCTTCGTCTTCGGCCGCGCGCACCGAGGCCGAAAGCGGCGGCAGCGGCTCCAGGTCGCGCGCCAGCAGGGCGCGCGCAGCATCGCGGAACACCGCGCAGTTGCGGCAATGGATGTCCTGCTGCAGGCGCTCGCAGCTGTGGTCGCCGCCGTAAACGCCGATCCGCCGCCAGCAGCCGTGGGCGCTCGCGCTCATGACTGTGCCTCCCGCATGCGTAGCCACTGTCCACGCAGCCGCGTGGCCAGTTCGCCCGCGCCCATCCGTTGCGCCAGTGCGGCGCGCTGCGCCAGTACCTCCGGCTGCGCAGGATCCAGGTAGAGACTGCGCCCGAGGGCGGCGTCGGCCGCCTCCAGTTGTCCCAGCCCGATGTCGACCAGGCCGAGCAGATGCCATGCGGCGGCGTCTTCGGCCTGCGCTTCCACATGACGCTGCAGCAGGGCACGCGCGGCGGCGAGATCGCCGCGGTCGGCCAGGATCCGGGCATCGGTCAGCGGCGAGTGCCTGGCGGCCGCTTCGGGCGGCGCCGCGTTGGTGACCAAGGGTGTGGCGCGCAGCGGATTCAGCGCCGCGCGTGTGGGCGACACCCGCTCGCGCGGCGGTGGCGGAGCCGCGCGCGGCGGACGCCGCCGGTAGGCCAGTGGCGCATCGGCATCAGCCACAAGCTCCGGATGCAGGCTGCTCAGCACTTCGGCCTGGCCGGCCAGGATCAGGCCGCCCGGCGCCAGCCAGTCCAGCAACTGTCGCAACAGCTGCGTGCGCGCCTCGGCATGCAGATAGATCAGCAGGTTGCGGCAGAAGATCACATCGAAACTGAGCGCGCCCGACAGCCCTTCGCCGGTGGCGATGTTGCCGTGGCGGAAGATTACCTGCTGGCGCCACTCGGGATCAACGCACCAGCCTTCGGCGCAGGGATGCAGCCACAGCGGCGGCGCCTGCCCGCGCAAGGCGCTGGGACGGTAGGTGGCTTTGCGGGCGAGGGCCAGCGCCTGTTGCGAGACATCGATGCCGAGGATGCTGAACTGGCCGACGCCAAGGCCTTCATCGAGCAGCGTGAACAGGATCGACCAGGCTTCCTCGCCGCTGGCGCAGGGCAGGCTCAGCACGCGCAGATGGCCTTGCTCGGCCACGCAACGGCGCGCCTCGCGGCGCAGCGCCTCGAACTGCTCGGGGTGGCGGAAGAACCAGGTTTCGCCGACCACCATGGCATCGACGAAAGCCTGCGCCGCCGCTGGCGACTGACTCACTGCGGCGGCCAGGGCCGCGTCGTCGGCATGGCCCAGCGCAGCGCGGGCGTCGTCCAGACTGGCGTCGAGCAAGCGCGCGCCCAGGGACTCCGGCTCAAAGCCCAGGCGCTGCTGCAGCCAGTCGATCAGGGCGGCGCGGCTCATGATGCGGCGGGCTCCGGCACGAACAAGCGGGTCAGCGCCTCCGGCAGCAACTCGTGCACCTCGATCAGCTGCGGCCAGTCGGGCGTATCGGCCAGGTGCGCACCCAGCCAAGGATGCTCAGCCACCTCCAGGCCAGCTGCAGTGCGACCCAGCGGCACCAGTTCGCTGACGTCCTCGGCCAGCAGTCCCACATAACGACGCGAGCTGGTGCCGGCGCCCACTTCGACCACCACGATGCGAGTGCCCAGTTGCGGGCGGCAGCGCTCGCCGCGGATCAACAGGCCCAGATCCACCACCGGGGTGAGATGCGCGCGAAAGGCGAGCAGACCGAGCACCGCCTCGGGCGCCATCGCCACTTCGCGCAAGGGCATCCGCGGCAGGACCTCGACCACCTCACGCGCACGCAGCGCCAGGCGGTGCATGCCCACGCGGAAGACCAGCGCCTGCACGGCTTCAGCCGCCCAGGTTGAACTTGGCGATCTCCTGCTTCAACGCGGCCACCGCGTCGCGCAGGTTCTCCGAAGCGCTGTTGAATTCGCGCAAGGAGTGCGAGGTCTGGCGTGCGCCATCGGTGAGTTGGGCCATCGCCTCGCCAATCTGACGTGCGCCGTGGGATTGACTGCGCATGCCGCCATTGACCGAGTCGAAGCGCTCGCTGAGCGTTTTCACCTGGCCGATGATCTGGCCGAACTGGCCACCGATCCGGTCCACCGTGCCCACTCCGCTGCGCACTTCCTCGGCAAAGCGGTCGATTTCCATCACGCCGGCCGACACCGCCGTCTGCATCTGCTTGACCATCTGCTCGATGTCCAGCGTGGCCACCGCGGTCTGGTCGGCCAGGCGCCGGATCTCGCGCGCCAGCACCAGGAAGCCCAGGCCCTGCTCGCCGGCCTTTTCGGCCTCAATGGCGGCATTGATGGAGAGCAGATTGGTCTGATCGGCGACCTTGGAGATCGTCGTCACCACGCCAGTGATTTCGGCGGCTTCTTCGCGGATGGCGGCCAGCCGGGCCGACATGGTGTTGGCCACTTGCGCCAGCCGGTCCATGGTCTGGTCCAAATTGGACAGGCCAGACTGGCCCTGTTCGGCCAGCGTGGCGGTCTGACTGGCCACCGCATTGACGCCTTCCATCGTGGCCAGCAGTTCCTGGCTGGTGGCGGCGATCTGCTTCACCGCAGCGGCGATCTGGTTGGTGGAGGCGCCGAAGCCCTGCACCGTGCTTTCCTGCTGCCGGCTGGTGGCGGCGAACTCGGTCGCCGTGCTCATCAGCTCGATGGAGGCCTGCTTCACGCGCGTGACCAGGCTGCGCAGGCTCAGCGTCATGGTGCCGATGGCGCCGATCAGGCGGCCAGTTTCGTCGGTGTCTTCAGTCTTGGGCACTTCGGTGCTCAGATCACCCTGTGCCACGCGCACCGCCACTTCCGAGGCCAACTGGATGCGCGAGCTGAGCCGCATTGACATGCGCCGCGCGAACCAGGCCAGCACCAACACCACCACCACCACCGCCGCAGCCAGCAGGCTGAGCATGGTGGTCTGCCGCGCGATCACGGCATCGGCATCTGCCTCAAAGGCTTGATTGCGCGCCAGCGCCAGCTTGACCAGGTCATCGATGGCGTAGCGATGCGCCTCATAACGTTGATGCATCAGCGCCAGCACGGCCGTGGCGCGCGCCGCATCGCCGGCCCGGATCGCCGGGATGTATTCCTCGTCGCGCAATCGATAGAACTCCATCGCCGCGCGAGCCGCAGTGACCGTCATCAGATCGCCCATGCGATCAGCGCTCAGTTGCCGCTTCCACTTTTCCTGGCCGTTCTCGTAATCGGTGCGCAGCTGATTGCCGCGGTCGATCAGGCTGGCGATCTCGGTGGGATCCTGACTGTCGCGCAGGCGCAGCACCAAAAGGTAGGACTCGATGATGTACTGCGGCGGCGGCAACACATCGGCGATCAACTCGTTGCCGAGGATGATCTCGTCATAGATCGGGCCCTTGACGCGCACCTCGTCCAGCGTGCGCCAGGCCATGCCGGCGAACAGGGTGAAGAGCGCCACGAAGGCGGCCACGAACCAATACAGTCGCTGCGTGAGTATGGAATCGCCTTGGCTCATGACGCCCCCCCTGGGCGTGATTGCGCAATGTGTTCAGCACGTCTTTCCGCCGCCAGCATATCCGCTTGCACACGCGCATCGCAGCGGCTTGCGATCGCCAGTGTCCAACGCTCAGGCGACGGGCGCGGAGCATCCCGCCTGATCCGTGCGCTCGCGGTCAATGCAGCGCTCACGAAATGCGGTCTTGGCCGCCTGGATGCGCGCATAGACCTCTGCGGCCCGTCCGCCGATGACCTCCACCAGGCGTGCGTGCGTCGGCGCAGCCAGTTGGCGCCAGGCTTCCAATTGCGCCGGTGTTGGTCGGTGCACGCTGACGCCGAGTTCGGCCAGCATCTTCGATTCGATCTGCTGCATGGCGGCGCGCACATCGCGTCGGCTGGTCTCGACGTCATCCAGCGCCGCGCGGACCAAGCCCTGGCGATGCGCGCTCATGCCGCGCCACCAGTCGCGATTGGCCAGCACCAATCCGGTGTCGAAGGCATGCGCGGTGAGGCTGAGATGGCGTGCTTCGCGGGCGATGCCGGCCAAGGCGTACATGCCCACGCCGCTCTGCCCACCATCGATCAGTCCGGTTTGCAGCGCCGGCACCACTTCGGGAAAGGGGATCGAGATCAAGTCCATGCCGGCCGCTTCGGCGAACAGGCGCGCGCCGGTGGCGGTGGAACTGCGCATCCGCTGGCCGGCCAGTTGCGCTGGATCGACCAAGGGCTGCTTGCCATAGAGATGGGTCCAACCGACTTCGGCCCATTGCACGAAATGCAGTCCGCGCGCTGCCAAGAGTTCGGCAAACAGGCTGCTCAGCCAGTGGTCCATCACATAGTCGACTTCGGCGGCGCTGTCGAAGAGGAAGGGCGCCAGGATGAGATTGAGCTCCGGTACCACCGAGGCCGCGCCCTGCAGCGAGAAGCCGCCCATCTGGACCCGGCCGCGGCGTAGATTGGACAAGGCCACTTCCTCGCTGCCCAGTTGCGAGCGGATGAAGAGCTGGCAGTCGATCTCGGCTTGCGCAGACGCCAGGCGCTCGCCGAAGCGGCGCCACATTTCGTACCAGGGCGTGTTGGGGACGGTGACCGCGCTCACCCGCAGCAGCGTGCGGCCGTCGGCTGGCGGTCTGGGGCTGCACGCGGCCAGCAAACTGGTGGCCAACAAGGCTTCGAGGCAGCGACGTCGCTTCATGCCGTGCTCCGCTTCGACCGGGCGCCGGAATGCACCGGACGCCGCTGGGCGTGGGCCATGCGGGGTGTCCATGCAAACTGACGTATGTGCGAAAGACCTAAAGACATATTTTCATGTCATTTGCACTCAGGCGGCGCTAACATTGTCCGGACAAATCAGGGTCCGGCGCCAGTGTCTGCTGGCGTGCCGTACCTGCCTGGACATGGGTGGCACGCTGCGGCGTGTCGGGGAGAGGAGGGCGCCAGAGCGGCGCCTGTCGATGGCCAGTGGAGGAGTGAGCTGTGATGCCGATTGCGTGTCGTCGTACCGCTTTGTGTGTGGCTTTGTCCTGGGCAATCGCGGCGCCGCTGGCGGCGCAGAGCCCGGAAAACGAGGATCCAAGCAAGCTGGATGAAATCAAGGTCACCGCGCAGCGCTACGAAGAGTCGCTGCAGCAGGTGCCGATCTCGATCACCGCGCTGGGCGAGGAGCAGTTCGAGAAGCTGCAGGTGGAGCGCCTCGACGATCTCAAGAAGACCGTCCCCAACGTCATCATCGAGCAGAACACCGGCACTTCCAGCGGCGCCAAGATCTTCTTGCGCGGCGTCGGCGCCGATGAATCCCTGTTCACCTCCGACCCCGCCGTCGGCATCTACATCGACGATGTCTACATCCCGCGCCAGACCGGCTCGCAGATCGCGCTCTACGACATCGAGCGCATCGAGGTGCTGCGCGGACCGCAAGGCACGCTGTACGGCCGCAACGCGACCGGCGGTGCGATCCGCTACATCACGCGCAAGCCTGATGGCCAGACCAGCTTCCGCCTGGATGGCACGATCGGCAACATCGACCGTCGCGATCTGCGCGCCACGGCTTATCTCGGCATCAGCGACGCCGCCTCTGCTGGCTTTGCGGTGATGACCAAGAACCGCGGCGGCTACTCGGACAATCTGACCACCGGTGGCGACGTCAACGATCAGGAAGTGCATGCGATGCGCGGCTCGCTGGCGCTTGAGGTCAGCGACAACAGCAAGCTGTCGGTGGCGCTGGATGCCCTCAAGGAACGCAGCGGACCGGGCTTTGCCAGCTGCGTGTTGCGCCAACCGCTGACCCTGGCGCGGCCGGCGATCAACGGCGTGGTGCCGGCACCCTTCCGTTACCCAGGTTGCGACACCGACGGCGATCTCTACACGCTGAGCTCGAACATCAAGGACAAGAACGATCTGGAGCAGTTCGGCGCGTCGGCGGTGCTGGAAACCGAGTTCTCCGGCGCCACCTGGCGCAACATCCTCGCCTATCGCGAGATGGACAATCTGCTCAACGGCGATTTCGATGGCCAGAACGCGGTCCTGCTGCACATCTTCCAGGACCAGCAGCAGGATCAGTGGAGCTTCGAGAGCCAGCTCGTCGGCGAAAGCGAGTCCTTGCGCTGGGTGATCGGCGGTTTCCTGTTCAGCGAGAGCAACGAGCAGCCGACACAGCAAAGCATTTTCGCCCCCGGTGTGTTCGAAGACATCCGCCAGGACACCGATGCCTACGCGCTCTACGGCCAGGGCAGCTACGACTTCGGCGAGGCCTTCACCTTCACCTTCGGCGGCCGCTACAGCAGCGAAGATAAGGACTTCTACAAGGACGCCACCTGCAGCAACGGGCAGTTCACGCCGGATGGCGCGGCCTTCCGCTGCAGCAATGGCCAGACCTCGTACGTGACGCGGCGTGACGACAGCTGGTCGAGTCCGGACTGGCGGTTGGCGCTGGACTACCAGTTCAGCGGCGATCTGATGGGCTACATCAGCGCCGCCACCGGTTTCAAGAGCGGCGGCTTCAACGGTCGCGGCGGCATCACGCGCTCGGCCACCGGGGTGATCGTGGACTCGATCACGGTGGTGGATGAGGAAGAAGTCACCAGCTACGAGATCGGCTTCAAGAGCACCTTCGCCGATGGCCGCGTGCGCCTCAACGCCAACTACTACTTCAACGACTACACCGATCTGCAGCTCTCCGCCATTGATCCCGCCGGCAACTTCTTCCTGCGCAATGCCGCCGATGTGACGATCCAGGGCGTGGAACTGGACCTGAGCGCAATGCTCAGCGACAGCTTCCAGATCAATGCCAATCTCGGCACCATCGATGGCGAGTACGACAGCGATCCATCGGTGCTGGTGGCGCCGGGCTCGCCGACCTTCCCCAATGAGTTGAAGCAGGCGCCGGAACTCACCTGGAGCGCCGGCTTCATCTGGGATTTCGACCTCGCCAGTGGCGGCCTCAGTTGGAGCACGTCCGTGCACTTCACCGACGAGCACTACCAGAACGTGGCCAATTCCGAGCTGATCAAGACCGAGTCCTACACCTTGATCGACACGCGCCTGGGCTACACCCCACATGAGGGCAACTGGGAAGTTGCGCTGGTCGGCAAGAATCTGAGCGACGAGGAGTACTACACGGGCGGCTTCGACATCGGCGGCCTGGGTATCGCCGCGGTGTACATGAATGTCCCGCGCCAAGTGGGCCTTGAGTTCGCCTACCGCTGGGAGTGAGTGCGCTCGCCGATCGCCTTTGGCCTTGAAGAGTTGTTGATGCAAGAAACGCAAAGGTCGCGAACATCAGGCTGCCACTGGCCGAGTGTCTCGCGACCTTTGCTGCCCTTGGGTCATTCGCCAGACGACTGCATCTTCACTGCGGAGGCATGAGGGGCGCCTGGATCCCCGCTCAGGGGCGCGCGCCCAGCAGCACATCCTGCCGATGCCAGCGCTCGACTTGCGCGAGCGCCTCGCGTTCCAACACCTGCGCATCGATGCCGGGCAGCTCTTGCGCGAGCTCGGCAAGCAGGCTGGACAGATCACGGCCCTGGCCCGCTTCGATGCACTCCAGCAGGCGCCAGGACAAGGGCGAGAGTGCCTGGAAGTGCACTTCATCCTGGCGGTCGCGATGTACCAGCAGCAGCGTGGGCGCCGCTGGTGGCTGTTGCGGCTGATGTTCGGGGCCGATGCGATGCACCGGGAAGCGGTAGCCCAGTCGCCACGCCAGTGGAGAGGGCACCGGAATCGCGCTGCGCCAGTCGGGTGGTGCGATCGCGGCGATCGTGGCTAGATCGATCTCGCTCACATCCAGCGCCAGTTCCACCCACTCGTAGTGCGCCAGTTCGTGCAAGAAAGGCCAGCGCGCCTCCCAGTGCTCGGGGTGCGCCTCCAGGAAGCGCACGAACTCGCTGGAGATCTCGTGGAAGTAGGGCGTATGCGCGCGATGCTCGGCGAAGAAGGCGCGCGCCAGCTGTTTCCACGCTTCCTGGCCGAGGATGCGGCGCAGCACCGGGAAGCTGGCACCCGCCAGACTGGCCACGTTGTTGAACAAGAGATCGCGATAGATCTGGACGCGCCGATCCTCGTAGTCGCCGGGCACGGCCTGCTGCTCGGGATTGCGCAGGTGCGCCCCGAAGGCGCGTTGCAGATCGGCAAAATCAGCCATGTCGTGCCGGCACGCTCAACCCGACGCCAGTTGCGGCAGCGACGCCGACTGCTGCAGCGACAGTGCGCTTCGGTGCGCGGCCTGGATTGCGCGGATCTGGTTCAGCTCGCCGCGCAGTTCCTCCCAGGCGGGGATGTTGAAGTCGCGCTCCAGCAGGGTCGGACGTGGGCCGATCCGCGTGTAGGCGTGCGCGAGCAAGTCGTAGACTGGGTCGATCACCGCAGCACCGTGGGTGTCGACGATCAGATCCGGCGCCTCGCGATAGTGTCCGGCGATGTGCAGGTAGCGCACGCGTGCCGGTGGGATCGCGTCGATGAAGGCGTATGGATCGTAGCGATGGTTGGTGCTGTTGACGTACACATTGTTGACGTCGAGCAGGATGTCGCAATCGGCAGCCTGCACCACCGCCAGCAGGAACTCGAGATCGCTCATCTCACTGGCCAGCGGCGTGTAGTACGAGGCGTTCTCGATGGCAATGCGCCGCCCCAGCAGATCCTGCACGCGGCGGATGCGCGCGGCGACGTGGGCCACGGCTGCGGTCGTGAAGGGAATGGGCAGCAGATCGTACAGATGCGCGTCGTCGGTGCAGTAGCTGAGGTGCTCGGAGTAGATGAGCGCGCCGTGGCTGTCGAGGAAGCGCCGCAGCCGCTCCAGGAACATCTCATCCAGTGGATCCGGTCCGCCCAGCGACAGCGACAGACCGTGGCAGATCAGCGGATAGCGCTCGGTGTACCGCCGGAAGGCCTTGCCGCGGCGGCCACCGATGCCCATCCAGTTTTCCGGCGCCACTTCGAGGAAGTCGATCACGCTGCGCGCATCGGCTTCCTCATCGAGTGGCTTGAGCAGGGCCCGGCGCAGGCCGAGCCCTACTTCAAGCGCCATTTCATCAGGCGCCGTCATGGCCGATCAGCGCATGCCGCCGCAAGAACCGTCTTCTTTCTTGTCGTCGCCGCACTTGCCTTCACCGCACTTGCCTTCGGCGTCCTTGTCCTCGCCGCACTTGCCCTCACCACACTTGCCTTCGGCGTCCTTGTCGTCGCCACACTTGCCTTCACCGCACTTGCCTTCGGCATCCTTGTCATCGCCGCACTTGCCTTCACCGCACTTGCCTTCGGCCGGCTTGTCGTCGCCAGCGAGCATGTAGCCCGCGCCGAGATCCTGGCTCTGGAACAGATCAGTGCTGGCGACGGCGGCCATCGAGACGCTGCCGATCAGCGCGGCGCCCAGGGCCAAAGTGACGGGTTTGACGATCTTGTTGCTCATGACGGACATCCTCGCTTATCGGTTGGGAGCTGCGCGGGGCGCGCGGATGCGCCCTCGCGGGTGCCGCAGGTCGCGGCGGTCAATCCGCGACTTGCACACGCTACTGCCAGTTCATGACCGGAGACAAGCTGCAGCGCGAGATCGGCGGGGCGCGGGTTTCCCGTCGACGCTCATCAGACCGGGCGGGGCAACATTTGCTTACAGGTCGGGGAGGCTGCGTTCAGCGCGCGGGAACAACGGCCACGGTGATCTCTTCGCGATCGTGATACAGCTGCTTCACGCGGATCGCATGCGCGCCCTTCTGGCGCAGGCAGGCGGCCAGCTGGGAATGTGCCGACTGCCAGGCGGCATGGCGTTGCTTCATCGGCAGCTTCAAG
>ERZ1066138.42-NODE-42-length-39735-cov-8.973816_pt1 | contig 39735 bp, 34 predicted proteins | sample MGYA00382785_ERZ1066138 | MGnify/ENA primary metagenome ERZ1066138 (study PRJEB33369, sample SAMEA5778368) | biofilm metagenome | biome: Industrial cooling water; feature: Water cooling tower basin; material: Biofilm | place: United Arab Emirates | collected... | reverse complement strand
CCGGCGCATGTCCGGACTTGGCTTCCACAAATCAATCACTTGCGTGCTTGACTTGTGGGCCGGCCCTTCCTGGCCGGCGCACGCAAGTCCACGACCAGACCTTGATCGAGAATATCGCGACTGGAACTGTGAACGCGGCGCGTGGCGGGCCTGCAGCCTGCACCGCTGATGATCGTCATTCGCGCGCAAGCGGGAATCCAGCCTAGGGTGATGCCGCCTCGCATGTCACCGCTGGCTGGGTGCGCCTTGTCGCGGCGGCAAGTTCCCGAGCAAGAAGCGCAGCGGCCGATCCAGCCTCGCCGCCCAGGCGGTCTCGCTGTGTTCGGCGCCGGGCACGTAGACGCTTTCCCAGTGCGCCGGGCCATAGCCGCGTGCGCGCAGCAGGGCGTCCACTTCGGCTTGCAGCGGTGGGTAGTAGGCGTCCAGGGTGGCATCGCCGAGATCGAAGTAGAGGCGCGTCCAGCCCGGGGCGGGCAGGCGGCGGGAGAGGTAGTCGCGGAAGGCGGCGGGGATCGGGTTGGGCTCGAAGGGGATCGCGCCGGGCCAGTGCGTGGACAGGCAGGCGGCGGCGCCGAAGACTTCCGGATACTCCAGCGCCGCGTACATCGAGATCAGTCCGCCCATGCTGGAGCCCATCACGAAGGTGTGGCTGCGGTCAGTGGCGGTGCGGTAGTCGCGATCGATGCGCGGCTTCAGCTCGTCGACCAGAAAGCGCAGGTAGGCGTCGGAGCGCACCTCGGCAGCGTCCAGGCTGCGCTGGCCAGCGCGCTGCTGGCGCCGCAGGGTCTCGCGGGTGCTTTCTTCCAGCGCCTCGTACACGCGTTGCGGGAAGTACTCGCGCTGCCGGTCGGGACCGGCGTTCCACACGCCGACCACGATGAAGGCAGGCACTTCGCCGCTCGCGATCAACTCGGCTGCCACCTCGTCGACGCGCCATTCCTGGCGATTCCAGGTGATGCCGGCATCGAAGAGCATCTGCCCGTCGTGCATGTAGATCACCGGATAGGGCGCCGCCGCCGGATAACCCGGTGGCAGCCACACATCCACCGGACGCGGCGGCAGCTCGCGCGGCTGGATCGCGAGGCGCTCGATGCGGCCGGCACTGACGCTGGGCAGCGCCGGCGCATCCTCCAACGAAGCGCGCGGCGTGGGCGCGCAGGCGCCAAGTGCCAGCAGCAAGCACAATCCAAGTACGCGCATCGCCGATCTTCCTCCCGATCGTGACCCTGGCCGCGCAGTGTTGCAGACTGGCGCGATTCCAGGCCAGCCTGCATACGTTTGCCATGTTCAGAACGCATCCCCGCATCGAGCGCATGGCGCTGCCGGATGGCGCGAGTTGCTACATCGTCGACGATGCGCTGGACGAGCCGCAGCGCTGGGTGCGGCTGGCGGTGCGCGAACAGGCGCGCTTCGAGCGTGCCGCGCATAACGCCTATCCGGGCCTGGAACTGCGCATGCCGGCCGCGGTGACCGTGCATCTGGAAGACTTCTTCAACCAGCATCTGCGTACCGCGCTGGGCGCGCGCCGCACCTTGCGCAGCCACAGCCGGATGGCCTTGGTCACCCTGGCCGAGCACGAACTGCAGCCACGCCAATGGATCTGCCATCGCGATCGCTGGGTCAGCGAGCCCGAGCAGTGCATCGCCGCCTCGGTGCTGTACCTGTTCGAAGATCCGGCGCTGGGCGGCACCAACTTCTTCCGAGCGCGTCGCAGCGCCACCGAGACCGCCCAGCTGGTGCACGATTCGGGCACCGAAGATGGACCCGCCTTTGCGGCGCGCTACGGCATCCGCCCCGGCTATCTGACCGAGTCCAACGATTGGTTCGAGAAGATCGCCAGCGTGCCGGCGCGCTACAACCGCCTGATCGTCTACGACGGCGATCTCTACCACTGTGCCGACATCCGCGCCCCCGAGCGCATGGTCGCCGATCCGGCGCAGGGACGCCTGACCTTGAATGGCTTTTTCACCTGCCGGCGCGCGGCGGGCTGATCCGCGCCACGCCTCGATCACGGCGCTTTGCCGATCCTGATCGGGTGCAGAAGGAGTCGCTGATGGCGCGATCGCCCAGTTATCTCGGAGGCTGCCTGTGCGGCCACATCCGCTTCGTGGCACAGGGGCCGGCGCTGAAGCCGCACACCTGCTCTTGCAAGATGTGCCAGCGCCACACCGGCGCGCTGACCGCCGCCTGGGTCGAGTTTCCGCGCGACAGCGTGCGCTGGACCGGGCCGGGCGGTGCGCCGGCGAGCTGGCGCTCCTCGGAATGGTCGAGCCGCGCCTTCTGTCCGCAGTGCGGCAGTTCGATCGGCGCGATCGACGATCAGCCGAGCATCGCGCTGCTGCTCGGCTGCTTCGACACGCCCAATCGCCAGGCGCTGGCTGCGCGCGCGCATTCCTTCGTGTCGGCCCGACCGAAGTGGTGGCACGTGCACTGCGAGACGACTTCTGTGCGCAAGTCTTGAGAGACCCAGGATCGCGCGCGCCGTGCGATCTTGCTGCCGCATCCGCTTGTTCCGCCGCGTCCAGGATTCCATCGCATGTCCAGCTCCGATCCCTTGGCCCAGCCTTTCCGTCTGCCCTGCGGCGTGGTCCTGCCCAATCGCCTGTGCAAGGCGGCGATGACCGAGGGTCTGGGTGATGCCAGGCTGCGCGCCACACCCGAGCACGCGCGCCTGTATGCCGCCTGGGGTGCGGGTGGCGTCGGGCTCAACATCACCGGTAATGTGATGGTGGATCGAATGGTGATCGAGCGCCCGGGCAATGTGGCCATCGATGTGCGCCATCCGCCCAGCGTCGATGCGGAGGCGCGGGCGCGGCTGCAGGCCTGGGCGCAGGCGGGCACGGCGCAGGGCGCCGGCCTGTGGATGCAGCTCAGTCATGCCGGTCGGCAGTCGCCGCGCTATGCCACGCGTCAGCCGGTGGGACCATCCGCGGTGCAGCTGGATTTGCTCGGCAGCTACAAGACGCCGCGCGCGCTGAGCGAGGGCGAGATCCTCGACATCATCCAGCGCTTCGCAGCGGCGGCGCAGATTGCCAAGGAGACCGGCTTCACCGGTGTGCAGGTGCACGGCGCGCATGGCTATCTGATCAGCAGTTTCCTCTCACCGGTCACCAACCGCCGCCAGGACCGCTGGGGCGGCGCCGTCGAGAACCGCGCACGCTTGCTGATCGAATGCGTGCGCGCAGTGCGCGCCGCGGTGGGCGCGGACTACCCGGTGGCGGTCAAGCTCAACTCCGATGACTTCCGCAAGGGCGGTTTCAGCCACAGCGACTGCCTGCAAGTGGTGCAATTGCTGAACCAGGAAGGCCTCGATCTCCTGGAGATTTCCGGCGGCACCTACGAGCAGCCGCGCCTGCTCGGCGTCGAAGGTCGCAGCGCCGATGCGGTGGCGGTGCGCGCCAGCACGCGGGTGCGCGAGGCCTATTTCCTGGAATACGCCGAGGCCATCCGCGCAGTGGCCCGGATGCCCTTGATGGTCACCGGCGGCTTCCGCTCTCGCGCCGGCATGGAGGCCGCGCTGGCTGCCGGTGCGGTGGATGTGATCGGGCTGGCGCGACCCTTCTGCACGCATCCTGATTGCGCGCGCGAGCTGCTGGAAGGACGCATCGACCGTCTGCCGGCATTCGAGGCGCAACTGCATCTCGCGGCAAGCGGCTGGTGTACGCCCGCCAGTCCCTTGCTGCTGATGAAGATGATCAATGTGCTCGGTGCGCAAGGCTGGTACTACCAGCAGATGGACCGCATCGCCCACGGCCAGCCGGTGGACCTCAAGCGCGGCGTGCTGCGGAGCTTCCTGCGCTATTGGTGGGACGACCTGGGCCGTGCCTGGCGCATGCAGCGCTGAGCACGTCTGGACCTTGCGGATGGCCGATTCAACTGTTGAGAGGCGCAGGTCACCCAGGGCCTTGGCGGATGGCGCGACATGCGGGTGAGTTGGCGACGGCGCGGACCAAGGATTTGGCCGGCGCCCCTTGCGGCTCGCGGGCGCAGTTGCCGATAGTCGCGCGTCATCTGCACCGTGGTGGCTGAATCCATGTCCGACGCGCGAGTCGCCTACCACGCCTGTCCTTTGTGCGAGGGCATCGAGACAGTCGAACATCGACTGGCCAACTGCGCGCACCATCCGCTGTATCGACCCGGCCTGCCTGCGCTGATGCGCTGGCTGCGTTGCAATCGTGGCGGCCATGTCTACACCGACGGCTACTGGTCGGCGGGCGCCCTGGCGCTGATCTTCGCCAATGCCAATCCGCACCAGCTGCCCGGCAATGATCCGCACGGCAGTCGCGCGATTGCCGCGCGCATGGTGGAGAAACTGCTGCGCCATGCCGAGGGCGAACCCGGCGCCTGGCTGGACATCGGCTTCGGCAACGGCGCCTTGCTGGGCACGGCAGAAGAGTATGGCTATCGAGTGGTCGGCCTGGGTCTGCGACAGCAGGCGGTGGCGCTGATGCGGCTGGACGGCATCGAGGCCCATGTCCGCGAGTTCGAGGCCTATCGTCCAGCCGCGCCGCTGGATGTGATCTCGATGGCCGATGTGCTCGAACACATGCCCTACCCGATCCCGGCCCTGCAGCACGCGCAGCAGTTGCTCAAGCCCGGCGGCCTCCTGTTCCTGTCGATGCCCAACGCCGATTGCTACGCCTGGCGCATGCTCGACCGGCTGGGCGCCAATCCGTACTGGGGCGAACTCGAGCACTACCACAACTTCGGCCGCGCTTCCCTGTACCGTCTGCTGCGCCAGAACGGCTTCGAGCCGCTGTCCTACGGGATCAGCGAGCGCTACTACCTGTGTATGGAAGTCATCGCCCGGCGCAGCTGAGCGGCCGCGTCGGATCCGCACCTGCGGTGCTTGATCCGACCTACGCATCAGGCAAGGGGCGGCCGACCGGATCTGGGACCGCCGGCGTCCTCGCCGGCCAAAGCCTTGGTGCTGGCGAGAACGCTGGCCGGCGCGATGTTCGCTCCAGCAAGGCGCCCAGCAAAGCCCCCGCGTCTGCTTCCCGCAGACACCACCCATCTCCCGCCCGCTACCTTTCGTCGCCCGCGAATGGCAACATCCCGCTTTCTGCCACGCAGGCGTGGCGCGCGCTCCATGGGGCGGCCGATGGCCGGGGGCGGTGCGATGCGGCGGGTGCGGCCATAGGGTGGGCTTGGGATGTCGGATGTGTTTGTCGTCGAGCGCTCCTCGACGCTGTACAACCTGCTTGCGCGCACGCTGGAGTCGGCGCGCATTCCGGTGCATCAGCACTTTGACAGCTTCGGTGCGGCCATCGAGGCCTTGCGCGAGCGCATCGTGGCGGCGCGGCTGCCGGCCTTGCTGATCATCGGCATCCCCGAGCGCGAGCCGGCCGAGTGCGAGGCCTTGCTGCGGCTGGTGCGCGATCTGCCCGGCCCCAGCCTGCCGCTGATCCTGCTCTCGCATGCACCGCTGCCGCGGCTTGATGCCTGGCTGGCGCGCCGCGGCCATTCGCTGCGTTTTCTGTGGTCGCAGTTCTGGCATGTGCCGGGCGCGATCAGCGAGCTGGCGCCGCATGCGGTGGCCACGCCGGTGGCCGATCCTGGACCGGGCGGGCCTTTGCGCCTGTTGCTGGTGGACGACTCGGTCAGCGTGCGCCGCACCTATCACCAGCTGCTCAGCCAGCAAGGCTTCGTGGTCGACCTGGCCGAGAGCATTGCCGATGGCATGGCGCGCGCCCGGGTGGGCCGCTATGACCTGATCCTGGTCGATTACTACCTGCCCGATGGCACCGGCGACGAGCTGGTGCGGCGCTTGAAGGGCGAGGCCAGCACGCAGCACACGCTAGTGGCGCTGATCACCGCCACCTATGCCGATGAGGTGATCCAGCGCTGCCTCGACGCCGGCGCGGTGGAATGCATGTTCAAGAATGAGGTGATCACGCTGACCCTGGCGCGCATCCGTGCGCTGGCGCGCTCGGTGGAGGATCGCCGCCGCATCGAGGCCGAACGGCAACGCCTGGACGGCATCGTGCGCAGCGTAGGCGATGGCGTGTACGGACTGGATGCCGATGGCCGCTTGAACTTCGCCAATCCCACCGCCTGCCGCTTGCTCGGCGTCAGCGACGAAGCCGCGCTGCGCGGCGCCCTCTTGGCACAACTGCGTCTGGACGTGGGCCCGTCCAGCCTGGGCAATCGCGTCGAGACCGTGTTCGACACCGAAGACGGTCGCAGCCTGCCGGTGGAGTGCAGCGTGGTGCCCTTGCGCGGCCCGGATGGCGGCGATCAGGGCGCAGTGGTGGTGTTCCGCGACATCTCCGAGCGCAAGAGCGTGGAGCGCGTGCGCTGGGAACTGGACCACGATCCACTGACCGGCTTGTCCAACCGCCGCCATTTCCTCAGCACGCTGGTCGAGGTGATCGAGCGGCGCAAGCAAGGCGGCTACAGCGCCGTGCTCTATGTCGACATCGACCGCTACACCCAGGTGCTGGAGAACGCGGGCGAAATCGCCGCGCAGCAGCTGCTGGTCGAGGTGGGCCAGCGTCTCAAGGCGCGCCTGCGTGACAACGACCTGCTGGCACGCCTGGAGCACGATCAGTTCGCGCTGCGGCTGGAAAACGTGCAGCTGGAGAATCTCTACACGATGGCCGATGCGCTGCGCGAAATGCTGCGCGAGGCACGCTATCTCAGCCATGCCGGCCAACCGCTGGCGATCACCGCCTCGGTGGGCGTGGCCATCGTCAGCAAGGACTCGCCTTCGGCCGAGTACGTGCTGGAGAACGCACGCCAGGCCTGCACGCAGGCCAAGCGGCGCGGCCAGAATCAGACCCAGATCTTCGTGGTGGAAAGCGATTCGCGCGCCGCGCGCGAGCTGGAAGCGGGCTGGACGCAGCGCATCAAGGAGGCGATGAGCGAAGACCGCCTGCTGCTGCTCGGCCATCCGATCCTGCCGGTCAGCGCCCTGCAGCGGCAGCAGCAAGCCGGCGCCGATCTGGCCCTGGCGCGCGTCGAAAGCGGCGAGGAACAGGTGATCGAAGTGCTGCTGCGCCTGGTCAATCGCGACGGCCAATGGGTCAGCCCCACGGTCTTCGTGCCGCTGGCCGAGCGCGCCAATCTGATGACCAAGATCGATCTCTTCGTGGTCGCCCGCGCGGTGCGCATGGCCACGCGCTTGAATGACGAGGCGCGCATCGCCTTCGCCATCAACCTGTCCAACCAGACCCTGCAGGACCCGGAAGCGCTCAGCCACATCGAGAACACCTTCAAGAGCCACCGGGTGCAGCCGCAGCGCTTCATCTTCGAGATCAGCGAGACCGGCGAGGTCTATCACCTGCATTCGGCGCGCCGCTTCATCACCCAGCTGCGCCGTCTCGGCTGCCGTTTTGCGCTGGACGATTTCGGCGCCGGGCGCAATTCGCTGTCGCATCTCAAGTGGCTGCCGATGGACTTCGTCAAGGTCAGCGGCGAATTCGTCGGCGAGAAACAGGGCAGCGAGGTGGACCGCGCAATGGCGCTGTCGCTGACGCAGATGGCGCATGCGCTCAAGCTCAAGGTGATCGCCGAGCGGGTGGATTCGCTGCGCGCACTGACCTGGCTGAAGGCGGCCAAGGTCGACTTCGTGCAAGGCCATCTGTTCGGCGAACCGGTGCGTCTGGACGAAATGGACTTCGAGGCGCTGGCTTCCTGAAGCGGCCGGCGCGCATGCTCGGCGTCGCGCCACGCGGCGCCCCATCCCTGGTGGAGATTCAACCATGCGTCATTGGATCCTTGGATTGCTGCTGCTCGGCCCGGTCGCCGAGGCCACCAGCGGGGATGCTCTGGTGGCCGCGCTGCGCGAGCACTGCGGCAAGGCCTATGCGGGTGAGATCGTGGCCAACGAGCCGGCCGATCCCGCCGATCCTTTCGTCGGCAAGGCGCTGATCGCGCATGTCCGCGAATGTGGCGAGAAGCAGCTGCGCATTCCCTTTCATGTGGGCGAGGACCGCTCGCGCACCTTCGTGCTGGACCAGCTGGAAGACGGCTGGCGCCTCAAGCACGACCATCGCCACGCCGACGGCGCGCCGGATGTGCTGACCTGGTACGGCGGCACGGCACGCGCCGGCGCGTCTGGACTGCGCGTGGAATTCCCGGCCGATGCCGAATCCAAGGCCTTGTTCGAGCAAGAAGGGCGTCCGGCCTCGGTCCACAATGTGTGGGCGCTGGCGGTCGAAGATCAGGCCTTCATCTACGAGCTGACCCGCCCCGGCCGCGTGTTCCGCGTGCGCTTCGACCTGACCCGGCCGATCGATCCGCCACCGCCGCCGTGGGGCGCGGATTGAGGAGAGCGCTGGCCTCGGTGTGAGGCAGCCCCTGTAGGAGCGCCCTTGGGCGCGAAAAGGGTCTCGCCTCGGTGTGGGGCAACCCCTGTAGGAGCGCCCTTGGGCGCGAAGAGGGTCTCGCCTCGGTGTAAGGCTGATCGCGCGCAAGCGCGCTCATACAAGAGGCCCCTCGCCTCGGTGTAAGGCTGATCGCGCGCAAGCGCGCTCCTACGGCTCTGCGGGGCGCGCGCGCAGCCAGAAGGTCACCGGTCCATCGTTGCACAGATGCACCTGCATGTGCGCACCGAATTGGCCGGTGGCGACCGGTGCATGCTGCCGGCGCGCCGCCTCGACCAGCGCATCAAACCAGCGTCGACCCTCCTCCGGCGTGGCCGCTGGCGTGAAGCTGGGGCGCATGCCCTTGGCGGTGTCGGCTGCCAGGGTGAATTGCGAGACCAGCAGCAGGCCGCCGCCGGAATCGCGCAGGGAACGATTCATGCGCCCCTCGGCGTCTTCGAAGACGCGATAGCCGAGCAGGCGTTCGAGGGTGCGATCGAGTTGCGCCTGGCCATCGCCGCGCTCCACCGCCACCAGCGCCAGCAAGCCGCGCTCGATCGCGCCCACCACCACGCCGTCCACTTCCACCCGCGCCGCACTCACCCGCTGGATCAACGCAATCACGCCCTGCCCCTTTTGCCTCGCTTCGTTGCAGCATAGCCAGCCAGCTCACCCTGACACTCAATCCGGAATCCAGATCTTGCGCGCCCGTTTGCTGCACCTGCTGCTCGCCCTGCTCGGCCGCCTGCCACTCGCCTGGCTGCAGGCGCTGGGCGCCGCCCTGGGCCGGATCTGGCTGCGCCGGGGTTGGCGTGAGGCGCGCGTGGCGCGGCGCAATCTGGACCTGTGTCTGCCGGCGCTGCCGGCCAGTGCCCGCGAGACGCTGCTGCGCGAGTGCCTGGAGCACAGCGGGCGAGCACTGCTGGAACTGGCCTGGCTGTGGACGCGACCGGTGGACGAGGTGCTGGCGCGGGTTGAAGCCGAGGCCTCGGTGCATGCGTTGCTGGGGCGCGACGCGGCAGGCCCCTTGATCATCGCCGCGCCGCATCTGGGCGCCTGGGAAGTGCTGAACCTGTGGCTGTCGCAGCAGCAGCCCTTGGCGATCTTGTATCGCGCGCCGCGCAGCGCCTGGGTCGAGGATCTGCTCAATCGCTGTCGCGGGCGCAGCGGCGCCGAACCGGTGCGCGCCGAGGCCGCCGGCGTGCGCAAGCTGGTCAAGCGCCTGGCCGGCGGCGGCCGCGTCGGCATCCTGCCCGATCAACAACCGAAGCTGGGCGAAGGCGAGTTCGCCGACTTCTTCGGCCGGCCGGCGCTGAGCATGAGCCTGCTGCCGCGGCTGGCGCAGCGCTGCGCGGCGCGCGTGGTGGTGGCCTGGGCCGAGCGCCTGCCGCAAGGCCGTGGCTACCGCCTGCACGCCTTCCCCGCCGAAGCGGTGCACGATGTGCAGGCGCTCAACGCCGCCGTGGAGCGCGCCGCCCGCGAGTTGCCCGCGCAGTACCAATGGACCTACAAGCGCTACACGATCCAGCCCGAGGGGCTGCGCAATCCGTATTAGCCATCGCTGCGCTGCGCGACCTCGGCCTTACAGCTCGCTCATCCCCTCCGGCGTGCCCTGCGATCCCACGCGCAGCAGCTTGAGCGTGTTGGTGCCGCCGAGCAGCCCGGTGTGATCGCCGGTGGTGACCACCACGCGGTCGCCGGCGACCAGCCGACCCTGGGCGAACAGCAACTCCACGGCCAGACGCGCGGCATGTGCGGCGCCGCCTTCGCGCGGCGGGTCGAAAGCCACCGGATAGACGTCGCGGAACAGCGCCATGCGTTGGCGCGAGGGTTGCGAGCGGCTCATCGCGTAGATCGGGATCGGCGAACGGAAGCGCGACAGCCACTGCGCGGTGGCGCCGGACTCGGTCAGCGCGACGATGGCGCGCACGCCGGTGCGATTGGCCAGCGCCATCGCCGCCATTGCGATGGCCTGATCGATGCGATGGATCTCGGTGGGTGCGGGCAGGCTGCTTTCCGAACCCTGGAACTGCCGCTCGGCGGCGGTGCAGATGTCGCGCATCGCCGCCACCGCCTGATCCGGATGGCGACCCGCTGCGGTCTCCTGCGACAACATCACGGCATCGGTGCCATCGATCACCGCATTGGCCACGTCGAGCACTTCGGCGCGGGTGGGGATCGGCGACTCCACCATCGATTGCAGCATCTGCGTGGCGGTGATCACCACTTTGTGCCGCGACAAGGTCTCGCGAATGATGCGTTTCTGCAGTCCGGGCAACTCGGCGTAGCCGATCTCCACACCCAGATCGCCGCGCGCCACCAGCACCGCTTCGGAGGCGTCGATGATCTCGGCCAGATTGTCCAGCGCTTCGGCGCGCTCGATCTTGGCCACCAGCGCGGCGCTGGAACCGGCGCCGCGCAACAGGGCGCGCGCCTGGTTCATGTCGGCCGCCGAGCGCGCGAAGGACACCGCGAGGTAATCCGCGCCCATGCGCGCAGCCAGTTCGATGTCGCGCCGATCCTTGTCGCTGAGCGCGTCCACCGACAGACCGCCGCCCAGGCGGTTGATGCCCTTGCGATCGGAGAGCTTGCCGCCGATCAGCACCTGGCAATGGATCGCCAGACCATCGATGCGCTCCACCTTGAGGCTGAGCATGCCGTCGTCGAGCAGCAGGGTGTCGCCAGGACGCGCGTCCTGATGCAGGCGCTTGTAGCTGACGCCCACGCGATGCGCGGTGCCCGGCGGCGCGTCGGCCGCGCAGTCGAGCACGAAGGGATCGCCAGGCTTGAGCTCCACCGGACCGGCGGCAAAGCGCTCGATGCGGATCTTCGGACCCTGCAGGTCCGCCAGGATGCCCACCTCCACGCCCAGCGCCGCCGCCGTCTGGCGCAGCTCTTCGGCGCGGCGCAACTGATCCTCGGCCTGGCCATGCGACATGTTGAGGCGCACCACATCCACGCCCGCCTCCAGGATGCGCGAGAGCATCCCCGGCGCATCGGTGGCCGGGCCCAGCGTGGCAATGATCTTGGTACGACGACGATGCGCCATGGCGCTCCTCCCAGAGCCAGCAAAGAGCCAGAGACTAACAGGGGCGCCGGGCCCGGCCGCACGCTGCCGATCTGTATTCGATTGCGGCTGCGCCATAGCGCGGTCGGATCAACCTGCTAGATTCGCCAGAACCCTTCGAACGGACGAGGCGCGAGATGCCGATACGCAATCCATCCTGGCAGCTGGTTCTGGGACTCCGCTCTGCAACGGCCCTCCTGCTTGCGACGGTGCTCCTGTCTGGCTGCGCCACGCGCGGCGAACCACAGACCGCCGCCGCACCCGCGCCGACTGTGGCGAGCACGCCGGTCAGCGAGAACTACGCCCTCGACAATCTGCACGCGGTGCTGTGGCAACGCACTGCGGCCGAGGCGCATGCACTGGGCATGCAGGCCTACACCACGGCCACCGCCGCCCTGGAGCGCGCGCTGGCCGATCCGAACTGGACTGCCGCCACCGAGCAGACTGGCGCCTACCAGCAACTGCCGCCGGCGGTGATCGTCGATGTGGACGAGACCGTGCTCGACACCAGCGCCTACATGGTCGAGCGCATTCGCCTCGGCAAGGCCTTCGATCCCGCCAGCTGGGCCGAGTACGTGGCCAAGGCCGATGCGCCCGCGATACCCGGCGCGCTGGCCTTTCTGAGCCATGCGCACAGCCGCGGCGTCACCGTGTTTTATCTGTCCAACCGCGAAGCCAAGGGCGAAGCCGAGCACACGCGCAAGAACCTCGCCGCCCTGGGCTTTCCCAACACCGCGGATCTCTCTACTTTCGTGTTCCGCGACAGCGCGCGCGGCTGGCGCGAGAAGAGTCCGCGTCGCGCCGAGATCGCCAAGACGCATCGCATCCTGCTGATGGCGGGCGACAACTTCTACGACTTCGTCGACGTGCCGGATGCCGATCGCGGCAAGCGCGAGGCCGCCCTGCACCAGTACCGCGCCTGGTGGGGCACGCGCTGGTTCGTGCTGCCCAACCCGATGTACGGCTCGTGGGAAAGCGTGATCCTGGGCCATACGCCGAACATGACCCTGGAAGCACGTCGCGCCAAGCTGGCTGCGCTGGGCCTGAGCGCCGCGCAAGCCGATGAGATCGCACGCGGAGGATTCGAGCGATGAGCGCGATTCGTGCCTATGCCGCCAGCGCCCCCGGCGCGGCACTGCGCCCCTTCGAGTACGAGCCGGGCCCGCTCGGCGACGAGGAAGTGGAGATCGCGGTCGAGCATTGCGGCATCTGTCATTCCGATCTGTCGATGCTCGACAACGAATGGGGTCGCACCGCCTATCCCTTCGTGCCCGGCCATGAGGTGGTCGGCCGCGTGGTGGCACTGGGCCCGGCGAGCAAGGGGCTCCAGCTCGGTCAACGCGTGGGCTTGGGCTGGTACTCGGAATCCTGCCTGCACTGCCGGCCGTGCCTGGAAGGCGATCACAATCTCTGCGGCAGCGCCGGCGAAACCCTGATCGGACGCCATGGCGGCTTTGCCGAACGCGTGCGCTGCCATTGGCTGTGGGCCATCCCGCTGCCGGAGACGCTGGTGGCGGACAGCGCCGGGCCGATGTTCTGCGGCGGCATCACCGTGTTCAACCCCATCGTGCAGTGCGGCGTGCAGCCCACCGATCGCGTCGGCGTGATCGGCATCGGCGGCCTGGGCCATCTGGCGCTCAAGTTCCTGCATGCCTGGGGCTGCGAAGTCACCGCCTTCTCCAGCGGCAAGGGCGATGAGCTGAAGGCGCTGGGCGCGCACAAGGTGGTGGCCACGCGTGACAAGGCAGCGCTCAAGCGCCTGGCGGGCTACTTCGACTTCCTGCTGGTGACGGTGAACGTGACGCTGGACTGGTCGCTGCTGCTGAGCACGCTGGCGCCGCGCGGTCGGCTGCACGTGGTGGGCGCCGTGCTGGAGCCGATGGCGATCCCCGCATTCGGCTTGATCGGCGGCCAGCGCAGCCTGTCCGGCTCACCGCTGGGCAGCCCGGCGCGCACCGCCTCGATGCTCGATTTCGCCGCACGCCATCAGATCGAGCCGGTGGTCGAGCGCTTCCCCTTCAGCAAGGTCAACGAAGCCATCGAGCACCTCAAGGCCGGCAAGGCGCGCTACCGCGTGGTGCTGGACGCCGATTGGGCTTGAAAACAACAAACGGGGGGGGGTAGCTTGTTCATGGGGCGACGGTTCCTTGGTCCGAATCCATGAACCTGGAGACACAAATGAGTTTTTTCAGAAAAATTGGCTTCTGCATGCTCTCATCCATGACCATGGTAGGCGTCGCCGCAGCTCAGGCCGCCAGCGATGTTAGAGCAGCGGTCGAAGATGCTGTGCTTGATTTGGGCTTGCGTCCTGAAGGACGCGTTGTATCCGAGTCAATGGTATGTGGTGCTGCCATGCACGTCGGGCGCACCCGCAGTGATGGCCTCGTCATGGTGTTTAGCGATGCATGCCCAGATCCGTTGACCGACAGCGGGCAGTTTGAGGCAGCGGCCGAGGAGTATTTCGCAAGAGTCGAAGGCATGCTGCCACTCGGCGCGGCTAAGCCGACGGGCTGGGTTGCGACCAGTCTGGCCAGCGTCACCATGCGAGCGGCTGGCGGATTCGCGTTGGGGGTAGCCCTTCCCGATGCAGCGTCAGGCGGCCGCACACTGGTCTTGCCGGAGTGTCCAGTGCCGATTGAGGCGCCCGGGCCAGGGAATGTTCCGGCCGATATGACCCAACGCTATCGGACTGGCGGCGTAACCAGCGATGCGCACTATAGATACGAAGGCACCGTGGAATGGCTTCCCGAACCGGTACCCGGAACCCAAAATTTCCGATGGATTGGGCCATTCGTCACGAGTTGTGAGATCACCCCATTGAACCCGCCAGCGAACCCAAATCCACCGACAACCGGCGGCGGACCGACGGGTGGGAGTTCGCAGTTCTCAATCGCCTTTTCCAATATCCAGTGTTACAGCAACAGTGGGAATGTCACCATTGGATCGGTGTCACCTGCTGCGGGCGGCGGCGGGGGCATACCCACCACGATTGTGACTTGCCAGCTGATTTAGGCGCATCCTGAGGCCGGCAATCGCAGACGGCACGCCTGAAACCTCACAAGCTCAGGTCTCACCCTACCCAGAGCACGCTGGGTAGGGTCCTGAGCGCAGCGAAGCGCACCGTCGAGCCTGGACCTGCGCCGCAACCGAGCAGCGGCCCGCGACGCGAGAGAGCTCCCAACCGCGCGCATCGCCAGGCTTCCTTCGCGTCCTTTGCTCCCTTTGCTCCCTTTGCGTCCTTTGCTCCCTTTGCGTCCTTCGCGTCCACGCTGTTTTCGCAAACCAGCTTGCGACCGCGGATTCCTAACGGCCCCAATCCTCCGCACGCAAGGGTGGTAGGCCGTGCCGCGCGCGAGCGCGATCGCATTGCGGGCTGGGCTGGCCGTCTTCGTAGGCGGCGCCGAGGTCGCGACAAGGACTGGGCCGCAGCGGGTAGATGCTGCAATGCGCCGCCTCACCCACCACGCCGCGCAGGGCCACACAACGCGGTGCATCGCCGCCGTAGGTGCCGCGCATCACCAGACGGTGCGGATCGAGCTTCTCGGTGAGTTCCGTCGGCACCGCGCCGCCCAACTCGGCCGCGGCCTCGGACCAATGAAAGGCCACGCGCAGGGCGGCGCAGCAGGCGCCGCAACGCAGACATGGATGGGTCTGGGGATCGCTCATCCGCCTGCTCCCAGGCCCTGCCATCGCTTGTCGAGGCCTGTCGGGCGTCGAGCCATCCGCGCAAGAGCGCGCGCCGAACTGAACGGAAGTCCGATGGCGTTTGCGCGTGCTGCGGCGCACAATCGCGCCCCACTTCTGCCCCAGCGCCGGTCTTGCAAGCCCGGGACAGGGCGTGGGTGGCGTGGCGCATGGCGCGCCAGCACGCGGCTCCAGTCGAGGACTCCAGCATGTTGTTGTACGACGTCTACGAAATGCATCGGCACCTGTTGAATCCGCTGGTGGCGTGGTCCGAGGCCAGCGCCAAGGTCCTGTCCGACCCCGACAGCTGGCTGTCGCGTCTGCCCGGCGCACAGCGCATGGCCGCAGGCTATGAGCTGCTGTACCGGCTGGGCAAAGACTACGAGAAGCCGGAGTTTGGCATCCGCACCGTGCAGGCGCATGGGCATGAGGTGCCGATCGTCGAATACACCGTGCTCAACAAGCCCTTCTGTCGCCTGCTGCGCTTCAAGCGCTTCAGCGACGATGCCACCGTGATCCAGGACCTCAAGGACGACCCGGTGGTGCTGGTGGTGGCACCGCTGTCCGGTCATCACTCGACCCTGCTGCGCGACACCGTGCGCACCCTGCTCAAGGAGCACAAGGTCTACATCACCGACTGGATCGACGCGCGCATGGTCCCGGCCGAGGCCGGTGCCTTTCATCTGGACGACTACATCGCCTATGTGCGGGAGTTCATCCGCCACATCGGCGCGCGCAATCTGCATGTGATCAGCGTGTGCCAGCCCACCGTGCCGGTGCTCGCCGCGCTGTCGCTGATGGCCACGGCCGGCGAAGAGATGCCGCGCAGCATGACCATGATGGGCGGCCCCATCGACCCGCGCCGCAGCCCCACTCAGGTCAACGATCTGGCCACCACCAAGTCGATGGCCTGGTTCGAAGGCAATGTGATCCATTACGTGCCGCGCAAGTTTCCTGGCGCCGGTCGTCGCGTGTATCCCGGCTTCCTGCAGCACACCGGTTTCGTGGCGATGAATCCCTCGCGGCATTTCCGCTCGCATTGGGATTTCTACGAGCATCTGGTGCGCGGCAGCCTGGATGACGCCGAGGCGCATCGCAAGTTCTATGACGAGTACAACGCGGTGCTCGACCTGCCCGCCGAGTACTACCTCGACACCATTCGCATCGTGTTCCAGCAGCACCTGCTGCCCAAGGGCCAGTGGCATGTGGGCGGCGTGCGCGTGGCGCCGGAGGACATCCGCGACACCGCGCTTCTGACCATCGAAGGCGAACTCGACGACATCTCCGGAATCGGCCAGACGCAGGCCGCGCACGATCTCTGCACCGGCCTGCCGGCCGCGCGCAAGCAGCACTTGCTGGCGCAGGGCGCCGGCCACTACGGCATCTTCTCCGGACGCCGCTGGCGCGAGCAGATCTATCCCGAGGTGCGCGCCTTCATCCGCCGCGCCAGTTGAGTGGCGGCGGCAGAGGCCATCGCTCGCGCGGCTCAACCGCGCCAGTTGGCGTGCTGCTCCCAATAGGCCACGCTGCGCGCGTAGGCGGCGCGGTCCAGCGCCACGCCGGAACCGCCTTCGGCCACGCCCAGTGCATTGCGCATCATGGTGATCGGCGCCATCGGAATTTCCTCCGCTTCGGCCGTGTACATGCAGCCCACCACGCCGAAATCGGCGGCGATGGAGGTGCCCTCGCGCGCCAGCTGGGCGCGGTCGTAGAGGATGACGATCAGATAGTTCGCCACCGGCGGCTCCACGCCCTCGAACCAGCGCACCAGCACCGGCAGTTCCTCGCGATTGCGCGCCTCATAGCCCGAGCGCAACAGGTGCCGGTTGGCCGCCGTGATGGGAATGGTCAGGCAGCGCGTGGAAGTCCAGTTGCGGTACACATGCAGCTTGCAGAAGGGCGCGTAGCCGTCCAGCACCTTGAGCGGCGGATGCGCGTTCAAGTACGCCTCGAAGTCCTCGGCGCTGATGTCCTGGATGGTGTTGCGCCGCGGCTCGCGCGGGAACAGGCGGGGACGCGCAAAGGCAGTGAGCTCGATCGACATGGCAGGCCTTCCGAATGGCAAGGCGCGCATCATCCGGAACGCCGCTGCTGGCGACCAGTGATGCGCCACGCTGCCGGGCTTGGCCTCAGGCGTCGCGGCGCACGGCCACCGACACGGTGAAGATGCCCCAGGGATCGATGCGCTGCTCAAGCTTGCGGAAACCGGCGCTGGCGACCAGTTCATCCAGCTCCGCCTGCGTGCGACGGCGCATCACCCAGGCCTGGGCCTGGCGATGGCTGGTCAGGGCACGCGCGATCAGTTCAAGCTGGGGATGCCAGGGCTGGCCGGTGTAGATCAGGCAAGCGCCGGGCGGCATCGCAGCTGCCAGCCCGCGCAGCGACTCGGCCACGCGATCGTTGTCGGCGAACAGCTCGTACAGGCCGGAAACCACGCTCAGCGTGGGTGCCGGCCGGATCGCAGCCAGGGCCGCGCCATCGAAGGCATCGCCCTGCTCGAAGCGCGCGATGTGGCCCAAGCCGCGCTGCGCAATCAGGGCGCTGCCTTGCTCGACATTGAGTTCGCTGTAGTCGCGCAGCAGGATCGACTCCGGCATCGCGCCGCTGCCGCTGAGGGCATCGAGGATGTAGCGGCCGTGACCGGCGGCAATGTCCATCACGCGCAGTGGCATGCCTTGCGCACGGATCCGCTCGAAAGCCAGGCGCAGCAATTCCTCCACATGCGTCTTGCGCACCCGGATGCCGCGCCAGCCGATCGAATTGAGATAGATGCGATCGATCAGCGTGCCGATCACGCCCTTGCCCTGCGGCTGGTTGCGATACACGTAATCGAGGGTGCTGCCCGAGTCGAAGCCGGTCTGGTGGCCGAGGGCGATGCCACGTGACAAGGGCGCCACCCAGCGCAGCACCGCCCGGGTCAGCGCCCAGTAGGCGCCGCGCGGCTTGTACCACGGCAGGGGACGAGACAGTGACTGCGCTTCTTCGAAGCTCGGTCCCTGGCGATGCGCCTGACGCCAGCTGAGCGGTGCAGGCGGATGCAGGAACAGGCCGCGCACGAAGTCGCGGATACGGGCCAGCGCCAGATGGCGGTCGCGTTCCCCCAGCGTGTCGTGGAAAAAGCCATCGAAGACATGCAGCTCTTTGCGCGGGTGCGGCAAGGCGGCAAAAAAGCGCCGCTGCGGCGCCTGATGCACCACGAAATCGCTGCCTGAGACGAGCAACTGGACCGGCAGCGCAATCGCCTGGGCATCGGCCACCACGCGCTCAGCGGCACGGTAAAGATCGAGCAGGATGCGTACCGAGATCGGCCGCGAGATCAAGGGATCGGCCTCGTAGCTGGCGATGCGGTCGACATCGTGCGTCAGGAAGCGCGCCTTGACGTAGCTGTTGACGAAGAAGTTGCCGAAACAGCGATGCAGGAGCCCGAGGCCAGCGCGGGCGAAAGGCACATAGAGCTTGACCTTGAAGGCGGGTGCAGCCAGCACGAGGCCGCGGATCGATGGCGCGTTGTCGTGCGCCCAGGTGCTGGCGATCACCGCGCCGACGCTTTGCGCGAGCACCACGATGTCGGCCTTGGCGATGCCGTACTCGGATTCCACCCAGGCGACGAAGCTGTCGAGGTCGCACACCGAGTGCAGCAGGCTGGGGCTGTCGCCACGCGCGCCAGGCGACAGGCCATGACCGCGCATGTCGTAGGCGTAGAAGTCGAAATCGGGCAGGTCCAGCTCCGTCACCAGGTGCGCCATGCGTCCACCATGCTCATGGCCGCGATGCAGCATGACGATGGCACGCCGCCCCGACGCCGGCGCTGCGCCTGCAGCCGGCCAATGCCGATAGTGCAGCGCCACACCATCGTGGCTGAGGAAGCTGCGCGCGTGGCAGATCCGCTGGCTGGAAAGGGGCGTCGAGTGGTTGGCAGACATGCGAGTGCTCAGTAGTGCCTTGGATGGGGGAACGAAGCAGAGCAGCACAAGCGGTCAGGGTACTAACCGGAAAGCCCAAGTTGAAGATGCTGCGACCCTCGGGCGCAGAGTCCGGTGAGTCACGCAAGCTGCGCCGCCACACCCCCGAGTCCATGGGAGAGGCGAGCGCCCAGGTCTGACCTAGAATCGCCGCCCATCTGCACTGCTGTGTTGCACCCATGCCCAAGCTCGATTCCCTGGCCCGGCGCGCCACGACGCGCCGCAGCAGCGTCACTGCCGACTGGCACTACGTGCAGCCCGGCATCGAGGGCGTGGTGATCAAGGAAGTGCGTCCGGTGCTGGGCGGAGGCGGCGCGCTGATGGAAGTCTGGCGTGCGGACTGGCAACTCGATGGCGCCGCACTGACCCAGGTCTTTGCCAAGTTGATGGCGCCCGCTGCGATAAGCGGCTGGCATGTGCACCAGAGCACCACCGACCGCCTGTTTGTGGTCGGCGGGCAGGCCCGCGTTGTGCTCTACGATGGCCGCATCGACAGCCGCAGCCATGGCCAGGTCGCCGAGTTCGTGTACGGCGCACAGCGACCAGCCCTGATCGTGATCCCGCCTGGCGTGTGGCACGCGCTGCGCAATGAATCCGGCAGCGAAATGGCCACCGTGCTGAACCTGGTGGACCAGGCCTATCACTACGAGGCCCCGGACCATCTGGCTCTGCCGATCGACGATCCGGCCATTCCCTACCGCTTCTCCGCGCGCTGATGGCGCCACCGCGCTTCAGCGTGCTGATCGCCGCGCACAACCGCAGCAATGTGCTGCGTTGTGCCATCGAGAGTGTGCTGGCGCAGACGCTGGGTGACTTCGAATTGCGCGTGGTCTGCGATGGCTGCAGCGACGACAGCGCGGCGCTCGCTCGCAGCTATGGCGATCCGCGCATCGTGGTGCTGGAACAGGCGCGACTCGGCCACCAGTTCGGCATCGCCAACGCCCAGCTGGCCGACTGTCGCGGCGACTGGATCGCCTACCTCAATCAGGACGATCTGTGGCTGCCACGGCATCTGGCACTGGCCGCCGCAGCCTTGCGCGAGGATGCCGAGTTGTACCTCGGGCGTGTGGCCACGCTCAGACCCGATGGTCCCGAATTGATGCCGCCACCACCCCACGCGGCGCGACGCGATGGCATCGATCTCTACGCGCACTACCCGATGAGCAGTCGCGTGCTGCGACGCGAGACGCTGCAGCGGGTCGGCCCGTATCGCGATCCCATGCAACTGGTCGAAGGCAGCGCCGAAGACTGGTTGTTCCGCGCTTGGCGCCTAGGCGTTCGCATGCGCCTGGGCGAGACGCCGAGCGTGCTCAAGATCAACTCCGTGCTGCAGGGCCAAAGCTATCGCGAGCGACCCGACGCCTTGCAACAGCAGTGCCTGGCACTGCTGCGCGAGCGCGATCCCGAACAGCACTTGCTGGACTGGGCCAGCGCCCGGCTCGACGATCTGACCGCCGCTCGCCGCGCGGCGCCATCGCGCTGGCGCCGCCGCACGCTCAGGGAATGGCTGCGCAGCAGCTACTGGGTGTCGCACCATGCCCTGATGCGTGGCCTGCAAGCCCTCGGCATTCCGCTGGGCATCCCACCACAACGCATCGAACGCCTGCTGCGCGGCATGGGCCCAGGCCACTTCCAACGCGACTTGAATCGCGCCCGCGGCAGCGATCAGGCCCATCGACACCCATAGACGCATGCCCTCAAGGAACGACTCGATGCGCACGCCTCGCGCCGTCGGATCCGCACCTGCGGTGCTTGATCCGACCTACTCCACGCGCATGCCTGCCACTTCGCGCCGGCAATGGCACCTCGACATTGCGTCCCTTTGCTTCCTTCGCGCCCCTTTGCGTCAACCATGATCCGATCGGCAATTCCGGCCGATTCAATGGGCACCCGCCCCTTCCAGCAAGGCCTGCAGCTTGAGCAGCGTGGCGGCATTGCGCGTGGTCAGCGGTACGGTTTTCAGGCCGAGCAAGGCATTGGCGGCCTTGCTGTCGGCGAGGCCTGTGGGGCTGGCGAAGTAGGCGGCCTCGTTGCCGATGGTCCATTGCTCGTCGGGGCGGATCAGCGGCTCGATGCGCTGCAAGGCGAGCAAGTCCTCGGCGTGCTGGGTCATTGCGATCAAGGTCTGCGAGGCTGCGATGCGATCCAGATCGAAAGGCCAGCCGGCGATCACGCACTGCAGCCGCTCGGCGCTGAGCACGATGACCTGCAGCCGTAGCGACAGCTGGGCGGCCAGCGTCGCGCTGATTGCTGCAGCGTGCGACTCTGCACTGCCGCCGTCGGCGCTGAAGACTGCATTGCCGCTGTTGAGCAAGGTCTGCACTTCGCGATAGCCCTGGGCTTGCAGCAGGGCGCGCCATTCGGCCATCGGCACACGCGGCCCCTTGCCCACGTTGACCCCACGCAGCAGAGCCAGGTAGCGCGATTCACGGGTGATGCGGCGAGGATCAGGCATGGATCGGCGGCCTCCGCCCAGGGGTGTGAACCGCCCCGGGAATCCCGGAGACTCGTTGGTGTGTGTCAGGCCGCTTTGGCCGTCTCACCGGGTTGCTGGTAACAGGCTTGCACGCCAGCGTCGCGGAGCAACTGGCTTGCCAGCAGGGTTCGCCGAGCCGCTCCAGACCGCAATGGCACGTTGCCTTTGCGTCCCTTTGCCTCCTTCGCGCCCCTTTGCGTCAATCATCGTCTCATCCTCGATTTCCGCCGACTCGCCAGCCCGCGACGAATCAGGCACCGAAGTAGCCTCTTGCCTGAGCTTGCTCCAGTTGCGGCGCCAGCCACTGCCACAGCGCAGGACAGCCCGACTCGATGGGCGGACGGATGCGCCGCAGCACGCGCTCGTAGCTGATCCCGTTCTCGCGCCAGCTCTGGCCCTGATTGGCCAGATTGAGCAGCACCGGCATGGCGCGGTCGGCGGCATGGGCGAAACGCGCCTCGGCGGTGCTGGCCGCCTCGAACTCGTCCCACAGCGCCAGGAAGTGCGCGGCGAGGGGCGCCGGCGCGAGGGCAAAAATGCGCTGCACCGCCTCACGTTCGGCCTGCTTGAGCGCCTCCTGACCCTCGGCGAAGGCGATCACATCGCCGACATCGATCTCGCCGATGTCATGCACCAGCAGCATCTGGATCACCCGATTCATGTCCACCGGCTCTGCCGCATGCTCCGCCAGCGACCAGGCAAACAGGCTGATCTGCCAGCTGTGCTCGGCCGAGTTCTCGTAGCGCAGCTGACCCAAGGGCTTCACCTTGCGCTCCACGCCCTTGAGCTTGTCCAGTTCCAGGATGAAGTCGATGGTGGATTGCATGGGCTTGGTGCCGAATGGAAGGTTCATTGCAGCAGGGCGCGATGCGCGCCCAGCTGCGGCCCTACCTATACCCTTCGGCAGCAAGGACGTTAAGGCGCAGAGCTGCTCTCGGATCTTGCGCCTGCTTCGCTTTCCATCCCCAGTGCGCGCACGACCGCCATCTGCGTGTTGCGCATCGCTGTCGCCTCAGGCGGCGGCACCCGCGACCAGTCGACCCCCTCCACCGCCGCTTTCATCTCACGGTATCCCTGCTCGGCAGTTGCCGCGTCGCCGTGCTCTGCTTCGAGCAAGACCCAGTCCAGTGCGATGCCCAACCAGCGCAGATCATCAGGTGGAAGCTGTGTCTTGCCACTGCGATAGGCCTGACGCAGCAATTGCAGCGCAGCCTGGGACTCACCCAAAGCGCGCCGAGCCTGGCCATATGCACGCAAGGTCTGCGGGGCTTGTTGTCCGGACAACGAGTCGGCTGACTCCAGATCAGCGAGCGCACGCTGGCAGACTGCAATCGCTTCCGCCGCCTGCCCGCCACTCGCCATCAAGCTGCACAGGGAAGTGCGCGCACCCGCAGCGTCTTCGGCATACGCCGGTTCATCGTGCCAGACGTCCAGTGCTTCCCGATAGCGCGCCTTGGCCGCCTTCTCGTCGCCCATCGCCCACAGAACATTGGCAGCGATGGTGAGCGCAGTGCCGACGCGGCGATGCGTGGGCCCCAACTGTGCGCGGTAGATTGCAAGGGCGCGCTCGGCGCGAGGCAGTGCCTCATCCCATCGGCCCAGCGCTCGCTCCAGTTCGATGGCGATCAGTTCGAGGTCAGCATGCGAGCTGTGGGAGGGCTGCAGGCGTTGGCGGTAGATCGCTTCTGCCCGACTGACTGCCTCCAGCGCGCGCTCGGGCTCGCCCAGCCAGCTCAGGAGCAGTGCGCGATTCTGTTCGTTGCGCCCCAGCACCATGCGCTCAGGATTGGTGCTGGACAGGATCAGTGCGCGCTGCTCATCAAGCCCTGCCAGTGCGGCCGCGAGCTGCCCCTGCTCACCCCGATACACCACCAGTTCGCCGAGCACCGCAATGCGGTCCTCGATGCTCAGTGCAGCGGCATCGGCGAGGGTCAGCAAGGTCAGGCGCTCGCTCTCTTTCGGCAGGCCGCGCGAACGCATCAAGCGTGCCTGGGCCTGCCGCACGCGCCAGGTCTCCGTGGCGGACACGACCGGCAACTGCGCCAGCACCTTGGCGGCCTCATCGAGATTCCCCAGCTCACGCAAGGCCTCCGCCTTGCGAATCAGCAGTTGCGCGCGAAGGTCGTTTGGCAAGGGCGAGCCCAGCTCTGGCTCGACCTGGGCCAGCGCATCCTGGTAGCGCTCCTGACCGTGATCGATGATTGCGAACTTGAGCGCGACGCGCGCTGCCGCCTGCGCATCCGCCATGCGCAGAGCGCCCAAGTCGCGCTCTGCAGCGTCAACAAACTCCGCCACGGTCGCATTGCCCGGATCGCCGGACTCGCTCCAGGCAGCCGCCAAGGTGTCGAGCACGAAATCAACTACACGATCGGCCGTCAGCTGTGAACGCTCGGCTTCGGCCAGACTCTGCCTCAACGCATGCTGCTGGCTGAGCAGAACTGCTGCGGCGCTTCCCAGTCCAAGAACCAGGGCTGCAGCGAGCATCAGCGGCAGCCATGCCCTTCGTGCACGCCGTGTCAGTACATGCCAGGTTTCGTGTCCTCGCGCACTCAACACCTCCCTTGACTCGATCCGCGCCAAGTCATCCTGCACCAGCGCCATGCTGGCGTAGCGATCAGCTGCTGCAATGGCGCTGCAGCGGCCCACTAGGGCAAGCCAATCTGCCTGCATGGAACGCGACATCGGGCATGCCGCGAGTACGCGCTCCAGCGTCTTGCCATAGGCGTAAACATCGGCAGCCAAGGTGAAGTCCGCACCCGCGAGAACTTCGGGAGCCACATATCCCGGCGTGTGCCCCAGAGCTTGTACGCCCTGTTCAGAGCCCAGCAACAGAGAGATACCGAAGTCGATCAAGCGCACCCCGCCATCGGCGTCGATCAAGACATTGCTAGGCTTCACGTCCCCATGGCCCACGCGTCGGGAGTGGGCATAACTCAAGGCCATCGCCAGCTCCCTCGCCCAGCGCGAGAGATCCGAGGCCGCAACAGGCTGCTTGTTCAACAACCGCTGTTCGAGCGACTGTCCTTCCACCCACTCGGTGACCACATAGAGCGCACCGCTCGCCGCACGCCCCACATCAAAACAACGCACGATGTGTGGGTGCCCCAACGCAAGTAGAAAGCGCGCCTCATGGCGAACCAGATCGATCAGCTCAGAACGCCAGCGCGTGAGCTTGATCGCCACCGCTTGCTCAACCGTTCCATCCACCCGCTCGGCGCGATACACCACGCCCATGCCGCCGCGACCGAGCTCGGCAACGATGCGGAAAGGACCCAGCTGCGATCCTGGCGCGAGATACTGCTCGGCTTGCAGCCAGTCCAGGAAACCGTACTTCAGCGCCGAATCGAGCTGCGATTGCTCGGCACGTTCATGCAGCCGCAGCAATTCGCGCAGTTCCTCTGCCTGCGCAGGCTCGCGCGCTGCAAGACTGTCCAACATCGCGGCGCGCCGCGTCGCGTCGGTCTCCAGCAAGCGTGCAAAAGCCTCTCGGAGCGATGTGTCGGACTGCGACATACTTCCCCCTGCTGCTCAGCGCCACGCAGACGCCTCGCCTATAGCAGCACACACGCGCTCGAATTGTGCAGGTTTGATATGGCTTACATGACATTTCGCCGCCTTGCCGAGCACCCCATCAGCGAATGGCTCACGAATTGGGCGAATGGCAACGAGGAAGCTGCCCAAAACATTGCGCAATCGCTACTGCCGCTCATGGCACGTGCCGCGCGCGAGGCCATCCGCGCCAATCCATCAGGCGCCGAGGGCTGGTCCATGCGCGATCTCGTCCAAGAGGTATGGCTGCGCGTCAGCCCCAGCGCACGCAATCGCTACGCGAATCGGGAAGCCTTTTACGCTGCAGTGATGAAGCAGATGCGCTTCGTGCTCATTGATCGCTATCGCCACGCCATCACTGAGGCCCAACACCCGCTCCTCAGCCAGGGCCAGAACCTCGATGAGTCACAGCGCCAGCGCCACCTCGACGCTCAGCAAGCGCTGCGTCAACTCCTGCTGCGCAACGAACGCGCCGGCCGCGCACTGCTCATGCGCGAGTTGATGGAGCTCAGCCTTGCGGACATTGGCGCAGAGCTGGATGTCTCGCTGGCGACCGTGAAGCGCGACATTGAATTCGCGCGTGCACGTCTCAAGCAGCTTATGCAATCCGATGAGCCGAACTGAGCGCTTCAGCCGATTAGGGTTCCGAATCCTGGGACCGGCTTGATAGCGTTGGGTCGCCTGCGCCTGGTCAGGCGATTCATCCGGAGGTCATCATGGTGGCGCCGAACAGGGCTCGCTCGCGCCTGCCCAGCAGCAACCAGCGTGCGGTCGCCCTGGCGAGAGCCACGACCATGGCGAACAGGAGGTTAAGCCTCGGTCTGCGAATTCTCGCTGCCTCGAGCCTGATGACATTACTCCCCAATGCCTACGGCTTTGGTACTTTTGACGTCATCGGAAGAAGTGGTCAGCCTATTCCGGGCACTAACTCCACGGCGACTCTTCGGGTCGACACCATCCTCTACGATGCTAACGTGATATACGTCGGAGAAGGCGGCACCTCGGTATTTCGCTCCGAACTCAGGCCCAGTATCGGCACCAACAATCAGAATACTGGTGTCTACACGTTGAGCCCGGGAAGCCCTTACCAGCTAAGCCGCATCGCTCAAGCTTTTCAACCAACCCCTGGCGGTGATGGGACCATCAGCCGCTTCGAGAGGATTTACTATCCGGCTCAAGACGGCACCACCTACTTCTACGGACTGTTGAGCAACGTCACACAGTTCGGTACTGCAGGACTGTACCGCTCCTCGCCTGCGGGACTTGTCGAAGTCATGCGTAACGGCAAGCCACTCGCAGCGGGGCTCCCAGCCCTATGCAGCGTGAATGGTCTTGACCCCGCCTTCGTCTTCACCGAACGAAACGGCGACGTTATTGCAATGTTAAACGTTCAGCAAACGTCAAGCGCCTGTAACCGCGCCCTTTACCGAGTTTCGGCCAGCGGCACCTTCACTGAGTTGGCCCGTGCAGGATCGACCATACTAGGCACCAACGCCAGTATCACCTCGTTCTCGACTGATATTGCCTCAGACCGCGAAGGTTCCGTAGCTTTCTTGGGGCGTGACTCATCGTCTTCCTCAAATAGCCACATCTATCGCTGGAGTGCCGATGGCATCCGCCGCCTCTCCGTTGCATTAAGCAATGACAATTTCTACTCCAGCCGCAACGGAGTGGTGACCTTGTGGTCCGTCAATGAGAACACTGTTACCCAATTCAACGCCGGCGGCACAGGTGTTCAGAGGTTCCGACGAGGGCAAGGTATCCCAGGACAGGCAGGCCAGTTCTTTAGCTTAGAGGATGTTTCGGTCTCGCGAGATGGCGAAATCGTTGCACGCATTGGCCTGACTGCCACCCCTAATGGGCTCCAGGATGATCAAGGCATCTATCTTGCAGACTCGGCTGGAATCGTTGAGATTGCCCGTGAAGGACGTCCAGCCGTTCAACCCAATTCTACCTTCAGAACGCTATCGGATCCTCGTAGTAACGGTCCGATAGTCCGTTCGCAAGGTCGAGTCTTGTTCACCGCCAGTTACCTCATAGGCACGCAGTCCAGGGTTGGGGTGTTCTACTATGATCGGGTCTCCGGCCTACGCGAAGTCCTGAACACAGATACGATTATTGCCGGTTCTAGAGTCGTGGACTTTCAATGGTACGACGGCATCAATGAGCGTGGTGAGTCCCCGCTATTTGCTGATCTCGCCGACGGCTCCCGTGTTGCGCTGATGTATCGCGTGCCTGGCGCACCACCACCGCCACCACCACCTGCAGCCCGTCCGATCAGCGGCAACTTGTCGGGGGCTTGGTTTGATCCGGCGCGTTCGGGCGAGGGCGTCCTCATTGATATCGCGCGCGTGGGCAATCGCAACGTGGTGTTCTTGGCCTGGTTCACCTATCTCAACGGTCAGCAACTCTGGTTGGCTGGAAATGCCGACTTCAATGCTGGGGCCACGACGATCACCCTGCCGATGGCTTCCACGCGTGGAACCGGCTTCGGCAACCTGTTCAACTCCACGCAAGTCATTGCGACGCAGTGGGGCACAATTTCGCTTGAATTTCGCTCGTGCAATGAATTGCGCCTGCAATACAACGGTGGCGGTCAAAGTGGCAGCCTGGTCTATCAGCGCTTGGTTGGGAATCTGATCGATGTGCCGTGCATTTAATTACCTGACACTGCTTATCCTCGCGCTAGCCTCACCCTTATGCGATGCCCAGGAAAAGCTGGCGATACTGCAATTCAAGTCGGCCGGCGGCGTACCTGAAGAGATTCGCTCCCAGGTCGAGCAGTATGTGAATGATGCCTTTGTGAATGAAAGGCGCTTTGTGGTTCTTGAGCGCTCGCAGTTTGCGGCGCTGCAAGCCGAGCGCTTTCTGCAAGAAGCAATGACTGATGAGGAACGCGCCCGCCTCAATGAACTTGGTGCGCAATGGGTCGTGGTCGGAGAGGTCAACCAGTCGACACTCTCCCAAAGCACTCTCGATGGTGGGTCCGTCATCTATGAGGCCATTGTCGCCTACGGCATTCGGGTGCTCGACGTCAGCACTGGCCAAGTTGCCTACTCGGAGCAGTTTTCGAATAGTCGAGGCGCGTTGCCCGACATGTTCAATCGGTTACTTGATGACAAATCATCACCCGGCGCGGCATTTCGCGCAGCGATCAACAAGACGGGCAAAGATCTGGCCGAGTTCCTGGATCGCGCATTTCCGGTGATCGCCAAAATCGTGAGCGTCGAGCGAGCCGGGCGCGACGGCAAGCCGCAGGAAGTACTGATATCCAAAGGCGCCGCCGACGGACTGTCGCCGCGAACCAAAATGTTGGCTTTTACCACCAGCGTCATTGAGGTAGATGGTCGCGAGCTGAAACGGGAGCGCGTGATTGCGGAATTGACGGTACTTCGATCCGAAGGGGATCACCTCAGTGTGTGCCGCGTGACCAGTGGCGGGGAAGCTCTGCGCAGCAAGCTCGATGGCGAGGATCAGGTCTATGTCAAGGTTAAGTGACGCACTGGCCGTCGTCGTTGGTCTGGTGCTTTGGGGAATGGCAACAGTCGCCATGGCGGTGCCGCGAATCGCCGTCGTTGACTTCGATGCACATCAATATGCCGGGGATTTGCCAGGTGCACAGCTCGCTGACTATGTGGTCGACGAATTGGTCGGTCTGCAGGTCTTTGAAGTCATCGAGCGAGAAAAGCTCGCCTCGATTCAGAACGAGCTGAACTTCGGAGCGAGTGGCTTTGTTGATGTCAAGAGCGCAGCCAAGCTGCGCCGACTGCTTGGCGCCACTCACTTGATGACTGGACGGGTGATCTCGGTTGAGCGCGAAGACAGCTCCTTTGATGGATACGGCGTGCGCGGCACCAATGTGGCGTGGTCCATTTCGGTGAGCGTCCGCATCTTCGAGGTGGAGAGCGGTCGGATTGTGTATTCGGATCGGGCACGTGCGCGCTGGGTGGCGCGCAACACTCATGGCTATGCCAGCAGTACCACGACCCCATACGACCGTCTCGCCGAGGAGACGGCGATCGCCGTAGTGGGTGGGATCAGGCAGTCGCCCTTTGGCCGGACGCTCGGATCCGGCGCTATCGACCAGAGTGATGCGGGTCGGGTAAGCGTTTCGATCAGCAGCGAACCCCCAGGTGCCGATATTGAGGTCGATGGCGTATTCATTGGGAATACGAACGGGGAGTTTGATCTGGATAGCGGTGTGCGGATCGTGAGAATTTCCCGAGGCAACGCCAAGCCGTGGGAGAAGCGGGTCGATGTCCGACCCGGGCTGCGCATCAACGCAGTGCTCGCAGAGTGAGTGCTCGTCAGATCTGAAAGCCGGATCGCGGGGCGTTTTCGTAGCGGTCCGCGCATTTTTCTGCCGCCCTCTCAATCCCCTAGCCCGCCTCCACCCGACGCAGGAACACGCGCATTTCGCGAGCAGCCTGGGCGTCGCCGCGGGATTCGGCGATGCTGATGCCTTGGCGCCAGGCGGCGGCGGCTTCGGCGCGTTGGGCGAGGGCTTCGAGGGCCTTGCCCTTGGCTTTCCAGGCGGCGCTGTACTGGGCGTCGAGGGCAATGGCGCGCTCGGCGTGCTGCAGGGCTGCCGTGGCGTCTTCGCCGAGCAAGGCCTGGGCGAGGCTGAGATGCAACAGGGCGTTCTCGCGGCCCTTGGCCAGCTGCGCGCGCAGGCGGGTGACGAGATCGCTCATCGGGCGAGGATCAAGCGCTGATCGGCGGACTCAAGCTCCGGGTGCGCCGAGCCGCTTGCTCCCACCGAGTCGCTGCAAGCCGAAGGGGAAGTTCGGCATCGACATTGCCAAACCGCATTGGCGTCCTTGGCTTCCTTCGCGTCCCTTCGCGTCAACCATCGTCTCGCCACGAGCTCCTGCGAACCCAACAGAATGGCTTGCACGCTCATCACCACCTCACTCGCGCCAGAAGGCCGGCGTCAGCACCACCAGCAGGGTGAACACTTCCAGACGGCCGATCAACATCGCCAGCGTGCACAGCCACACGGCAACATCCCCAAGGTCACGGAAATGCGCTGCGACTGCACCAAGGCCCGGACCCATGTTGTTGAGGCAGGCCGCCACGGCTGAGAAGGCCGTAATCAAGTCCACGCCGGTGGCAGCCACTCCAAGGCTCAACACCACATAGGCGGCGATGTAGACAGTGACGAATCCGGCCACGGCGCTGATAACCTCGTCGGGCACCGACGAGCCGCCGATCTTGACCAGGAAGCGGGCACGCGGATGGATCAGACGCATGATCTCGCGCATCGCCAGCTTGGCGGTGATCACCACGCGCACGACCTTGATCGCACCCGACGTGGAGCCGGCACAACCACCGACGAAGCCGACCAGCATCAGGGCAGCTGCAGCCATGCCCGGCCAGTCGGCAAAGCCGGTGGTGACGAAACCGGTGGTGGTGATGGCCGATACCACATGAAACAGCGAATGCCTGAAGGACTCGATGAAGCCGGGAAAGCGGCCACCCAGCCAGATTTGCAAAGCCACCAGCAGAGCCACGCCGAAGATGATGCCGAGGAACCAGCGGAACTCCGGATCGCGCGCCAAAGGGTTCATGCTGCCGCGCTGCCAGGCCAGGTAGTGCAGGCCAAAGCTGGCCGCCCCCAGGATCATGAACACGATCGCGATCAGCTCGATGGTCACGCTGTCGAACTGCGCCAGGCTCGCGTCGTAGTTGCCGAAGCCCCCAGTCGAAATGGTCGACATCGAATGGGTCAGTGCATCGAAGAAAGTCATCCCGGCGAGCCAATAGGCCGCAGTGCAGAGGACATTGAGACCGACATAAATCAGCCACAGCGCTGCCGCCGTCTGTGCGATGCGCGGCGTGAGTTTGGAGTCCTTGACTGGCCCGGTGGTCTCGCCCTTGGTCAGCTGGATGCCACCGACCCGCAATGACGGCAGGATCGCGACAGCCAAGACGACGATGCCCAGGCCACCATAGAAGTGCAGCATCTGGCGGTAGAGCAGCACGCTCTGCGGCAGCTGATCGAGGCCAACGATCATGGTGGCCCCAGTGGTGGTCAGGCCGCTCACGACCTCAAACAGGGCGTCTGTGTAGCTCAGATTGGGCGGCGCCAGCACCAGCGGGATGGCCAACACCAGGCTGGCGGTCAGCCACACCAGCACGGTGACCAAAAAGCCATCGCGCATGCGCAACTCACCACTGGCGCCGCGGGTGGCGAAGAACAAGGCCAGCCCGATGACCAGCAAGATGCCGAAACTCTCCAGGAAGTAAATCGCCGTGCCGTCGTCATTCCACAGGGCAATGCCCAGCGATGGCAGGACCAGACTGCTGGACATCAGCTGCACGTTGCCAACCGCACGCAGGATGGGGCCGATCTGCACAGGCGTGCTCCTCGCTCAGACTGCCAGCGCGCCGGCGCGGAACAGGAGCTCGACCTTGCGCAGATGGCGCTTGTCGGCGACGAACACGATCACGTGATCCTGGCCTTCGATGACGGTGTCGTGGTGTGCGGCGAGCACGCGTTCGCCGCGCACGATGCCGACCAGCGTGGCGCCGGCCGGCAGATCGATCTGATCGACCCGACGGCCGATCACCTTGGAGCCGCCAGCGGTGCCCACCGCCACCGCTTCCAGCGCTTCCGCGGCACCGCCGCGCAAGCTGTGCACGCGCGCCAGATTGCCCTGGCGCAGATAGGACAGCAGCGCACCCAGCGTGATCTGCTGCGGCGAGACCGCAATGTCCACCATGCCGCTCTCGACCAGTTCGGCGTAGGCCGGGCGGTTGATCAGCGAGATCACCCGACGCGCGCCCATGCGCTTGGCCAGCATCGCCGAGAGGATGTTGGCCTCGTCGTCATTGGTGAGCGCGCAGAACACATCGGTCTGATCGATGTTCTCTTCGCGCAGCAGGTCTTCATCAGCGCAATCGCCGGTCAGCACGATGGCCGACTCCAGCGCCTCGGCGATGGCGCGCGTGCGATCGCGCGAACGCTCCACCACCTTCACGCTGTAGCGCGACTCCAGCTGGCGCGCCAGATCCATGCCGATGTTGCCGCCGCCGGCCAGCATCACCCGCTTGGCCGGACGCTCGATGCGATGCAGCTCGGCCATCATCGCGCGGATGCTCTTCTTGTCGGCGAGGAAGAAGACCTCGTCGCCCAGTTCGATCACCGTATCGCCTTCGGGCAGGATCGCCTTCTTGTTGCGGAAGATCGCTGCCACGCGCACCTCGGCGCCGGCCGGCAGGTGCTGCGCCAGTTCGCGCAGGGCATGGCCGACCAGTGCGCCATCGGAATCGGCGCGCATCGCCACCATCTGTGCACGGCCATCGGCGAAGTCCAGCACCTGCAGCGCGCCGGGGTACTTGATCAGCCGCTCAATGTAGTCGCAGACGCGCTGCGAGGGGCTGATCAGATGGTCGATGGCCACATGGCCGCTGGCGAAGAGCTCGGGCGTGCGCAGGTACTCGAGGGCGCGCACCCGGGCGATCTTCATCGGCGTGCGGAACAAGGTGCGCGCCACCTCGCAGGCGATCATGTTGACCTCGTCCGAAGAGGTCACGGCAACGATGGCGTCGGCATCCTCGGCGCCGGCGCGGGCCAGCACCGAAGGGTGTGCAGCAAAGCCGTTGACCACGCGCAGATCGAGCTTCTCGGACAGCTCGCGCAGCTTCTCTTCGTTGGTGTCGACCACCGTGATGTCGTTGTTCTCGCGCGCCAGCGCGGTCGCCACCGAGGTCCCCACCTGGCCCGCGCCGAGTATCAAGATGTTCATGCTGCCTGGCCCCTTGTGCTTGGCACGCTGTGCATCAGCGCCGCTGCAACGGCGCGCCTGATCTCACTCGTCCTTGAGTTCCACGCCCAGCGAGCGCAGCTTGCGATACAGATGGGTGCGCTCCAGGCCCACCGCCTTGGCCAGCTTGCCCACGCTGCCACCGCACAGCTTCAGCTGGTGGACCAGGTACTCGCGTTCGAACTGCTCGCGCGCTTCGCGCAGCGGCAGGCCAAGATCGATGGCCACCGGCGCTTCGGCGCGTGCCTTGTCTGGGCGCACCGGACCGAGCGCAGCCTCCACCTCAGCCAGATCGATCTCCGGCCCCTGACCGAGGATCAACAATCGCTGCACCAGGTTCGACAGCTCACGCACATTGCCGGGCCAGGCGTACTGTCGCAGCCGGTTCTGTGCCGCCATCGAAAAGCGCCGGTAGGGCAGCTGATCGCGGTCCGGGAAGTAGTCGGCGAAATGGCGCAACAGCTCGGGGATGTCCTCGGGCCGCTCGCGCAGCGGCAGCGACTTGAGCGGCACCACGCGCAGCAAGTAGTACAGGGCTTCCTGGAAGCGCCCGCTGTCCACCTCGGCAGCCAGCGGCCGGCTGCTGCCCGCCACCACGCGCACATCCAGCGCCACCGGCTCGCTGCCACCGACGCGGATCAAATGCCGCGTCGACAGGGCCGCGGTGAGCCGCGTCTGCAATTCCTGATCGAGCAGGGCCACCTCGTCGATGTAACAGGTGCCGCCCTGGGCCTGCTCCAGCAAGCCGTAGCGCAACTCGCCGCTCTGTTCGCTGCCGAACAGCTCGCGCGCGGCGTGTTCGCGGGTCAGCGAGGCGCCGGACACCACCACGAAGGGACGCTCGCGGCGCACGCTGCGGGCGTGCAGATAGCGCGCCAGCACCTGCTTGCCGGTGCCGGCCTCGCCTTCGATGAGGACGAAGGCATCGGTGGCGGCCACGCGTTCGACCTGGGTGCGCAACTCCTGCATCGCACGACTCGAACCCAGCGGCTCGAGCGGCTCGGCGACACGCCGGCGCAGGCCTTCGTTTTCCTGCTTGAGGCGGGTCGATTCCAGGGCGCGCTCGATGGTCAGCAGCAACTTGGCCAACGAGATCGGCTTCTCGATGAAGTCGTAGGCGCCGAGGCGGGTGGCTTCGACCGCGGTCTCGATGGTGCCGTGACCGCTCATCATCACCACCGGCATGGCCGGGGCGCCGCCTGCGCACCACTCGCGCAACAGGCTGATGCCGTCGGTGTCCGGCATCCAGATGTCGAGCAGCACCAGATCGGGCTTGCGCAGACGCAGCGCGTGCCGTGCTGCTGCCGCATTTTCAGCCGCTTCGACCTGATAGCCCTCATCGAGCAGGATGTCCTGCACCAGATGACGGATGTCCGGTTCGTCGTCTACGACGAGGATGTGCGCTTGCGCCATGGGATGCGCGGATCCGGGTTAGATGGCGCAGCATAGCGAATCGCGCCCACCCAGCCCCGGCTGCCGCGACGGCGGTCGAAATCCGGACCGGGCTCGCGCTTGCCGGGCCACGCCGGGGGTAAAGTGCGCGGGCAGATGGCGCCTGGGACACGGGCAGAGCCGAGGAGAGCGAGGATGGATGCGGGCCTGCGCAACTGGATGGCGGTACTCGGGATGCTGCTGGCACAAGTCGCTGGCGCGGCGCCGCAGACGCGCGAGCTGGACATCCGCCAGGCCACGCCCGCCAGCGTGGCTGCGATCACCGCCAGCGCGGGTCTGGCGTGGTGGATCGGGCTGGGTGACAGCGTGCTCGTCACTGGCGAGCCCGCCGCGCTGGACGCGATCGAGCAGACCCACAAGCTGCCGCGCCTGCGCGAGTGGCCGGCGCTCGATCCGCAGGAACTGCTGCTCGAAGCACGCGGTTGCGGCGTGCATGCATCGAGCCTGCCGGCGCTGGCCGATGTCGGTCGCTACGCCTTGCTGCGCCTGCCGGTCCCGGTGGCGCGGCGTGCGCTGAAGACGCGCGGCGATGTCGAGCCGCTGACACTCAATCGCCACCACGTGCTGCGCTGGGACAAAGATCCGCGCAGCCTGGTCAAGGGCATGCCGGATCCGAATGTGCAGCGGGTGGTGGCGGCGCTGGATGTGCCGCGCTGGTTCACCACGCTCAGCGCCCTGGCCGGCTTCGATCGCAACACCTTCGGCAGCGGTCGCGCGGCGGCGCGCGACTGGCTGGTGCTGCAGTTCCAGGGCATCGCCGGCATCAACAGCGTGAGCACACCCAGCTTCCCGCTGCAGTGGGGCAGCCTGCCCTACACCTCGGAGAACGTGCTCGCCGTGATGCCTGGCCTGAGCCTGCCGGATGAGTGGATCGTGGTCGGCGCCCATTACGACTCGCGCAACCCCAATGCCGGACCCAGCGGCGCGGCCAACTCGCCCGGCGCCGAGGACAACGCCAGCGGCTGCGCCGGCGTGCTGGAGATGGCGCGGCTGTTCTCACGCTTTCGTGCCCAGCGCACCATGGTCTTCATCTGTTTCTCTGGCGAGGAGCAGGGCTTGTGGGGCTCTTACGGCCATGTCTCGCAACTGGTCAGCGCGGGCGATCTCAGCAAGGTGCGGCTGATGCTCAACATGGACATGATCGGCTACAGCGGCGACGCCGATCTCGATGTGCTGCTGGAGACCGACAGCGCCCAGCAAGCCCTGCTCGCCGAGTTCGCCAGCCAGGCGCAGATCTATGCGCCCAGCCTGCGCATCGTCAACAGCACCAATCCCTGCTGCTCCGACCACGTGCCCTATCTGCAGAACCAGTTGCCAGCCCTGCTCACCATCGCCAACGACTGGAACAGCTACGTGCACTACCACCAGAGCAGCGACATCCCGGCCAATGTCAGCAACGCCCAGGCCATGGGTGGCGCCATCCTGCGCATGAACGCCGCCGTCCTGGCCCTACGCGCCGGCGCCGGCGACGCCGTGTTTCTGGGGGGATTTGAGTAGGGCTGGAGGTTGGGGGCTGGGGGTTGGGGGCTGGGGCGCAAGTTCGATGGGACTTTGGGGTCGGGACTCGGGATTCGGGACTCGGGAACGCGTCTCCGCGTAGGTCGGATCAAGCACCGCAGGTGCGGATCCGACGGATCCTTGCCGCGCGCGAACGGGGCGTGTTGCTGGCGACGGGCAGACGCAAACCACCCCGCTCACGCGACGGCCAGCGGCGCGCCGCTATCCTTGCGCGCTTTCCTCGTTGATCCCTGACCATGACTCCTTACGCACAGCGCGAACGCTCGCGCTTCATTGCGCTGATGTTGTTTGCCCTGCTGCTGCTCAGTGCCGGCATCGGTCTGCGCGATCCCTGGCCTGCCGATGAGCCGCGCTTCAACCTCGTCGCCAAGCAGATGGTGGAGTCGGGCGAGTACCTGTTCCCGCATCGTGGCGACGAGCTGTACTCGGACAAGCCGCCGATGTTCATGTGGATGCAGGCCACCGGTTATCACCTGACCGGCTCCTGGCGCATCGCCTTCCTGTTGCCGTCCCTGCTGTCGGGTTTGCTCACGCTGTGGCTGGTCTACGATCTCGCGCGGCGACTGTATGGACGACGCACCGCCTGGCTGGCCGCCGCCACCTTGCTGTTCACCCTGCACTTCACCTTCCAGATGCGCGCGGCACAGATCGATGGCGTGCTGCTGGGTCTGGTCACGCTGTCGGCTTATGGCCTGCTGCGCCATCTGCTGTTCGGTCCCGACTGGCGCTGGTTCTGGTTTGGCGCCTTCATGGCCGGCTTTGGCACCATCACCAAGGGCGTGGGATTCCTGCCCTTGCTGATGCTCATCCCCTACTTCGCCGCACGCCAGCACTGGACCGGGCTCTATCGGCCCGCAAGCGCCCAGGGCTGGCGCTGGTGGCTGGCCGCGCCGGCCTTCGTGCTCGCCGTTGCCTTGTGGCTGGTGCCGATGCTGCTGGCGGTGAGCCAGAGCAACGATCCGAGCTACCACGCCTATGCCCACGACATCCTGTTCGGGCAGACCGCCGATCGCTATCTGGAGCCGACCCATCATCTGGAACCCTGGTGGTACTTCGGCGGGGTCATCGCCACCTTGTGGCTGCCGGCTTCCTTTGCCCTGCTGTGGGGATTACCGGCCTGGTTCAAGCGTGTGCGACGCGGACGCCGCAACGGTCGCTGGCTGCTGCTTGCAGCCTGGGCCGCGCTGGTGGTGCTGTTCTTTTCCCTTTCGGGCGGCAAGCGCGACGTGTACATCATGCCGGCGCTGCCGATCTTCGTCCTGGCCATCGCACCCCTGATACCAGCCTTGCTGCGCCGGCGCCGGGTGCAGTGGCTGCTGTTCGCCTTCGCTGCCGTGCTCGCGCTCGGCCTGTCCGCCGGTTCCCTGTGGGCCATCTACGGCGAGCCCAAGTTCGCCAGCGCCATGCGCGAGCTGCGTGGGCTCGATCCCTGGCACATCACCTTGGCCATGGGCATGGCGGGCGTGTTGATGCTGGCCTGGTTCCGACCGCGCCGCGGCGCGCTGGCCCTGGCCGGCACGCTGACCTGCATCTGGTTGATCTACGGCTGGTGGGCCTATCCGGTGATCAACGACTCACGCTCGGCGCGCGGCGTGATGCACAAGGCCGGGCAGATGATCGGCGCCGAAGCCGAACTGGGCCTGCTCAGCTGGAAGGAGCAGAACCTGCTGCAAGCCGATCGACCCGCCAAGGTCTTCGGCTTCCTCCGCCCGCGTGCCGAGCAGGAACTGGCCGCGGTCGAATGGCTCAAGGCTGCGCCGCAGACCCGCTGGTTGCTCGTGCAGCGCGCCAATCTGGAAGCCTGCTTCCTCGCCGACGGCGCCGAGGTGGTCGGCGAATCCAACCGCCGCCGCTGGTTCCTGGTCAACGCCGCCGATCTCCGCCCGCAATGCCTGCCGCATCCGGAGGAGGCCAAGAAGCGGCATAAGGTAGCCTGGCACTGAGGGCAGGCGCGGATGCGCGCCGCGCGTCTTGCTCGCCCAAGATCAGGCTTCCGTCCTACTCAGCAACTCCACGCAAGGACACGCAACGATGTTGGACACAAAGAACGTGGTGTATCTGCCGGCGTGGATCAAGTGGTCGGCGATCTTCCTGCTGGCTTTCAGCATGATCGGCTCATGTACCGTGGCGCTGCTGTTCGTCGGCGAGCCGGATCGAGCAGATTGGATCTTGGTGGCGATGTCGGTAGCGCAGGTCGCCGGTACCGCGCTCATCCTCACCCTGGTGGTCGCTTTCGCCGAACGCGATGCAAACATGTCGATTCTTGCCGACATGACCCACCGATTTCTCAAGATTCATGTCCTCGACGCACTCAAGAAGATCACCTGCCCGGTGACCAATGAGGCTTGCTCGGTTGAACTGCAGGGCCTCAACAATATCTATGGCGGGAACTACGCAATCAAATCGAGCTCGGGCTTGAATTTTGGTCTATGGGTCGGCCTGAATGTGTATCGCGTTCAAGTTATTTACTTCCTGGAACTCGACGAGCAACGAACCGCCGAGCGCTACGCCAGTATCCTCAAGTTCACGCTGGATGGCGCACGCAAGGTCGGTTACGAAGTCAACCAGCAGGTCGCCAGCCTCCACGGCCGCCATTATCTTTCGATTTGGTCAACCTTGGCCTATGAACACGAAACCTTGTCTAGCCCACAGCACAAGCTGTTCCTCACTCAAGACCTGGCCATGATGACTCAGTCAGTGCTCAACGCCCTGCACCGCGACGGTCTATTGCCGAACCACCAGCAGGCGCCGCAACCGCTGTGACGGTGCCTAGACCAGAAGCTGGCACCAATAGGCAACGCCTCAATATCAGACAAACGGCGTTTGGAAGGACATCTATACCGACGCACAAGGCTGACTCTTTTCACTTCGGCCTGGGCAGCGCCAGCACTGCGATGATCTGCCCCAAGGCAAAGCCGAAGAACACCGCAACCAGCACCTGCTGCAGAACAAGCAGATAAGCAAGGGCGCCACCCGCGAGGGCGCCGACGCTGCCGCCGACCAGCAGTTGGTTACGCCTGAGTTTCAGCCACTCCATGGTCACGCCTCCCATCTGTGTTCAATGATCTGACTCGCAATGTGCTTCATTGCCTGCCACACTCGCCTCGCTCGGGAATTCAACACCACCTGCGGCAGCGTCTCCGAGTGGCTTTGCTCACTGCGCAGGAACGAGGTGGGCCACACCGATTTTGCCCTGCAGCTCAGCCATGAATCTTCGCGGTTCATCGAGCCCCAGGTAAACGCAATCCACTTCGCGCGGACCGATAAGGGTTTCGAGCTGAGTGCCAGGGCGCAGGCACAGCTTCACATTTGCGGTCGCGGTGCCCACAAATCGGAGTGAGCGCTTGGCGCGTCGTGGACGGCCGGAAGTCGGGAGCACCGCGCAAATATCCTGATAGCGCACGGTCACATCACCCAATACGCCATGTCGAATGTGCACCAGCGCTTCCTGCAGAGTCGTCGCGCGCAGCATCGTTGCCCTGTATTCAGCCCACAGAAAAATCAGGCCATAAATCGACAGGGCAGTGATCACCAGCGCCCAGGTCGGACTGAATGCATGGATCAGGATGTGGGCCACTGGAATTTCTGCTGCAATCAACCAGAGAAACGCCTGCTGATTGGACGCATTGGAGTCATGCCGTGCACAGTAGAAGGCGCCAGGCGGGAACTGAAACTGACTGGGACTGCGCACCAGCGCATAGCTCCAGACCCGCGCCTCGGCGAGCAACCAGCGCTGCAACTGAGCCGGCCCAAAGCGCTCTGCAAGCACCCGCTCGATGGCCGTCTCCATGTTGCTTGCGTGGCGATTTCGATAGATTTCGGTGGCAGCCAGGGCAATTACTGAGAACTGGGCCACTAGCACCATGATCAGACAAAGCCAGCGCAGCTGTTCAAGGTGCTTCCAAAGGAACTTGTCTTCAGCTGGGATCAAGAATGAGCCGATCAGGAC